>Ga0209880_1000424_pt1 | contig 11258 bp, 10 predicted proteins | sample PersoiDNA2013191_FD_185803 | JGI IMG/M metagenome (GOLD analysis project Ga0209880, IMG submission 185803) | Permafrost soil microbial communities from the Arctic, to analyse light accelerated degradation of dissolved organic matter (DOM) -... | ecosystem: Environmental > Terrestrial > Soil >... | reverse complement strand
GGGCCGCTCGTTGGCAATCCAGCAGAGCATGTCCACGTCGTGCGTACCCAGGTCCACGGTCACTCCCACGTCGCGAATTCGCGCCGGGAAAGGGCCGGCTCGCCGGCTGGTGATGGCGTAGATCGTGGAGAGCCAGCCCTCGCGGAGCAGACGGCCCATCTCCATGACGGCCGGGTTGTACCGCTCCACGTGGCCGACCTGAACGCGTACGCCGCGCTTGCGGGCGGCGTTGACGATGGCTAGGCCGTCTTCGACGGTGGCGGCTAACGGCTTCTCAACCATGACCGCCAGGCCACGCTCGATGGCCGCGATGGCCAGCGAGAGGTGGGCCGTGGTCGGCGCGGCCAGAACGAGGCCGTCCAGGTCAGCCTCTTCGATCATGGCCAGCGGATCCGCGAAGCCCTTGGCGCCCGTCTGCGACACTGCCGCTTCGAGAGCGGTGGCATCCGGGTCGGAGACGGCCGCGAGCGTGGTCTCGGGGAGGTTTGAGATGACTCGCAAGTGGTTTCGACCCATCGATCCCAGCCCGGCCAGGCCGAGTCGCAGGGGCGCGGTCATGAGCGGTCGCCCACACCGACTGCGTTGCTGTGTACGGCCGTGTGCAGGGCCCCGATGACCTGCTGCTGTTCGGCCTCGGTCAGGCCGGGGTACATCGGCAGCGACATGCAGCTCGCGGCCGCGGCATCGGTATTGGGCAGGTCAGCCTCGATGCCAAGCTCCATCACGTACGCCTGGCGGTGGCATGGGATCGGGTAGTAGATGCCGCAGATGACGCCGGCATCCTTCATCTCGGCCACGATCTGGTCGCGGGCCGACCCGACGCCGATGGTGTACTGGTGGTAGACGTGTGTCCGGCCGTCGGGCCGGATGGGCAAGCGGATCGGCAGATCGGCGAAGGCCTCGTCGTACCGCTTGGCAATTGCCTGGCGGCGGGCCGTGTTGCGCTCGAGCTTGTCCAGTTGGACCAGGCCCATGGCCGCGGCAATGTCAGTCATGCGGAAGTTGTAGCCGAGGATCTCGTGGTGATATCGCTCCCGCATGCCCTGGTTGCGGTAGAGCCGGATCCAGTCGGCCAGGCGATTGTCGTTGGTGGTGACGAAGCCGCCCTCGCCGGTGGTCATGTTCTTGGTGCCGTAGAGGCTGAAGGCCGCGGTCCCGAAACTGCCCGCTCGGCGGCCGCGGTAGAGAGCCCCGTGTGCCTGGCAGGCGTCCTCGACCACGGTCAGACCGTAGCGGTCGGCGATTGCCCCGATGGCGTCCATGTCGGCCACTACGCCGAAGAGGCTGACCGGACAAATTGCCCTCGTCCGCGGCGTGATCGCGGCCTCGATTCGGCCCGCGTCCATCAGATACGTGTCAGCCTCGATGTCCACAAATACCGGCGTGGCGCCGGTGAAAAGGATGGAGCTGACCGTGGCGTTGAAGGTGTGGGAGACGGTGATGACCTCGTCGCCGGGGCCAAGGCCCAACCCGGCGAAGATCGACATCAACGCGACCGTGCCGTTGGAGAGGGCAATAGCGTGCTTGGCGTCGCAGAATGTTGCCCAGCGCTCCTCGAGTTCGGCGACCTTGCGCCCGCCGGCGATCATGCCGCTCTGAATGACTTCAGTAACGGCGGCGATCTCCTCGGGGCCAAGATCAGGGCGCGCGGGCGGGATCATGCTGAGACTCCTATGCTCGGTGCGGGTCGCTCCACCAGCGAGCCGCTTTGCACACTGAACGCGAAGACGCGACTGCACCGCGGGCAGGTGAGGGAAGCGTTGGGTGAGGGATTTGGGGCGGCGTTGGCTCCGGTTTCATCGGCGAGCCGGGCACCGCAGGCGCAGACCCAGCCGAGTCGGCGGGCCGGATTGCCGGCCACCAGGGAGTAGTCGGGTACATCGCGCGTAACGACCGCACCGGCGCCCACGGTGGCAAATCGGCCGACTGTGATCCCGGCCACGACAACGGCTCCGGCACCGATGGAGCAGCCGTCCCGCAGCTCGGTGGGGCTGACCGTCCAGTCGTCACCGCGGGCAAGCTCACCAGTGGCAGTCACGGCGCGCGGGTATCGATCATTGGTCAGGATCGCCCCCGGGCCGATGAAGACGCCGTTGCCGACCGTTACGCCGTGGTAGACAAGCGCTCCGTTCTGGACTTTCACCCTGTCGCCGAGGCGGACCCCCTCATCGATGAAGGCATCCCTGCCGATGATGCACTCGGCTCCCAGGCTGGCTCCACTGCGCAGCACGGCACGATTCCACACGCAGGTGCGTGGGCCGACGCTGACGCCGGCTTCCAGCTCTGCTGACGCGTGAACCCGCGCCGTGGGGTCAATCACGAGGAACTCCTGTGGCGGAACGGAGGTGGCGGAGGGATCCTCGGACGCCGCTCAGCCGGCTCCAGAGTATACCGGACACCGTTGGCGCCGCCCGCGCGCCCGGCCCTTGCGCCGGCCGCTCACGCGAACCAGCAGGAGCGATGGGCCGCCGGCGCTACCCTCGGCTGCGCTTGCCAAGTCGGAGTAGACCGGCGGCAATTGCCAGGCCGGCTCCGAGGGCCAGGGCGCCACGCCAATCAAGCACAGTTCGAACGTTGCCCTCGACCTTCCGGGCGAGCACGATGAAGCTTCTGCTCTTGCCATCGAGGGTGACGTGGCCGGCGACGATCGTCCGCGCGCCGCCTTGGCGGACCACCACATTGCGAGCCACGACGGTCCGCGCAAACCCCTGGGTCACCGACACGTCGCTGCCGATGGCAACGCCGATAGCGCCAAGTTCCACTGAGATTCGCTCACCCTGAGCGAAGCCGATTCCACCCACGCGGACCGCTATGTCGTCCGCCTCGGCTCGGCCGATGCCGCCTTGGGTGACTGTGATGTCTTCGGCCGAGGCAGCCGCGATACCGCCCTTCGCGACAGTGACCGACTCTGCCTCAACCTCACCGGCACCGCCTTGAGTGATGTTCACAGTCGTGGCTTCGATGCGGCGGCCTTGTGGCTCAGGTGCCACGCTGGCGTGCGGCGCTGGGGCGGCCTTCGGTTTAGCGGCGACGGGCGGCGTCTTCGGAGGAACAGCGGCCGAGGCCTTGGCCGTGGCCGCTCGTGGCGCTCGCACAGGCTTCGGCAAATCCGGCTCGGCAGCTTGGCCCGTTTTGAGTCTCATGGTTCGGTTGCCCGACTCTTCGCTCATTTCCGTCCCTTCTCTGTTGACTGCCGGTCGCGCGGGCCGGGCCGACCGCATACGACCACCTGCACCAGCCTACAGCGGCAACCCTATCAGCGGTAGCGAGTCCCGGTATCCGAGGCTAATGGCTGAGCGCGCCGACTCAGCGCGGACGAAGGCTCCCGACCAGCTCCAACAGAGTGGGGTTTGAGCGATCGCGGTCGGACAGAATCGGCCGGCCGTCGGGCGTCCCGTCGATCTTGGGCCAGGGCACACTCACGGCGGGGTCGTCCCAGGCGAAGCCAAGTTCGTCGGTGCCGTCGTACTCGTTGGTGACGAGGTAGAGGAGTTGCAGCGGTTCCAGGGCCAGGAATCCATGGGCCACGCCGGCGGGGATCGTGACCGCCTCGGCCGGGCCCAATTCGCGCATTTCGATGACGGCATGAGCGGATGGGTCGGCCAGAACCGGCCGCACGTCTACGAGGGCAACGAGCGCTCGGCCACTCACGACGGTCCAGTAGTCGAGCTGGCGGCGATGGTAGTGCAGCCCGCGAAGGACGCCGGGCGCGGACGTGGAGAGGTTCGCCTGAACGAAGCGGGCTTCTGGCAGGCCGGTCTCATCCTCGGTTGGCTGCCCCAGGGTCGAGGCTCGCCAGATCTCGACGAATGAGCCGCGGGAGTCAGCCAGCCGGTTGAGGCGTCCATAGCGCACGCCCCGAATGCGCGAACGGATCTCGCCCGCAGGAGCCTCGCCCGCAGGAGCCTCGCCCGCAGGAGCCTCGCCCGCAGGAACCTCGCCCGCAGGAACCTCGCCCGCAGGAACGTCACCGTGACTCATCGTCCAGCCTCCATTTTTCTGGCGAGCAACTTCATGTATTCCGCCGCTGCCTCCTGCCATGACCGCAGCAGCCCGCCGGGGAGTGGCGTCGCTTCGAGTACGCCCCAGGCCGGCGGGTTCGACGGTCGCGGCCACGTGCTCAGCGGCACCTCGTTGGTGACGATGTCGATGCCGGCCAGTCGCAGGATCTCGCGGGCCCACTCGGCGCGCGACGCCCGTCCTGTATTGATGATGTGGTGTATTCCGCCGAGATTGCGGCCACCGGGCCGGCCCCAATCGACGATCAGGGCGACAATCGCGCCGGCCAGGTCAGGGGCGTAGGTCGGGCAGCCCACCTCGTCCGAGACGAGGCTCAGTGTTTGCCCGGCACCTCGAGCCTTTTCGGCCGCCGCGACGATCTTCTGCGGGAAGTCCAGGCCGGGCAGGCCGCACAGCCAGGCGGTTCGGACGATGGCCAGAGCGGGCACGGCCGGCAACGGCAAAATGGCCGGCGCGTCGCCCACGAGGACTACGCCAGCGGTGGCCGCCGCCGCGAATCCGTCGCCCGTGGCTCCGTAGGCTGCTCGGGCGGCCGTCTCGCCGGCCAGCTTGGCCGCGCCGTAGGGATTGCCCGGGTTCGGCCGGTCCGTCGGGCCGTATGGCAGGCCGTCGATTCGACGCCCGTCGAATACCTCGTTCGTGGACACGACGACGATGGCCGCTCCGGCATCGGCGCAGGCTTGGGCCATCTCGCCGACGGCTGTTCCGTTGCGGCGCATGGCGAGTTCGGGGTCGCGGGCGCAGCCGTCGACGTCCGTCCAGGCCGCGGCGTGGATAACGACGTCAGGCCGATGGAGCGTGACAAGCCGGCGCGCCGAAAGGGGGTCGTCGAGGTTGTGCACGGGTAGGTCCCAGGCCAGAACCTCGCTCACGGCGGCGGCATCAGTGAGTTGCTTGACCAGCGAGGTGCCGAGCCGCCCGCCCGCCCCGGTGACGGCTACTCGCATCCGCGCGATGCTCTCACCGGGCCTCGCGGGAGCCGGCCAGCCGAGCCCCGTACTGCCGCTGGTAGTAGTCCTTCCACTCCCCAGCCTTGATGCCCCGCCACCAATCCTGGTTCTGGAGATACCAGTCCACGGTGGCAGGCAGGCCCGCCTCGAAGGACATCTTGTTCGCCCAGCCAAGGGCGGCGAGCTTGGAGCTGTCCATGGCGTAGCGGCGGTCGTGGCCCGGCCGATCCTCGACCTGCCTGACGAGCGACCACGGCTTGCCCAGGCGTTCCAGGAGTGCCGTCACGATCTCGCGATTGGTTCGCTCGTTATTCCCGGCGACGTTGTAAGTCTCGCCGGAGACGCCGTGCTCCAGGACGTGGCCGATTGCTCCGGCATGGTCCGCGACGTAAAGCCAGTCGCGGCGCTGGAGGCCGTCGCCGTAGAGCGGCAGCTGCTGGTCGTCGATGGCGTTGGTGACGAAGAGCGGGATCAGCTTCTCGGGGTGGTGGTACGGGCCGAAAGTGTTGGACCCGCGAGTGATGACCACATCGAGGCCGTAGGTCACGAAGTAGGACCGGGCGAGCAGTTCACCGCCGGCCTTGGCTGAGGAGTAGGGGGACCGCGGTTCGAGCCGGTCATCCTCGCGGCTCTCGCCGGTTTCGACCGAGCCGTAAACCTCGTCGGTGGAGACTTGTAGGAAGCGCGGAGCGGCCGCGCGATCCCCCCTGGCGGCGCGTTCCTGCTCGGCTCGGCAGGCCTCAAGCAGAACGTGGACGCCCAGCACATCCGTGCGGAGGAAGGCCTCGGGGTCCAGGATGGACCGGTCCACATGCGACTCGGCAGCGAAGTTGACGAGGGCGTCGACTTGAGCCACCAGTGGCGCCACGATCTGCGGGTTGGCGATGTCGCCCTGAACGAAACGTAGTCTGGCGGCCTGCTCGGGATCAGCCTCGACTGGGGCCAGGTTGGCGCGGTTGCCGGCGTAGGTGAGCTTGTCGATTACGGTGATGTGCGTCCCGTCCTTGCGGGCGAGGACGTCCCTAACGAAACATGAACCGATGAAGCCCGCTCCGCCGGTGACCAGGAGCCGGCGGAAGCGTGGATGGGTGTCGGTCATGCGCTCGGCCTCGTGGGTGGAGGAGTCATCCGGCCGGCGCGCGACTCCTGCTCGGAAAGCTCGGCCGCACGGATGAGCGAGGTGACGGTGCCGGCGTCGGTCCACAGCCCATCGAACTTGGGAGCGAAAAGGTTGCCGGGCAGGTAGTGGTTCAAGAGATCGGTGATCTCAAGCTCGCCGCGCCCTGAGGGCACGAGCTGATCCACTACCGCAAATGCGCTGGAGCGGAGGAAGTAGACCCCGATCGGGATCAGGTTGCTCTTTGGTTTAGCCGGCTTCTCCTCGAAACCCACGATGCTGCCCGCGGCGTCGAACTCGGCGACGCCGAATCGCTCCGGATCCGCGACCTCGTACAGGAGCGTGCCCGCGCCCCAGGGCCCCGCCTCGAACTCGCGGGCGGTCTCCGCCAACGGTGGCCCCAGCAGAACGTTGTCGCCCAGAACGCAGCAGAAGGCATCGTCGCCGACGAAATCGCGAGCCAGGCCGATGGCGTGGGCGATGCCCATCGCGCCGCGCTGGTAGCGGTAGGTCAGATCCAGCCCAAAATGCTCGCCGTCGGCCAGCAGTTCGACAACGTCGCCGACGCTCTTGCCGCCGACGATGACCATCACTTCACGAATGCCCATGTTCGCGAGCGTGGCGATTGGGTAGTAGATCATGGGCCGGTCGTAGATCGGCAACAGATGCTTGTTGGTGACAATCGTGAGCGGGAAGAGGCGCGTGGCTGTGCCTCCCGCCAGAACGAGACCCTTCACTCCGGCTCCAGTCAGTGCGTGAGCACCGAGAGTATCAGTATTGGTCCCGGTGTTGCCTGCCCGGCTTGCCGCGGGTGGTCAGCACTGGGTGATTGGCGATGCCCCTGGCGTGGGGGCCGTGCGGGGCGACCCGGACGGGCCGGCACCGCCCGAAGCGCCGGGCGACCCGAATGCGCCCGGGCCGGCCGATGGGACCGGCGGACCGAAACCGCCCTGGTAGTCGACGATTACCAGCACGAATGTGGCATCGGTGAGGTGGGCGGCGGGCTTGATGGTCGCACTCTTGACGGGGATGTTCGGATCCGACGAGACATCGACGATTTCGCCTATTAGCAGCATGGGCGGGTAGGGCGAGATGTCGTTGGTGCACGGCAACGCCTCGCCTGCTGTGACGACGGCGTCCCCAATGGTGAGCGTCTGAGTGGCAACGTAGGACATCTCGAGCTGGCCGCTGATGGAGCCGCGGATGGTGCCCGTGGCGTTGCTCTTGGCCTCAATTCCCGTCACAACGGCCGCAGGGTCGCTCAGGAGAAGGACTGACGAAACGGTTGCGTTGACTTCCGAGATGCGACCGACCAGCGCGCCGCCGGCGTCGATCACGACTTGCCCCGGCGCCAGGCCGTCGCTGCTGCCCTTGTTGAGTAGAAGGGTCCTCTTTCGGCCGTCCGATAGGTCGCGAACGATCACGCGTGCGGGCGTCGTCCGATACGGAACCGATTGCTGGGCCGCCGTGATCTTGGTCCAGTCGTCGTTGAGCTTGGAGATCGCCGGCATCCGGTCCAGCTGCTCTTGGAGCGTCTGATTCTCCTGGCGCAGCCGTTCGCTGTCCGTCCTGAGTTTGTCTATCTGGGTAAGGGCTGACCAGTAGGAGCCGGCCGTGTCTGCCGCGTTGCTCAGGACCGTCTCGGCCGGGCTGACTGCCCAATTGACGGCAGACTGGAGGTCGTGAGCCTGTTTGGTATCGGAGACCCCCATCAGGCCGACGCTCAGGATCAGGAGCGTGCCCCAGGTTGTCCACTCCCGACGGATCGTTCGTCGGGTCGCGGTAACGGAGTTCATGCGGCCCCCATGGCCAGGCGGCTCGGCGTCAGCGAGCCGGGCGGGCGTAAGTGTCCGCCACCAGGACTTCTTCCATGAGATCGAGTTCCTCGAGGACAACACCGGTGCCACGAACCACGCAGGTAAGCGGGTCGTTGGCCACGTGGACCGGCATCTGCGTTGCCTCGGCGATGCGCTTGTCGAAGCCGGCGAGCAGTGCGCCGCCGCCGGCAAGGACGATGCCCTGGTCCATGATGTCGGCTATCAGCTCCGGCGGGGTCTCTTCGATCGTGTCCTTGATCGTGTCGACGATGATCTGGAGCGAAGGCTCGATAGCCTCGCGAATCTGCTCGCCGCCGACTTCCACCGCGCGCGGTAGGCCGGTCAGCAGGTCACGGCCGCGGAGCGTGACGCGCTGGAGGTCCCACTCGCCTGGGGCTGCTGAGCCGAGCGCGACCTTGATGTCTTCAGCCGTGCGCTCTCCCAGAAGGAGGTTGTACTCGCGCCGTGCGTAGGCAACGATGTCGACGTCCATCTCGTCGCCGCCGATACGGATGCTGCGGCTAATGACGATGCCGCCGAGACTGATAACGGCGACCTCGGTAGTGCCACCGCCGATATCAACGATGAGGCTGCCGGTGGGCTCGTTGATCGGCAGGCCGGCGCCTATCGCGGCCGCCATCGGCTCCTCAATCAGGCCGGCCCAGCGGGCCCCCGCGTTCATAGCGGCGTCGCGGACGGCGCGCTTCTCAACCTCGGTCACGCCCGATGGGACGCCCAGGAGCATGCGGGGCCGCGGTACCATGCCGATCCGGTCATGAACCTTCCGCACGAAGTACTCGATCATCTGCTGTGTCACGTCGAAGTCGCTGATGACTCCGTCGCGGAGCGGCCGGACGGCAATGATGTTTGCCGGAGTCCGGCCCACCATGCGCTTGGCCTCGGCGCCGACGGCCAGGACCTTCTTGGTCTTGGCGTCCATGGCGACGACGCTCGGCTCGCTGATAACGATGCCGCGGTCACGGACGTGAACAAGGGTGTTGGCCGTGCCCAGATCTATCCCGATGTCTCGCGAGAAAAGGCCCAGCAGAGCGTTCAGGCCGAACATGATTAGAGGCTGTTCCTTCTACGTGGCGCTGGCTTCCCCCGACGATCGGGAGAGGGTCAGCCAGCCTGAGTAGCCCGAATGATCGAGAGGCTCGGAAGCCCTTGGATTGCGACGTCCCTTGTCCAATCCTATTCGCAAGTCATCGGATCGACCCACCTCGATCCTGGAAAGTGGGACAAGTATACCGGCCCGGTCGTGTGGGAGCTCTCAGCGAGCCCGTCACACTCGGCGGGCTGCGGCAGTCTACCGCTCCGACGCAAGTTCTGACCAATCGCCTGCATCTCTGGCCACGCTGGCTGCTGCCCGGTACTCCGCCTAGGAGGGCCTGTCGAAGCCACGCCTCGATCCCGGAGCGACACAAAGCCGTCCCCGGCCACAATGAGGTGGTCCAGGAGCTGGATGTCCAGGAGCCGTCCGGCGGCGAGAGCCTCAGCCGTCAACCTCAGGTCATCTGGACTCGGCGTGGGATCGCCGGACGGGTGGTTGTGGACGAGGATCAGGCCGGTGGCGTTGAGGCGCACGGCGTCGCGGAATAGCTCGCCTACTCGCACCAGGCTCGACGACACGTTGCCCTGGTATACGGTCACGAGGCGGAGAACGGTGTTGCGAGTGTTCAGCAGCACGACGCGCAGCTCCTCCCGCTCCAGGTAGCCCATCTGCGGTACCAGACGCTCGCCGACGTCGCGGGGCGTGTGGACGATCCAGCGCCCCGAGGGCCAGTCCGCCACCAGGCGACGGCCAAGTTCGAATGCCGCGCTCAACTGGGCCGACCGGACCGGCCCCACGCCGGGCACAGTCTCCAGCTCCACGTCGGTGGCACGGGCAAGTCCGACGAGCCCCTCGTGGCGCCTTAGGGCGTCCGCGGCCGCATCGACGGCGGTCTTGCCGTGTGAGCCGGATCCCCATAGCACGCCGATCAGCTCGGCCGCGCTCAGTGCCCCAGCGCCATGCACCGCGAGCCGCTCCCGGGGCCTTTCGCTCTCCGGCAGGAGACTCATTGGCCCCGCAAGTCGTTGCGCGGTTCCTTCCGCGGTTCTTCTCGAAACTCGCCGATGTCCTTCATGGACGCCACTCCGATCCACCGAATCAGGCCCTGCTCTCTTCCGGCGAATCTGGTGCAGCATCCGCTCCCGGAGCCAGACGACGAGAGCCCGCCGATTCCCCCCGCCATTGGGCTCCGGGAACAAAGGGAGACTACGCGCCGCCGCTTATCGGCCGACCAACTCCGGCTTATCAGCCAGTCGTTTTCGCTGGCTCAGTACGAGGTCAGGATTCCAACGATCACGATTAGTCCGTTATACGAGCCGTGCAGCGTGGCCGAGGCGATGAGCGAGCGACGCCGCATGTAGATCCACGTCAGGGCGATGGCGATAGGGACACGGACCGCCATGTTGAAGACGGCAACTCTCATGGAGAGGCCGGCGTCAGTGCTCGTGACGTTGATGAGGTGAACGGCAGCGAAGAAGAAGGCAGCGCGCAAGATCACAGAGCTGCGGCTCAGGGACCGGCCCCAGGCGTTCGTGGCAAAGCCGCGGTAGAAGATCTCCTCGCCGATCGGGACCAGGATGGCGACGGCCAGGATCGTGATCCATCGATCCAGCTCGGTGACCGTCATGGTTACCGGAGAAGTGATGTCACTTCCGTGGAGCCCGAGAGCCACAGACAGCAGGGCAGACAGAAGGGCCGATACGAAGAACAGCGGCAGGAGCAGCGCCAGCGCCCAAAGGATGTCGCCGACGGAGCCCGCGGCGACTCGCGACTGCCACCGCCGCACCGGCCGACCCCACGTGTCCAAGGACTTCAGTGTCTTGGGCGCGGCGGTCCACTCGTCCTGGCTGGGAGCCAGCCGTTGTGGCCTGACGATGTCCCGCCAGGTGAGAGCACCGGTCTTGACGACTAGAACGTGGACAACGCCGACGTAGATCACCAGGTACAGGAGAACCTGCAGCAACGTTGAGCCCGCGACTCCCGGGCGGATTCCGGCAGCGGAAAGGCCATACTCGAGAGGCAAAGACAGGCAGGCGATGAGCGCCAGAAGCGCTCCTCCTGCAAGAAGTGGCGCCGGCCCTGCGTAGTCCTTCCAGCCGTCCGTCCGGCGCTGATGCGCCTGTGCGAGCGCCGCTCCCGACAAGCCGACGGCGGCCACAATACTGACAGCCTCTACCAGCAACAGAGCAGGGATCGGCGTTCCTCTGAAACTCAATCCCACGCGCGCGCCGATCCACAAGACGAGGAGGGCGGCCAAACCGGGCACGCCCAGGATCAAGCCCAGCAGGTACAGACGGGAG
>Ga0209880_1000421_pt1 | contig 11275 bp, 13 predicted proteins | sample PersoiDNA2013191_FD_185803 | JGI IMG/M metagenome (GOLD analysis project Ga0209880, IMG submission 185803) | Permafrost soil microbial communities from the Arctic, to analyse light accelerated degradation of dissolved organic matter (DOM) -... | ecosystem: Environmental > Terrestrial > Soil >... | reverse complement strand
TATAATGATAATGATTCCCATTCGTAAATGCAAGCAGTTTGCTTAAATGACCCGGCCGGACCACCTTTTGGCGAGCCCTGATCGCGCGCGCAGGGGCGTCAGATGCGCCCGCGTGCGCTTCTTTATGGCACTATGCGCATCCGCGAAGCCGTGGCAGGGAAACCATGCCCGTACGGTTGGTGCAGGCGATCTGCGCTTACGCGCGCTCGGCCTCCGGCTGAGGCGCGCATGAACGCGATTTGCAATCGCCGTCTCTTGGCTACGGCCGGGGCTGGCGTGTGCACGTTCGGTGGCCACGTCGGCTACAATTCGGGGATCAAGGGTGGGGAGGACAATGGGAACAGTCGTTGCGTTGGCTGGTCAGGTCGGCGGCGCAAAGCTCGCCGACGGGTTCCGGCGCCTGCGTGGCAAGGATTTCGCCGTCATCGTCAATACCGGGGACGACCATGAGGTCTTCGGTCTCGCGTTCTCGCCCGACATCGACACCATGCTGTACACGCTCGCCGGGGTCGCAAGTCCCGCAGCCGGCTGGGAGCCGGCCGGCGAGACTTACGCGCTGCACGACATGCTGCACCGTCTCGGCTCGGAGCATCGCGTCCGTGTTGGTGATCGCTCGCTCGCGCTGCCGCTGCTGCGCACCGAGGCGATGCGGGCGGAGTGCTCGCTCAGTCAGATCACGCTCGGTTTCTGCAAGACGCTGGGCATCGAGGCGCGCGTGCTGCCGATGAGCAACGACCCCGTGCGCACGGTGGTGGTCACCGAGGACGGGCATGTGAGTTACCACGAGTACCTGACCGAACTGGAGTGCGAGCCCGTAGTGAAGGGCTTTCTGTATGCCGGCGCGGACGTGGCGCGCATTCCGGACGAGGTTCTGGAAGCGCTGTACGCGCCCGACCTTGAAGCGATCGTGCTGTGCCCTGCCAACCCCTACCACACGATTCAGCCGATCCTGGCGGTGCAAGGCATGCGCGAGCTGCTGCGCGAGCGCGGCGTGCCGGTGATTGCCGTGAGCCCCATCGTCGGCGATCGGGCGCTGAGGGGCGCGGCGGGCAAGATGATGCGGGAACTGGGCCATGAGGTGTCGGCACGCAGGGCGGCGCTCGAGTATTACCGGCTCATCGACGGATTCGTGGTCGACAGTGTGGACGACGCGGCTGCCGATGGCATCCGCGCCTGCGGCATCGAAGTTGCGGTCGCGCCGACGATCATGCGTTCGGAGGAGGACCGGGTCGCGCTGGCGCAGGTGGTGCTCGATCTCGCCCAGGTGGTGCGCGCGCGCAAGGAAGCAGAACGCAGCGGCTAGCGGCGAGCGCGCGCGTGTCTACCCTGGACAGGCGAGCGCTCGCGGCGCTTGCCCTGGCTCTGCTGTTGTGGGCAGTCTCGTTTCCGGTGACGCGTATCTCGCTCGCGGCGCTTGCCCTGGCTCTGCTGCTGTGGGCAGTCTCGTTTCCGGTGACGCGTATCGCGCTTGCCGGCGTGCTGATGGTGCAGATGAAGGGACGTTAGTATTTCAGTTACGCAACCGTAGGCGATTGAGGCAGAGTCGCAAAAACGGCTCCCGCGAGAGATGAACCTTATGCAACAGCAAAACCAAATTCCGCCTCGCCTCGGCTTCATCGGCGCGGGGCGCGTAGCCAAAGCCCTGGCTTGGGGCCTGGCCGGGAGCAAGCACAGCGTCGTCGCCGCCGCCAGCCGCAGCATGGGCTCGGCCGAACAACTGGCGGCGAGGATTGCGGGTTGCCGGCCGGTGGCGAACGCGCAGGATGTCGTCGATGGTACCGATCTGGTTTTCCTCACCGTCCCGGACGATGCGATCGCCGCCGTCGTCGCAAGCCTCAAATGGCGCCAAGGCGTGGCTGTGGTCCACTGCAGCGGCGCGACCGAAGTAGCGGTGCTTGCGCCTGCCGCGCGCGCCGGCGCCCGGATCGGCGGTTTTCATCCATTGCAACTGTTTGCCGATCCGGACGTGGCGCTCGCCGGACTGCGAGGTTGCACCATCGCCATCGAAGCCGAAGCGCCGCTATTGTCGCAACTGGAACTGCTCGCGACGGATCTGCGGTGCCGGACCATATGCCTGCCGCCCGGCTGCCGCGTGCGCTATCACGTCGCCGCTCATTACGCCGCGGGCTTCGTCATCACCTTGTTGAAACAGGCGGCTGACCTATGGCAAAGCTTCGGCATCGGGCGCGAGGACACGATACGCGCGCTGCTGCCGCTCCTGCGCGGCACCGCGGACTCGGTGGAACGCTCGGGCCTCGCGCAGGGCCTGGCAGGCACGTATTCGCGCGGCGACATCGGCACGCTGGAGAAGCATCTCGCCGAACTCGGGCGCGTCGGCCCCGACGCCTTGCACCTGTACTGCGAGCTGGCGCTGCGCTCGATTCCCCTGGGGCTGGAGCGCGGGGGCTACGACGAGAAACGTGCCGAGGCAATGCGCGTGCTGTTGCGGCGCGCATTGAAGCCGTAGCTACCGCGCATTGGTCAAACTGGAAGGGCGCTGGTCAACGCGGTACCATGGCAGTATGTTTCGAACGGATTGCGCGCTTCAATTCGCCGCTCGCGGCGAGTATTTCCTCCAGCGCGCTCTCCCGGACGCGGCGCGAGAAGGGCATGCTGATATGCCCCATGCCGGACAGGTGCACGATCTTCGCGCCTGCGAGCACCGCGCTATCTTGCGGCGAGACGATGTTGTCCTGATGGCTGAACACCGAAACCGCGGGCACGCCTAGCGCTGTACCGTTCAGTTGCTCTAGCCAAGCGTTGCCGGGCACCATCTGACGTCCATTTTCTCCCGCGCCCAGGCGTGCCAGCACCGTGCCGTGATGCGGCGTGCCCAGCGTAATCAGCTTGGCCACGCGCCGCGCGCCGTGTTTGCGCAGACAAGCGCGCGCGGCGAGCCCGCCCATGCTGTGGGCAAGAATGACGAGCTTGTCCGCGCCGGTCGCGGCGCAAATGTCCTCGATGCGCCGCGCCAGCCCATCGGCGTAGCTGTCGATGTCAGCGTACACCGGTTCCAGATTGTGGCTGTAGGCGCTGACGCCGTGTGCGCCCAGGTAACGCCTGAGAGGCAGCATAAAGCCGCGATTGCAGACATAGCCGTGTACCAGCAGTACCGGCAGCGGTCCCGGCGGCAATGGCTGCAGTCTCTCCTCGCCCATGAGCAGCGGCTCGAACGGCTGGTACAGGTTGTAGATCAGGACATAGGCGCCGAGCTCGGCAAAATAAAGCCGCAGCCAGCCGACGGGGCCGGGCCGGTGCTCGGGCGGGGTGGGGCTGGCGTAGCGGCCAGCGATGGCGAAGGTCGCGGCGATACCCAGGGCGCGCATGGCAACGGCGCATCCGAGCGCAGTGGCCGCGGCCTCGAGCCAGAGCCAGCCGGCGAAGCGCACCAGACACCAGCCGAGCGCCACATAGATGATCAATTCCATCAGCAGCACGCGGCGGAAGGCGCGCGCGAGCATGGCTAGCGTCCTGTCCCGCAGATTCGCGCGAAAAAGGCGCGAGCGCAGTTGGGCATCAGGCAAGGCGCGAGGCTGGCGTTCGGCCGTTCGGCCGGGCAGGCTTGGAAAAAAAGTCTATGTGTAAGCATCGGCTGCGAAAAAGGTTTAGCCCCGGCCATTCTAACCGATGGCCTTGAACGCGCGTCAGGCCGGTTGCGCGCACCGGGCTTTGTGGTTAACCTTGAATCGGGCAAGCTCGAAAACAATCCAGTTCACTCAACCGAGCAGGGAGAAGACCGTGAGCGAGAAAATCTGGCTGAACAGCTATCCCGCCGGCATGCCGGCCGAAATCGACGTTAACCAGTTCAGCTCCATCCCGGATCTGCTCGAGAAAAGTTTCACCAAGTTCGCCGACAAGCCGGCCTACCACAACCTCGGCCACACCATAACTTATGCGGAACTGGAGCGGCTGTCGCGCGATTTCGCCGCGTTCCTGCAAGGCCTGCCGGGCATGGCCAAGGGCGAGCGCGTCGCCATCATGTCGCCCAACCTGCTGCAATACCCGGTGGCCCTATGCGGCATCCTGCGCGCCGGCATGACGGTGGTGAACGTCAATCCCCTGTACACCCCGCGCGAGCTGGAACACCAGTTGAAGGACTCCGGCGCCAAGGCCATCGTCATCGTCGAGAACTTCGCCAACACGCTGCAGCAGGTGATCGCGAAAACCCAAGTCGAGCATGTCGTCACCACCGAGCTCGGCGATCTGCTGCCGCTGCCCAAGCGCTGGATCGTCAACCTGGTGGTGAAGAAAGTGAAGAAAATGGTGCCCGACTGGCGCATCGACGGCGCCATCACCTTGCGCTCCGCGCTCGCGCGTGGCGCCGCCTCGCAGTTCAAGCCGGTTACCCTGATGCATGAGGACATCGCCTTCCTGCAATACACCGGCGGCACCACCGGCGTGTCCAAGGGCGCAATGCTCACGCATCGCAACATCCTCGCCAACCTGGAGCAGGGCGGCGTGTGGATTTCGGGCAGCTTCCGGGAAGCCAGCGAGGTCGTGGTCTCGCCGCTGCCCATGTATCACATCTTCTGCCTTACATTCACCTTGTCGTTCATGAAATGGGGCAGCCTCAACGTGCTCATCACCAATCCGCGCGATCTGCCGGCATTCGTCAAGGAGCTGAGGCAATGGAAGTTCACCGCGCTGACCGGCGTGAATACGCTGTTCAACGGACTGCTCAATACGCCGGGCTTCGACCAACTCGATTTTTCCGGGATCAAGGTGGTGATCGGCGGCGGCGCGGCGGTGCAAAAGCCGGTCGCTGAAAGATGGCAGCAGGTCACCGGCAAGTACCTCACCGAGGCCTATGGCCTGACCGAGACTTCGCCGGGCGTGTGCGTCAACCTGCTCGGTACGCCCTGGAACGGCACCATCGGCTTGCCGCTGCCCTCGACCGAGGTGTCCATCCGCAACGACGACTTCATCGAGCTGCCGATCTGGACCGGCTCGGGCGACATCGAGAAGTCCACTGGCGAGATCTGCGTCCGTGGGCCGCAGGTGATGAAAGGCTACTGGCAGAATCTCGCGGAAACCGCCAAGGTGATGCAGGACGGCTGGCTCAAGACCGGCGACGTCGGCCACATCGACTCCAAAGGCTACGTCACCATCACCGACCGCAAGAAGGACATGATCCTGGTCTCCGGCTTCAACGTCTATCCGAACGAGATCGAGAGCGTCGTGGCGATGCACCCGGGCGTGCTCGAGTGCGCGGCCGTGGGCGTGCCCGACGACAAGTCAGGCGAGGCGGTGAAGGTGGTGATCGTGAAAAAGGATCCGAACCTGACCAAAGAATCCGTGATCGAGCACTGCAAGCGAGAGCTTACCGGCTACAAGATTCCGAAGTACGTCGAATTCCGCGACAGCCTGCCGAAGACGCCCATTGGCAAGATCCTGCGGCGGGAGCTGCGGGGAAAATAGGACGGTCCCCCGGCGCTGGTAGATGAAACAAGGCAGCGAATGTATTGAGCGCACGCGGCGCGAGTGGTTGAAGCGGGCGCTGCTGGGGGGCGCGGCCATGCCGCTGCTGCTCCGCGATGCCCTGGCCGCAGTTATGCGCCCGAGCGGCATGGTGGACGTCAAGGGCGAAGTGCTGATCAACGGCAGGCCGGCAAGGGCTGGCGCTGCGGTGAAGCCGGGGGACAGCGTCGCAACCGCCCCCGGGGCTTCAGCCGTGTTCGTCATTGGCAGAGATGCTTTCTTGATCCGCGAGAGGAGCGAATTGCTCACCGCAGGCCGCAGCGTACTGACCGGCTCGCTGCGCTTGTTGACGGGCAAGCTGCTCTCCGTCTTCGGCCGCGGGCCGCGCAGCATCACGACCCGCACAGCTACCATAGGAATCCGCGGTACCGGCATTTACATCGAGGCCGAAACCGAACGCACCTATGTTTGCACCTGCTACGGCTTGGTGGACCTGCAGGCGAGCAACATGCCTGAAGCCAGGCAGACTGTGATGACTACCCATCACGACGCGCCGCGCTACATTTATGCCCATGGCGGGACGCCGATCAGGATGATCGAAACTGCGCCGGTGATCAACCATACCGATGCCGAACTGATCATGCTGGAGGCACTGGTCGGCAGGAAGCCGCCCTTCGTCGGCTCCGGGCTGGAATACAAGAACTACTGAGGCCGTCCTCCTCAGTGCTCCAGCTTGAGCGCGCGCCGCAAGCCGTGCACTTCCAGGGCGCCCATCTCTCGAGCCAGCCGGTCCATCGCATGCAGCCATTCCTGCGGATGCTGCGCCCAGGCCTGCTGCGATTGGAAAATCGAAGCGAACATGCCGAAGGGATCGAACACCGATTGCAGGGTGCGCGCGATGTCAGGAGGTGCGGATGCGTCGGATTCATGCGGCGTCGCGGGATTGGTGACTTTGACTCGGGTGGTGGACATGATTGCGGTCGCCTTAAAGGTTACTGCTTCAAATAAATATAACCCCGGCCACCCTGATTTCAAGGCTCGGCGCCGGGGAAATGAGAGGTTTGTTTGACCTTGCTCAAGTTCGGGCAGGGTGCCGCGATCGATCGGGGAAACGCTTATAATCGGCAGGTTCCAAATGGAGTGCCGCCAAATGAACCAGGTCCACCGCCTGTTCGACCAGCAGTCGAACCTCAGCATCAGTAGCACCGATGAAATCATCGCCGACATCAAAGCCGGCAACATGGTCATCCTGGTGGACGAGGAAGACCGCGAGAACGAGGGTGATCTCGTTTTCGCCGCCGATTTCGTCACGCCCGAAAAAATCAACTTCATGGCCAAGCACGGCCGCGGACTGATCTGCATGCCGATTACCGAGGCACACGCCCGGCGGCTCAATCTGTCGCCGATGGTCGCCAACAATCGCTCGGTGCACGGTACGGCCTTCACCGTTTCCATCGAGGCGGCCTCCGGTGTCACGACCGGCATCTCCGCCGCGGATCGGGCGCTTACCATCAAGGTGGCGGCTGCAGCGCAGGCGAAAGCCGAGGACGTGGTGCAACCGGGTCACACATTTCCGTTGATTGCCCAGCCGGGTGGTGTGCTGGTGCGCGCCGGCCACACCGAGGCGTGCTGCGACCTGGCGCAGCTCGCCGGGCTGCACCCGGCGGCGGTGTTATGCGAGATCATGAAAGACGATGGCACCATGGCCAGATTGCCCGACCTGATCGAATTCGGGAAAGCGCACGGCCTGAAGATCGGCACCATCGCCGACCTGATTCATTTCCGCAGCCAGACGGAGTCGCTGGTCGAGCGTGTGGCCGAGCGCGACATCGCCACCGCTTACGGTGGTTTTCGCATGATCGCTTATCGGGAGAAGCTTTCCGGCGCGACCCACGTGGCGCTCGCGCGCGGGGTACTCGATCCAGACACGCCCACCCTGGTGCGGGTGCACGAGCCGCTGTCGATACTCGACCTGCTCGACACTGCGCCGGGCGCGCATTCGTGGAGCGTACACGAGGCGCTGGCGGCGATCGGCGCAGCGGGCAGGGGCGTCATCGTCCTGCTCAATTGCGCGGAGAGCGCCACGCAGCTTGCCGAGCGTGTCGCCAGCGAAGCCAAGCCGTGGCCGGCGGCAAAAATGGAGCTGCTGACCTATGGCATAGGCGCGCAGATCCTGCGCGATCTCAACGTGGGCAAGATGCGGCTGATGGCCACGCCGCGCAAGATGCCGAGCATGACCGGCTGGGATCTGGAAGTGGCCGAGTATGTGCAGCCGCAGCGCGGCACGAAGGCGGAACAGTGAGGGAGATCAAGCCAGTTCTGAATGGGACGGAGTTGCGCGTCGCCGTCGTGCGCGGCCGTTTCAACGAGGCCATCGGTGCCGGCTTGCTCGCCGCTTGCCTGGAACGCCTGACTGCGCTGGGCGTTGCGCCCGGCCGCGTCACGGTGGTGAGCGTGCCCGGCGCGCTGGAGATCCCGCTCGCCCTGCAACAGCTTGCCGCCACCGGCCACTACGACGCGCTGATCGCCCTGGGTGCGGTGGTGCGCGGCGATACCTATCACTTCGAGGTGGTATCCAACGAATCCGCTGCCGGCGTCACCCAGGTGCAACTCGACGCCGGCGTACCGGTTGCCAATGGAATTCTCACCACCGACACCGAGGAGCAGGCCATGGAGCGGGTAAGGCAAAAAGGCAGCGACTGCGCCGCGGTGGCAGTGGAGATGGCGAATCTAATCGGGGAAATCAGGAATGAAAAGCGCACGGCATAAGGCGCGCGAGCTGGCGTTGCAGGGACTGTACCAATGGCTGCTCGCCGAGGAGCATGCGGACGAAATCCGCATGCACCTGGCTGAATTCAAGGACTATGAAAAGGCCGACCAGAAGTACCTCGACCTGCTCCTCGACGGTGTCATCGCCGACGCCGCAGAGCTCGATGCAGCATTCGCACCTTTGCTCGACCGCCCGGTCGACGAGCTCTCGCCGGTGGAGCGCGGCGTGCTGCTGATTGGCGCGTACGAGTTGGCCCACGTGCCCGACGTACCCTACAAGGTGGTGATCAACGAAGCCGTGGAGCTGGCGAAATCCTATGGCGGCACCGATGGCCACAAGTACGTGAACGGCGTGCTCGACAAGCTCGCCGCCAAGCTGCGTCCGGCCGAGGTCAAGGCGCGCAAGCCCGGCGGGGGCGAGGCCGCAGCCTAAAGAATCTTGCCTTCCGAATTCGACATCATTCGCCGCTATTTCACCCGCCCGGTGAAGCGCGCGCTGCTGGGTGTGGGTGACGACTGTGCCCTGATTGCGCCGGAAGAGGGCACGGTGCTGGCGGTATCCACCGACATGCTGGTCGAGGGGCGGCATTTTGTCGCCGGGGCCGATGCTGCCAAGCTGGGCCACAAGGCTCTGGCGGTGAATCTTTCCGATCTCGCGGCGATGGGTGCCGCGCCTCGCTACGCAACCTTGGCGCTGGCATTGCCCGAGGCCGACGAGACCTGGCTCGCGCAGTTCGCGCAAGGGTTTTTCACGCTGGCCGACGCCTTCGGGGTCGACCTGATCGGCGGCGACACCACGCGCGGGCCGCGCAACCTTTGCATCACCGTGATCGGTGCCGTGCCGCCGGAATTGGCCTTGCGCCGCGATGGTGCCAAGGCGGGGGACGAGGTGTGGCTGTCAGGCTGCACCGGCGACGCGGCGCTGGCGCTGGCCCATCTGAACAGGCGTATCCGTCTTGCCGATGCGGCGCTGGCGCATTGCCTCGCGCGCCTGCACACGCCCTTACCCTGCATAACGCTGGGGCTGGCGCTGCGCGGGCTGGCCACGAGCGCCATCGATGTCTCGGACGGCCTGGTGGCTGACGTCGGCCATATCGGCGAGCGCTCCGGCGTTGCCGTCGAACTGCGCTATGGCGAGTTGCCGCGCTCGCGTGCGCTCAAAGCCTGTGCGGACGAGCGCCTGGCGCAGGAATGCCTGCTCGCCGGCGGCGACGATTACGAACTCGCTTTCACCGCCAGAGCGGACGCACACGGAAGAGTCGCGGCGGTTGCAGCCGAGTTGGGTCTCGCCCTGACGTGCATCGGGAGTGTCAGCGCGGGCGAGCCGGGTCTGGTGTCGGTTTGCGATGCGGCCGGAAAACTGATGCAGCTGGAACGCAAAGGGTTCGATCATTTTGACTAAGAGGAGTATGCGCGGCCAAGGAAGGGGCGCGACCCTTCCGTTTCCACCTTGGTCGCCGCGCTCTTTTAGAACCCGTTGCAAAATGAAATTTGCAACGGGCCGACCTAGGGGAGCATGAGGGGAGGCGCCCCGAAGGAAGTCCCCTCGGGGGATATCCCCTCATTTTGAAACAGCTTAATGAACCCTAACGCGATTCTGCGTCCTACCGCAGGCTTCATGCTGGCGCATCCGGCACGTTTCATCGCGCTCGGCTTCGGCACCGGGCTGTCGCCCTTTGCTCCCGGCACGGTGGGCACGCTGCTCGGTTTTCCCGTGTACTGGGTCGCCAGCGACCTGCTCGCTTCCTACGGGCCGTTCGCGATGCTGGCGCTGATCGCGGCCATGTTCCTGCTCGGCGTATGGGCCTGCGCGCGCACCGGGCGCGATCTGGGCATTGCCGATCATAGCGGCATGAACTGGGACGAGATCGTCGCGTTCCAGTTGGTCTTGCTGCTCGCGCCGCAGGCCTGGCAGTGGCAGGCGTTTGCGTTTTTCGGCTTCCGTTTCTTCGATGTGGTCAAGCCGCCGCCGATCCGCCAGGTCGACGCCCGGATGAAAGGCGGCCTGGGGGTGATGTTCGACGACATCCTTGCCGCGTTCTATACCCTATTGGCGATGGCCGTGTGCAAGGCCGTGTTTGGTTGATTATCGATGCCCTCTGACACCCTGACCACGCTCGCTACCCTGGTTGGTGCCAAGCTCCGCGCCAAGGGGTTGATGCTGACCACGGCGGAATCCTGCACCGGCGGCTGGGTAGCGCAGGCGGTCACGACCGTCGCCGGCAGTTCGGATTGGTTCGAGCGCGGCTTCGTCACCTATTCGGACGCGGCCAAGCAGGAAATGCTGGGGGTGAGCACTCGCACGCTTGCCGCGCATGGGGCGGTGAGCGAAGAGACCGCGCGCGAGATGGCGATTGGAGCGCTGGCTCACAGCCGCGCGCAAGTGGCGCTGGCGATCACCGGCATCGCCGGCCCGGGCGGCGGCTCGCCGGAAAAGCCGCTGGGTATGGTGTGCTTCGCTTGGGCGGTGACGGACGGGAAAATTAGCGTGCAAACGCGGCATTTCAAGGGGGACCGCGAAAGCGTGCGCAGACAATCGGTGATCGCCGCGCTGCAGGGTGTAGTCGAGTTGCTCGAAGCCTGAACGCGACGACTGCGGCGCAGCCTCACATCAGGGGCAATATGGAACGGCGCCCAAGGATGGGCCCCGGCCCCTTCCTTGCCCACTCGGTCCCTTTTTTCAGCACTCTGCTAGCTGTCTTTCTTGTCTTTTTCGAGATGGAACCGGTGCATGAAGCGGTGCACCACCGGCGCGAACACGATGCCCATCACGACGATGAATATCAGGCCGCTGAAAAGGGCATAGAAGCCGGCGAACAGCTTGCCTTTGGCGGTGGTCAGCGCCGTCAGCGGACCCATGCCGGAGAGGATCATGGCGGCATTGGCAAACGCGTCGATCCAGGACATGCCTTCAAAATAATGGTAACCGAGCATGCCGGTGCCGAGTGCGATCGCAATGACGACAAGGCCAATCGCGGCGCTGCGCGCCAGCCGGGCGTAGTAGGACGAGCGTGGCAATAGCGGCTTGCTCTTGGCTTCGAACATGGTACGGCGGGAATTCCGGGAAACGGCGGGAGCATAACTGTGC
>Ga0209880_1000419_pt1 | contig 11302 bp, 9 predicted proteins | sample PersoiDNA2013191_FD_185803 | JGI IMG/M metagenome (GOLD analysis project Ga0209880, IMG submission 185803) | Permafrost soil microbial communities from the Arctic, to analyse light accelerated degradation of dissolved organic matter (DOM) -... | ecosystem: Environmental > Terrestrial > Soil >... | reverse complement strand
CTCCGGCCAGGCGATGGCGGCGCTCGAGCAGGTCGCCGCGCAGACTCTCCCGCGCGAGATCGGCTACGACTGGTCCGATCTCTCCTATCAGGAGAAAAAGGCCGCTGGGACGACCGGGCGGATCTTGGGTCTCTCGTTCGTCTTCGTCTTTCTCATCCTCGCGGCCCTCTACGAGAGCTGGTCCCTCCCCCTGAGCGTGCTTCTCTCGGTGCCCGTCGCGGTCTTCGGCGGTTTTCTCGGACTCGTCCTTCGCCACTATGACTTCGACGTCTACGGGCAGATCGGCCTCATCGTCCTCATCGGCCTCGCGGCCAAGAACGCGATCCTGATCGTCGAATTCGCGAAAACGGAGCTCGAGAAGGGCAAAGACCTCATCCAGGCCGCGCTTCAGGGCGCGCAGCTCCGCCTTCGCCCCATCCTCATGACGTCCTTCGCGTTCATCCTCGGGTGCGTGCCGCTGTGGATCGCGCAGGGCGCGGGCGCGGCCTCGCGGCGCATTCTCGGGACGGTCGTCGTCGCGGGAATGCTCGCGGCCACGTGCCTCGCGATCTTTCTCATCCCGGTTCTCTTCGTCGTCGTCGAGCGAAGGCTCGGGAGCATGCGCGGGAAGACGCAGGCGCCGCGGGAGGCCGGGACGGATCCCGAAGACGCGACCGCGATCAGCCCCTCGGGGGCTCAGTCGTGAAGCGCCTGGCTCCGACCTTCGCCTTCGCCTTCGCCCTCGCCGCGGCCGGCGCGCTCTCAGGCTGCGCCGTGGGTCCGAACTACCAGCGGCCCGCGCTTCCCGCGCCGGAGAACTTCTACGGATCGTCTCGGCCCGCGTCGGATGCGTCGCTCGCAGACACCCAATGGTGGAATGTCTTCGCGGACCCGGTGCTGCGCTCGCTCATCGAGGAAGCGCTCCGGAACGGTTACGACGTCCGCCTCGCCGCCGCCAGGGTCGAGGAATCCCGCGCGCGCTATGGGATCGCCGGCTCGCTTTATTACCCCGATCTCGGGTATTCGGCGGGGGCCGGCCGTTCCCATACATCCGCCTACGCGACCCCCAGCGACGCCACCGGCAATCTCGTCACCGCAAACGTTTCGGTTTCCTGGGAGCTCGACGTCTGGGGACGCGTGCGGCGCCTCAACGAGGCCGCCCGGGCTCAGTATCTGGCGACCGAAGAAGGCCGGAGGGCCGTCGTTCTGTCGCTCGTCGCGGACGTCGCGTCCGCGTACTTCGACCTCCGGGACCTGGACGCCGAGCTCGAGATCTCGCGGCGCACGCGCGCGACCTTCCAGGACACGTACGACCTCTTCAGCCGCCGGCTCGCGGGCGGCGCCGCCTCGGCCCTCGAAACGGCGCGCGCCGAGGCTCTCCTCGCGAACGCGTCGGCCCAGATTCCCGCCCTCGAACAGCGCATCGTGGCGCGTGAGAACCAGATCACGCTCCTCCTCGGGCGCGCGCCCGGGCCCGTGCCGCGCGGCGGCGCGCTGACGGAGCAGTCGATGCCTCCGGTCGTGCCCGCGGGCCTGCCGTCGGCGCTCCTCCTGAGGCGGCCGGACGTGCGGGCCGCCGAGCAGAGTCTCGTCGCCGCGAACGCGAACGTGGGCGTGGCGCGCGCGGCGTTCTACCCCACGCTGAGCCTGACCGGGTTCTTCGGCGGGCAGAGCGCGGACCTCACCGATCTCTTCACGGCGGGCCGAACGTGGTCGATCGGCGCGAACCTCCTCGGTCCGCTGTTCAAAGGGGGCCGCCTCAGGGCCGAGGAACGCGTCGCCCGCGCGCTGTTCGACCAGGCCCTCGTCTCCTACGAGCGGGCTTTCACGCGCGCCTTGGGAGAGGTCTCGAGCAACCTCGTCGCGATCGAGAAGCTCGCCGCCGAGGAGACGGAGCGCGACCGTTCCGTCCACGCGACGCGCGAGGCCGTCCGCCTCGCCACGCTGCGGTACGAGTCGGGCCTCTCGGCGTACTTCGAGGTCCTGGACGCGCTTCAGTTGCTCCTGCCCGCCGAAACCGCCCTCGTTCAGACGCGCCGCGATCGGCTCACGGCTTTCGTCTCGTTTTATCGCGCGCTCGGCGGGGGATGGAGCGACGCCCCACCTCCGCCGCCATCGGCGGCGTCCGGCGGGGCGGAAAAGCCCTGAGCGGGGTCATCCGCTCACCTGTAAACTTCCCTTCGCACATGGCCCACTGGGAGCGCAACGAGATCGTCCTCCGCACGAATGCCGTCGGCCAGCCGATGACCGCGCCGGTCTTCTGGTGCCATGGGCGCAACCCGCGCCCGCTCGCGTACGTCCAGGCCAACGTGCACGGAGGCGAGCTGCAGGGGAATGCCGCCATCCTCGCGCTCTTCGACCTCCTCGAGAAGGAGCCGCCGCGCGGAAGCCTCATCCTCGTGCCGCGCGTCAACCCGATCGCCGCGAACCAGCAGATCGGCGACTACGTCGCCGGCGTCTACGATCTCGCGACCGGCGTCAATTTCAACCGGGGCTACATCAACCTGACCGGTCCTTCGCGCGGAAGCTCCGCCTGCTACGTCGACGTGGACGCCTTCGCCGCGGTCCACCGCGACGCGACCCTCTCCGAGATCCGGGACGGCTTCCGCGAAGCCCTGAAGGCCGCGCTCGGCGCCGTGCGCGACGCGGCCGGCCCGTGGGGGATGGAGGCGCGCCTGGAGTTCGCTCTCGCGATCCAGGAGGTCGCGATCGAAGCCGACGTCGTCCTCGACCTCCACACGGGCGACCGCGCCCCGCGCTACGTCTATGCGCCCGAGGGCGCGACCGCGGCGACGCGCGCCTTGGGGTTCCCGTTCGTCCTCGAGGTGCCGCCCCGCTTCGCCGGCGCGCTCGACGAGGCGTCTTGGGTGCCGTGGAACGACCTCGCCGAGGCCTTCCGTCGCCTGAATCGCACGGACGTGCGGCGCTTCGTGGACGGATTCACCGTCGAGCTGGGCTCGATGAACGCCTTCTCGATGGCGCAGGGCGTCGAAGACGCCAAGCGCATCGCTTCGGCGCTGCGCTATTACGGGGTCCTCGACGGCGAGCCCGACGATCCCGCGTACCGGATCGTGGCGTGCAGCGTGAACGACTACAAGTCGATCTACGCCCCGGCCTCGGGTCTTGTGGACGCCACGCTTTCCCCCGGCACGCCCGTGAGAAAAGGCGACCTCATCGCCCGCATGGTGGACCCGACACGCTGCACTCTTCCGCCCCGGGCGCAGGATGCGTTCGTGGAAGTGCGCGCGCCCGAAGACGGCGTCGTCCTCCTCTTCCACGCCTTCTCGTCGATCCCGAAGGGCCTCAGGCTCCTCTCGATGATGACGAATACCCGGTCGCTCTGACCGGCCCCGCGGCACGGGGCGTCCGTCACCTCAAATAGCCGAGCGAACGCAGGTTCTCGACGTACTCCTTCGGGTCGATGGGCAACTGCGCGGCCACGCGCCTCCGGCCCCACGACGCCACGGTCTCGCCGTCGACGGCTCCCTTTGCGAGGAGATCGCCCCGCACGCGCCCCGCGATCTCCCGCGAGGCGGGGACACCGAGCACGGAGAGGACCGTCGGGGCGAGATCCGCGGGGGCGAGCGTGGCCTCGGCTCCCGCGCGCGCCAGGGGCCCGGATAGCCGGACGATGCCGCCCTCCTCGCGTCTTCCGGCGTCGAGGACGTCGACGAGAAGGTCGGGCGCGGGCGCGAGGCCCGGGTCGAGGAGGAACGCGCGGAGCTTCGCCGTCTCCTCGGTCAGGGCCGCGGCGAGCGCGACGCGGTCCGCCGCGCCGCGCTCGGGGTCGGCGAGGGCGGACGAGAGGATGTCGGGCCCCGGCAGGTAGAGAAGAGCGAGCCGCGGGCCCTCGCGCCGCCAGGCGTCCCGAAACGCCGCCAGCGCGAAATCGTCGAGTCCCCCCGCGTCCGCCACGAGGCGCTCGAGCGAGCCGGGCTCCGGCGCTACGCGCGGGGCGAGGCGCGCCGCGCGTTCCGCCGCGTCGGCCGGCCAGCCCTCCCCCGCGAGCGCTCCCCCCGAGCGGGCAGCGAAGAAGAGATGGTTCCCGAGAATCGTCCCGCCCCCCTCCTCGGAGGGGTACGTCGTCCACCAGTTCACCGTGAGGGACGGGATTCCTCCGCGGCTCGCGACCTCCCAGAGGGCCGGCACGCGCCGGGCGCTCGCCGTGACCGATTCGCGCCGCGCGAGGCGCAAAGCCGGAAGGACGCTTCGGAGGTACCACCTGGCGCCCGCCAGAGGGCGCACGGGCGCGCCGACGCCCGCGACGCGCACGAGATCCAGCGAGCCGATTCCGTGGCGTTTCACGCTTTCCCCGGTCGCGACCGTCGTCCAGAAGGCCGCCGGATCCCGCGCCTCCTTGACGTAGGACGCTCGCGCGCCCTCTCCCGAAAGCGAAGCGGTCCATCCGTCCACGCCGACCACGACGACGCGGCGGCCGTTCGCCGCCACGACGAGGGGGGCGTCTCCGACCACCGGAACGCGGAAGAGGACCGCTGAGATCCCCACGAGGACGAGCGTTCCGCCCGCGAGCGCCCACGCGAGGAACGTGCGTGAGGGACGCGTCACGAAGAGCCGCCCCGAGGCCGCGAGCACCGTGAACGCGAGGCCGCGCGCGACGCGCACGGCGATGAGCACCGCGAACGCGACGGCGGTGAGCACGGCGGCCGCAGCCGGCACGCCGGCGCTTTCGAGCGCGGGCCGCGCGGCGAGGATGCCCGCGACGCCGGCGAGAACGCCGAAGGCCACGGCGATCTCGGTCGAACCCTCTTCCGCATCACCCCGCACGCGGGCCCGGAGCAGGGCCAGGAGGACGAGCGCGAGGACGACGAGGGAGGCGACGGCGGCCGCGCCCGCGAAGAGCCAGAGGAAGAGCACGGCCGCGTCGCGGAGCGGCAGCGCCGAAGACACCGCGTGCAACACGGTCTGGGCGAGAGCCACCGCCCCGGCGAGGAACGCGGCCCCCGTGGACGCGCCGAGGAGGAACGCTCGTGTGCGTGTCCGAGCAGCCAGCGCGCCCTTGAGGACCGCGCCCTCGACCCCCCTCTCGAGATAACCCCGCTCCCTCAGCCTCTCGCGGGCGGCGTCGAGCGAAATCATTTCTTCCGGTCCCGCAGCATCGCCGCAAACTCGCGCAGCAGGTCCGCCCTCTTCCCGAAGGGCTTCAGGGAGTCGAGCGCGTGCTGCGTCAGCTCGGCGACGAGCGTACGGGCGCCCGCCTCGCCGACGTGCCGCACGAACGTGGGTGCGGGCGCGCGGCGGGCGGACTTGCCGGTCTCGCCCGCGTCGCCGCGCGTCTCGAGGAGGTCGTCGACGATCTGGAATGCGAGTCCGACGTTGCGCGCGTAAGAGCGAACGGCCCCCAGCTCCTTCTCACGCGCGCCGCCCAGCACGGCGCCGAACTCGGCAGAGGCCACGAAGAGGGCCCCCGTCTTGCGCGCATGAATCGTCTCGAGGCGGTCGAACGTCGCGCCGGTCTCGTCCGTCGCGAGATCGAGCGCCTGGCCGGAGGCGAGCCCGAAGAGCCCCGAGGCGTCCGCGAGGCGTGAGACGAGGTCGAGCGCGAGAGAACCAGGGATGCCGCCGCGGCGCGCATGCAGTCCCGCCTCCGCCAGCAGGCCGAAGGCGCGCGCGAGAAGCGTGACGGCGGCGAGAATCGCGTTCCCTTCTCCGTGCGCCACGTGCAGCGCCGGCCTGCCGCGCCGCAGCGTCGCGTCGTCCATCGACGGCAGGTCGTCGAGGACGAGGGAAGCCGCGTGCACCATTTCGATCGCGCATCCGGCGTCGATGAGGCGCGGGCGGGACGCCTCGAACAGGTCTCCCGCGAGAACGACGAGCGCCGGTCTCACCCGTTTCCCCGGCGACAGAAGCGCCTCTCGCGTGGCGGACGGGAGAGGATCCCGCGGATCGGGGACGTGCGCCTCGCCGGCGAGAAGGGCCGGAAGCCGCGCGTCGACCGCGGCGCGCACCTCGGCGAGGAGACGCGAAAGGGCGAGAGAGGAAGCGGGAGAAGCAGCGGGCGCGGCCACGTCGTTCACCTAGGAGGGAAGACGGGTACCGCGCCCTCTCCCGAACATCAGAAGCTCGCGAGCGCGTCCTTCTCGTTCGTGAACACGTCGAACACCGTGATGAGTTGCGTCACCGTGAGGACGTCGCTGATCTTGGGGGGAAGGTTCACGAGCTTCAGTTTCGCGCCCTTGTGCGTGGCGGTCGTGTAGCAACCCACGAGCTCGCCGACGCCCGAGGAGTCGATGGTCGTGACGTCCTTCATGTCGATGAGGAGCTTCGTCGCACCGGCGCTCACGGCCGTGTGGATCGCCTCCCGCATCTGCAGGTCGCCGGCCCCGATCGTGATCTTGCCGTGGAGCTCGACGATCTTGACGTCACCGACATCGCGCGTGGTCACCGTGGTTTTCATCGTGCTTGTACTCCCTTCTTCTGGTCTCCGCCGAGGTGTTTTCTCATCGTGAGGATGGTGCCGCCGCGCGCGCCGCGCGAGAAGGTCACGTCGTCCATGAACGTCTTCATGTAGAAGATGCCGCGCCCCGAAGTCTTCATCTGGTTCTCGGGCGCAAGCGGATCCGCGACTGCGGCCGTCTCGAAACCTTCGCCCTCGTCGCCGACGACGATCTCGAGGTCGTCCGTCGAGCCTCCGAGGGTGAGCATGACGCGACGCGACGGATCCTGGCGGTTCCCGTGTTTGATCGCGTTCGCAAGGGCTTCGCGGAGCGCGACCCCGATCCAGTGCTCGGCGTCGTTCTCGATGCCCCGCACGCGGCAGACGTATTCGAGCACGGCCTGGCCGAGCTCGAGGTTCTCGTACCGGCTGGAGAGCCACAGCACGATCGGTCCCGGCGAAGCGGACGATTCCGTCATTGCAGATGAACGAGGAGACGCGCTGCTAAGCTCGACCCTCGATGGTTACCTCCCCCGTCATCCCGAAAGGCGGGCGCATGATACGCGAGCGCGCCGCGGGCCGTCCATCGCTCCGGCTTCCCGCCTTCGCGCTCCTGGCCGCCCTCCTCGTTCCGGTCGCGCCCGCGGCGGCCGAGCGCCCGATCGCCGAACGCCTCCCCGAAGCGGTAGCGGGCGCCCAGAAGCTCGTCGAGAGAGTCCGGGGCGTGCCGTTTCCCGGGACGGTCGCTTCGGCGATCCTGCACGAGAAGGACCTCGCCCGCGTGCTCGCGAGGAAGCTCGTCGAGGACCTGCCGGCGCCGTTTCCCCGCTACGCCGCCTCTCTCGCGGCCGCCGGCTTTTTCGACCCCGAGCCGGGCCTCGAGCAGAAGCTCACGGCGCTCTACGCACGACAGGTCGCCGGCTTCTACGATCCCGCCGAGAAGAAGTTCTTCATCGTGCCGGAGCGGACGGCCGAGACGGCCGTGGCCGGGGCCCCCGCCCTGGGCCTCTCGGCCGAAACCCTGCTCGAGGACACGCTCCTGGCCCACGAACTGACGCACGCGTTGCAGGACCGCCGCCTCGACCTCGTGCCACGACTCAAGGCGCTCCAGGATTCGTCCGACGGCCTCCTCGCACTCGAGGCCTTCCTCGAGGGAGAAGCCACCGTCGTGATGATGGACGCGCTCCTGACCCGGCTGCCGGACGAGGCGAAAACACTCTTCGGCGAGGAGACCCTTGCCACGATGATGTCCGGCCTCGCCAAGGGCGCTGCCGTGGAGGGCGCCGAGGGCGTGCCGCCGTTCTTCGTCAAGGAAATGCTCTTTCCGTACGTGGGGGGAACGGCGTGGATCCAGGCGCGGAAGAAGACCGGCGGCTGGCCCGCGATCGACGCCACCTATGCCCGGCCGCCCCGGACGACATCCGAAATCCTCCACCCGGAACGCGCCAGCGCTGCGCACGTTTTCCTCAACGCCGGCGATCGCCCGTCGTCCGCTAGCGTTCCCCCCGGAATGCGCCTTCTCTACGAGGACACCTTCGGGGAGTGGATGCTCGGAACGCTCCTCGAGCGCGCGGGGGCCACGAACGCCGCTGCGCTCGCCGCCGAGTGGCAGGACGATCGCGTCGTCTTCTTCGAGCCGAAGGAGTCGCTGGGCGCCGGCACGCTGCCGGTCGGATTCGTGTGGCGCCTGCGCGCGACGTCGCCGGCCGCGGCGAAACGAATCGCGACTGCGCTGGAATCGCTCTACGCCCGCCCGGACGGCCGCTTCGCCGCGACGGTGACCACGGTGGCCGATCGCGTCGAGGTCGTGCGCGGCCGGACCGCGGCACACGCCTCCGCGCCGGAAAGGACCCTCAGTTCTCCGCTATCAGCTTCAGCGCCACGGGAAGGAAAATGAAGAGCTGAACGGCGTCGAACGTGCCGTGCGCGAAGATCGACGCGACGGCGTTTCCGGTCTTGCGGAAGGCCGCCGCGAGGACGGTCGTGATCGCGAGCAGTCCGACGAAGAAGAACGGCTCGCCGTAGCCGGCGTGCGCGAGCAGGAACAGGATCGACGCCGGGACGGCCCCCAGGCGGCGCTGAAGGAAGGCCCGGAAGTGAAATTCCTCGAGCGTCATTGCAAGGAGGACGAGGAGGCCCCTCTGCGCGGCGGGACGGGAGGCGAGCCAGCCCACGAGGGGAGGCACGGTGTGGTGCGGGTCGTAGTCGAAGGCGCGAAAGAGCACGGCCGCCGAGACGCCCACCACGATCGTCAGCGTCCAGCCGATGAGGCCCAGCGCGACGCCGGCGCCCGCCTCCGCGAGAGGGCGCTTCGAGTCGAGCCCGAGAAAGGAGCGCAGCGGCGGCCTTCCGCTGAGCAGCCACCAGCCGAGAAGGAAGCCCGCGAGAATGGCCTGCACGGCAAACACCTGGAAGAAGCGGAGCGTCGAGACGTCCGGGGCGCGCCCCCCGGCGGCCGCGGGCAGCAGCGTCGTCGCGATCAGGACGAGAACGAGGAGGAGAAGCGCGGCGCGCTTCCGGGAGGGCGACGAGAACGCGTCGTGCCGGAAGGCCCCCTTGCGGTCGGCCACGAACACGATCGCGAGCACGAGCGGGAGGCCGGCGCCGAGGAGAAGGGATCGGTCGAGAGCAGTCACAAGGGAATCCGGCCGCATTGGACTCTAGCAGAGCGCTACACTGAGACCCCCGGGAGACACCTTGATGCGAGCGGAACTCACACAGATCGACCTGTCCCCCATAGGCGAGCTCGTCCGAATCCGTAAGGAGGAGACGGTTCTCGAGGAACGCCTCGCGAAAATGGAGGCGAAGAACGAAAACGTCTCGCCGGTCGTGTACGCGCGCGTCAAGAGCGACTACGAAGCGCGCAAGAGCGAACTCGCGCGCGGGTCGCAGCCCCTCAAGGAGAAGGCCCTCCGCGAGTACCAGCGCCTCAAGGTCCTGCGCGTCGAGGTCGAGCTCGCCGTGCAACAGGTCTCGCTCGAGAAGGAAGAGCTCGAATTCCGTAAGGGCCTCGGGGAATTTCCCGACGACGAATTCACGAAGCGCCTCGCCGACTGCGAGAAACGCCTCGCGGAGGAGCACCGACAGCTCGAGGACGTGCTCCAGATGCGCAGCACCTTCGCAGCCGCATTCCGCTCGGAAGAGGAGCTCGAGGCCGGAACGCTCCAGTCCGGGCCTCCCCCGCCCGCACCGCACGCGCCGCACGCGCCCGTGCCTCCCCCGCCCGCACCGCACGCACCTCCCGCGCCTCCCGCGCCTCCCGCGGCGCACCCGGCGGGAGACGACCTCACGCCCGACGGGACAGTGATCACCGCCGTGCGGCCAACATCTCCCGGCGCCAAAATCCTCTCCAGTCCGGGGGTGCCCGCCGACGGGACACCGGTGGCGACGCCGTCTCACAGTGCGACGATCGTCCTTCCGCGCGCCCGGCTTTCACTTCTCGAGGGCGACGAGCCCGTGAGGGAATTCCTCCTGAAACCGGGCGCTTCGGTGATCGGCCGTCTCGCGCAGAGCGACATCCAGCTCCCCTCCCCCGATGTTTCGCGCCGGCACGCGCAGGTCACCGTCGGGCCCGACGGATGCTTCGTCTCCGATCTCGGCTCCGAAAACGGCGTGGCCGTGAACGGCCACCGCGTCGAGCGCCACCGGCTCGAGGACGGCGACGTCATCGTGCTCGGCAAGCAGCGGCTGATCTTCCGGGCGTGACGGCCGGCGCTCGGATGCGCCGCGCCAACCTCCCCTCGTTCTGCCCGCCTTCTTGACGGCGCCCCGGGGAAATCCGATCATCCTGAACAGTGCAGGAGCCTGGAGAGATCGAGACCGTGCGACTTCTGCCGCCGGCCGTTGCGAATGCTCCCTTCGGCCTGCACGTCGTCCTCGATGCCCCGGACCCCGGCGGTGCGCGTAGCCCCTGGGTGCGGCTTTCGGAGGCTGACGACTTCGCACGCGTTTACTTGGCCGCGGTCAAGGGGGACCACGGCACCCTCCTCGAGCTCTGCGCGCTGAAGTTGATGCCGGACGTCTGGCCGGACGGCGCGACACCGGCGGCCCTCGGCGTGACGAACCGCGACCTCGAGGACCGGTGGGAGAGGGAGAATGCGCGCCTCGTCGAGCTGCGCGCGCTGTCGCCGCACTTCCCGCGCCTCGTCGGCATCGACGCCTCCGCCGGTGAAATCGCCCGCCGCCTTCCCCCTCTTCTCTATTCGCATCCAGGGCGTTCGTTCTTCGTTCCACCCTGCCCGCGCTGCCGGAATCCGCTCTCGCTCTGCCGCGACGAGGCATGGCTGGCCGGTGCAGGACTCCCGTCCTTCGCCACGACACTGGACCGCTTCGTCTGGTGCGAACACTGCGCCCGCGGACCCGAGGCGCCCACGGTCTACACGACGTCGCGGATCAGCGCGCCGCACACCGCCGTCCGTTCCGCCACCGACCTCCTCGACGATCTGGGCCACGCGCTCCGCGAGGTCTGGACGCAGGATGAGGCAACCGCTCTGGTCGGCGCGGAAACCGCAAATGCAGTGCGCTCGTTTACCGCGACCGCGGCTGGCGGCGCGAGTGTCCGGGACCTCTTCACGCCTCTGACCTTTTATGGGTCGCCGTTCCTCCTGACCGTGGCGGCGCCCTTCGACCTCGAAGCGCTCGCCGACGCCCTCGGCGGCAGGCCCTGGGAGGAGCTCCCGGTTTCCAGCCCGAGAGCAGGCAGCGTCTTCCCCCCACGCTGGGCGTGGCTCGTCCGTCCGCCGGCGCCGACGCGACGGCTGCTCTTTCCGTCCGAGAGCTCGGGCCTCGACGCCGTCGAGATCTTCTTCCTGAAGCTGACCGCCTTCCGGCAGATCCTCGAAGGACTCATCGACTACTACCGGGCCACGGGACGACCGCACCTCGACCTCCACCCGCGCCACCTCCTTTTCGAGCTCTCGGGAGCCGGAG
>Ga0209880_1000417_pt1 | contig 11310 bp, 13 predicted proteins | sample PersoiDNA2013191_FD_185803 | JGI IMG/M metagenome (GOLD analysis project Ga0209880, IMG submission 185803) | Permafrost soil microbial communities from the Arctic, to analyse light accelerated degradation of dissolved organic matter (DOM) -... | ecosystem: Environmental > Terrestrial > Soil >... | reverse complement strand
GGATGCGCCATGCGCAAACGCAGGGCGCGGAGATCGTCGGCTTCAGCCTGATGCTGCACGAACTCTCGCCCGAGCATTCGCTCAGGATGCAGGCAGCAGGCCTGGGTGCGGGGCGCAAGCTCGGCTGCGGAATTTTCGTCCCGCACAAATCGGCCGGCGCCGTGGGTTCGTGATGGGCGCGCGGTTTAACGCCGGAATGTTCGCACAAGCGAGAGGAATTGCCATGAGCACGGAAAAGAATTCTGACAAGCCCCTGGTCACGCTGGATCTGTGTGGGCTGAATTGCCCGGCGCCGCTGCTTGGCGCCAAGCACGTGATCGACGATCTGCGGCCGGGGCAGGTCATGCAGCTGATTTCGGACTGTCCGGGCACGCCAGACGACTTGTTCGCCTGGAGCCGCCATACCGGCAACGAGGTGATCGCCACCGACAAGCTCGGCGGCCTCAGGGTGGCATACACCATCCGGCGCGGCGCGAGCGGGGCAGTACGACCGACGGCGAATGTGACACTGGATATCCGCGGCGTCAGCTGTCCCGGTCCGATCATCGAGGCGAAGAGGCTGCTCGACGGCATGAAGGCGGGTGAAGTCCTGCTTCTGGTGAGCAACTGTCCGGGCTCGCCCGACGACGTCAATTCGTGGGTGAGATCAATCGGGCTCGAACTCCTCGCCAAGCAAGAAGTGGCGCCGGGGACCTACGAGTTTTTCATCCGCAAGACATAGGGCCTGTTAGAACGGCACTCCTCTTGGCCATCCGCATCCGCAGCCGCTTCCATAGAGGGGGGCGCGAACGCACCGCACCCGAGCTGGCAAGCGTCATCGCCATGCTCGGCTGGAAGCTGTCGCAGGACGCCATCCGCCGCATGCGCGAGGCGCAGTTCGACATCGACATCGGCCGGCAGTACTTCGATTTCGTGTGCGAGTACCTCGCGTTCATGCTGCACGCGGCCGACCGTGTCGCCTATCGTGCGCTAGCGGCCGACAAGCGCACCGAGTTCACGACCGCGCTCGCGTTGAAGCTGGCCGAGGTGGTCGAGGACAACCGCGACATGCTGATCGCCGAGCCCGAGCCCGGGCGCTGCCGCCGCCATTTCATCGACCTCGCCAACCTGCGCGGCGCCGATTACGCCGATTTCGCCTATGACGAAAAAGAAGGACCCGACTTCGGCTTCCGCCGCTTTTTCGGCAGCCGGCTGCTCGAGATCGTCCCGGAGAAGGACCATGCCTGGGTGATCGATCAGATCATGGAGATCGAAGCACCCGAGGCGGTGAAGGCGCTGGAGCGCACGCTCGAAGGCCTGTTCGCGCCGGCGGGCGAGGAGCCGCCGCCCCGGCGCGAACGCAGCATCGGCGAATGAGCCGGCGCGCGGAGGCGCAAACGCGCGCCGACTGACATCATGCCGGGCGCGCGCTCCCGGCGCTGCGGCCGAAGGTAGAATGCGAGTTACCCAATCCTCGATAGGCGGAATGCAATGAGCGATGCTCTGGATTACCTGCTCAAGGTGCGGTCCGATGCGATTCCGCACTACTTCAAGTTCCTCAAGGAAACCGGCAAGCACCTCGATCCCAAGACGCGGGCGCTGATCTCGGTCATCACCAAAGTCTACGCGCAGACCGAAACCGGCCTGCGCCAGTACCTGCTGCGGGCGCTGCGCGAGGGGGCGAGCCCGATGGAAGTGCTCGATGCGCTGCTGATGGCGTTCCCGGCGCTGGGGCTGGCGAAAATCGTCTGGGCGGTGGACGTCATCCTCGCGCTGGACCTGCCCGAGTTCCGCCCGGAGAACATCGGCGCCGCGGCGCGCTGGCACGACGTCGCGGCGGCGGCGCAAGTCGGCGATGGCGAAGCGGCGCGGCTGGACTGCGACGGCCGCGGGCTGTTCGTCTACCGCGACGGCGACGCCTATCGCGTCTACGACAGCCGTTGCCCGCATCAGGTCACCAACATCCCGCATTTGGCGCTGGAGGGCCTCGAGTTGACCTGCCCCAAGCACAAGTGGGCATTCGACCTCGCCACCGGCGCGTGCGTGAAGAAGGGCACCCTGCCGCTGAAGCGGTTCGAAGCGAAAGTAGAGAAGCGCCGCTTGCTCGCCTATTGGTAAGGTGCCGGGCGAAAACGGACTCATAACTCCTTTGGTCCCTGGTTCGAGTCCAGGTGGGCCAACCAATAAATCATCAAACAAGGAGTTGGCGTATATTCTTCATCCCAGTCAATTCAAATATTTCGCCCATCCCTTTTGGGAATCTTTGTTTTGCCCTCCTTTTTCCCCTTGGAGCGGCGCCAATCTTTGCGCCATCGCCTCATTCGCCACGGCGAGTACTTCGTCCGGGCCGACCGGCTTGACCAGATAATCAAAGGCCCCCAGCCTGACGGCCTCCCTCGCCGTATAGACCGATGGATACCCCGTGATGATCACCACTTCCGTCTCCGGCCATCTCTCCTTGATCGTTTTCAGGGCCGCCAGCCCGTCCATTCCCGGCATGCGCAAATCCATTAGAACCACATCCGCCGGCTCCCTTTGCATTTTCTCCAGCGCTTCCTCCGCCCCGCGCGCCGCCTCCACATTGCAGCTTTGGCCGGCTAACGTTCTCATGTGGCTCAATCTCACTATCTCCTCATCGTCCACCACCAGAACCTTTCTCATCTTATCCATGATTTTCCCCTCAGTTCAATACGCCAAATATTTCCCCCATCCCTTTTGGAATTCCTTGCTTTCCAAGGCAGAACCATTTGCGCCTCGCGCTCCGAAATCCAGCTTCCCAGTTCCTGCCGCGGCAACGCCCGCGCCAGCGGGACCTCGTGTTCCCAGCGGTAGAACTCGCGCATTTCGAGGAGGTAGTTGCACAGCGTCATCTCGCGCGCATGGCGCGCGTCGGCGATATGACAGTTGCGCTGCACGCTTTGCACCAGCCGGGGGAAATTCGCAAAGGCCATCATGGCTGCCGTGCGCCGCGTTTCACCCATAGGAGCCGCGCCGCCCGCGACAGGCTAAGCAGTTGCCGCATGTGTCGCTCTCGAGGCGGTGCTGGAGTACGACGCAGGTGAACCGGCCGCCTGCCGCAGCGGCCGGTTTCATACGGAACAGCGCGTCAAGGCCTGCGCGCGTAGCGCTCGTGCATGTGCTGCCCGAGAGCGAGCATGAAGCGCAGCGTCTCCTGGGTGCGGGCATCGGTAAGCATCCGATACATGGAAACCAGACCGCCCTCGGTGCGTTCGGCCTCGGCCTGCTTTGCGGCCGTTTCCATGCTCTCCAGCAGCCCGCCCACCATGTCCAGCCGGTCGACAAATGTCGGCAGAAGGGCAGCGACGCGCTCCAGCGCCCCGCTTGCCTCCAGCTTCGCCAGCATTTCGACCAGCCGGCCCGCCCCGCCGCGGTTGAGCCGGTCGAGCAGCGACAGCCCTTCGCTCGCGGCTTCGGCCAATCGGCCCACGATCTCCTCGCTCATCGCGTCCTGCGCCGCGCCGTAGACCCGCGCCAGCTCCGCCAGCCGCTCGATGTCGCCGTCCGCCACCAGCCGCGTCAGCGTCGGCAGGGCTTTTTCCAGGCCCGAGCGGTGGACCTGATCGAGCAGGCTCAAGCCGCCGCCGGCCGCGTCGGCAATGCGCCCCACCATTTCCTCGGTCAGCGCATCCTCCGCCGAGCCGTAGATGCGCGCCAGGTTCACCACGCGCTGCAGGTCGCCGTTGTCGACCATCTGCGCGAGCAGCGGGATCGCGCGCGCCAAGCCGCTGCGATTCACCTGGTCGACGAGATCCAGCGCCTCGGCCGCAGTGCCGGCAACGCGTCCGATGATATCTTCGGTCATCGCGTCGCGTGCCGCCGTCGCGACGCCCTCGATTTCCTCCAGCGTGCCGGGCATGTCCTTCGTTTCTGGGTTCATGTTCCCTCCCGGTTACAGTAGTCCACGCGCCGACGCCCAGTAGAGTTTGTTGTAGGCCATCTTGAACCAGTGCATGGCGCGGGTCGGCGCCTTGGGGTCGGGCGGATTCTGGTAGTTGAACATGGCGTAGGTCGCGCGGTCGAGGCCGGCTTCGATGAAGCAGAAAACTTTGCCGTCGTATTCGCGCACCGGCCCGGTCATGCCCATCTTGATCATCGCCGCAATATTCTCACCCAGCGTTTCGGCTTCGAAGTGCGCGGTGGAGCCGGCCTTGCTGATCGGAATGTTGGTGGTGTCGCCGATCACGAACACGTTCGTGCGCCCCTCCATGTTGAGCTTGGTCTTGTTGGTCGGAATCCAGCCGTTCTGGCCCAGCCCGTTCTTCTCGATGACCTCCATTCCCCGGTGCGCGGGAATCGCGATCAGCAGGTCGTAGTTGACCTCCGAACCCTCTTCGCTGCGCAGGATGCGTTTCTCGCCGTCGACTTCCTTGATGTTGAAAAAAGTCTCGGAGGTGATGCCGAGCCGGCCAAACTCGGGGGCCGCCCATTTGGCGACGTTTTCCAGGCTGTGAACACGGCCTATCGGGTAGGTGTAATGCAGCTTCACCTTGTCGCCCAGGCCGCGCTCCTTGAAGTAGTCGTGCAGCATGAAGGTGATCTCCAGCGGGGCCATCGGGCACTTGTGCGGCACGCCGACGGTGATCACCACTTTGCCTCCCTGGAATTCCTGCAGCCGGCGCATCATCTTCAGCGCCGTCTCTTCGGTGTAGAAAAATTCCGCGTTCTCCGCCAGGCCTTTCACCTCCTCGGCGACCATGCGCGAGCCGGTGGCGATCACCAGCACGTCATAGTCATAGGTCTTGCCGCTCTTTGCCTTGACGCGATTGTTGTCGAGCTGGAACTCCTCTGCCGGATCGACATGGAATTCGATCCCCGGCTCGAGCAGGCTGGCCTGGTCACGATACAGCGCATCGGGCGTCGTGCGGCCGAGAGCAAGGTATAGCAGGCCGGGTTGATACAAATGCCGATCCGACGCGGACAGCATCGTTATGCGGGCTTTCCCCGCTCGCAATTCCTGGGTCAGTCGTCGCGCCAGGTTGTTCGCCAGGATGGTGCCGCCCATGCCGCCGCCAATAATCAGTATTTTCATACTCCCCTCCTCACGTTGACATCGAACACAACATATCCTATGGATATTGAAGCTCTGATCGAGTCGGTGACGCAATCAGGGCTTTCCCTAACCTGGGAAATTTACAAAAGGTGTTCAGACCGCCTCTACTTGGCTTTTCTCACCGTTATATGCCAGACGCCCGCCTCTTCGCGCGTCGACACGTACTCGTGGCCCACCTTGCGCACCCACTCGGGGATGTCTTTCGCCGAGCCCTTGTCGTTGGACAACACCTCGAGTTCGTCGCCGATCTGTGACATTTTCAGGACGGAGATCAGCTCCATCAGGGGGCCGGGGCAGAAGCTGCCTCGGCCATCGATGATTTTCTTCTCCGCCATGGTCGCGCCTCCTCGGTTCGTCTCAAAAGGTCCAAACCTGCGCATCGCGGGCCGCATCAAGGAAGCTCGCGAGCCCGGTCGGCTCCCCCAGGTACGGCTCCAGGGTATCGGTCTCGATGCCGGCAATGTCCAGCGCCATGGAGCACGGCAGGATCTTCGCATCGCCCAGCTCTACGGCCTGCCTGAACAGGGTCTTGAAATCCGGCGCCTTCTTCTTCACCACGAGATCGCCGAAGCTGCCCTCGCTGGGCGCGTCGGTCGAGGCGCCTTTGATGAAGTAAGGCACCGCGTTCATGGAAAGGAATATCGTGACTTCGATGCCGCTGACGGCGGCGACTGACGCTACCATCGCTGCCATTTGCAGGCGTTCACGCGTTCCCGAAACCACCACCACGCAGATCTTTTCGGCAGCCACAGTACCTCCTCCAGACAAATGCGAACGACGTATCGGCTTGGACGCGGCAAACGGCGGCGGGGCTTTGGCGCCCTTCTATGCATATTAGTCGCGGGCCCGCTTGCTGCCCGCTTCGGATGACCTTCGTCGCGTGCTACCGATTTTCGGCAAAGACTACCCCCAGCGAAAAGAATATGCAAATCATAACAGCGACTGTTCGGCCCAACAGTATTACAATTTCTCAGCCGGCGTCGGTAGCCGTGGCCGCGTGCATACGGACAATGTTAAGCTGCTGCTTACTGAGACTATTCATCCACACATGCGTATGCCGGACACGACCCAACCGATCCCCGATTTCAACTCCGCCGAGCGCTGGGTGATCGAATCGGCGCTGAAGGAACGCTATGGCCACTTCGTGCAGACCGAGCTTGCCGATAGCGATCTGAAACTCGACCCGGAGGCGCCCGTGCTCACCGCCTGCCCGACCGTTTTCTGGAGCGAGCGCGGCTGCCATTTCCTCATTTTCAAGACCGGCGAGGACCGCTATCGCTGCCAGTTCTTCTATTCCGATGAAGAACAATACGGCACCGGGCGCGCCGAGTTCGACGAACTGGCCGAGTGCGTCAGCCTGCTGCTCAAATTGCAGGCCGACCACGAAAAACAGCGCCTGGGCGTGCAGACCGGCATGACCGGCGGCCAGATCAACCAGTGACGCGGCGATGACTCTGGAAAAAGCGAAAAAACTGCTCGCGGTGCAGGCCGACTTCGGCGGTTTCTACAATGCCAACGGCGCCAAGCTCATTCTGGCCGAAGTGCAGCGTGAACACGGGCAAGCGGCCGTGGATGCGCTCATCCGGGAACTCGAGCTGGAGCGCATTTTCGGCTTCGCCCAAGGCACGAAATTCGACGGCTCGCTACTGGTAAAAAGCAAGTTCGGCTAACGACGAAGGACGCCGAGGTCGGGGACGCGTTTCGCTTGCTTGCGCGCTGCGCGCGCCAACCGTGTTTTCTGTACGGATGAAAAGCGCATCCGTACAGAAAACACGGTTATGGATAAAAACAAGGACAGCGCCGGGGTTTTATTCGAGATCGCCGATTGGGCGCGGATGTGCTTTTCATCCGTGCCCGATCGGTGATCCGCGCGGACGGTTTCTCGTCCGCGCAATATCGCAACGCTGCAACAGCGGGGCGCGATTTAGGTCGCCACGTATAAAACCCCGACGGCAGCACGGATTTACAAGGTCTATCCGCCTATCAGAACATTCAGGGCTCGAGGAGAGCGCGCTCTGTAGATAGTCGCACGCGGCTCGGCTAATATTCGTCTGCGTCGGAGGATTAAGTACAGAAACAAGCCGGAGGTAAGCGCATGACCGAAGTGGTGGCAACCAATCAGACCATCCTGGTGGTGGGCGGCGGCATCAGCGGCATGACCGCCGCGATCGAAGCAGCCGAATGCGGCAAGCAAGTGCTGCTGGTGGAGAAATCGCCCACGCTGGGCGGGCGCACCGCCCTCCTGTACCGTTATTTCCCCAAGCTCTGCCACCCGACTTGCGGCCTCGAGATCAACCTGAGCCGCATTAAATCCAACCGCAACATCCGCGTGCTCACGCTGGCGGAGGTCAGCGCCATTTCCGGCAAGCGCGGCGACTACAGCGCGACGGTGAAAATCGCCCCGCGCTACGTCAACGAGAACTGCACCGCCTGCGGCGCCTGCGCCGAGGCGGTCGGCGCCGAGGTGCCGAACCCGTACAACTACGGCATGAACAAGATGAAGGCGGCCTACCTGCCGCACGCCATGGCCTATCCGCAGCGCTACGTGCTCGACGCCTCGGTCATCGGCACCGCTGAAGCCGATAAAGCCAAGGCGTCCTGCAAATACGGCGCCATCGATCTCGAGATGCGGGAGGAGACCATCGAAGTCAAGGCCGGCGCCGTGGTCTGGGCCACCGGCTGGCAGCCCTACGACGCGGCGAAAATCCAGCCCTACGGCTACGACCGTTTCGCCAACGTGATCACGTCGCTCGAGTTCGAGCGCCTCGCCGATCCGCATGGCCCGACCGGCGGCAAGATCCTCCGCCCCTCAGACGGCAAGGAGGCGAAGAACATCGCCTTCATCCAGTGCGCCGGTTCGCGCGACGAGAATCATCTGCGCCATTGTTCGCGCATCTGCTGCATGGCCTCGCTGAAACAAACCCAGTACGTGAAAGAGGCCTGGGGCACCGAGGCGAAATCCACCGTCTACTACATCGACATCCGCGCCATCGACCGGTTCGAGGACTTCTACCAGAAAGTGCGGAAGGATCCGACGGTAAACTTCCTCAAGTCCAAGGTGGCGAAAGTCACCCAGGACAAGTCGGGCGACGTGATCCTGCACGGCGTGGACACCGAGGGCTATCATCGCTACGCCAACGCGCACGATCTGGCGGTGCTCGCGATCGGCATGCAGCCGAGCGTCGCCGGCGTCGACATCCCGGCGGAAATCATCGTCGATTCGAGCGGCTTCATCGAATCGTCGGCGGCGGAATCCGGTTTCTTCGGCGCCGGCTGCGCCACCAACGCGCTCGACGTCAACCGCGCGGTGCAAAGCTCCACCGCCGCGGCGCTGCGCGCGATACAAGTGATCAACAAAGTAGCTAGAGCAGAGGCATAGCACACATGGCCGACATGAAAACAGCCGCCTACGTCTGCAAGGGCTGCGGCATCGGCGAGCGCGTCGACACCGCGCAGATGGCGAAGATCGCGACCAAAGAAGGCAAGATGCACCTGGTGCGCGAGCACGATTTCCTGTGCAGCGCCGCCGGCGTGCAAACAATCACGGACGACATCGAGAAGGAAGGCGTCACCCATGTGGTGATCGCCGCCTGTTCGCGCCGCGCCAAGACCGAAGCCTTTCATTTTCCGAGCGTGGCGCTGGCGCGCGCCAACATCCGCGAAGGCGTGATCTGGGCCCGGCCCGATACCCAGGACGCGCGCGAAACCACGCAGGAGATGGCCGACGATTACGTGCGCATGGGCTGCGGTGAACTGAAGAAGATGAAGCTGCCGGCGGGCAATCCGGACACCGGCCATTCCAAGCGCCTGCTGGTGGTGGGCGGCGGCATCTCCGGCCTCACCGCCGCGCTGGAAGCCTCGAAGACCGGCTACCAGGTGGTGCTGGTGGAAAAATCGGGCAAGCTCGGCGGCTGGACGGCCGAGCTGTACCGGCGCATGCCGTTTCGCGAACCGTACGCGGAACCGCAGGACACCGGCATGGCCGAACTCATCAAGGCGATCGGGGACGACGCCAACATCAAGGTCATCACCAACGCCGTCATCGCCAAGACCGACGGCGCGCCGGGCCGGTTCAAGGTCGACATCAGCGTGGAAAGCGGCCCGTCCCTCACCGAGGAAGTCGGCGCCATCATCCAGGCGACGGGTTTTACCACCTACGACATCGCCAAGCTGCCCGAACTCGGCGGCGGCAAGAGCCCGAACGTGATCGACCAGGCGACCCTGGAAAGGCTGGCGCAGGAAGCTGCGAGCAAGGGAGGGCCGATCCGCCGGCCCGCGGACGGCGGCGAAGTGAAGACCGTGGTGTTCGTGCAATGCGCCGGCCAGCGCGACGAGTCGGGAACGCACCTCGCCTACTGCTCGGGCTTTTGCTGCGGCGCGAGCATCAAGCAGGCGATGTATTTCAAGGACGCCAACCCGGCAGTGGACACGGTGGTGATCTACGACGACCTGCGCGTGCCGGGCAACGGCGAGGACTTCTACCGCAGCGCACAGAGAAAAGGCGTGACCTTCACCAAGGGCAAGGTTTCCTCGGTCGAAGCCAAGGGCGCTGTGTGCGAGGTGAAGTTCCGCGACCTGATTCTCGATGAGGATGCCGCCATCGCCGCCGCCGACCTGGTGGTGCTCGCCACAGGACAGGTGCCGAACTCCGGGGTGAACATCGACATTCCCGCCGAAGAAGTGGCGAAGATGGAAGTAAAACCGGTGTCCATCCTCAACCTGACCTACCGTCAGGGCAAGGATATGCCGCAATTGGCGCACGGTTTCACCGACTCGCACTTCATCTGCTTCCCCTACGAGACGCGCCGCACCGGCATCTACTCCGCCGGCCCGGTGCGCCGCCCGATGGACATCGCGCAGGCGGTGGAGGACGCCACTGGCGCCACGCTGAAAGCGATCCAGGCGATGGAGAACGCCGAACTCGGCCGCAGCGCGCACCCGCGCTCGGGCGACCTCTCCTTTCCCATAGTCCAGCTCGAAGGCTGCACCCAGTGCAAGCGCTGCACCGTGGAATGCCCGTTCGGCGCCATCGACGAGGACGAAAAGAGCTACCCGGTGTTCAACGAAAGCCGCTGCCGGCGCTGCGGCACCTGCATGGGCGCCTGTCCGGTGCGGGTGATTTCGTTCGAGAACTATTCGTGCGACACGGTCGGCGCGCAGATCAAGGCGGTGGACATGCCCGACGAGTTCTCGGAGAAGCCGCGCATCCTGGTGCTTGCCTGCGAGAACGACGCCTATCCCGCGCTCGACATGGCGGGGATGCAGAAGAACTGCTACAGCGCGTTCGTGCGCGTGATCCCGGTGCGCTGCCTGGGCTCGGTCAACACCATCTGGATCATCGACGCGCTGAACGCCGGCTTCGACGGCATCATGATGATGGGCTGCAAGCACGGCGACGATTACCAGTGCCACTTCGTCAAGGGCTCAGAACTCGCTGCCTACCGCATGAGCAAGGTCGACGATACGCTGAAACAACTCTCGCTCGAGGCCGAGCGCGTCGTCAGCTGCGAGGTGGCGATCACCGACATCGCGCGCGTGCCGCAACTGATCAACGACTACGCGGCCAAGATCAACGAGATCGGCATGAGCCCGTTGAAAGGATTCGCATAGCCATGGGCGACCTGAACCAGCAGATGCTCGACCAGTACCGCAACAGCTTCCTCCGGGAAGTCGAGGAAAAGGTCGATGAAGGCGAGTGGGTGAAAATGTGCATGCAGTGCGGCGTGTGCGCCGGCTCCTGCACCTTCGGCCCGGACTGGGAGCATACGCCGCAGAAAATTTTCATGATGATCCGCGCCGGCAAGCGCGAGGAAGTCCTGAGTTCGCAATCGATGTGGATGTGCACTTCCTGCTACAACTGCGTGGTGCGCTGCCCGCGCGAGCTGCCGATCACCCAGATCATGCATGGGCTGGCGAGCTACGCGCATCGCCTGGGCCTCGCGCCCAAGAACCAGCCGACGCGCGACTTCTCGCTGATCTTCTGGGAGAACTGCACCAAAACCGGCCGCGTCAATGAACTCAGGATGACTATCAGCGTCTACTTCAGGGAAGGCTTCGTCTCCGGCGTGAAGAAGATGTGGGCGCTGCGCGACATCGGGCGCGGGCTGTTCTTTGCAAAACGCCTGAACCCGCTCGAGCTATTCGTGAGCCATGGCTGCAAGGACAAGGACGGCCTGCGCCGCGCGCTCGACCGCGGCGCGCAGGCGTCGACGGCGCTCGGCGACCTCTTCCGGCAGGAACAGCAGGGCCGCAACCTCACG
>Ga0209880_1000416_pt1 | contig 11311 bp, 13 predicted proteins | sample PersoiDNA2013191_FD_185803 | JGI IMG/M metagenome (GOLD analysis project Ga0209880, IMG submission 185803) | Permafrost soil microbial communities from the Arctic, to analyse light accelerated degradation of dissolved organic matter (DOM) -... | ecosystem: Environmental > Terrestrial > Soil >... | reverse complement strand
CGTGGTCCATCGGATCCAGATCCCGCCGCGCGACGCGGACCCGGCGCTCGGCGGCCCCGGCCGGCGCCTCGGGCAGAATCACCTTGAGCATTTCAAAGCTGGGCGAGCCGTCCGCCACGAACGCGAGCATCTCTTCGGGGACGCGCGTCGGGATGCCTCGATCGTTGGTCATGACCCAGTCGATCTCCAGGCGAGCCAGGAGCTCCCCCGTGGTGTCGCGGACGTCGCAGTGGCGCCGTGCGGAGATGCGGCGGTACCCGAAAACGCGCGTGCCCACCAGCACACTCGAGTACGTCTTGATCGGCCGCAGCACGTCGAGACGGACCGCCCTGACGAGCCAGACGAGGCCGCGCTGCGTGTACCAATCGCGCCCGAAGCCAAGTGCGACCGAGTGCTGCCAGGCAACGTCGGCAACCCACGCAAGGTAGATCGCGGTCCGCATCGTCTCGGTGGCGGTCGACTCCTCGAAACGGACGCGGTACGGCCGGACTATCCGGTAGGGCATGGTGTCGGCCCCGCCTGCCGACCCGTCGGGCACAGCCGCCGAGTCCTCCGGCACCTCGCTCACGCGCGAGGCTCCGCCAGGCAGTCGAGTTCACCGAGCGCCACGAGCCGTGTGCCGGCGCGGTTGGCGGTCGATCGATCGAGCCTGATCTCACACGAACGGAGGGCGTCGAAGACGACGATGGCGACATCGAGTTCTAGGTCTTCGTCCGCCGCATGCGCTCGGGCGTCGTCGAGCTGATTGAGGACGTCGGCGTTGATACCGCGCGCGCCCCACTTGCAATCGTAGACCTGGGGTCGCGTCGCCGACTCCACAGTGACGTCGTAGGGGTGGATCTCGGCCGGGACGCCGTCGAATAGAACGCGCCTCTCGCGCCGAACCGGGGTGCCCGCAGCGGCGCCCGCCACCAGCAGGCGCGCCGTCAGCTCTTCGACCACGGCGCCCCGGTAGCTGCTCCGGGCCGCCTCACCGCGATTGGCCACTTCCAGCGACGCCTGCAGAATCTGCTCCGCCCGCGTCCGCAGCTCCGAGGCCGCCCCCTCGCCAAATAAAGACGGGAAGATTCGCCGCCAGATGTCGGCTTCCGTCCGCTCACCGTTCATCGCCGCGCGGGCCAACCACCGTTCAGCCGTGGTGGCCGCTGCCAGCAGCGCTGCCACCCGGGCCACGAGCGAGTCGGCCTGGATGCCCGCGTACACGACGGCGCGGGCGTCCTTGGCGGCGTCCTGGAACCTCATCTGTCAGCACCCGCGCCGCCGGCGCTGACCGCGTCGTCGCCCACGTCACCGCCGAGGGCCAGAGCCAGGACGTGCGGGAACGTGGAGAGCCAGTCGATGGCCTTGTGCGGATCCGTGATCAGGCCTATCTCGGCGGCGGCCTCATCCGCGGCAGTGATCTGGTTCGCCGTGAACGTCTGCCCCGAGTCGGCGAGGGCCTGGATGCTCGGCAGATAGGCGTCCGCCAGGTCGGTGACGTACTGCCACTCATCCTCGATGGTCTCTGCCAGGTCGGCGAGGGCCCGGTAGGCCTCGACGGCTCGTTCTACGACCTGATCTGCATCGTTCACCCCCTAAGCGTAGCGGCGGAACGAGCAGCGTGGCAGGATTGGATGACTTGATTACGTGAGGAGCGAGATGGACCTTGGTCTGAAGGGTCGAACCGCCCTGGTTGGAGGGGCATCCGCTGGCCTGGGGAGGGCAACTGCGGAACGTCTGGCAGCCGAGGGCTGCAAGCTCGCGCTCTGGTCGCGCGGCGGCGAGGCGCTCGAACAGGCGGCGGACGAGATGCGGCAGCTGCATTCGGTGGTCGTGGTGACCATTGCCGGCGACGCCACCGATCCGACAACTGCGGCCAAGGTTGCCTGGCAAGCGGAGCGGAGTCTGGGCCAGATCGACATCGCGATCTTGAACGCGGGCGGCCCGATCGCGTCGGAGGCGACTCACACCGATCCCGACGATTGGCGGCGGTCGTTCCAGCTTCTCGCGATCACCCCGATTGAACTGGCGACGCTGCTGTTGCCGGGCATGCGCAAACGCGGCTGGGGTCGGATCGTATCGATACTGTCCTCGGGGATACGGCAGCCGATCCCGGAGCTCTCATATTCCAACGCCTGCCGAAGCGCGCTACAGGCGTGGCTGAAGACGATCGCACCGGAGGTCATCCCCGACGGTGTCACGGTCAACGGCGTCATCCCCGGCCGGCTCGACACCAAACGAGTGGCCACGCTGGACAGGGCCAAGGCCTCGAAGATGGGCATCACGCCGAGAGAGGTGCGAGCCCAGAGCGAGAGGTCCATTCCGGCCGGTCGATACGGCCAGCCGGACGAGCTGGCAGCGTACGTCGCCTGGCTTTGCTCGGACCTGTCGCGCTATCAGACGGGCACCTTCGTCCCGATCGACGGCGGCAGCCTGCGCGCCCTGCCCTAGCCAATCGCCTTCAATTCGCTCGCCGACCCGGGGTCCCCGACGGGTTCGCGGTCGCGGCGGGTGCTAGTCGCGGCGGGTGCTAGTCGCGGCGGGCGCTAGTCGCGGCGGGCGCTAGTCGCCGCGGTGGCCGGAGGAGCGAATGCCGAAGGTTCCCCAGCGGCCGGTGTAGGGCAGCCAGTCCTCCAGGACGTCATCGACTAATGCGGATGCGGGGCCTTTCTTGAGGGCCTCGAGCAGCAGCTCCAGGTCCTTCCGAGGGCCTTCGGCGACGCACCGCAGGCTGCCGTCCTGCTCGTTGGAGACCCAGCCGGTCAGGCCGAGCCGTTCAGCCCGGGAGACGACGTAGTAGCGAAAGCCGACGCCGTGAACGCGACCGCGCACCGTTACCTCGAGGCGGGCCGTCTCGCGGCTGCTCACCGCGGTCCCACAGGGTGAGGGGAGCCGGGAGTGGCTGCGGTCCTGCTTACGGCCGGGGCGCTGCCCGACTCGATGTGCGGCCAGGCCAGTGCCAGAACGTCCAGCGCAAGCTCAGGGTTGACGTTCTCGTCAAGTTGCGTGGCAACCGTGGCGAGCTGCGCCAGGAAGCCCATGAGCGTGACGCCGGAGACGGCCGGAGTGATCGCCCGCAGCTCGTCCACCAGCTCGAGCTCGTGGAGCTGGCGCGCGCCGCCCGCCTTGACGATGGCGACGTCCCGTCCCACGGCTGCCCAGATCTCCATCAGGGTGGCCGCCGCCGAACGGCGGTCCGAGGCTGCCAGCTTTCCAGCAAGAGGCTCATCATTCGGGGCCACATCGTCAGCCTCGTAGGTTGGTGCATCTGCAGTTCCAACTTCGGTGGCCGCCATCGTTGCGAGCATCTTCGGTGCCGTCTTGCCCTTTCGACCGCGTCCTGACGTGCCAGTGGGGCCGCTCGGGCCCTTCCCCAAATCCGTCGCCGTGTTGTCGCGACGCGCCACAGCCAGGGCCGCATCCAACGCCACCGCCGACTTCATCATCTCGCGGATGGCGGCCAGTCTGGCCTGGCGGCGGGCAGACAACATGTCCAGAATGCCACGCGCAATCTCACCCCGAAATCGCTCCGCTACGGTTGAGCGGGCATAGGCCAGAGCCAACCCCGGCCGGCCGGCGGCGATACGGGCCAGCCGCGCCGCGTGAGGCGCATCGGCCACGCCCAGCTCTCCGAGCCAGTCTTCGATCTCGCGGCTCCCCACGGCGCTGAGACGGACGCGAGCGCAGCGCGACCGGACAGTGGGCAGCAGGCATTCGTCGTCGTCGGCGCAGAGGACGATCGTGACGCCTGCCGGAGGCTCCTCAAGCAACTTGAGCAGGGCGTTCTGGGCTTCCTCGTTGAGACGGTCGGCCTGCTCGACGATTGCGACCCGCGCCCCGCCTTCTGCGGGCAGGAGCGCCAACTCGCCGATGAGGTGGCGAGCCGTGCCCGGGTCCGGGTTGGTTAAGGCGCCTATCTTGACTTGCCTACCCGGCCCTTCTGGGGCGAGCCGATGCAGGTCGAGGTGGTTGCCACTCGCCACCAGACGACAGCCGCGGCAGGCTCGGCAGGGCCGCTCGGCCGGATCTGGGTCACGGCACAGCAGGCCCGCGGCCAGGTCAAGCGCGAGCGTGGTCTTGCCAATCGAGCCGGGACCCGACAGAAGGACGGCGTGCGGTGCCTGGCCCAGGACCATGGATGCGATCTCGGCCAGGGCACGCGGTTGGCCGCGAGTTGCGGCGTTCTTCATGGTCGACGCCATGGGCGATGCGCTGGCTACTCGCCAGCCTTCTCGCCCGCAGGAGCCTCGCCCGCAGGAGCCTCGCCAGCAGGAGCCTCGCCAGCAGGAGCCTCGCCCGAAGCGACCGGCTTGCGGCGGGCAGGGGCGCGCTTCTTCGGCGCGGGGGTATCGCTACCCGCGGGGGTATCGCTACCCGCGGAGACGGCGCTACCCGAGGAGACGGCGCCGGACTCGGCTCCGCTCTCGGCAGCGACCGGCTTGCGGCGGGCAGGGGCGCGCTTCTTCGGCGCGGGGGCATCGCTGCCCGCTGAGACGGCGCCGGACTCGGCTCCGCTCTCGACAGCGACCGGCTTGCGGGAGCCTCGGCCCGCGGACCGGGTCTTGGCAACGGGAGCTTCACCACGCTCGCCATTGCTGACGGCCTCGTCCGGCACGGCGCTCGCAGGAGACGCGCCCGCAGGGGCCTCGCTCCTAGCCCCAGTCGGCCGACTCAGCTTCGTGGAGAGCTGGGCGCGCAGCAATTCCTCAAGCTCCGGCGGGACCTCGCTCCACGGCTCCGACGAATCTCGGCCACCGCCGCGAGGCAAGCCTCCGCCGCGCTGCGGCATGGGCCCCGACTGACGTGCTGGCCGCTCATCGCGGCGTCGCTGGGGCTGAGACTGAGACTGAGACTGAGACTGGCGCTCCGGCTCCGAATAGCGTGACGCCGACGAAGAGGACGACGTGGGTGACGACCGACCAAAGCGTTCCCGATCGACGGCTGAGGCATAGGCGCTCCGGACTCCGCGGCCTCCGCCTCCGCCTCCGCTGCGACCACCTCGAGCGGCGTTACCACCGCGGTGTCGCTCGGCGAGCAGGTATTCAGGGATCTCCGGCTCGGCGAAGTCGTCCTCGTCCGAGGAGGCCGGAGCCGCGCGCTCCGTTCGCGGGGGCCGACCGACCATGCCGATCTGCGAGTCCCACACCGATCCGAACTGGTTGGGTCGCACAGCTCGCGGCGCAGACGCTTCGCCTTCGCCGCCCTCGCTCGCAGGGGCTTCGCCAACAATGGCCGCGACCGCAGGAGCCCGGCCCGCAGGAGCCCGGACCGCAGGAGCCCGGCTTGCGGGAGCCTGGCTTGCGGGAGCCTGGCCGGCTTCGCCCTCACCCGCTTCGCCGAGCGACTCGCCCGAGCGACCGTGGCCTCGGCCGCGACCGCCGCGGCGTCGCCGACGGCGACCCGTGGAATCGACATCCTCTCCGCCCTCGGCGGTCTCAATGTCAGCGATTTCGCTCACGGGGGCTTCGCCCGCGGGGGCTTCGCCCGCAACGGCCTCATCGAGGAGTTCCTCGTCCGCAGCCTCACCTGAGCCGCTGGCTCGGGAGAGTTTCTCGCCGGGGAGAGCCACGAGGCGACCGCCTAATTGCGGCGCCGGACGGCTGGCCAGGACGCGACCCGCAGGCCGTTCTGCGCGAGGCGCGACAACAACCGCTTCCTCGATGGCATCGATGCGTCCGCTGCGGCCCCTGCCGCGTCCGCCACGACCTCTGCCACCGCGACCCTCGGTGATCTTGTCCGGGACTTCCGTCATTGAGAGGTCTTCGTCGTCACCGGCCACCCGACGTCCGGAGCGTGAGGAGTCGTGATCCACGCGGGCCACTTGGGTGATGTCGTAGAAGGCGTCGGCGACCTCGATTAGATCGGAGCTCGTATTGCCCCGGAAACTGATGACCTCGACGCGTACACCCATCTCTTGCACCGCGCGGATGGCAGGCGCAAAGTCGCCGTCGCCGCTAACGACGATCGCGACGTCCAGGTTTCTGGCCGTCTTCATCATGTCGACGACAAGCTCTATGTCGAGGTTCGCCTTGACCTTGCCGTCGCCGTACTTGCGAATGTCCTTGCTCACGACCTTGTAGCCGTGGCGAGCCAGGAAAGAATGGAAATTGCGCTGGTTCTCGTTGTCAGGATCAAGGCCGGTGTATGCATAGGCTCGAACGAAGTCGCGCCCGGCCACGGCCGCCTTGAGCAGCGTCACGTAATCGATATCCGCGCCCGCTGCCTTGGCCGCATAGAAGATGTTCGCCACGTCTACGAAGACGGCGACGTTTTTACTCACGAATGAACTCCTTGGTTGCGGGCCCACGACATTGTCGCGTGCCCATGTAGCCCAGGGGCAGGCGCTCTCCAAAGCCAGTCGCAACTGGCTCCTGCTCGGCTGCCCGGTCGATTCAGCGGCTGATCGGCGCCCTTACGACGACCGCCGTTCGGTAGGTGTTGGTGGTTGCCCTCGTGAAACCATGATCCTGCCAGTTCGACAAGTAGTCGGACTCTGACGTCAACATGACTTCGACCGATGTGCAGCCCTTTCTGCGTGCCGAGAGCAGCAGTTCCTCGATGAGCAGGTCGGCAACTCTGTCCGTGTCGTGGCCATCCGCGATGACCAGCAAGTCAACCGTGCCAACGAACCCGCCGACTCGGACTGATGGCCGCAGTCCGAGGACTGCACCACCCGCCAACTGGCGCCCCGCTTCAACGAGCGCGACGCTCGCATTCGGGAGGTATACGAGCTGGCGCATCAGGCCGATCGCGTCGATTGGTGAGTCGCCGCCAGGCACAACCCCTTTGTCCGCGCAAAGCGCGTACAGCCGATCAATGTCGGTAATGCGGGCCTGTCTAGCCAGGTACTCCACTCGACCAGGAACCTCAAGACGAGGGCGATCGCACTGTCACGACAGCCACATTTTGGCCGACGTTGCTTGCTCAGTGCCCGTGCTCTCGGGGTGGCGAGCGGCTTTCCCGCTCGAACAGCCACGCCTCGGTAGGCTGGCGACCGTGCCCATGCATCTGGATCGCCTACGACAACTATACGTCAAGCACGCCACGATCAGGAAGTGGTTCCGTTTTAATCGCCGGCCAGCGATCCGCTAATACAAGCGGCGGCGGCGCTCCTCGAAGACTTCGAAGACCCCGCGGGCGAACAGGACCATTCCGACGACGGCAATCCAGAGGCCGAAGCCATGCTGTGGCGGCCATGGGAAGCGCTGGTGGTTTACAAGGTCGATGAGGCGCAGGGCATAGCCACTGATAAGGACGGCCAGGAGGGCCAGGTACACAACGGGATGGTCGATGGCGATCGGCTTCTCCGAGGCAAAGGGCAGCGTCACCAGCAAGAGGCTGGCGACTGCCATCAGGAACATCAGGAAGACAGGGCCATCGGAGATGCCGATGCCATTCACCTGGCTCAACCCGCTGTCGCCGCCGCCGACGCTCCACCAGGGCAGCAGTGAAGAGCCGACCAGGATGATCGCCCCGATCGCCACCATCCAGCGACCTCTCATGGGTGTTGCGTGGTGCATTGCGGCCCCTTTAGGACTCGTAAGCCTCGGGGCGGAGAACGCCCACGAAGCGGAGGTTCCGGTAGACCTCACTGAAGTCGAGACCATACCCCACCACGAACGCGTCCGGGATCTCGAAACCTACATAGTCGATCGGGATTTCGACCAACCGGCGGGCGGGCTTGTCCAAGAGCGAGCAGACTTTTATCGAACGCGGGTTCTTGCCCTTGAGGTAGCGGATCAGGTAGTTGAGTGTGAGGCCCGTGTCGATGATGTCCTCAACGAGGAGGACGTCGCGCCCCTCGATTGGCGCACTCAGGTCCTTAAGGATCCGGACCAATCCGGACGATTCGGTGCTGGTGCCACCGTAGCTCGAGACCTCCATGAGATCTATCCGCAGCGGCAGGCTGATTCGGCGCATCAGGTCCGCCATGAAGGGCAAAGAGCCCTTCAGCACGCTGACCAGGGTCAATTCGCCGCCAGAGTAGTCAGCGCTGATCCTCTGCCCAAGCTCGGTCACTTTGCTCTCGATTTGTTCCTCGGTCAGCAGCACCTCGGCGATGTCCGCGAGGAGGTCCCGGGTGACTTTCATCGCTACCTCTTAGATCACGAGACGGCGGTCGTCACTCAGGGTGACGTCGGCTGTCACCATGGTGACAGCTTGATGAGCGGCGGCTGCGGCGGCCCTCCGCCCGGCGCGGCGACGCGAGGCGCGCGAGCGGCGTACGGGATTGGGTTGCGACCCGGCGGCGCCGGTTGCGGCGACTTCGAGTCCGACCGGGCAGGCACCCCAAGCCATCGAATCGTCGACATCCGGCTGCTCCTGGTGAGGCACCACCTGTCCAAGCGTTCCGCTCAGCCCCGACAAAAGAGCGGAGCGGCCGTACTTGAGCATCAGCGCCCTGAAGTCGCGAGCATAGAAGAGTTTAATCCGGAGGCCTGGATAGAGTTCGCGAAGGCGCCTTACCTTCCGGTTCTTTTTGCGGACCAGCCGCTGCTGGAGCGTCGTCAACTCAACGAAGAGCCCCACTTCCGGCAGGAAGAAGTCCGGGGCAAAGCTCTCCAGCACATTGCCGTCGAGATCCCACAGGATTGGGAAAACCTGCGGCTCATACTCCCAGGCCACCTGATAGAAGTCGAGAATGCGGCCGAATTCGGCCTCACTGGCGTGGGCGAAGCCATAGACCGGCAGCGGACCGGGAGCCAGGCCAGCCTGGCTTCTCGTCAATTGCTCGTCGGTCATTCCGCCCGGCTCGGGCTCAACTGCTCTCGCGGATCCACCCTCCAAGTCTATCCGCTCGGCGGATTCAAGGACGCCCCGGACGGCGCGGAAACAAGCGATTTCGCCGGCCGGACCTCCGCCCAACATTGCCCGGCATACTCCCCGGGGGTATCATTGCCGCTGGCCGTCGGTTTGGAGAGAGTCGGGCTCGAGCCCGGAAGACGGCGTGGAGTGAGGTCGAGTTGGCAGGTCAGGAAGAATCCCCGGGATCGAGCCCGGAAGACTCCTCGAACCGTCTCGCCGAGGCTATGCGCGACTTGACGGAGAGTCCCGAGCTTGACTCGGCTTTCCGGCACGCCTACTCACGCGATCAGGCGATCCTTATTCGGCGACTGCGCCGCATCGGGGGCCAGGTCCGCGGCATCGAGCGCATGATTGAGCGCAAGGAATACTGCATTGACATCCTGCAGCAGACGGCAGCCTTGCGAGCGGCGGTGGACTCCGTCGCTCTTCTCATCCTCGAAGACCACGTCCAGGTCTGCGTGCGGCATGCGGCCGAGCAGGGCTACGCCGATCGCTATGTCGAGGAGATCCTGGATGTCGTCCGCCGGACCCTGGGAAAGCCCGTTCGACCTCGGGCGTGAACGTTCTGAACATCTGTGACTTCGTCCACATATGACGATCTGCTTGGGAGGTTATCCACTTTTGTGGACGAGTCGCCCCGTTTGGTGGAAAACCTCGTTGACGACATAGGGGCCGACGCCTACTGTCCGACATCCGCACCGCTGCTGCGGACCGTCGCACGGGTAACTGCGTTGGCGAGGGGTCTGGGGAAACCCGGCCGATGACTGGACCGACGCGGGAAGACCGAGGTACGCCGGGTGCGAGCTAAGCCAACGCCGGGAGCGGCGCGGCTATGAGGACAGGGAATCTACAGGTGGCCCCGCCTCATGATCGCGAATCGCTCCCGACGTGCGTTAACGGCCTGGATCCGCTGCCCGAGGGCTACTGGAAGGCAATCCGCGCGGGATTGCCCGCGATCCGCGCGGGATTGCCCGCCATCTCCGGCGGCTCGGGTTCGGGTTCGGGCGACGATCCCGGCGTCTCCGAGGCTCAGCTGCAGGTGATCAGCGATCACGTCCGCCTGCTCGTGGCCTGGAATGGGGCGATCAACCTGAGCGGGATTCGCGCCCCGGAGATGATCGCGCGAGATCAGGTCCTGGACAGCCTGACTGCCCTGCCTCTGCTGCGCCGAGCCGGCGTGGAGGAGTTCCTGGACATCGGCAGCGGCGGCGGTTTCCCGGGACTGACCCTCGCGGTGGCCCTTCCGGCGCGCCGGGCACTGCTCGTGGAGTCGGTCGGCAAGAAGGCCCGGTTCCTGGCCACGGCCGTGGAAGCTACGGGGCTGGGCGATCGCGTGGCCGTCGCCGCAACTCGCGCCGAAACCCTGGCCGCCGACCCGCGCCATCGCGGCTACTGGCAGGCAGTCGTGGCGCGAGCGGTGGCGGACATGAGCGAACTGGCCGAACTGGCCCTGCCGCTGCTCCAAATCGGGGGCCTCCTGGTAGCCTGGAAGCGGCAGCCCATCAACGATGAGCTAGCCCGGGCGGACAGCGCCATCCACCAGCTGCGCGGCCGTCTGATACGCCTGCAGCCGGTGGTCGTACCCGGCCTGGAGGATCACGTTCTGGTGGTCGTTGAGAAGGTCGCCGAGACCCCACGAGAGTTCCCGCGCGACCCCGCCGCGCGCCACAGCCGCCCGCTGTAGAGGCGGTTGCGGATGCGCATCGCGGTCCTATCGGACATCCATTCCAATCTCGTGGCCCTGGACGCGGTGTTGGGCTCCCTCGGGACCGTCGACGCTGTGTGGCACCTCGGCGACATGGTTGGCTACGGCCCCGAGCCCGACGGCGTGGTGGAGCGCCTGCGTGCTGTCGGGGCCATCGGCGTCAAGGGCAACCACGACGACGCCGCTTGCGGTGGCGAGTCGATCGAGCGCTTCACTCCCGACGCCCGCACCGCCGCCGAGTGGACCCGCTCCCACATGAGCGCACAGACGCGCGCCTACCTGATCGCCCTGCCGGAGCGGCTGGAGCTCCAGAGCGGCGACTTCACGCTCGTCCACGGCAGCCCACGAGAGCCCCTCTTCGAGTACCTCGACAATGCAGCAGCGGCCCGCGACAACCTGACGGCCCTCACGACGGCCTACTGCTTAGTGGGCCACACCCACGTGCCGCTGATCATTCGCGAGGAAAACGGCCTCATACGGGCCCGGCTCGTGGAGTCGGATAGTCGCATCGGCTTGGACGAGCGCAGCACTTTCCTCAATCCCGGCAGCGTCGGCCAGCCCCGAGACGGCGATCCCAGGGCGAGCTACATGCTGATCGACATGGACGCGGCGCTCGTCACCTGGCACCGCGTGGAGTACGACCTGGGGGCCACGCAAGAGGCAATTCTGGCGGCCGGTCTGCCTCCCGACCTGGCCCGCCGGCTTTCATTCGGAATGTGAGAGCGCCGCGGGCCGGTGAGCCTCAGCGCGAACCGCCGACGTGCTAGCCTAGCCCGGTTCAGCGACACGACGCTCTCGGCGCACGGTGGGTAGCAGGTTGGG
>Ga0209880_1000415_pt1 | contig 11336 bp, 13 predicted proteins | sample PersoiDNA2013191_FD_185803 | JGI IMG/M metagenome (GOLD analysis project Ga0209880, IMG submission 185803) | Permafrost soil microbial communities from the Arctic, to analyse light accelerated degradation of dissolved organic matter (DOM) -... | ecosystem: Environmental > Terrestrial > Soil >... | reverse complement strand
GGCGCCACTTTAGCCACAACACCAGCGAACTCCCAAGGCAATGGTGTCATTGACGGCAACTGGAATAGTACAACCCAAAGCGACGAATCCTATTTGTTCTGGCAGCATATACGGCTGGCTGGCTTGGCATCCGGACCCACCGTCGTGACTGACCCAGGTTACCTGCCCACCAATTCAGCAGGAGGCAACATTGGCATTCAGAGCGGAACTTCCGTTGCCGCCAACTCACCGATCAAGGATTTGTCGACTGCACCCTTAGCCATCCGCGGCACCTACATCATCTGTTCGTCCGGCATCCTCGGCAAGTTTGTTACACAGCTGGACACCACCCTAGATGATGGCAATACGGCAACGGGTTCGATGATGGCCACCCCTACCACCGGCTATGCCATTGGTGCATCTGCCACCGCGACAACTGCAATTGATCCAGCAGCAACCTATACCGTCTGCATGGGAGTTTAATACGAATCACCCGGCGTGACGCAAGCCCGCTTCGGCGGGCTTTTTTATTGCCCTTTGTGCAGCTGTGACTCAGCCGCCTGCAACGCTTCCGGCAGCCCGAGCAGCACCAGTATGTCTCCAGTCTGAAGCAACATTTCTTCGCTTGGTTGCGCGCCGTACACGTTGCGCCGGCGCACGGCATTCACTTCGACGCTCAACTCCGCCAGGCCAACCTCACCCAATTTTCTACCCACTGCTGCGGAATCGTCTTTGAGCAGCACGCTGAGGAAGCGCGGCTGCAAACTTTCACCGGCATCATCCTCATCGTTTTGGGCGGTGCGAAAATAGCCTCTGAACGCCGCGTAACGCCCTGCGCGGCTTTCCTGGACACGGCGAATCACGCGATTCAGCGGCACACCGGACATCAGCAGAACCTGCGAAGCCAGCATCACGCTGCCTTCCGTCACTTCCGCCACCACCTCGGCCGCACCGGCTTTTTTGAGTTCTTCGATATAAGTATCATCGGCAGTGCGCACCACCACCGGCAGATCGGGGCGCATTTGATTTACATGGTGCAAAATCTTGAGGGCGGAGTGTTTGTCGTCGTAAGTGATGACCAAAGTTTTTGCGCGCATCAGCCCGGCGGCGAGCAGCACTTCGCGCTTGGCGGCATCGCCATACACCACGCTTTCGCCTGCTGCCGAGGCCTCATGTACCCGGCGCGGATCAAGATCGAGTGCGATGAAGCGGATGCCCTCCTGTGCCATGAAGCGAGATAGTGCCTGCCCGCTGCGTCCATAGCCGCAAATGATGATGTGTGCGTCAGCGGACATGCTTTGCACCGCGATCCGGTGTATCTGCACGGCACGATCCATCCACGCCGAAGGAGAAAGCTGCCGCACAATAGCTTCGGCATGTTGTATCAAAAAGGGCGCGGCCAGCATGGAAATCAGCATGGCCGCCAGCACGTTCTGCATCACTTCCGCAGGCAACAAATTCACCCCACCTGCCAAAGTCAGCAGCACAAAACCGAATTCACCCGCTTGCGCCAATCCCAAACCGCTGCGAATCGCGGTACTCCAATCACCGGCGAACCAGCGCGCCAAGAGTGCCACCACCACCGCCTTGAACGGCAGCAGGATGAGCAGGATCAACAACACCCAGCCAAACCCCGCGATCACGCTGCCCAGGTCGAGCAACATGCCGATGGTGACGAAGAACAAACCGAGCAGCACATCGCGGAATGGCTTGATGTCTTCTTCCACCTGATAGCGATATTCGGTTTCAGAAATCAGTATCCCGGCGACGAATGCGCCCAGCGCCAGGGAAAGCCCGGCCAGCTCGGTGATATAGGCCAAGCCCAGCGTGAACAGCAACACGTTGAGCATGAACAACTCGGAAGATTTTTGCATCGCAACCAAATGGAACCACGGACGTAATAGCCGCTGCCCGAAGATTAGCAGGGCGGCCAACACCAGCGCGGCTTTGAGCAGGGCGATGGCGAGCGTGACATAGATGGTTTGCCCGCTGCTTGCCAGCGCCGGGATGATGATGATGAGAGGCACCACGGCCAGATCCTGAAACAGCAGCACGCCCATGATTTTCTGACCGTGCGGCAAGTTCAACTCGGCGCGTTCGACCAGCATCTTGCTGACAATCGCGGTGGAGGACATCGCCAGCACACCGCCCAACGCCAGTCCGGCGCGCCAATCAAGCCCGAAGAAAAGCGAGGTGAGCATGACCAGCAAAATGGTGGCTACCACCTGCGCAGTGCCCAAGCCGAATACCAGGCGCTGCATGCTACGCAGCCGTGCAAGGCTGAATTCCAGGCCGATGCTGAACATCAGGAACACCACGCCGAATTCGGCCAGATGGCGGGTTTCCGGCGCATCGGGTATCCAGCCCAGCGCATGCGGCCCGATCAGGATGCCGACCAGAAGATAGCCCAGCATCGCCGGCAGGCGCAGAATGCGGCACAGCACCACCACTCCTACGGCGACCGCAAGCAGAATCAGCAGGAGTTGTAATGAGTTAGTCATGTGCGCGTTCAAGCAACATTGTCACCATGCCCGGATAATGCCCTAAGTTGCGCGTCCTTTCAAAATTTCACTGCGAATCAGACGCACTGCTATAATTCGAATTATGAATAAAATCCTCTCCGCCACGCCACATGCGCTCGACCTCGCCCGCGAAGTGTTAAACATCGAAGCCGCTGCCGTACAGGCTCTAAGCACACGTCTGGATGAAAATTTTTTAAACGCGATGGATGTCATTTTGCACTGTGAAGGCCGCGTCATTGTCAGCGGCATGGGAAAATCCGGGCACATAGCACGCAAGATAGCCGCGACCTTGTCCAGTACCGGCACCCCCGCCTACTTCGTGCATCCGGGCGAGGCCAGCCACGGTGACCTCGGCATGATCACCAGCGAAGATGTCATCATCGCGCTGTCCTATTCCGGCGAGAGCCAGGAGTTCATGACCATCGTGCCGGTCATCAAACGCCAAGGTGCTAAACTCATCAGCATGACCGGAAATCCCGCGTCCAGCCTGGCCAAAGTCGCCGATGTGCATCTCAATGCCGCAGTGGATAAAGAGGCTTGCCCAATGGGTTTGGCGCCCACTGCCAGCACCACGGCAGCGTTGGCGTTGGGCGACGCGCTGGCGGTGGCATTGCTGGATGCCAAAGGCTTCGGTGCGGAAGATTTTGCCCGCTCGCATCCCGGCGGCAGCCTGGGGCGACGTTTACTCACCCGTGTGCGCGACATAATGCGCGTCGGCGAGCGCCTGCCTATGGTAAGTTTGGACGCGATGCTGGGCGACGCGATTCTGGAAATCTCGAAAAAAGGCGTGGGAATGACCGCCATCGTGGATGCCGAACAGCACGTGCTGGGCATTTATACCGACGGTGACCTGCGCCGCACGCTCGCAAAGAAACTGGATTTCAATGCCACACCGATACGTAGCGTGATGTCTGCCAACCCGCGCCGCATCAGTCCGGACAGCCTCGCCGCCGAGGCGGTGCAGATGATGGAGCAATTCAACATCAGCCAGATGCTGGTGGTGGATGAACAAAACAAACTGGTCGGCGCTCTCAATATGCACGATTTGTTACACGCTAAAGTAATTTGATGTCACTAATCGTTGGACGCTAGTTATTAGTCGTTAGTTAAAGCAGCGACAGCACCAACTAGCAACTAACGGCTATCGACCAACGTCTATTCAGGAGAAAGTCATGCCATTAAGCCGCTCGAAATTGATACGCTTGATCGCTTTTGATGTGGATGGTGTGATGACCGACGGCGGATTGTACTTTTCCGATTCCGGGGAGGAATTCAAACGTTTCAATTCACTGGATGGGCAGGGACTGAAAATGCTGCGCGCCAGCGGGGTGGAAATTGCCATCATCACCGGACGCACTTCGCGTTGCGTCGAGGCGCGCGCGAAGAACCTTGGTATCACGCATGTCTTTCAGGGTGTGGAACACAAACTCGAAGCAATGGTCGATCTGCTCAACAAGCTCAAACTGTCGCGTGATGCCGCCGCCTATATGGGCGATGATGTGGTTGATCTCACGGTGATGCGCCATGTCGGTTTGGCGATCAGCGTGCCTGAATCACCGCTACTGGTGCGCGAACATTCCCACTATGTCACGCAACGCGGTGGCGGGCATGGCGCGGTGCGCGAAGCCTGCGAGTTGATCATGTCGGCGCAAGGCACGCTGGATGCGCAACTTGCACCCTATTTGCAATGACTTTTGCCCACCGTGCCCGCTACTGGCTGCCGCTGATACCATTGTTTGGTTTGCTGGGGGCCACCTATTGGCTGAACCAGCAGGTGCTGCCGGATCCGGCCAAGCCTGACAGCAGCAAACGCCACGACCCCGATGCTATTGTGGAAAAATTTTCCGCGACCAGGCTGAATGAGCAGGGTGTGCCGCGCTTCGTCATGGCTGCAACAAAAATGCTGCATTACCCGGATGACGACAGCACTACACTGGAAGCGCCGCGTATTACCATGTTATCCGTAGGACAACCGGCAATACATGCCACCGCCAAGAGCGGCACCATCTCCAGCAAAGGCGATGAGGTGTTTCTGCACGACGCTGTCGAAGTGTTGCGCGAGGCAAGCGCGCAGCAAGATCAACTTACATTACAAACCGAGTATCTGCATATCATCCCGGATCAGGATTTGGCGGACACCGACCGTGCTATCACTATCGTCGATGCGCACAACAACGTGCATGCGACAGGCATGGAAATGGACAACAAGACACGCACCCTGAAACTGTTTTCCCAAGTTAGAAGCGAATATGTACCGAACAAACAATAAACTATTGTTGGCAACTTTCCTGCTGCCGGTTTTTCTGCTGAATTGGGCACCAACCTGCTTTGCCGAACGCGCCGACCGCGACAAGCCGATGCATCTGGATGCCGACCAGGTGATAATGGACGATGCGCAGAAAATCAGCACTTTCACCGGCAATGTGCGATTATCCCAAGGCACGCTGCTGATACGCGGTGACAAGATCATCGTGGTGCAGGACAAGAACGGCAACAAGCACGCCACGGCGTATGGAAATACCGCCGAGTTCCGGCAAAAGCGCGAAGATGTGGATGAGTACGTGGAAGGTTATGGCGAACGCATCGAATATGACACGGGCAGCGAGACGGTAAACTTCCACGAAAAAGCGCGTCTCAAGCGCGGTCAGGATGAGGTAAGCGGCGATCATATTACTTACAGTTCCAAGACCGAAATCTTTCAGGTTAACAGCAGCGATGCAAACTCGGGGAATGGCCCGCCGCAACGGGTGCGCGCCGTGCTGCAACCCAAGCCCAAAAAAAGTATGGCATCACCATCCGCGCCGGGCGCGTTACCCATCACGCCCGGTACAACCCTTGCTCCCACGCAATGAACATGAGTGAACTGCGCGCAGTTGGCCTGAAGAAAAAATACGGCTCGCGCACCGTGGTGCACGATGCATCGCTGTCAGTAAAAAGCGGTGAAGTGGTGGGCCTGCTCGGCCCGAACGGCGCGGGAAAAACCACTGCGTTCTACATGATCGTGGGACTGATAGCTGCCGACGGCGGAGAAATTTTTATTGATGACCAAAACATCACTCATTTGCCGATACACCGCCGCGCGCGCCTGGGACTCGGTTATCTGCCGCAGGAAGCATCGATCTTTCGTCGCCTGACGGTGGCACAAAACATCCAAGCCGTGCTGGAACTTCAAGGCATTACTGATGATAACCTGCAAAATCATCTGGAAAAATTACTGGAAGACCTGCACATCACGCACATCCGCGACAATCCCGCCGTCAGCCTGTCCGGCGGGGAACGGCGGCGCGTGGAAATCGCGCGCGCATTGGCGACCGACCCGCGTTTCATCCTGTTGGATGAACCGTTCGCCGGCGTGGACCCGATCGCCGTGCTGGACATTCAGAAAATCATCCATTTTCTCAAAGAGCGCGGCATCGGCGTGCTGATCACCGACCACAATGTGCGCGAAACTTTGGGCATCTGTGACCGTGCCTATATCATCAACGCCGGCTCGGTAATGGCGGAAGGCAAGCCGGATGAAATCATCTATAATGAGGGCGTAAGGAAAGTGTATCTGGGCGAACACTTCAAGCTGTGACGCGAAGATCCCCCCTGTACAACACCAGGCAATGAAACCCACTCTCCAACTTCGAATCTCCCAACAACTGACGCTTACCCCGCAGTTGCAACAGGCTATCCGCTTGCTGCAACTCTCCACGCAGGATATGCATCAGGAAGTCGCGCGCATGCTGGAAGAAAACCCCATGCTGGAAGTGGCCGAGGAATCTGCGACTGGCACTTTTTCCCCGGATACCTCATCTTTGGCATCGCGCAGCACCGCGACCGCAGACGAACCAGAGCAAGCACATAGCGATGACCGAGGCGCAGACGATTTTGGCCCGGATACTTTTGGCAACGAGCCCGCCGACTGGAATACCGGCGGTGGCACGATGCGCAGCACGGATGACGAAGACGACACCTACCCCGAGCAAGCCGCCGAACAAGCCAGCCTGCGCGCACATCTGCATAGTCAATTGACCACCAGTTCACTGGATGGCAAAGATCGCAAGGTGGTCGGATTGCTGATCGATGCGCTGGATGAGAACGGTTATCTGGCTCAAAATCTGGAAGAGTTGGTAGCGCTGTTGCCCGCCGAACTTGAAATCACGCTGGATGATCTGGAAACCGCGCTGGTGCAACTGCAACACCTTGATCAACCCGGTCTGGGTGCACGCAATCTGGGCGAGTGCCTGGCCCTGCAACTCAGAGCCTTGCCGGACGACACCCCGCAACGCGATTTGGCGGTTCGTCTGGCGAGCCACCACCTTGATCTGGTGGCCGCACACGATTTTTCCAAAATCAAAAAGTTGCTGCGCTGCACGGACGATGAATTACGCACCGCGCAACACTTGATCACCGGCTTGAATCCAAAACCCGGTGCCGAGTTCGGCCAAAGCGTCGCCGATTACGTGGTGCCCGATGTGGTCGTGGAAAAGTACAAAAACAAATGGCGTGCGCGGCTGAATGTGGAAGCGATGCCCAAGCTGCGCGTCAATCAGATTTACGCCAACATCCTGCAGCAGCGCTCCGATAAGAACTCCTCGCAACTCGCCACACAATTGCAGGAAGCGAAGTGGCTGATCAAAAATTTGCAGCAGCGTTTTGATACCATTCTGCGCGTCGCGCAAGCCATCGTGGAACGGCAAGTAAATTTTTTTGAGCATGGCGAGATCGGGATGCGCCCGCTGGTGTTGCGCGAAATCGCCGACGAGCTGGAGTTGCACGAATCCACGGTATCGCGCAGCACTACACAAAAGTTTATGCTGACTCCGCGCGGCATATACGAATTCAAACATTTCTTTGGCAGCGGCCTAACCACGGAAAGCGGCGGCACCTGTTCTTCCACCGCGATACGCGAGTTGATCAAACAACTGGTCAGCGCGGAAGACGGGCACAAACCGCTTACCGACAGCCGCATGTCAGAAATCTTGGCACAGCAGGGCATCGTAGTTGCCCGGCGTACCATAGCAAAGTACCGGGAAGCATTGCGCATACTCCCGGTGAATCTCCGTAAATCACTCTAAACAAGGAGCACACCATGAACCTCCATCTAACCGGACGCCACCTGGAAATCACACCCGCCATTCGCGACTATGCGACCGGAAAATTCGGCAAGATCAAACGTCACTTCGACAACGTGATAGACGTGAACATCATCCTTTCCGTTGATAAACTGAAACAGAAGGCCGAAGCCACCGTACACATCAGTGGCAAAGATGTGTTCGTGGAATGCGATGACGAAAACCTGTACGCTGCGATTGATGCCCTGGTGGACAAGCTGGATCGCCAGGTAATGAAACATAAGGAAAAGCTGTCGGCACGTCGCCATGATGATTCCGGCAAGCATGCGGCAGCAGAGTAATTAACCACGGACGGCGGCAATGCCGCCCATTTTTATCCACTCCCCATAATGAACCTGATCAGCAAAATCCTGCTGCCCGACAACATCCTGTTGGACACTGAATCCACCAGCAAGAAACGCGTGTTTGAGCGCGTTGGCTTGTTGTTTGAAAACAACCAGCAGATCGCGCGCAGCCAAGTATTCGACAGTCTGTTCGCACGCGAGAAGCTCGGCTCAACCGGCCTGGGACAAGGCGTGGCGATTCCACATGGACGTATCGCAAAGTTGCGCGATGCGACTGCCGCGTTTGTAATGACCTCCCAACCGATTCCATTCGACGCGCCTGACGGTCAACCGGTGAACCTGATTTTCGTGTTGCTGGTGCCAGAGCGCGCCAACGATTTGCACCTGCAGATTCTCGGCGAGTTGGCGCAAATGTTCAGCGACACACAATTCCGCAATCGCCTGCTCGCCTGCAAAGACACTGCCAGCATCCATCAATTGTTCTATGACTGGAACAGCGTGACATGATGGAATCCTCTAAAAATCTACTGCGCGGTTCGATAGCTGCGTTGCGCGGTGCTCACTCCTCGCCTATCAATCTGATATGTCTCGTTCGCTGCGCTCCGTGCGCCTTGCTCTCAAACCGCTCGCTACGATTTTTAGAGATTCCATGAGCCAGGTTAACGTCCGGCAATTATTTGAAGACAAGCAGGAACGACTGCAACTCAGCCGTGTTGCCGGAGCGGATGGCACCGATCGCATCATCGACAGTGATGAGGTCGACACCTCCAACAAGGGACTCATCGGCCATCTCAACCTGATCCACCCGAACTGGGTGCAGGTGCTGAGTGAGACTGAGCTGGATTATCTGCGCGGTCTGAGCGCGGAACAGCGCGACAGCGCGTTTCGCCAAATCGAGCAAAACGGCACGACCTGTTTGATCGTGGCTGGCACAACCGATATACCGCCTGAACTGATCAATTTTGCCGACCAGTCGCACATTCCGCTGTTCGCTTCCCCCAAAGCCAGCGTGCATCTGATGTGGCTGATCCGCCACTATCTCGCCAAGGAGCTGGCCGAATCCACCACGCGCCACGGCGTGTTTCTCGACGTGCTTGGCGTCGGCGTGATGATCACCGGCGAGAGCGCGGTCGGCAAAAGTGAACTCGGGCTGGAGCTCATCTCGCGCGGCAACGGATTGGTTGCCGATGACATCGTCGAATTGCATCGCATCGCACCGGATACGCTGGAGGGCCGCTGCCCGGAGTTGCTGCGCGATTTTCTCGAAGTGCGCGGTCTGGGCGTGTTGAATATTCGCACCATGTTCGGCGAAACGGCAGTGCGGCGAAAAAAGAGCCTGAAGCTCATCGTGCACCTGCATCGCCCGCCCGGAGGCGATCTGTCGCAAATGGAACGTTTGCCGCTCAACGCCACGCATCAGGAAATCCTCGGCGTGAACATCAGCACGGTAAACATCCCGGTGGTCGCCGGACGCAACCTCGCAGTATTGGTGGAAGCAGCAGCACGCAACTTTGTGCTGCAGCAGCGCGGCATCGACAGCATGCAGGAATTCATCTCGCGCCACGACCAACTGCTTCTGGAAGAGTAAACGGGAGCCCAAGGTGCAGCTATTCCTGATTAGCGGATTATCCGGCTCCGGCAAAAGCATCGCGCTCAAGGTGCTGGAGGACAGCGGCTACTACTGCGTGGACAATCTGCCTGCCGATCTGCTGGCCGCACTGGTGGAACACTTGCAGCGTGCCGGTTATCGAAACATCGCGGTGAGCATAGACGTGCGCAGTGCCAACAGCGTGCAACGTCTGCCGCCGTTGTTACAGCAGATCAAACAGCAAGGGGTGGACGTGCATGTGCTGTTCCTGGATGCGCAATCCGACACGCTGGTCAAACGCTTTTCCGAAACGCGCCGTCTGCATCCGCTCAGTGACGGCGTTCGCACGCTGCCGGAATGTGTCAGCTACGAACGTGAATTGCTCACCGAGATCAGCGACATCGGTCATCACATCGACACCACCGAGCTCAATGCCAACGCGCTGCGCGCCTGGATCAAACAATTCATCAAACTGGATCGCGCGCGGCTGACCCTGTTATTCCAATCGTTCGGTTTCAAGCAGGGTATCCCGCTGGATGCAGACTTGGTGTTCGATGTGCGCTGCCTGCCCAACCCGCACTATAACCCGGTGCTGCAACCGCTCACCGGGCGCGACACGGCGGTGATCGAATTTCTGGACAACACCCCCAGCGCACAGGACATGTTTAGCGACATACGCGATTTCGTGGAACGCTGGCTGCCCAGTTTTGTCGCCGACAATCGCAGTTATCTGACCGTTGCCATCGGTTGCACCGGCGGACAACACCGCTCGGTTTATCTCGCCGAAAAGCTCGCGCGATATTTCGAGCATCAGCAGCAAGTGCTGGTGCGTCATCGCGAACTGACGCAATAGACCATGTTCAGCGCGGCATTGCAGCACATCAAGCTCGGCGACTGGCTGACGCTTTTGTTGGGCAGTATTTGCGTGGTGCTGCTCACATTCAAACTATGGAGCGACGACCTTGCCGACAAGGCCATCATCCGCGGCGGCGGTAAAATTTTGAGTGTAGTGCCGTTGTCGCGCGATCAGCAGATCGAAGTGCCCGGCCCGCTTGGCATCAGCATCATCGCTATACAGAACCACAAGGCGCGCATCGCCTCCGACCCCAGCCCGCGCCAATACTGCGTGCGCCAAGGCTGGTTGCAGCAGGCCGGGGAGATCGCGCTGTGCCTACCCAATCAGGTGAGTGTCGAATTGGTCGGCAGCAAAAAGAAATATGACAGCCTCAATTATTAAACTCAACACCACCGCAGAAGACCACCACATCGCCCGCATGGCGGCGGTGGCACTCGGTCTCACAGTGTTGGAAAGCGCTATTCCCTCCCCCCTGCCCGGCGTGAAACCGGGGCTGGCCAACATCGTCACACTGATCGTGCTGGCACGTTACGGCTGGCGCACGGCGGCGTGGGTGTCGCTGTTGCGCGTGTTGGCGGGCAGTTTGTTGTTCGGCAATTTCCTCGCTCCGGGATTTTTTCTCAGCCTGTCCGGCGCAGTGTGCAGTCTGGTCGTGCTGGCCTTTGCCCGGCATTTGCCGGCGCGCTGGTTCGGTTCGGTCAGCCACAGCATCTATGCCGCCTTCGCGCATATCACCGGGCAGATGCTGGTGGTATATCTGTGGCTGATCCCGCATGCCGGCATCGCCTATCTCATCCCCATCTTCGCCACGGCCGCACTGGTCTTCGGCACAGTGAATGGATTGATCGCGGCGCGTTTCATGGATAATGACAGTAATCCCCTCTCCCTCCGGGGTAACCAGTGACTTGGCTGGCGTTGTTGGACAGCCTAGTCAAATGGCTAGTAGTTCCATCAGAGGGTTAGGGTGGGGGAAGCCCCTCTCAATGA
>Ga0209880_1000411_pt1 | contig 11375 bp, 5 predicted proteins | sample PersoiDNA2013191_FD_185803 | JGI IMG/M metagenome (GOLD analysis project Ga0209880, IMG submission 185803) | Permafrost soil microbial communities from the Arctic, to analyse light accelerated degradation of dissolved organic matter (DOM) -... | ecosystem: Environmental > Terrestrial > Soil >... | reverse complement strand
CAAGCATTGAGGCAGAGGTACTGAAGGAGGTAATAATATCATATCCCATAAATGATATGATAAAGGTACCAAAACACATTACAAAAAAATATAACATTATGAATACCAGAAGGTTGTATATGGTATTTTGTGATATTACTCTTTTATCAAGACGAACAGGTATAAAAGCGTTTGGATGAATCAGTCTTTTTAATTCCTGCCGGTTGTTCTTTGTAATCAATAGCAGTCTGACAATTTTAATACCCCCGCTGGTCGATCCGGCTGTCCCTCCTGTAAACATCAGAATGAAAAGGATAATCAGAATTAAGCTTCCCCATAAATTATAGTCCTGAGTATAAAACCCTGTAGTGGTTATTATAGAGATAACATGAAAAGCTCCATCAAGCAAAGCTTTACTGAAAGAAAAACCCGATTTAAAATAAAGAATCAGGGTGACTACCGATACGAAAATGAAGCAGATAAGTGAGTAAAAAACAAACTCATTTTTGCCTGCTACCTTTTTAAAGTTACCCTTAAGACCGAAGTAAATGAGGGTCATATTAGTTCCTGCAATAAACATAAAGATGGTTATTACAATCATTATATAAGGAGAGGAAAAGGCTGCAATTCCATTGTTACGCGTTGAAAAACCACCAGTTGACAATGTCGAAAATGAATGGCAGATAGCATCAAAAAACGGCATTCCTCCAAAGATGAGTAAAGTGATTTCGGCAAGGGTTAAGAAGAAATAAATAGCAACAAGCCGTTTTGCTGCATCCTTAATTCTGGGACGTATCTTATCGGTTGGTTGCCCTGAAAATTCAACAACTGCAATCTGTAAATTGAATGATTTAAAAACCGGAAAAACGGAAAGCGAAATTAATATTATTCCTATTCCTCCCATCCACTGGGTAAGACTTCTCCAGAACAGGATCCCATGAGGCATAGATTCAATGTTAGTAAGAATTGTGGCACCCGTGGTTGTAAAACCCGACATTGACTCGAAAAAGGCATCCCCAAAGCTGGTAATTGAGCCGCTGATAAGAAATGGCAATGTTCCAAAAGTGCTGAATATAAGCCAGATACCAGTTACAATGATATACCCTTCTTTGTTTCCAAAAATTCTCTCTTTATTACGAAGAGGAGTGAAAACCAAAACACCTGCAACAATAGCAATAAGAGCAGAATAGCAAAAAGCAGATGCTGCCTGTTCGTGGTATAAGAAAGAAACACCCGCGGAGACAAGCATGAACAAACCTTCAACAATGAGCAGCAGGCTAAAAACCCTGGCTATTATTCTGAAGTTGATCATAAACAGTTAGGTAAAGTATCTAGAAAGCCTCTCGTAGGCTGATGGCAAAGTAAATACAACAACCTTATCGTTAGCTTTGATTATTGTATCACCAGTTGCAATGAATGGTTCTCCATCTCTGGTTCCACCTCCAACGATAGCATCTTTTGGAAAATCAATACTCCGTAGAGTACCCCTGGTTATTTTTGAGTTTGCCGGAACATTAAATTCAATAACTTCTGCATCAGTTCCAGTCATATATTTAACCTGGGTCACATTGGGATTTGTAGTGTGCCTGAAAATCCTGCTTGCCGCCGATATCTTTTTATTTATAATGGTGTCGATACCGGTGTTCTCTGCAAGATTTATGAATTCCATGTTTTCAACTTCAGCAATAGTCTTTTTTACACCCATCCTTTTAGCCAGAAGACATGAAAGAATATTTGTCTCTGAATTACCGGTTACTGCAACAAAAGCATCCATTTTTGTTATTCCTTCCTGTTCAAGCAGATCAACATTTCTGCCATCGCCGTTAATTATCAGGGTATTGTCGAGAATTTCTGCAAGATCTTCACATTTTTCAATATTTGAATCTATCAGTTTTACTTCACATGTTTTCTGCAGGTACATCGCTACATGTTTCCCAATCCTGCTTCCTCCAAGTATCATTATACTTTTGGCTTCAAAATTCTCTTTCCCCGATGACTTCATCATTTCATCAATTCCTTCATGGGTTGAGATAACAAATACCGTATCTCCTAACTGAAAGTGTTCATTTCCTCTCGGTATGATAGTTATAGCATTTCTTTTGATTGCAACAGCCCTGTACTTATCTGTTCTGTGACTGACTGAAATTTCCTGAAGACTTTTGTTAAGGATAGGAGCTTTTTCATCAAGTTTCTGAACGTACATTGCCAGTTTACCATCTGAAAACTCCATAAATTCAGTTGACCCTGTTTCGTGAAGCAGACCAAGTACCTCTCGTGCAGCAATAAGTTCAGGATAAATCAGTGAGTCTACTCCAATAGATTTAAAAAATTCCAGGGTGGCAGGTTCAAGGTAGTCGAGATTGTCAATTCGGGCTATTGTTTTAATAGCTCCAAATCTTTTAGCAAGAATAGAGGCAGTAATATTGGTATCCTCGGAATGAGTCACTGCGATAAAAAGGTCAGTTTTTTTGCTGAGGACATCCTCAAGTATCTTCACTGATGTAGCAGATCCTTCATGTGTCAGAACATCCAGAGAACTGTCAATTGGTTTAAGCCGGGACTCCTCCGGATCGATAAGAATAATTTCATGATTTTCATTCGATAACATTTTGGCGAGATGCGTCCCCACTTCACCGGCTCCTGCAATTATTATTCTCATTAAAAAATTTTTTGAAAAAACATGACAAAATAAGAGATAAATCCCTTAATACTCAAGTTTTTTACGACTTTTATTTATGAACTGATCATATCCTTTTAATATATGCCCCGGACTTTCTTACGAAATGAATTGAGTCAATACCGGAAAAAACAGCCTGTTGAGGGAAACGAAAACCTGAGGTCGCTTCCGATGAAATAATTATTATGTCAGGAGAATTCACCAAATTTAAATTTTTTTCAATTTTGGGTTTTGAACCTGTTAATATCACGATATCAGGTACAAAATTCTGAATGATTTTTTTATTCAGAAAATCGGTGATAAGTATCTTTTCCCCGCTTACCTTTTTGCAGTAATAATTATTTTTAAGTACAGTTAATTGTATTTTTAGTCCAAGTGTAGCACAGTGTCTGTTCACCTCAGGTCGAACTATTGAGGTATCGGTAAAGAGATTGAGTATTTTCCCGGTTCTGATTCCGATAGTCAACGAGCCGGGTGTATTATAAATTATTAATTCATTTGTTGTTTTTGAAAAGATATCTTTTGCCAAACCTGAAAAGACAAAAAGGGTCAGAAAAATCAGCGGATAAATGACTCGAAAAGATTTTCTATCTGTTAGCCAATGACTGATAAGAAATATTGTACAGGTCAGCAGAATGCATTCAGCGGTTGTCAAACCAATATTTTCAATTGTCGAATAAGGTAGTGAAGCAGCGAACGATGTGAGATACTCTGTAAGTCCGGTCAGATAATTTAAAAGCAGAGCTAAAAGCAGCGATAGAAAACGAATATGGAAAAACATCGGTACAAGGCAACCAGTTAAAATCAATAAGTTCGAGAGCGGCACGATGGTAATATTAGCTAGTATGAAATATGTAGGGAACCTGTTAAAAAGCATTATTGTCAGAGGAAGAGTACCTGCCTGAGCTACAATAGTTACAACAGCTGATTGCCAAATCTTATCTGTGAGCCAGTTTTTGAATTGAAGGATCAGGAAAAAGCTGTAGTAAAAACTGATAATATAAATCACAGCCGAATATGAAAGCAGGAATCCTGCATCAAATATTACTGATGGTCTGGCTATGATCAGAATAAAAGCCGACGCCAGCACCGAGTTTATTCCGTTTACAGGTCTTTTCATCAATTTACCCGCCTGGAGAAATGAAAACATCAGGGTTGCCCGCAGGACTGAAGGAGTGAGCCCTGTTACAAATGCAAATGACCAGAGAATCAGAATAGTTATTATAATACGGAGTATATTGAATCTTCTTTTCATAAAAAACAAAAGATTAAATACAAACAGACTCAGAATTATTGCATGAAGTCCCGAAACTGCCATGATATGCATAACGCCGGCTTTAATAAAATTCATTTTCTGTTCAGGGTCCAACATACTTTTCTGTCCAAGTGTAATTGCAGCTACCAACGCCAGCCTTTCACCTTTGATACCGCGTTCTCTGAACATTGAGATAATTTTTTCCCGTATAATCAATGCCCTGTGAATAAGTTTTCTGTGTGCAGGAATAATATGCCTGATAAAATCCTGACTATTAGTAAAGGCATAGTATCGGATACCCTGGTTTTCCATGAAAAATCTGTAGTCAAATTCATGTGGATTGGCTCTATTTTCAATTTCAATGGGTGTGCATCGTATAATAACTATATCGCCCGGAAGGAATGATGCCGGTGATAAATCTTTTTTGTTGTAAAGTATAATAGAGCCTTTAACAGCTTCAGATTTATCTCCCTCAATTTTTCTGTTAAGTTTTACTGTAAACCTGTAACTATTCTCTTTTTCTTCAGGATAGTCGGACAGAGTGCCTGTGAACACCGTTTTTTCAGGTTTAAGGGTTGAAAGGCTGTTTTTTTCATTTGTATAAAGAAGCAAACCGCATACATAAAGCGATATTGTCAGTGCAAAACCAAAGATCACGTTGGATTGATGCTTGTTGAAGAATAGACTGATTATGAATCCTGTAGTAGCGACAATACAGACAATTACCAGGATAGTAATATCCGGTTTGAAATAAAGGCCTGAAACAATTCCAGCACATAACGGCAGGCCAATACGAAGAAACGGAATTTCTTTATGTAGCACAGTCCGCAGCTAATGAGACTGTATAAAGTTAAACAAAAGTTTGGAGTAAAAAGTCTGGAGTGCCTAAAATTGTTGAGATATCAATGTTACTATAACTTTAGGCACTCTAGGCACTTTAGACACTCTAGTCACTTCTTTCTATTTTATCTTCTGCCCGGGGAGAATTGTCTTGTAATCGGCTTCAAACTTGCCTTTACTTATAGCTGTTAATTTGCTCTTAAGGAGTCTCCGTCTGAGAGGACTTACTTTATCAGTGAATAATATGCCATCGAGATGATCATACTCATGTTGGATTATCCTTGCTTTATAGCCATCAAAAACCTCATCGTGAAACTGCCAGTTTTCGTCAAAATAGCTTATCCGTATATGTGACTCCCGCATAACTTCTTCCCTTAAATTCGGAATACTTAAACATCCTTCATTCATTGGTTGAAGTTCGCCACATCTCTCAGAGATTTTAGCATTTATAAACGTTCTTTTGAATTCTGCAAGTGATGGTTCATCTTCAGCTGCCGGTTTTCCGTCTATCACAAATATTCTTATTGATTTTCCAATTTGTGGCGCTGCAAGACCCAGTCCTTCAGAGTGATACATAGTTTCAAAAAGATCTTCAATCAGTTGATTCAGCTCAGTATAATCTTTATTAATCTCTACTGCAACTTTTCTTAATACAGGATGTCCATATACAACAATTGGATAAGTCATATCTGTTTAATATTTTCTGTTTTATTAGATCTGTTATCAAGGAAAGACTGAAGAATGATGGAAGCGCTTATTTTATCAACCATCGCTTTATTCTGTCTGTCTTTCTTTTTCACTCCTCCTTCGATCATTGTCCTGAGAGCCATTTGCGATGTAAATCTTTCATCTGCAAGATATATATGTTTTTCAGGGTACGTCTTTTTAAGTTTTTTTATAAATGGATTGATATAAACAACAGATGCGCTAGGCTGGTTGTTCATTTGTACGGGATAACCAATGACAAAAGCGTCCACTTCATCCGTTTTAAGATAATCCTTAATAAAGTTGTCAAATTCCGCGGGACTAACAGTAACCAGGGGTGAAGCAAAAATCTGCAATGGATCCGTAACAGCCAGTCCGATCCTTTTCAACCCATAATCTATTCCGATTATCCTGCCCATATATTTATACAAGGTACAAAAGTACAAAAAAAACCACCCCGCAGGATGGCTTTTTTTATCTTCAGACTTTACTATTCTGTTTTTGTTTCCGGTATTGCAAATTCCATCGCAGCTAACCGTTGGTATGATTTGTACCTCCATTTGGCATTCTCTTCGGCAGCTTTAAATAGTATCTCAGCTTCACCTGGGAATGCTTTCATAAGTGATGTATAACGTACTTCCGACTTCAGGAAGTCCTGGAACTTTGTCCAGTCAGGCTCTTTTGAATCGAGTGTGAATGGATTTTTTCCTTCTTTTTCAAGTGATGGGTTATACCTGTAGTTATGCCAGTAACCTGATGCAACTGCATCTTTTGTCTGAGCCTGGGTCTTGCCCATACCATCCCTTAGTCCATGGTTGATACATGGTGAGTATGCTATTATGAGTGATGGCCCCGGAAAAGCTTCAGCCTCTTTGAGAGCCTTAAAATACTGGGTGTTACTTGATCCCATTGCAACCTGTGCTACATAAACATAACCATAACTCATTGCCATCATTCCAAGATCCTTTTTACGGATTTTCTTACCTGAAGCAGCAAATTTTGCAACAGCACCGGCAGGAGTTGATTTGGACGCCTGACCTCCGGTATTAGAATATACTTCGGTATCCAGAACGAGTATGTTTACATCTTCACCTGAAGCTATAACATGATCAAGTCCGCCATATCCGATATCATAAGCCCAACCGTCACCGCCAAAGATCCAATGAGATTTTTTAACAAGATATTGTTTGAGACTCAGAATCTCTTTTGCAACCTCAGATTTCTCTTTATTACAGGCTTCTATAACTTTTGCAGATGCAATTCTGGAAGCTTCGGCATTATCTTTTACTTTCAGCCACTCTTCAAATATTGCTTTCGTTTCAGCGCTTACTGACCCGTTTGCGAGAGCTACTGTCATACGAAGTGCAATTCGATCTCTCAGTTTATTCGCTCCTAGTGAAAGGCCAAGTCCGTATTCTGCATTGTCCTCAAACAATGAGTTGGCCCATGCTGGTCCAAACCCGTTTTTATTATGTGTATATGGGGTTGAAGGAGCAGAGCCGCCATATATTGAGGAGCATCCTGTTGCATTAGAAACAATCATCCTGTCGCCAAAAAGCTGAGTGATAGATTTGATATAGGGTGTTTCGCCACAACCGGCACATGCACCTGAGAATTCAAATAGTGGTTGAGCAAACTGGCTGTTCTTAACATTTACAAATTTGTCAACTACTGTATCTTTGTAACCAACTTTTTCATGCATATAAGTCCAGCGGGGAATCTCTCCAAGTTGTGTTTCAAGTGGTTTCATTACTAACGCTTTGTTCTTTGAAGGACACACATCGGCGCAGTTGCTGCATCCTGTACAGTCGAGAACACTAACCTGAATCTTGAACTTGAATGCTTTAAGAGCACCAGGAATACCCTGAATAGTTTTGGTTCCTTCAGGAGCATTTGCAGCCTCTTCATCAGTCATCAGAAAAGGACGTATACAGGCGTGAGGACATACATAAGAACACTGATTACACTGGATACATTCATTTGGCTGCCACTCAGGAACATTCACTGCAATACCGCGTTTTTCGTATTGTGAAGTACCGGATGGGAAGGTTCCATCTTCCCTGCCGGAAAACGCACTAACAGGAAGGTCATCACCTTTCATAGAGTTGATTGGCTCCATTACTTCACGGATGAAATCAGGTATATCGCGGGTGTCAGTTGCTTTCTTAACTTTAATATTTGCCCACTCTGCGGGAATCTCAATCTTTTCAACTGCACTTCCTTTATCTACAGCCGCATTGTTCATATTAACAACATCTTCACCTTTTTTGCCATAACTCTTATAAATAGCCTTTTTCATTTCAGATTCGGCCTTTTCATGAGGGATCACATTGGCTACCTTAAAGAAAGCAGCCTGCATTATTGTATTTGTGCGTGTTCCGAGACCAAGTTCTTCTGCAATAAGAGTTGCATTGATAGTATAGAAGTTAATATGGTTTTCAGCCATGTACTTCTTCATGTGATCAGGAAGATGTTTTTTTGTTCCTTCAACATCCCAGATTGAATTCAGAAGAAAAGTTCCTCCCTTCTTCAATCCTTTCAGCATATCATATTTATTAAGGTAAGAAGGTACATGACATGCAACAAAGTCAGGTGTATTAACGAGGTAGGGCGAACGGATAGGTTTATCTCCAAAACGGAGGTGTGATGTTGTTATACCACCTGATTTTTTTGAATCGTATGCGAAATACGCCTGGCAATATTTATCGGTTGAATTACCTATTATCTTAATAGAGTTTTTATTCGCACCAACGGTACCGTCTGATCCAAGTCCGTAGAATTTTGCTGAATATGTACCCGGAAGGGCAACATGTATTTCCGGAAGTATAGGAAGTGATTTGAATGTAACGTCATCAACAATACCTACAGTAAACTGGTTCTTAGGTTCTTTGAGTTTCATGTTCTCAAAAACCGATAAAACCATGCTTGGCGTTGTATCTTTTGAACCGAGTCCGTAACGTCCACCTACTATCACAGGTCTTTCCTGTCTGTCGTAGAACATTTCTTTAACATCGAGGTAAAGAGGTTCTCCGTTAGCTCCGGGCTCTTTTGTTCTGTCCAGGACTGTTATTTTCCTGACTGATTTTGGGAAAACATCAAAAAAGTATTTTGACGAGAATGGACGATAAAGATGTACAGTTATCAATCCTGCTTTTTCTCCTTTAGCTGCAAGATAATCGATTGTTTCTTTGGTAGTTTCTGAAATTGAACCCATCGCGATGATAATTTTGTCTGCATCGGGTGCGCCATAATAGGTGAATGGTTTATATTCTCTTCCTGTAAGTTTTGTTATTTCACCCATATAAGAGTTCACGATATCCGGAATAGGTTCGTAAAATTTATTAATTGACTCTTTAGCCTGGAAGAAAATATCGGGGTTCTGTGCTGTGCCTCTGGTGACAGGATGTTCAGGATTCAGTGCATTTTCACGGAATTTTTTAAGTGCATCGAGATCAATAAGTTTCTTAAGGTCTTCTATATTGAGATATTCAATCTTCTGAACCTCATGTGATGATCTGAAACCATCAAAGAAATGAAGAAATGGAATTCTTGATTTGATAGCTGAAAGGTGTGCAACACCTGCAAGGTCCATAATCTCCTGTACACTGCTGCTGGCTAACATTGCAAAACCGGTCTGACGTGTAGCATAAATATCGCTGTGATCCCCGAAAATTGACAGAGCGTGAGATGCTACTGCCCGTGCACTTACATGGAATACTGCAGGAAGAAGCTCAGCTGCTATTTTATACATATTAGGTATCATGAGAAGTAATCCCTGTGAACAGGTATATGTGGTGCATAAAGCGCCTGTCTGGAGTGCTCCGTGTAATGCACCTGCAGCTCCCGCTTCAGATTGCATCTCAACTACCCTGACCTGTTCCCCAAAAATATTCTTTAATCCGCTGGCAGCCCATTCATCAATGAATTCTGCCATGGTGGAAGATGGTGTGATAGGATATATGCAAGCTACTTCGCTAAACATATATGCAACATGCGCCGCGGCCTGATTGCCGTCGCATGTTATAAATTTTTTTGTTCCCATTGTGATTTATATATTTGATTTAAAAGTATGTTTTTGAAAGAAAGTGCAAAATTATAAAAAATTTCTGCTTGTTATCCTCCATTCATTGAAATCAGAAACTCTTCATTCGATTTAGCCTGAAGCAGCCTGTCGCGGAGAAATTCCATAGCTTCAACGGAGTTCATATCAGTAAGGAAATTACGTAAAACCCATATCTTTTGAAGGATGCTTTTATTCAGAAGAAGATCTTCTCTACGGGTGCTGGAAGCAGGAATGTCAATTGACGGGAATATTCTCCTGTTTGAAAGTTTACGGTCGAGCTGCAATTCCATGTTACCAGTTCCTTTAAACTCCTCAAAGATGACATCATCCATTTTTGATCCTGTTTCAGTAAGAGCAGTAGCAAGGATTGTAAGTGATCCTCCGTTTTCAATGTTTCGTGCAGCGCCGAAAAACCTTTTTGGCTTATGCAGAGCATTGGAGTCAACACCTCCTGACAGCACTTTCCCTGAGGCAGGCGCTGTTGTGTTGAATGCTCGTGCGAGTCTGGTTATCGAGTCAAGAAGAATTACAACATCATGACCGCACTCGACAAGCCGTTTAGCTTTTTCAAGAACTATATTTGCAACACGGCAATGGCGTTCTGCAGGTTCGTCAAATGTTGAAGCAATAACTTCTGCCTTTACGTTCCTTGCCATATCTGTAACCTCTTCAGGTCTTTCATCAATGAGCAATATCATCAGGTAAACTTCGGGATGGTATTTAGCTATGGCATTAGCAATCTCCTGAAGGAGAATGGTTTTACCGGTTTTTGGCTGTGCAACAATAAGTCCCCTCTGGCCTTTTCCAATAGGAGTGAACATATCAATTACCCTTACTGATAAAGATCCTTCCCCGGGTTGGCAGAGAGTAAATTTCTCATCAGGGAAAAGTGGTGTCAGGAAATCAAAAGGCACTCTGTCTCTTATAAAATCAGGACTTCTGCCATTAATCTCATCAACTTTTATAAGAGGAAAATATTTTTCACCCTCTTTTGGAGGACGAATTGATCCTTTGATAGTATCCCCTGTCTTTAAACCGAATAGTTTTATCTGTGACTGCGATACATATATATCATCGGGTGAATTCAGATAATTATAATCAGGAGATCTTAGAAATCCGTAACCGTCTGGCATGATTTCAAGAACGCCTGTATTATATATTATACCCTCAAAATCATAAGGTCTTTCTCTCTTCTCTTCTTTTACAGGAACTGTCTCATGAAGAATCTCTTTTACCGGTGATTCAACATTTACTTCACCGAAATAGACATCAGTAGCAGGCTTATTTTCTTCCGGGGGGACATCCACATTTAGTGCCGGAATCGAATTATCGATAATAGGTTCTGAAACAGGTTCGGATCTGTTCCTCTCAAAACTGATTGCAGGAGGAGTGTCAAATCTATCCTTCCTTTCATTCCTTTCTTCAAGTTTTTGATCAGTTCTCCATTTCGGAGCTTTTCTGTTATCTCGTAACTGTTCTGGTTTTTTAAACAAATCTGGTTTCATATCAGATTTTTCCGGGTTTTTTATCTGTTCCTGCCAATCTCCTTGTCTGGGTTCTGGTCTCTTAACCCCATCAGGGGAAACTGACATAACAGATTCAATAGTTCTTTTAACCACCGGCTTTAACGTCCTTGGACGTTTTCCTCTTCTCATAGCAGCATCAGCTTCTATGTTATTAACCTCAGATGAAGATATTATCTCCTCTGTTTCGGTTTTTGGTGGGATTGTGATTTCTGTGGCTTCAATTGCCTGCTGGTCAAGGATTTTATATATCAAATCCTGTTTTTTCAAAGATTCTGCTTTTTTGATTTTAAGCTCCTTCGCTATATTTTTTAACTCGGGAAGCAGTTTCTT
>Ga0209880_1000410_pt1 | contig 11380 bp, 11 predicted proteins | sample PersoiDNA2013191_FD_185803 | JGI IMG/M metagenome (GOLD analysis project Ga0209880, IMG submission 185803) | Permafrost soil microbial communities from the Arctic, to analyse light accelerated degradation of dissolved organic matter (DOM) -... | ecosystem: Environmental > Terrestrial > Soil >... | reverse complement strand
CTGTACCGCATCGGCTGCGGGGCCAAATACCGGCGATTGCAGCGGCAGCAACAGCGCGATATGTGGAAAAGGCTTTACAGTGGGGAGCACGGGTGGCGCAGGTAATGCCTTGCTCTCCAAGGCGGCTGGCGGCGTTGCAACAATCGCCTCGGCAGAAGGCTGTTTGGCCACTGCTGCTGCTGCTGCGGGCTTTTCTTCTTCCGGCTTATGCGGTACGGTGCCGGTGCATGCATACAGTGCGAACACAGTAGAAAGTAAAAGGAGTACACGTTGCATAACGAACATCCGCAAAAGTTGGAAGCCGCATTATATGTAGTTGCCACCCCGATAGGAAATCTGCGTGACATCACGCTGCGCGCGCTCGAAGTACTTGCGGCCGCAGATGTAGTTGCAGCCGAGGATACGCGCAATACCGCCCATTTGCTGACGCATCACGGCATCACCGCAAACAAACTGATTGCGGTGCATCAGCACAACGAACGCGGCGCGGCGGAAAAGATCATCGTGTTGTTGCAGACCGGGCAAAGCGTGGCCTTTGTCAGCGATGCGGGCACCCCCGCCGTCAGCGACCCCGGCGCGTTGCTGGTGCAGGCGGTACGGGCGGCGGGCTTGCGTGTCATCCCGATCCCGGGGGCAAGTGCGGCAATGGCAGCTTTGTCAGCGGCAGGATTGAGCGAGCCGCATTTTTTGTTCTACGGCTTCTTGCCGAACAAATCCGCCGCACGGCGCACCGTGCTGCAATCGTTGATCAGTTACCCCTGCACGCTGGTGTTTTACGAAGCACCGCATCGCATCGTTGAATGCGTGGCCGACTTGTGCGCGGTTCTGGGCGGCGAGCGGCAAATCGTGCTGGCGCGCGAAATCACCAAATTGTTCGAGACAATACATGCCTGTCCACTAAGCGATGCCGAAGCCTGGCTGCAATCCGACAGCAACCAGCAGCGCGGCGAATTCGTCGTGCTGGTTTCCGGTGCGTTGCCGCAGCCGGGTTTATCGGTCGAAACATCAAACACACTATCTCTGTTGCTCGAAGAATTGCCGCTAAAACAGGCGGTACAACTCGCCGCGAAGATCACCGGAGCCAACCGCAACGAGCTGTATCAACGGGCGCTGCAGATCAAAAACCTTGCGTAAGCTGGGGACATCGGCTTAATCTTGTTTTACTTTCAAACAAGTGTTTGATACAGTTGTTCGGCGATTCGAGCAGTTGGTTGTCGCACCATGGGCTGAACTGCCCCCGACTAAATCATAATCCTATAGAGATTCTCAACATGACCACTCCTATCAAGCTCATCATTTCTATATTGTTGCTGACCGCTGCGCTTGCTGGCTGTGGTGGCGGTGACAAGCCGTCGGCAGGCCCCGGTCCGGGAGCGGCCATGCCGCCGCCCGAGGTGGATGTGATTACCGTTGTTCCGGGCCGGGCGACACTCACCCAGGACTTGCCCGGACGGCTGCAGGCCTATCGCACGGCGCAAGTGCGCGCGCGCGTAGAGGGGGTGGTTGAAAAAAGATTGTTTCAGGAAGGCAGCGATGTCCATGCGGGCGACTCCTTGTTTCTCATCGCTCCGCGTATCTATAGAACGGCGGCGGCATCGGCAAAGGCAGACTTGGCGATCGCACGCCAGAATGTAGATCGATACAAACCTTTGTTGGAGATCAAAGCGGTCAGCCAGCAGGAATTCGATCTGGCTGAAGCCAAGGCCAAACAGGCCGAAGCAGCGATGAGTCGTGCGACCGAAGATTTAGAAAACACCACCGTTCCCGCCGCTATTTCGGGCCGTATCGGTCGCGCCATGGTGACGGAAGGTGCACTGGTCGGCAAAGGCGATGCCACGTTATTGGCTACCATCGAGCAGCTTGATCCCATCTATGTCAACTTCACGGAATCCGGCTCCGACCTGTTGCGCCTGAGACAGTCAGTCAAGATGGGCAAACTCAAACGAGCCGAATCCGCCAAGGTGGAATTGCTGTTCGAAGATGGCAGCGTGTATCCGCAGCCGGGCAAGATATTTTTCACCGACATGGCGGTTGATCCAGGCACGGGTTCGGTGTCGTTGCGCGCCGAATTTCCCAATTCCAAACACGAGCTGTTGCCCGGTATGTTCGTGCGCATCCGCTTCCCCGAAGCTGATGCCGCAAACGTCATACGCATTCCTCAGCGCGCCGTGCAAGCCGGGACGCAAGGGCAATTTGTAATGGTGGTCGGCGCGGAGGATAAAGTAAACCCAATGTTTGTAAAGACGGGTGACATGGCAGGAGAAGATTTCATCATTGCCGAAGGGCTCAAGGGGGGTGAGCGAGTCATCGTGAACGGGTTGCAGAAAGCGCGTCCCGGCACGGTGGTGAAGCCGGTGCTCTTGAATACATCAGACGCTGCACCTGCGTCCCCTGACGCAAAATCTGCTGACAAGAAATAAGGCCGACCATGCTTCCAAAATTCTTCATAGACCACCCGATCTTTGCCTGGGTCATTGCAATTATCATCCTGCTGAGCGGAGGGCTGGCGTTGCGCAACCTGCCGGTCGCATCCTATCCGGCGGTGGCTCCACCGGCTTTGGCTATAACGCTCAACTACCCAGGCGCTTCGGCGCAGGTGGTGGAGGAAACCGCCGTCGCCCTGATCGAGCAGGAATTGAATGGCATCGAGCATCTGCTCTACATGGACTCGTCCTCGGAGTTGGGGATCGGCACCATCACGCTGACTTTCGAGGCGGGTACCGATCTGGATGTGGCTTCTGTTGAAACACAAAATCGTGTAAAACGTGCCGAACCACGCCTGCCCGAGGATGTGCGCCGTGTGGGCGTAACTGTGGCAAAGTCGGCGCGGAATTATTTGATGTTCGTCGCGCTCATTTCGCCGGACAAGAGCCGCGATAACGTGGCGCTCGGCAGCTATGCAGCAGCCAACCTGCTGGAGAATATCCGCCGCATTTCGGGTGTGGGCGAAGCGATACTGTTCGGTACCGAATATTCGATGCGGCTGTGGTTGAAGCCCGAGAAACTTCATGCTTATAACCTGACGCCCGGCGATGTCAGCAAGGCCGTGCGCGCCCAGAATACGCAGCTCGCCATCGGCGAGCTCGGCCAATTGCCCGCAGCGCCCGGCCAGCAGTTGAATGCGGTTATCGTCACAAAAAGCCGCTTGTCCACGCCGGAAGAATTCGGCAACATCATCGTGCGCGCCAATCCGGATGGTTCCTCGGTGCGGGTCAAGGATGTGGCGCGGGTTGAGCTGGGGGCGCAGGACTATTCCATTGCCGCGCGCATCGACGGACAGCCGGCCTCGGCCATCGCGATCCGCCTGTCGCCCTCGGCCAACGCGCTGGATACCGCCAAGGCGATCAAGGCCAAGATGACGGAGCTGGCGAAATTCTTCCCCAAAGGGGTGGACTGGCTGGTGCCTTATGACACTTCCAAGTTCGTCGAAATCTCGATCGGCGAAGTGGTAAAGACGCTGGCGGAAGCCATGCTGCTGGTATTTCTGGTCATCTATCTGTTCCTGGGAAACTTGCGCGCCACCTTCATTCCCGCCATCGTAGTGCCGGTCGCGCTGGTCGGCGGCATGGTGGGTTTGTATTTCTTTGGCTATTCGATCAACACCCTGACGCTGTTTGCCATGGTGCTGGCTGTCGGCATCGTGGTGGATGATGCCATCGTGGTGGTGGAGAATGTGGAACGCATCATGACCGAAGAAGGTCTTCCGCCGCGCGAAGCAACACGCAAGGCCATGGGGCAGATATTCGGCGCGATTATCGCCATCACACTGGTGATGTGCGCCGTATTCCTCCCGATGACCTTCTTCGGCGGTTCCGTGGGTGCAATCTATCGCCAGTTCGCGGTCACACTGATCCTGACCATCCTGTTCTCGGTGCTGATGGCGTTGACCCTGACACCGGCGCTGTGCGCTGCATTGTTGCAAAATTCTCCCGGACACGAAATGGTGCCGACAAAGGGTGTCCTCGGCTGGTTTAACCGTTTCTTCAACAAAACCACCCAACGTTACAAATCCGGAGTTGGTGGTGTGTTGAAGCGCACCGGTCGCTATCTGGTGCTCTACGCGGGCCTCCTGGGCGTCGTAGGCTGGCTGTTTGTGCATCTGCCAAGCAGCTTCCTGCCGGATGAGGATCAGGGTTATTTCATCAGCGTGATCCAGTTGCCGCCGGGCGCGACGCGCGAGCGCTCACAGGAGGTGCTGTCGAAAGTGGAACAGTTCTATCTCAAGCAGCCCGAAGTGTCGCACGTCATCGGCGTGCTTGGCTTTTCCTTCTTCGGCCGCGGTCAGAATGCAGCGACCGCTTTCGTCCGCCTGAAGGAATGGGATGAGCGGCCCAGTCCGGATAATTCGGCATCTTCGCTGGTGAAGCGCGCCAACATGGCGTTGTTCCGCATAAAGGAGGCGATGATTTTCGCCATCAACGTGCCGCCGATTCCGGAACTGGCGGCTATCGGCGGCTTCGATTTCCGTCTGCAAGACCGTTCCGGTCAGGGGCGGGACAAACTGCTCGAAGCGCGCAACATGGCGCTGGGTATCGCAAGCAAGAACCCCGTGCTGATGGGTGTGCGGCCGGAAGGACAGGAGCCGGGGCCGCAACTACAACTAGACATTGACCGCCTGAAGGCGCAGGCATTGGGTATAAACATTGCAGACCTGAACGAAACCTTGCAGTCGGTGCTCGGTGTCGCCTACATCAATGACTTCGTGCGCGAAGGCCGAATCCTGCGGGTGCAGATGCAGGCGGAAGCCAGCAACCGCACCACGCCGGAGCAGATAATGCGGATACCGGTGCGGAATGCGCAGGGCGGGATGGTGCCGCTGTCCGAGATTGCCACGCCGCGCTGGGTCGTGGATCTGCCGAAGCTGGATCGTTTCAACGGCCTGCCGTCAATGAAAATTTCCGGCGGTCCTGCACCCGGTTACAGCAGTGGTGATGCATTACTGGCGATGGAAGAAGTTGCGTCGAAATTGCCGCCTGGCTTCGGTTTCGAATGGTCCGGAACATCAAAAGAGGAGCGGCTTTCCGGCAGCCAGGCGCCATTCCTGTTCGGCCTTTCGGTGGTGGCCGTATTCCTGTGCCTGGCGGCGCTGTATGAGAGTTGGTCCATCCCGGTCGCCGTGATCCTGGTGGTGCCTATCGGCATATTGGGCGCGTTGGCCGCTGTTACGCTACGTGGATTTCCAAACGATGTTTACTTCAAGGTCGGGCTGATCGTCATCATCGGTCTTGCGGCGAAAAATGCGATCCTGATCATCCAGTTCGCCCGTGATTTACAGGATAAGGGACACGATCTGATTGATGCCACGCTGGAAGCATGCCGCCTGAGGTTCCGTCCCATTCTGATGACCTCTATCGCATTTGTGCTGGGTGTGCTGCCGCTGGCCATCTCCATCGGCGCGGGAGCAAACGGACGTCGTGCCATCGGGACAGGCGTGATGGGCGGCATGATCGCCGCAACAGTATTGGCGGTGTTTTTTGTGCCGGTTTTCTACGTGGTCGTCCGCCGCATTTTCCCCGGCCATGCGCGGAAGGCCGCTGCAAACGAGGAGAACCAGCATGACTAATCAATACAAAAAATCAACGCTGGTCATTCTGGCGGCAGTGCTGGGCGGTTGTTCTTTGATGCCTAACTATGAACGGCCTGCTACGCCTGTCCCGGCTATATGGCCCGACAGTGTAAAGCTGGAAGTCACAACGAAACTTGAGCTCACCAACTGGCAGCATTATTTTCCCGATCCGCGTTTGCAAGCGTTGATCGCTGTCGCGCTGCAGAACAATCGCGACTTGCGCATCGCCACCGCCCGAATTGCAGAAGCACGCGCGCAATATGGCATACAGCTGGCCGATCGCTTTCCGAATGTGAATCTGGCGGGGACGCGGAATGCCTCTCGGACCCCGGCTGACTTGTCTATTACCGGGACTATTGTGACTGCACAGCGCTATGATGTGGGCGTGAATCTGGTGTCTTATGAACTGGATTTCTGGGGCAGGGTCCGCAGTCTGAGTACGTTCGCCAAGGCCAGTTATCTCTCCACCGAATCCGCGCAGCGCGCGTTCCGTCTGTCGCTGATCGCCGATGTGGCCAATGCCTACCTGTCTTTGCTGGAAATGCGCGAGCGCGCCGAACTCACCGCCGCAACAGTCAAGGCGCGTGGCGAAACCAGGGATTTGATATCGCGCCGTCGTGAGGCAGGCGTGTCCAGCGATACGGATTGGTTGCAGGCGGAAGGGTCGTATCAAGCCGCAGTGGCAGAGCTGGCGAACCTGCAACAGCAGCAAACCGCCGCAGAAAACTTGCTCAACCAGTTGCTGGGGCAATCGATGGCAGAGATGAAAGATCTGCCGCCCGGACGCAGCCTCGCCGAACAGGGCATAAGCTCGGATCTATTTGCCGGCATGCCTGCCGAGGTGTTGTTGCGGCGTCCCGACGTGCTGGCTGCCGAGCAACAATTGATTGCCGCGAATGCCAATATCGGCGCCGCGCGCGCCGCCTTCCTGCCGCGCATCTCGCTGACCGGCAGTGTGGGCACGGCCAGCCACAGCTTGTCCGGACTGTTCGATGCGGGTAGCGGTGCGTGGAGTTTCCAACCCGCTATCATTCTGCCGTTGTTCGATGCCGGACGCAATTCTGCCAACCTGGATATTGCCAACGCGCGCAAGGTGATCGCCGTTGCCGAGTATGAAAAGACCATACAGCAAGCTTTCCGCGAAGTGGCAGACCTGCTGAGTGCGCGGGACAAACTCGCCGAGCAGCTTGCCGCACAACAAGCGAATGCCGAAGCGCAGAAACATCTGTTGCGCCTGGTTGAGGCGCGCTATAAGGCGGGCATCGTAAGTAATCTCGAAGTGCTGGATGCACAGCGCCAAGCCTTTACCACCGAGCAGGGGGAGGTACAGGTACGGCGTGAATGGTTGAGCGCGGCCACGCAACTTTATAAGGCATTGGCGGCAGAAGATAACGATTCATCGGCAGGAACGACGCAGGAGATCTCCAGCAGACGAGAAACTCTAATCCGGGCACCCGAATGATGGCCGAAGTGGAAATCAAAACCGCCAGTGAACAGACGCGCGCTCGTCTGTTGGATGCGGCGCGCGAGGTGTTCTCGCAGCACAGTTTTCAGGGTGCAACAGTACGCGAGATATGCCGCCTTGCCGAGGCGAACGTCGCTGCGGTGAATTACCATTTTGGCAGCAAGGAAGGCCTGCTCGCCGAGGCCCTGAATTTCTCCCAGCTTACGGCATTGCAGAAAGCCAATGTCACAGCCGATGCGTGTCCAAAGATACGCCTGCGCCTGTTCCTGCGCGACTTCATGCTGATGCTGCTGGACGAAAAGCACGCCTCCTCACAATGCCGGATTATGGCCCGCGAACTGGCCGATCCAACGCCTGCACTGGATCAGATCGTCAGCGAAGCGATCGCGCCGCTGCATGAATTCCTGGGCAAACTGCTGCGCGAGATCGTCGGCAATAAAGTCGGTGAAGCCGAACTGCGCCGCTGCGTATACAGCATCTTCGGGCAATGCCAGTTCTACCGCCATTCCCATCCGGTGCTGCAACGCCTGCACCCCAAGCTGCGCTACGACCATAAGGAGATCGACGCGATAGCAGAGCACATCACGGATTTTTCCCTGGCGGGGATCAAGCAGCTTGCCAAGAAATCGGGTTAGTACAGCAGGGAACCTCTAAAAATCCACATTTCATCCCAACTGATAGAACTACTGATATGACTACTGATGGAACCACTAGCCATTCCGCTATGCCACCAAAAAACGGTGGCCAAGCGGCTGGTTATGCTGCGTTGCGAAAAAAATTTCTTGCTTACATATAAAACATATGCGGCGCGGCAGAAATTTTTTCTGCGCCTTGCATTTGGGCGAACTCTGAATTTTTAGAGGTTCCCAGTAGGCATTAATCACTTCGGCGAGGTTTGAGAAAAGGCAGGGAATGGGTCTTTGAATTACAATCACGCCCATATACCCAGCCGGAATGACTTCATGCAACAACTGACCATTACCCATCCCGACGATTGGCATCTGCATCTGCGCGACGGTGCGCTGATGCAGGCTGTCGTGCAAGACACCGCGCGGCAATTCGCGCGAGCCATCGTCATGCCCAACCTCAAACCGCCTGTCACGACCACCGAACAGGCGCAAGCCTATCGTGCGCGCATCATTGCCGCATTGCCAGCGGGTGCGAAGTTCGAGCCGCTGATGACGCTGTACCTGACCGACAACACCACCGCGCAGGAGATCCAGCGCGCCAAACAAAGCGGCATCGTGCATGCGGTCAAGCTGTACCCGGCGGGAGCGACCACCAACTCCGATGCGGGCGTGACCGACATCCGCAAGGCGTATCCGGCGCTGGAAGAGATGCAGCGTTGCGGCATGCCGCTGCTGGTGCATGGCGAGGCGACCGATCCCGATGTCGATGTGTTCGACCGCGAGGCGGTGTTCATAGCCCGCGTGATGATCCCGTTGTTGCGCGATCTGCCGCAACTGCGCGTGGTGTTCGAACACATCACCACAAATGATGCGGTGCAGTTCGTGACAAGCGCGCCTGATCACATCGCCGCGACCATCACCGTGCATCACCTGCTATACAACCGCAACGCGATGTTCAGCGGCGGCCTGCGCCCGCATTACTACTGCCTGCCGGTGTTGAAGCGCGAGGTGCATCGCGAAGCGCTGGGCAAGGCGGCCATCAGTGGCAACCCGAAATTCTTCCTCGGCACCGACAGCGCGCCGCACGCGCAACACACCAAGGAAACGGCTTGCGGCTGTGCCGGGATCTACACCGCACATGCCGCCATCGAGCTGTATGCCGAAGTGTTTGAGCAACTGAACGCACTGGACAAGCTGGAAGGCTTTGCCAGCTTTTACGGTGCGGATTACTATCATCTGCCGCGCAACACCGACAAGATCACGTTGCGCAAGGAAAGCTGGCGGGTTCCTGATATTCTGGCATTCGGCGAACACAAGCTGGTACCGTTGCGCGCCGGAGAAAATGTGGCGTGGACGTTCAAGGGCTGATATGGGGGGACAGAAGACCACAGCGAAGTATTCCGCGCCAAGGTGAATCTCGAGACTTCGCAAATCGCCTGGAAAGAATTGCAGCGCTATTTCGCCGGCGGTGTCGCGCTGGCCGTCGCTGCCGACCTGGACCTGGTCGAAGTAGCGCACCAGATGTCCCGGGACAACGCGGCGCAGATCAAGCAATGGATGGCGTCGGGCAAGTTCGGCAAGGTGTCCGATGCGCAGGCGCAGGATTGGTTTGCCTCTGACGCGCGGTTATGGGCAGTGGTGGTCAGCCCGTGGGTGCTGGTGCAGCCGGTTCGACAGCTTCAATAAAAAATAACCGATCGGGGGCGCTAATGTTATCTGCACACAGCTGGTTCTACTGGGCATTACTCTCCGCAGTTTTCGCCGCGATGACGGCCATCTTCGCCAAGATCGGGCTGGAAGGCGTGGATTCGGATTACGCCACGCTGATACGCACCTTTGTGATCTTGCTGGTGCTATCGGGCTTTGTTTTTTTTGCCGGAAAGTGGAGCGACCCCTTTGCGCTCAATCCAAAAACCTGGTTGTTCCTGTCGCTGTCCGGGCTGGCCACAGGCGCTTCCTGGGTTTGCTACTTTCGTGCACTGCAATCGGGCGAAGCCTCCAAAGTTGCGCCGGTGGACAAATTCAGCCTGGTGCTGGTCGCAATTTTTGCAGTCATCTTTCTGAATGAACGCCCCAGCATACGCGAGTGGTTCGGGATTTTACTGGTTGGGGCAGGTGTGGTTATTTTAAGTTTCAGAAGATAGTTTAGAATTCTAGATAATCGAGCTGCGCTCCCGATAATCACGATGAGGAACTTCAGACGGCAGTAGTCAGTTTGTTTGTATCAATACAACCCATGTATAGTCAGGTGAGGAGTTCAAGGATGAAAAGGTTTTTTGCTGCGGCATCGCTGGTGTTGCTTGCCGCTTGCCAGAGCGCACCCAAGCCGGAAGACGATGCTCGCTACGTGAGGCTGGCAAGGGTGGTGGACGAACATGAATTCACCGAGGTGGAGCGCAAGCAGGCGGAAGCAAATATGCCCAGCGACACCCACGCGGGTGTCGGCTTGAGCGTTGGAGTCGGCTCCGGCGGCAGCTTCGGCGGAGTGATGTTGGGCATGGGCAGCAGGATGGGCGACCGACGCGGTAGCCGCAATGAACCGCCGCAGGTCGCCAACGGCGCGAACCGTTTTACCGTGCAGCCGCTGAACAGCGACGAACGCATCGAGGTGATGAGCTATGGGAGCTATAAGGTAGGCGATTGCGTGAAGGTGCTGGTGGGCCATCCCACCGAATTTCCGCGTTTCTTTGAGCTGAAGCCGGGAGAGCGCTGTGAATAACCCCCGCCAGGCAGGGAGATTACTTGCGCTTCATCGCCGCTTCGATCTGCTGGCATAGCGTTTTCAGAATCTTGATGCGCGCGAAGTTCTTGTCGTTGGCTTCCACCAGCGTCCACGGCGAGATCTCGGTGCTGGTGCGGTCCACCATATTGCACACGGCGGTTTCGTAGGCGTTCCATCTCTTGCGGTTGCGCCAATCTTCCTCGGTGATCTTGAAGCATTTGAAACCGGTCTTTTCGCGTTCCTTGAAGCGGCGCAATTGCTCATCCTTGGTGATGGCCAGCCAGAATTTCACCAGTACGGTGTTGTGCCTGACCAGCTGTTCCTCGAAGTCGTTGATCTCGCTGTAGGCGCGCATCCAGTCCGCTTCGGAGCAGAATTTTTCCACGCGTTCGACCAGTACCCGCCCGTACCATGAGGCGGTCGAAGATCGTGACCCGTCCGGTGCGCGGAATGTGGCGCCAGAAGCGCCACAGATAGGGCTGGGCACGTTCCTCTTCGGTGGGTGCGGCAACCCGGAATGATGCGGTAGTGGCGCGCGTCCAGCGCGCCGGTTATGCGGCGTATCGCGCCGCCCTTGCCCGCGCCATCCACGCCGCCGATCAGGATGATGACCGGAAACTTGGCTTTCTGCGCCAGGTCGAATTGTGCGTTGAGCATGTCCTCGCGCAACTTGGGGACTTCTGCATCGTAAGCGGCTTTGTCTATCTTGTGACCGAGTTCGGCGGATTCAAACATGATATTCCCCTCCGTATATGAACGCGCCTATAAAAAATCCGGTGTGATGACCAAGCGCAAGGTGGTCTGCGCCGAACCTTCACGTCTGCTGAACCACCAGAGAGAACCCTTCTTGATGCTTAACGTTGCGTCTTCACAGCCGAGCAGTTGAGCCGCGACTTCTCCCAGAGTCGGCTGATGGCCGACGATCAGCACCGTGCCGGCCAGCAGGAGGGCAAACAAGACCCCGGTGGTCTCGAATGTTCCCGGGCCGGGCGGCGTTA
>Ga0209880_1000409_pt1 | contig 11398 bp, 9 predicted proteins | sample PersoiDNA2013191_FD_185803 | JGI IMG/M metagenome (GOLD analysis project Ga0209880, IMG submission 185803) | Permafrost soil microbial communities from the Arctic, to analyse light accelerated degradation of dissolved organic matter (DOM) -... | ecosystem: Environmental > Terrestrial > Soil >... | reverse complement strand
CAGCCCTGTCGGCGCAGCGCCTGGCGCGCCCCCGCGGGCGCCGCCCCGATCCCGCTACCCCGCTACTTGTTGAGCAGGCGCGCGAGGAACTTCGCCGTCCGCGGATCCTGCGGGCTGTCGATCACCTGCTCCGGCGGCCCGACCTCCAGGAAGGCCCCCTCGTCGATGTAGTAGACGCGGTCGGCGGCCTCGCGCGCGAACTGCATCTCGTGGGTCACGACGATCATCGTCGCACCCTCGTGGGCCAGATCGGCCATGACGATGAGGACCTCGCCCACCAGCTCCGGGTCCAGCGCGGAGGTCGGCTCGTCGAAGAGGAGCACCTTCGGCTCCATCGTCAGGGCTCGCGCGATAGCGACGCGCTGCTTCTGGCCGCCCGAGAGGCGGGCGGGGTACTCGTCGCGCTTGTCGGAGAGGCCCACCTTGTCGAGGTACTTCTCCGCCGTCGCGACGGCCTGGTCACGCGGCACCCCCTTCACGCGTATCGGCGCCTCGATCAGGTTGTCGATCACCTTCATGTGCGGGAAGAGGTTGAACTCCTGGAAGACCATCTGGGCGCGCAGCCGGATCTGCCGGATCTGCTCGCGGTGCGTGCCGGACCGGGCGTGGAGAGGGTCAGCGTCCACTCGCACGCCATCGATCACCACCGCCCCGCCGGTCGGTTCCTCCAGGAAGTTGGCACAGCGCAGGAGCGTGCTCTTGCCGGATCCCGAGCGCCCGATCAGGCAGATGGTCTCGCTTGGGTAGACCTCCATCGTGCAGCCGCGCAGGACGTAATTGGAGCCGAAGTACTTCTCGATCTCGAGAAGGCGCACGACCGGCCCCGCGTTCTGCGGGGTCAGCGCGCCGGGCGCGGCAAACGGATCCCTGACGTCGTGCGCCATCGGGGCGTGGCTGGAGCCGGACATCGTGGCCTCCTCAGATCCGCCGGTCGCTCTCGGCCATCCGCTTCTCCAGGCGGTCCTGGAAGAGCGACAGCACGATCGTCAGGGCCCAGTAGACGCCCGCGGCGAGCAGCAGCGTCTCGAGTGTCCGGAAATTAGACTGGCCGACGCGCTGGGCGCGCCAGAGGAGCTCCGGGACGGCGATGAACGAGACGAGCGACGAGTCCTTGATCATGGAGATGAACTCGTTGCCGATCGCCGGGGTGATGATCCGGACGGCCTGGGGCAGGATGATCCGGCGCATCCGCGTCCGGCCCTGCATGCCAAGCGCCTCGGCGGCTTCGGTCTGGCCGCGTGGCACGGCCTGGATGCCCGCCCGGAACGTCTCCGTCATGTACGCGCCGTAATTGAAGGAGAGGGCGAAGACGCCGAGCGCGATCGCCGGCACGTCCGCGAAGCCCGACCAGATCTGCGGCAGGGCGAGGTAGATGAACAGGATCTGCACGATGAGGGGCGTGCCGCGGACCATGGACACGTACAGGGTGGTGATCGCGAACAGGACGGCGTTCGAGCTCAGCCGTCCCAGCGCGCCCACGACCGCGAAGCAGATGGCGATGATGATGGAACAGATCGCCACGAAGATCGTGGTGCCCACGCCTCCGAGGATGTACCCGCCCCACTTGGCGAGGAAGGCCGTGTCGATCTTCCCGCTGACGAAGAGGAAGCCGACGAGGCCACCGACCAGGAGGATCCAGGTCACGACGAACGTGATCCGGAACCGTCGAGTGTTCCGGCGTCGCTGGGCCGCGATCTGTTCCACGATCGCATGCGGCTCGGCCGGAGGGAGGATCCCCACGGTCACGTGTCCCATGCCGAAGCCCTGGCTCACCTGCTGGTCCCTCCCCTCGATCCCGAAAACGGCGACGGGGCGCCCGGCATGGGCGCCCCGTCGAATCAGCGCGTGGTGGTCAGGCGCCCGGCGCGACTGTCAGGTCGAGGCCGAACCACTTCGTGGCGAAGCCCTTGAGGGTCCCATCCGCCCGCATGGCGTCGAGGATCTCGTTGACCTTGGCGACCATGCCCACCGGATCGGGCCCGCTCTTGTCGAACGCGACGCCGAGCGGCTCGTAGTAGACGGGGTCGCCGACCTTCACGAGCGGCAGGCCATCCTTGATCGCCTGCTCGACGGTCGTCGAGGAGCTGAGCCAGCCTTCGAAGTCCTTCCTCCCGGCCTTCCACGCCTCGGCACACAGGCGGTCCGTGGAGAGGGTGGTCGCCTTCGAACCGGCCGGGGCCTTCACCGTCGGGGTGTATGAGCCAAGGTCGAGCGCCCCGGTCAGCCAGTCGTAGTAGGTAGTCGCCTCGCCGGCGCAGATCGTCTTGCCGGCGAGCCCGTCGATCGTGGTGATGCCGGAGGCCTTCGACGCGGCCATCTGGGCCGGTGTGTAGTAGTAGGGCTTGGTGAACGCCAGGACCCTCTCACGAGGCGTCTCGATCGTCATCGATCCGACGCTGAAGTCCCAGCGCCCGGCCCAGGAGCCGGCGGTGATCAGGTTCCAGTCGGGGGTCTGGAAGGTGATCTTCACGCCCAGCCGCTTGGCGATCTCGGACCCCACGTCGATGTCGAAGCCCTCGTACGTCCCGTCCGACTTCAACGAGGACTGGGGCGGGTACTGCGGATCCGTGGACATCACGATCGTGCCCTTGGCCAGGACATTGGCCAGGAGCGAGGCCGGCGTTGGACTCGCGCCGCTCGAGCACGCGGCAAGCGCGAGCCCGAACACGGTCACGAGCGCCGCGAATCGACGCTTCGTCTGCATTGCGATGTTCCTCCTCCACGAGGCAACCCGCCGTCGGGCAGCCAATGCACCCCCGGATCGGCCGCGCGTCCCCCCGCCCCGCAGTTGCGCGGGACTATAGGCCGAATCCGCGCGCCGGACAACGCGGGCGCCTGCTCGACGCGCATATGATCGGCGCATGACGCCCCATGTCCAGACGGTCCTGGGCCCGGTCCCGCCCGACGAGCTGGGATTCACCCTCCCGCACGAGCACACCCGCTGCGTGCTCTGGCAGATCCCGGGCCGCTGGGACTACTGGGAGCTGACGGGGGAGGACGAGCTGATCCTGCCCGAGCTCGCCCGCTTCCGGGAGCTGGGCGGGACCTGCCTGGTGGATGTCACGCTGGCCGCCATCGGCCGGGACCCGCTGCGGCTGCGCCGGTTGGCCGAAGCGTCCGGGCTCCACCTGGTCATGGGCTGCGGCTGGTATCGCGGCGCGTACTACCCGCCGGATGCGCTGGTGGATCGCCGCTCCGTGGAGGCGCTTGAGGAGATCCTCGTGGGCGAGATCCTCGGCGGTGCCGACGGGACCCACGTCCGGCCCGGGATCATCGGTGAGATCGGAACGGACAAGCCGTGGCTCTCGGCGCAGGAGGAGCGCGTCTTCCGGGCCGTCGGCCGAGCGTCGCGCGCGACGGGCCTGGCGGTGATGACGCACGCCGTGATGAGCGAGGTGGGGCTGGCGCAGCTGCGCGTCCTGGAGGAAGCCGGCGCCGACCCGGCGCGGGTGGTGATCGGTCACGCCGACTCCCACCCGGAGCTGGACTACTGGCTCGCGATCATGGGGCGCGGCGCGAGCATCGAGTTCGACTTCCTGGGCATGTCGTTCACCCCGCAGGAACGCATGGGAGAGCCGCGGCTCATCCTGCTCCTGCTTGAGCTGCTCGCGCGCGGCCGGGCCGACCGTATCCTCCTCTCGCAGGATGTCTGCCACAACCAGCAGCTCCGGCACTACGGGGGGAACGGCTACACGTACCTCCAGGAGACGTTCCTGCCGCGGCTCCGCGCAGCCGGGGTGGGGGAGGCGGAGATCCGCCAGATCACCGTCGAGAACCCGCGCCGGCTCCTCACGATCGGCTGATCAGCCCTCCAGCGTCGCGTCGACGGAGAGCGCCACGTTCCCGCGCATCATCCCGGAGATCGGGCAGCCGTCCCGCGCCGCCTCCGCGAGCGACGTGAACGTCGCCGCATCGATCCCGGGGACCACGCCGCGCACCGTCAGCGCGGACGAGACCACCTTCCAGCCGGCCTCGACCTTGTCGAACGTGACCGTCGCGCCCACCGTCAGCGAGGTCGGCGGGGTCCCATTGCGCGTGAGGTCGCCCGAGAACGCCATCGCGTAGCAGGAAGCGTGAGCCGCGGCCACCAGCTCCTCGGGGCTCGTCCGTCCGTCCGCCGCCTCGGTCCGCGAGGCCCACGTGACCGGCAGCTGGGTGATCGACCCGCTCGTCACGTTGTTGATCATCCCGCTTCCCTCGGCGAGGGAGCCGGTCCAGGTGGCTTCGGCGCGTCGAACTGCGGCCATGGGATCCTCCGGGCGGTGGGGCTGGGTCTGGTCGAGACGTGATCCTCCCACAGGTGGCGCTCCAGCGCCAGCATCGTCAGCCAGCCCGGGCGACCGCGCCCGCGAGCGTCCGGCTGGACCGATCCCTCGGGAACGTGACGCGCGTCGCGCGACCGAAGGCGCGGTAGGCAGCCAGCGCCGAGGCGAATGCCGGTATGAACCCCTCTGCCTCGAGCGGATCGAAGCCCGGTTCCCACCAGGTGCCCAGCACTCGGACGGCCCGCGCCGGGCGATCGAAGCGCGGCTCGATCCGGCCAACCAGCCGGTCGCCGAACAGGATCGGCAGGACGTAATAGCCCCAGCGTCGCTTTGCCTGCGGGACGTACACCTCCCACACGTAATCGAAGCCGAACAACCCGCGCAGGAGGTCGCGATCCCAGCAGAACGGGTCGAGCGGCGCGAGGAAGCTGACCGCGTCGGCCGCACCGCCCGGCGACTCGCCGGCCGCGACCTCCGCGACGGCCCGCTCCAGCACCGGCAGGTCGGACGCGACGACCAGGCGCGGGCCGCGCAGCCCCTCCACCGCGACGGGGATGAGCGTCCCCTCCGCCACCAGCTCCGCGCGCAGCTCCGTTCGCGTCGGGTGGCCGGGCCGCCCCGGGTCGTGCGCGGCGGGACCGGTCCCGATCCAGAGCTCGGACTGGCCGCCGGTGCCCAGCAGCCCGTTCGCCCGGTACCGCGAGAGCAGCCGGTGTCTGGCCTGCTCGCGGACGGTTCGGCGCTCGGTGAGGAGGTCCACTGGGAAGAGGCGCTCGGCCAGGTCGTAGATGCGGCGGTTGCCGTCGCGTCGCGCAATCCCCAGGATGCCGGCCTCCGCGAGCGCCTCCAGGATCGCACGGACCTGGTTCGTGGGGCGCCAGTACCAGTCGATCGCGGCGCGCGGCTCGACGTCGGTGGAGGAGAGACGACCGTCCCGGCGGATGCGGTCCAGCAGCTCCTCCACGAGCGGCGCGTGCTCGTCGAACGTGCCGCCATCGTGCCCGGCGCGGGCACGATCCCAGGTCAGGCGGTAGAGCGGCAGCTCCGTGGTGGGCAGGATGCTGAGGCCCTTGTTGTAGGCCTCGAACAGGAGCCGCCGCTCGTACAGGAGCGCGTCCGTCATCTCGCGGCGGTAGCCGGCAATGCGCGCCTGGAGGACCAGGTCGTGGTTGCGGCCGGCGATCTGGAGCGGGTCGAACTGGAGCGACCCGAGGCGCTCGAGCACCCCCAGCACGCTCTGCTCGCCCGGCGGCAACGCCCGCGGCGGCGCCAAGAGGTGGCGAAGGACAAGGAACCGACGGGCAACCGCGGCCGAGACGATCCGCGGCGGCGGAGCGGCGGACTCTGCCGGGGTGGAGGCAGGGTTCGGCATCACCGGCGGATGGTAGTTGGTCGCGCGCCGGCGCGGCACTGCACCGGCCGCGACCGGGCGCGCAGGCGCGCCCGGCACGGGCCAATCCATTTCCTTCGCACCTCCGATATAGTTTGCGTCAGGCCAACGATCACGGAGGAACCGCCGGACCATGCCGCCAGATGAGGCAGACCGCGTCGCACGCATCGATCGCGTGGTGGCGTCCTACGAGCTGCTGATGCATCGCATTGCGTCCTCGCACGCCCCCGACCTCATGGAGGTGGCGGTGACCATGTCCCAGGCCAAGGTCCTCTACCTGATCGCCGCCTCGGAGGGGATGCGGATGTCGGAGCTCGCCGTTCGCCTGGGCGTGTCGATCTCCACCACCAGCGGCCTCGTCGACCGCCTGGTGGACCACGGGCTCCTGGCTCGCCACGACGACCCCGCCGACCGCCGGCAGGTGGTCGTGACGATCACGCCGACCGGCAAGGCCGACCTGGAGCGCTTCCGCGAGCTCAACGCTGCCCAGATGCGGCGGCTTCTCGCGCGGCTCGCGGACTCGGAGCTCGATGTCGTCGAGCGCGCGACGGTCCTGCTGGCCGCGGCCGCCGGCGAGGCGTTCCCCACGGCCGTAACCCATGCCGCTGTTCGTTGCACCCCAGATGCCACCGTCCCGGGAGACCATTCGTGAGTCGACTCACCGAGCTTGCCGTCAGCAAGCGGAGCGTTGCGCTCCTGCTGGCCATCGCGTTGTTCATCGCCGGCATCTCCGCGTGGGGAAACCTGAAGCAGGAGCTGCTCCCGGACATCGAGCTGCCGATCATCACGGTGGTCGCGGCGGACCCCGGCGCAGGCGCTTCCGACGTCGCCGATCAGGTCGCCAAGCCGATCGAGCGGGCGATCTCGGGCATTCCGCGCCTCGAGCGCGTCCAGTCGACGTCGGCGAACTCGATCGCCATCGTCGTTGCCCAGTTCTCGTACGGGACGAACGTCAAGGACACGAAGGCGGCGATCGCCCAGAACGTCGCGGCGCTGAAGCTGCCCCAGAACGTCACGCCGCAGGTCAGCTCCCTGGACATCAACGCCTCACCGGTCCTCATCGCGTCCATCTCCGGCAGTGGGCCGGACGGCCTGGCGGCGGCCGCGAAGGTCGCCGCGACCGAGGTGGTGCCCGACCTGCAGGGCCTGGACGGCGTCGCGTCGGTTGACCTGGCGGGCGGCCTCACCAGCCGTCTCGTGGTGACGCTGGACCCGACGAAGATGGCCGCCAGCGGCGTCTCGATCGACCAGGTCCAGGGCGCGTTGACAGCGAACAACCTGACTCTTCCGGCCGGCCAGCTCTCGACGGGCATCAACCGGATCCCGGTCTCCACGTCGGGCTCGTTCACCACCATCGACCAGGTTCGTGGCCTGGTCGTGGCCGTGAAAGCGGCGAGTCCCGGTGCGGGGTCAGGCAGCGCGGCGGGCGGCGGCGGGAGCGTCCCGGCCTTGACGTCAGGCGGGTTCACGACGGTCGAGGGGATCCTTCGCCTGATCGCGGCGGCGAAGGCGGCAAATCCGGGTGCCTCGTCGCCCGCCCCCGCCGCGACAACCCGGATCCACATCTCCGACATTGGCAGCGTCGACGTTGCCCAGGTAGCGACGACCGGCTATGCCCGCACGGACGGCGAGGCGTCGCTCACGATCACGGTGAGCAAGAACGCGAACGCCAACACCGTGGAGGTCGCGGACGCCGTCCAGGCGAAGCTGGCCGAGATCGGCGCGAACCACCCGGAGCTCAAGGTCATCACGGTCTCCAACCTCTCGACCTTCATCAAGGAGTCGCGGGACGGCCTGCTCCGCGAGGGTGGCCTGGGCGCCCTGTTCGCGGTGCTCACGATCTTCCTGTTCCTGTTCAGCCTCCGTTCGACGCTGGTCGCCGCCGTCAGCATCCCGCTTTCCGTGCTGACCGCGCTCGTGGTCATGCAGGTGACCGGGATCACGTTGAACATCATGACCCTGGGCGGCCTTGCGGTCGCCGTCGGGCGGGTGGTCGACGACGCGATCGTCGTCCTGGAGAACATCTACCGCCACCGTGCGATGGGCGAGGACCGGCTCACAGCCGTCCTGAGCGGCCCGCGCGAGGTGGCCAGTGCGATCACGAGCTCCACGCTCACCACCGTGGCGGTCTTCCTGCCGATCGGGTTCGTCGGCGGCATCGTCAGCGAGTTCTTCCTCCCCTTCGCGCTGACCGTGACATTCGCGCTGGTTGCCTCGCTCGTGTGCGCGCTGACGATCATCCCGATCCTCGCGTACCTCTTCATCGATCGCGTGAAGCTGGCGGTCGATGAGACGGGCGAGCCGAAGAACTCGCTCTGGGTTCGCGCCTACACGCCCACGATCCGGTTCGTGCTGCGCGACCGTCGCACGAAGCTGGGCGTCCTCGTGGTCGCGACCGTCCTCTTCGTGGGGTCCGTGTCGCTGGCCGGGCAGCTGCCAACCCAGTTCATCTCGACCGGCTCGGAGAAGGTCCTGCAGGTGAGCATCGTGCCGCCGGCAGGCGCGGCGACGGAGGCGGTCCTCGCGACGGCCACCAAGGCGGACTCGATCCTGCGGGCCGACCCGAAGGTGGAGCTGGTCCAGACGACGGTCCCGGGCGAAGGCGACACGGGCGCGTCCACGCTCTCGGCGGCATTCTCGGGCCGACCTGCCAACAGCGCCAAGATGGTGGTGCGCCTGGCGAGCGACGTCGACCTCGACGCGTACAGCACGAAGATCGGCACGGACCTGGCGCCGCTCAAGACGAATGGATTCGACATCGCCGTCGGCCAGGCGGGCGGCTTCTCCTCGAACAGCCTCTCCATCATCGTCAGCGCGCCGGACTCGGCGGCTGTCGCCGCCGCGGCCGATGCGGTCGTCGGGGCGCTTCGGGCCAGCCCGGAGCTCTCGAACGTCAAGTCGGACCTCGCGAAGGCGACGCCCCAGATCGACATCCGGGTCGATCCCAACAAGGCGATCGACGCGAACCTGACGGCGGCGCAGGTCGCGGGCCAGGTTCGCTCGGCGCTGGTGGGCTCGCTCGTCACGCGCGTCCAGCTGGCCGATGGCGGCCCGATCGACCTCTACGTCCGGCTCGACCCGGCGCGCGTCACCAGCGTCGACGCGCTCAAGGCGCTCCCGGTCGGGACTGGCGCCAAGGTGGCGCTCAGCTCCATTGCAGACGTCGCCGAGGTGGCGACCCAGGGCAGCATCACCCGGATCGACCAGGCGCCGTCCGCCTCCATCACGGCTGACATCATGAGCAAGGACACCGGCGGCGTATCGCGGTCAGCCCAGGTCGCCGTCGATTCACTGAAGGCCGCCGGCTCGATCCCGACCGGCGTCGACGTCCGGTTCTCCGGCGTCACCCAGCAGCAGGGGCAGGCGTTCGGCGGGCTCTTCAACTCCATGGCGATCGCGGTGCTGCTGGTCTACGTGATGATGGTCCTCGCCTTCAACAGCCTCATCACCCCGTTCGTGATCATGTTCAGCCTCCCGCTGGCGGCCATCGGCGTCTTCCCGGCGCTGCTGCTCTCGGGTCGCGCCATCGGCATCAGCGCCCTCATCGGGATCCTCATGCTGATCGGGATCGTGGTGACGAACGCGATCGTGCTGCTCGACCTCGTGGAGCGGCTGCGCCGGCAGGGGATGTCCACGACCGACGCGCTGATCGAGGGCGGCAAGATCCGCGTCCGGCCGATCCTCATGACAGCGATCGCAACGATCCTGGCGCTCATCCCGCTCGCCGCGGGCTTCAACCAGGGCTCCATCATCGCGGCGGAGCTCGGCACGGTCGTGATCGGCGGCCTCTTCTCGTCCACGTTCCTGACGCTGATCGTCGTTCCGGTGGTCTACTCGCTGATTGACGGCGGGAAGGACATGCTCGGGCGGAGGCGCGGCCAACCGCTTCCGGAACCCGTGCCGGCTGACGGCGCGGCCACTCGCGCGGCAACCATCGGACCGGCCGCCCCGGCCTGACGCCAGCCCTGTCTCCGGCCGTTCAGGCGGCACGATCCGCCGTCCGTGCCGCCGGCTGCTGCCCGATTTCCGGAGCTGACCTCAGTACGGCTGCCGGAACCGAACCGTCGGTGCAGTCCACGCGCGGCCCGGCGTGTCGAGCCGGACGACCAGCCGGTAGGTGCCGGAGCGCCGGGCCGACGCTGTGCCGATCCGCGTCGGGACTGCGAGCCTGATCCGGGCGCCTGGCTGCACGAGCACAAGGCGCCGTCCGGTCCCGACGGTGCGTCCGGCGGGATCCACGATTCGCCACGCCAGGATGCCGCGCTCGGGGATGCTGCCCGCGTTGCGAAGGACAAACGCCGCGTTGACGACCACGCTCCCGCTCCGCACGCGAACGCTCGCCACGGACGGCACGAGCGCCAGCTTGCGGACCGGTGTCACGAACGTCGACCGGACAGCGCTCGCGATCAGCCCGCGCGCGTCGGCGTCCAGGGTCCACATCCCGACCCCGGCCAGCCCGCTCGCCATCGCGAGCTGGAACTTCGCGCGCATCGACTGGTCGTCCTCGAAGTGGACCTCGCGCCAGGTTCCCTCACCGGCATTCCAGTACCGGAACCACGATCCGTCCGGGCCGGCATTGCGGACGATTGACCCATGTGCCGCGAGGAACGCGAGCGCGGCCCCGAACGAGACGCCCCGGACGCCGCCGTAGCGCGCCACGTTGGCCTGGACCCGCGACGGGGTCGCGGCCCGGACGATCGGCCAGGAGTAGCCATAGGCCGGCACGCCGAGGATCAGCTTCCCCACGGGCACGTAGCGGGCGTAGCGGGCGACGGCGTCGGCAACGGTCTTGGGGCCGCTGAGGAGCGGGGCGACCGGGCCCGGGATCGCCGATCCGGGCCCGTGAAAGTCGTAGCCCATGATGAAGACCCGGTCCGCGGCTCGACCGACCGAGCTGATGGCGGAGGCGGATGCGTGCGCGCTCAGCGCCACGACCACCTGGGCGCCCGGGATGCGCCGGTGGACCGCCTGCGCGAAGCGATCGACGAAGCTCGCGAAGGCGGGCGCGAGCGCCTGCGGGACGGGCTCCACGTCCAGGTTCGCCCCGTCGGCGCGGCGGCGGATCATCAGGGCAAGCGCCTCGCCGGTGAACCGGTCCTGCGCCCGCCGGCTTCCCAGGAAGGCGCGCAGCGTCGGGAGCGAGCCGCTGTCGAACAGCTGGAACGTCGGGACGACCCGAACGCCGCTGGCGTGGGCGGCGTTGGTGACGGCCGCAGCGGCCGGGCTGACGTAGGCCCGGAAGCCGGCGGCACGCGTGTCCAGCGCCCCGTCCTTTCCGATCGGGACCGCGAAGAACGCGATCGTCGACAGCGTCGAGAAGTCGAGGCGGCCCACCGTGCCCGCGTCCAGGCGCCAGTACGGGAGGTAGCCGTAGACCTCGTGCGACACCGCGACTGGGCGGCTTGCCCGTGGGCGGATTCCCGCGTCCGGGCCCGCGGCGGCGACGCCGGGCGGCACCGCGGCGATCGTGCCGCCGAGCGTGAGCAGGGCGACGAGCCCGAGCAGGGCGGAAAGCACACGTGGGAGCCCGCGGTGGGGGGCACGGGCGGGTGGGCGGCGAGCGGGTGGGCGATGGCGCGGCGCGTTCACGTCGGTCATCGGGCAATTGCCTCGGGTGGACCGCCCGGTGGGGGGCGGCACGGACGGGCGCCGGCCGGAGCCGGCGGTGGCCGTGAATCGGCCGAGGGCACGGCCCAACCGTACCGCACGGACGCAAGTTCGGCTGGTCCCAGCCCCCGGTTGG
>Ga0209880_1000407_pt1 | contig 11445 bp, 10 predicted proteins | sample PersoiDNA2013191_FD_185803 | JGI IMG/M metagenome (GOLD analysis project Ga0209880, IMG submission 185803) | Permafrost soil microbial communities from the Arctic, to analyse light accelerated degradation of dissolved organic matter (DOM) -... | ecosystem: Environmental > Terrestrial > Soil >... | reverse complement strand
GGGCTGGCGCCTTGCTGTTTTCAGAGGATACGCAGATTATATGGAAACCGATGATTTTAAAATAGCGATACAAGAACTTGAACGTTTTGGGTCCGAAGTGCGAACCGCTTATATGTGTTCGGAGGCTCTGTGGTGGCGTTGTCACCGGTCTCTCGTTTCTGATTATCTTAAGCTTCGCGGCTGGACAGTGATGCACATAATGGGTATCGGAAAAGCTCAGGAACATCCTTACACTTCACCCTCTCAAATTGTAAATGGCCAGTTGCTGTATCCGGGTGCAGTTATGTAAATTTACACATGGATAGCGTCTCAAGAGTGAAAAGTGGTGCTATCTATATTGAAAAATGTAAAAGCCGGGTGAACAAAGGAGTTTGAATATCGTTTCTGTAGTAAAGAGGCAAGAAAAAATAGTTGACAAAAAATATCTTGGATATTCTCAGATTATGAAAAAAATTGACAACACTGAAATCGATAATAGCCTTAATGATTTTCCGGACAATTTGGTGAAATTTATTAAAGGGTCATTGGATACGAAAAACTTCAGTAAAAAACTTTCTGCAAGAACTTCCCTGGTGAAAATGGGTAAAACAATCATCTCTCAAATGCATAAACTATTAGATTCTGAAAATGATTCACTTCGAATGGAAGCAGCCAAGATAATTGAGCTTATAGCTGACAGAAGGTCAATACCATTATTAATAAACTTGCTTGATGATCCTAAGTTCGACATAAGATGGATAGCAGCGGAAAGCCTTATCAAAATCGGCAGGCGAAGCATATTGCCTTTACTAAAGTCAGTTCGCGAAGGGGAAAGTTCTTTGGGATCATCATGATAATTCAAGGTGTAAATGAATTGATATCAAGTATAACCAACAAAAGACATAAAATGAAAATCAAAATCAAAAGAGTGTATGAAAAGCCGGATAAAGAAGATGGTATGCGTATTCTAGTGGACAGGCTTTGGCCACGAGGATTAACAAAAGAAAAAGCAAGCATTGATTTATGGTTAAAGGATATTGCGCCCAGCACAGTGCTTCGGAAATGGTTTGGTCACGACCCCGATAAATGGTTAGAGTTCGAGAAACGTTATAGCTATGAACTCAAAAAGAACGAAGAACAGGTGTCGCTTTTGAAAGATCAGATGAAGAAAGGAATGGTAACATTAGTTTATGGTGCAAAAGATGAAGAGCATAATGAGGCGCTTGTACTCAAAGAATTATTTAGCCGCTAATCTTTCTATTTACTGATGCGGTAATTTTTTTCATAATATTTTTTCGAAGACTAAAATAATAATCAAATAATAAAGTATGAAAAGTGATCAACTTTACCCGAAAGCAACAAAAGAAATTTCTGAAAAGAGAGCTGCTCTTGCTCCTGAAATAACAGAAGCATTCCACAATTTCAGCAAAGCGGTTTTTAAAGAGGGTGCGCTTTCTGAAAAAACAAAACAGCTTATTGCAGTGGCAGTAGCGCATGTAACCCAATGCCCGTATTGCATACGTGGGCATACTGCACTGGCTGTAAGAAAAGGAGCCAGCAAAGAAGAAATCATGGAAGCCATTTGGGTAGCTTCGGAAATGCGGGCCGGAGCCGCTTATGCTCATGCAGCATTGGCAATTGATGAAATGGAAGTGTAACGGAAAAAGTTTTGCATCACACTTCTATTCCGCTTTTCATAGTACCAACCAAGCAAAAAAAATGAAATTGTATTTGTTTTGTAAGTCGGCCCAACGAAATTGCCACACTGGAATAAAAGGAAACAAAATCATGAAAGACAATCCTTTAAAAAATACTAGAAAGCGATGGCGTTGGAAAATTTATTAAATCTTTCGACACGCTGATGGAGACCTTAGCAAAAAAGTCATTAGAGAAATAAAGAGTAATATCCGAAACGCCATAAATTGAAATATTCGTTTTGATGACTTCCCCATGTCATCTTCTTGTCATCTTGACCCGGCATCCATCGAAATACTGATTTTAATATGAAATAGAAGTTATGAAATTATTACGTCACATCAAATATCAAAGATTCATTAGGGGCTTTATAACCCTTATAATCAATGAACAATAGGGATTATATATTGTTCTTTATTAAGGCTATGATAAAAGACTTCGATCTTTGCCATATAAAATTTGTTTATTATGAAAAATCTTACTGTAAAAATAATCTCAATCGGACACATTACCCACGATGTACTTCAGATTTTTACTGAAAAACCCCAACAGTTCGACTTCACTCCCGGGCAAGCCACAGAAATCTCAATAAATAAAGATGGTTGGCAGAACGAAAAGAGACCTTATACAATTATCTCTTATCCGGGCCAATCATCGAGGTGGGGACAATCCATTCATCAAATTGCTGTTCTGTCAAAAGGCCCAATTCTAAAGCTGCTTTTTTCAAAGTTGAATTATCGGCATGGGCTTTTTTGGCAATTATTGCCGCATTTTCATAACCGATATGATTGTTTAATGCAGTTACCAGCATTAATGAATTATTGAGATTCTCTTCAATCCGTTCCATATTGGGTTCAATTCCTACAGCACAATTATCATTGAATGCCTTGCTGGCATCTGCTATAAGTGTAGCAGATTGCAATAAAGCGCTTATCATGACCGGTTTAAAAACATTAAGCTCGAAGTGACCATTTGAGCCTGCAACCGAAATGGTTGTGTCATTGCCCATAATCTGTGCGCAAACCATAGTCATTGCCTCTGTCTGAGTCGGGTTTACTTTGCCGGGCATGATAGATGAACCAGGTTCGTTGGACGGGATAGTTATCTCTCCAATTCCCGACCGTGGTCCCGAGGCCAACATCCTTACATCATTTGCTATTTTCATTAAGCTGACTGCCAATTGTTTTATTGCTCCATGAGTTTCTACAATGGCATCATTTGCTGCCAAAGATTCAAATTTATTTTCAGCAGAAATGAAAGGCAGCTTTGTCAGTTGCGCAATTGTGGCTGCAACCTCTCTGGCATAACCCTCCGGAGTGTTCAAGCCTGTTCCGACCGCAGTTCCCCCCATTGCTAACTCTGAAAGATGTGGTAATGTGTTTCTCAACGCCTTTATTCCATGTTTTAATTGTGACGCATACCCTGAAAATTCCTGTCCGAGCGATAAAGGAGTCGCATCCATTAAATGAGTACGACCGATTTTGACGATTCCGGCCATTGCTATAGATTTATCATTCAGCGTGTTTATTAGCATCTCTATTCCAGGGATAGTATATTCAACTATCTTTTTGTAGGCTGCAATATGCATTGCTGTTGGGAAAGTATCGTTGGATGATTGGGATTTATTCACATCATCATTTGGATGAATGAACCGGACTCCAACTCCTAATTTGTTGCCCAGCAATACATGGGAGCGATTTGCAATAACCTCATTACAATTCATATTCGTATGAGTACCTGAACCAGTTTGCCATATAACCAACGGAAACTGATCATCTAGTATTCCTGTCACAATTTCATCGCATACCTCTGAAATAATCTTCATTTTTTCGGCTGATAATAATCCGAATTTATTGTTTGTTATAGCAGCAGCCTTTTTCAGATAACCAAACGCATGAATAATTTCAATAGGCATAGATGCGGCCGGACCAATGGGGAAATTCATTATTGATCGTTGGGTTTGAGCTCCCCAATATTTATCTTCAGGTACTTGCACCTCACCAATTGTGTCTTTTTCTATTCGCCAGTTAATTCTCATGGCATATTCCTATCATTAAGTCGTTTTACTTCTTTTTTAGAAAACTTCTTAATACATATTGCAATATCCCACCATTTTGATAATAGGCGATCTCCATTAGTGAATCAAGCCTTGCAATTACATTAAATTCCGATTTAGCTCCATTATTTTTTGTTGCTATAACTTTAATTTCCTTATTGGGTGTTAAATCCTCAAGATTTAAAATATCGTACGTTTCATTACCTGTCAGGTCAAGGGAAGCAATATTTTCTCCATTTCTAAATTGAAGAGGTAAAACACCCATACCCACCAGGTTACTCCTGTGAATCCGTTCAAAACTTTCGGCAAATATGGCACGTACCCCTAATAACAATACTCCTTTTGCTGCCCAGTCGCGTGAAGAGCCACTCCCATACTCTTTTCCTGCAATAATAATAAGAGGATTATGATTTGCTTTGTAATTTTCAGCAGCCTCAAAAACCGTCATCACCTCACCGCTGGGGAAGTACATTGTAAATCCGCCTTCCTTATCAACTAATTCATTTTTTAAGCGAACATTGGCAAATGTTCCTCTCATCATTATTTCATGATTTCCTCTGCGTGAACCGTAGGAATTAAAATCCTTTTTATCAATACCCTGGGCTATGAGATATTCACCAGCCGGGGAATCTTCTGCTATGGACCCTGCAGGGGAAATATGATCTGTTGTAATTGAATCGCTCAGTTTAAGTAAAACATTAGCGGAATTAAAATCAGAGATTTTCTCCGGCGTTAAGGAAATATTCTTAAAAAACGGAGCTTCTTTGATGTAGGAAGATTTTTTATCCCAATGATAGATATCAGTCTTTGGAGTGTTCAGTATTTCCCATTTTTCATCACCTCGAAAAATACTTTCATAATTCGATACGTAATCTTTTGAATCAAGCACTTTATTCATAACAGTCTCGATCTCTTCCATGGTAGGCCAGATGTCTCTTAAATATACCGGTTCAAAATTCGGATCAAATCCCATAGGTTCGTTTTGAAAATCAATATCGATCCTCCCGGATATAGCATAAGCAACTACAAGAGGAGGGGAGGCTAAAAAATTCATTTTTATAATCGGATGTATTCGCGCTTCAAAATTTCTGTTCCCCGAAAGAACCGAGGCAACCACTAACTTATTTTCTATAATTACTTTGTTAATATGAACAGGTAATGGCCCACTATTCCCAATACATGTAGTGCAACCATATCCAACTGTGTGAAAACCCAACGCCTCCAGAAATGGAAGCAAATTTGCTTTTTCCAAATATGTTGTAACTACTTTTGATCCCGGGGCAAGACTTGTTTTAACCCAGGGTTTTGTCATCAGCCCTCTTTCAACAGCTTTCCTGGCAAGTAATCCGGCTGCTACCATAACGCTCGGATTAGAAGTGTTTGTGCAGCTGGTAATTGCAGCTATTACCACCGATCCGTCACTGATAAGGAATTCTGAGTTATTTACTTTAATCTTTACACTTTTAAGACCGTCCTTTTTTTCGATTCCCGGTTCTATTTCAACACCGGCAGCTTTAATTTTTCGATGCTCAGCGTCTGTTTCCCGGATATTTACTTCGGGATTTCCACCTTCGTTTGACCACTGTCCTTCGGCTCTTGAATCCAAAGAAATATATTCTCTCTTATGGGTGTTTTTCAGAATATCAATAAACCTGTCTTTAACGTTGGTCAGTATAATTTTGTCCTGTGGTCGTTTTGGACCGGCAATAGATGGTTCTATATCACTTAGTTTCAATTCTATAACTTCGGTAAACTTTATTTTATCTTCATTTTCGCGCCATAACAGGTTTGTTTTCAGATATTTTTCCACTGTTTCAATTTGTTTTTCGTCTCTTCCGGTTATTCTTAGGTATTCCAATGTCTTATGATCGGGTGGAAAGTAGGTTACGGTGCATCCGAACTCAGGCGACATATTGGAAATTGTTGCCCTGTCAGGCACTGTCAGATTATTTAAACCGTTGCCAAAAACCTCCACAAACTTTCCAACAACACCTTTCTTTCTTAATAGTTCGGCAACGGATAATACTAAATCTGTAGACGTTGTGCCTTCCTTTAAATTTCCGGTAAGTTTTAATCCGACTACTTCCGGAAGCATAATATAAATTGGCTGTCCAAGCATTACAGCTTCAGCTTCTATTCCACCGACTCCCCAACCAATTACGCCAATACCATTTACCATTGGAGTATGAGAATCCGTTCCTACCAAAGTATCCGGAAATAAAATTCCATCTCTCATGGTGACTACTTTTGCCAGGTATTCAAGATTCACCTGGTGACATATTCCCATGCCGGGAGGAAGTACATTAAAGTTTTCGAATGATAATTTAGCCCACTTTAACAAGGAGTATCTCTCATTATTGCGTTCATATTCCAAGGCTACATTTCGTTGATAAGCATAGTTTGTGCCGTAAAAATCGACTTGAACAGAATGGTCGATTATCAGGTCGACCGGAACCTGAGGATTAATTAGTTTAGGGTTTTTGTTCTTGCGGGCTACTTCCGATCGTATAGACGCAATATCTACAATTGAAGGGACTCCGGTAAAATCCTGCATCAATACCCTTGCAGGTAAATATGGTATTTCTTTATGCGCCTGTTTTGGATTCCAGTTTAATATATTATCCAGGTGAGTTTTATTGAAACTACTGTTGTTAAAATTTCGAATTACATTTTCCAGCAAGATCCGGATAGAAAAGGGAAATTCTTCAACATCATGGCCATCCTTGTACAGTTCCCCAAGGCTAAAGTATTTGAACTTACCCAGAGGTGTTGTTATTGTTTTACATAATTTATCTATTCCATCCATAACATTCAGTCGTTTAATATTAATATTAATACAAACAATGTATATAGAAGCATTTTATGCTTATAAAGCCTGCCAAACTAATTCATAAGACTTGATTTAAAATTAGTACTTACAATATAATCAAATTATTCTATTCCGATTTTTTTTCATGCCAGTTGTAATTATGATCTTGTTAATACCGCTTTATGCTCATTTATTTTATTAGCAAGTGACTTAATTGTTTCTTTTTTAACTAACTGGAAAAATCCTTCCCTCACCGGGGAATAATCATTGTGCAGAGGGCATGGATTTTCGCCATCACATCGTTTCAGACCAAATCCGCATTTTGAAAAGAACTTTTCACCTTCCATTACCCGGATTACCTCATATAAAGTTAATGGAGTTGAAGGCTGATCAAAGAAAAATCCTCCTCCTCTTCCTTTCATCGACGAAATTAATTCTGCACGGGCTAAAATCTGTAAAACCTTAGCTGTAAATTGTTCAGGAGAATCAATTTTTTTTGCGATTTCTTTAAAGCCTGGTCTTTTCCCTTCCTGGTTTTGAATAAATATATAAACCAAAGCTCTGATAGCATATCCTGTTGTTTTTCCCAGCATTGAGTCAATCCGTTTAATTTATTAGTTCAATTAATTTACAAATTCAATGTTGGAATCCAGTGACATGATAACCAGAGCTTTAAATTCACTTTTCAATGAAAGATTATGGTTTTGACGTGCAGGAATAATAAAGGAGTCTCCTGCCTGAAGCAAATGCTCTTTTTCATCAATTTTGAGCAGCGCACTACCTTCCTGCAATATCAAAACTGCTTCTTTAGTGCTATAATGCAATGGCATTTGCATACCGGCCTGGCCAGTTACTTTTAATACTTTGAATAATGCTCCTGTTTTTAGCGAAACTAATTCGGGCTTGTTTATTGTTTTCATAATGTTTATTTTATTCTTTTATGAGTTCAATGGCTTTTGGAAACAAGATGTTATTTTCTAGTTGGATATGTATGTGCAGATCATTCTCGAAATCCTTTAATTTGTTTAGAGTAACTTCGTAAGTTGTACAGGCATCTTCAGGAATATGATAATTTTTAGAAAGTTCAGATATTTTGTTAAATCTCTGGTCTTCATTCTGATGCTCTTCAATCATCATTACAATTGGATCTGATATAGAACGAAACGGTGACTTGGGTAATGGAGAATTCTCATTTTTTGCGGATTCCAACCCATGTATAAATGGAAATAGCATAATTTCCTCTTTCTGTATGTGCACAGTAAAGTCCCTGACAAAACCAATAAACAACTCCTTGATTTCAAATAGTTCAGGGTGTTGTTCTCCATGTACCTGACAAATTTCTTCAAGATTTTTTTTCAAGAATGGAATATTCTCACGGACATACGCATGATGTCTTTTAACAATGTAGCTGCATAGTTCTCCCAATGTAAGATTATCGATATATTCGAAATTCGTATCTCTTTGAGCAACCAGGGTTTCCAATGAATTTGGCGTGATATTCATAGCGTTAATTTCTTTTTTCAAAGATATAATTAATTTTCTATAAAAAGATATTGATATCTTTTTATAATTATATTTTTACTATTTTTGCATCGAAAAATATCGGCAATTAAAATTTATTAAAGATGATAACTCATAATTTAGGATATCCGCGTATCGGAAATGACAGAGAAATAAAAAAGGCTATTGAAGGTTATTGGTCAGGAAAAATCACTTATGATCAGTTAATACAGACAGGTGTTGAGATAAAACAGAAAAACTGGTTATTACAAAAGGATTTGGGCATTGATTTGATTCCCTCTAACGACTTTTCATTTTATGACCATGTATTAGATATGGCGTTTTCAGTTAATGCCATTCCTGAACGATACACCGGTCTTGCACAAAATTCCGATAAATCAAAGCTTGATCTGTATTTTGCAATGGCACGTGGTTACCAGAAAGGAGAAAAAGATATTATTGCAATGGAAATGACCAAATGGTTTGATACGAACTATCACTATATAGTACCCGAATTTTATAAAAATCAAAAATTCAGTCTTACTAATTTAAAGTTAGTAAACGAATTTCTTGAAGCGAAAAAATCAGGCATTATCACAAAGCCAGTTTTATTGGGACCTGTATCCTTTTTGATGCTTGGGAAGGAAAAAGAACCGGATTTCGACCGGATTGATTTATTAGGAAATCTCCTTCCTGTATATTTTGATATGCTGAGAATGTTAATTGCTAATGGGGCAAAATGGATTCAATTCGATGAACCCTTTCTGGCATTAGACCTGACACAGAAGCAAAAAAAAGCTTTCAAGACAACTTATTCACAGATTAAGGAAAAATTCCCTGAGATCAAGATTCTGGTTGCCACTTATTTTGAAGGTTTACGCGACAATTCGGAACTGGCGGCAAACTTGCCGGTTGATGCAATCCATCTCGACCTGATAAAAGCGCCTGAACAACTTGAGCAAATAATGAATTTAATTACGGAAGATAAAATATTATCTCTTGGCATTGTCGATGGCCGGAACATCTGGAAGAATAATTTTGAAAAATCATTAAAGCTAATAAATAATGCCATCGCGAAGATAGGAGAGGAGAGAGTGATGATAGCCCCTTCGTGTTCGTTGCTTCATGTACCATGCGATTTGGATTTGGAAACCAATGAGAAAGTTTTGCCACCCGAAATTAAACAATGGTTTGCATTTGCAAAGCAGAAGATTGAAGAAGTAGTTGTTCTTAAGCAATTATCTGCCCATAACGGAGATGAATCAACAGAAAAGCTATATAAAAATAACCAGAAAGCTATTAAAAGCCGGAAAACATCCACACTTATTCATATCGATGCTGTCAGGGACCGTATCAACCTCATGGAACATTATGAAGGAATGAAGAGAAAGCCCTTCCCGTCGCGTAAAAAGAAACAACAAAAATACATTGACCTTCCGCTATTTCCCACAACCACGATTGGCTCGTTTCCCCAAACCAGTGAAGTGAGGAGCTGGAGGGCAAAGCTAAAAAAGAAAGAACTCACATTTAATGAATATAATCGCCTCATTCAACAGGAAATAGAACAAGTCATTCGCTGGCAGGAAAATGTAGGTCTGGATGTGTTGGTTCATGGTGAATTTGAACGCAACGATATGGTTGAATATTTCGGAGAAATGTTAGATGGTTTTACATTTACCCGTAATGGCTGGGTTCAAAGTTATGGGTCGCGTTACGTAAAACCACCAATTATATTTGGCGATGTTCTGCGACCAATCCCTATGACCGTTGATTGGATTAAATATGCTCAGTCTCTAACATCAAAGCCGGTTAAAGGAATGTTAACAGGGCCAGTTACAATCCTTGAATGGTCATTTGTAAGGGATGATCAGCCTCGTTCAGAGACATGCTATCAGATTGCTTTAGCCATCAGGGATGAAGTGCTCGATTTGGAAAGAGCAAACATTAAAATTATTCAGCTTGACGAACCGGCGCTTAGAGAGGGCTTACCTCTTAGAAAAAAAGATTGGAAAACGTATCTTGACTGGTCTGTTAAAGCTTTTCGCCTTTCTTATGCTGGTGTCAAAGATGAAACGCAAATCCATACACACATGTGTTATTCTGAATTCAACGATATCATTCAAAGCATCACGGCCCTGGATGCCGATGTAATAACCATTGAATGTTCGAGATCGCAGATGGAACTACTGGATGCATTTATTGAATATGAATATCCAAATGATATCGGGCCAGGGGTGTACGATATTCATTCACCTCGTGTGCCCACGCGTAATGAGATGGTTGATCTTCTGAAAAAAGCTTCGGTTGTTATCCCAAAAGAAAATATATGGGTTAATCCCGATTGCGGATTAAAAACACGGGGATGGGAAGAAACTAATAAAGCTATTATTGAAATGGTAAATGCAGCCAGATTAGTTCGTGAAACGATATAAAACATTTTAAAATAATAATAAAACAAAAAATCATGGCTATAAAAAAAGTTTGGATAGAAGAAGGTTGCTCTTCATGTGGTTTGTGCGAAGATATTTGTCCGGAAGTTTTTAAACTTGAAGACGTGGCAATTGTAATTGAAGGGGTAAACTTTTCTGATTACGAGGATAAAATAAAAGAAGCGGCAGACAGTTGTCCTGTGGAGGTTATCAAATACTCTGAGTAAACTCATATTCTAATTTTATACTTTCAGCATTCCATTAATCAGGATGTAACAAGGATTTCATTTAACGGATCCGTTTCTGAATTGATTATTTGCGCTTTTAAGTAAGCCAAAGATAATCAGCAGGTTTAAAATGGCCAAGAGGATGAAAATTGCAAATCCTTTGGAATAACCGGTTTTACCATAAATATTTACGATTTCACCCATAAGGGGAGGTATTACAAAACCTCCAAAAGCTCCAATTCCGCCAATCCAGCCGGCTGCGCCGCCAATTGATTTTGGCACATAGTGGGGGACCAGTTTAAAAACTGCCGCATTATTCACCCCCATACCTGATGCAAGTAGTATTACAGCAAAAATTCCAATTCCGGTCTTTTGTGCAAAAATAAGCATAACTGATGCTGCCAACACCATGAACATTGATAACATACTTGTTTTTTCACCGCCAAACCTGTCGGCAAAAGAACCTCCTGTTACACGAGTACCCGAGACCAGAAGTGAGAAAATCGCGGTGAAAACACCTGATTTAACCGGAGAGAATCCGTGAAACTGGTTCCAGTATATTGGAAACCAGGCTGTAAGAGCAATAAATCCACCGAAAGTAGTGAAGTAGAGTGCTGCCAGTTTCCAGGTATTTTGTGCTTTGGCTGAATTAATGAGACTGTCTCTGACATTTCCTGTAGGAAAGAGTTCCTGTCCAAGTTTTTCTGCCTTTTCGCGGCTTTCCGAATCTGACTTCCCGGCATTCCGAAA
>Ga0209880_1000405_pt1 | contig 11468 bp, 10 predicted proteins | sample PersoiDNA2013191_FD_185803 | JGI IMG/M metagenome (GOLD analysis project Ga0209880, IMG submission 185803) | Permafrost soil microbial communities from the Arctic, to analyse light accelerated degradation of dissolved organic matter (DOM) -... | ecosystem: Environmental > Terrestrial > Soil >... | reverse complement strand
TGGCCTGGTACGACCGCCACCGCCGCGTGCTCCCCTGGCGCGCGCGACGCGGCGAGAAGCCTGACCCATACCGGGTCTGGCTGTCGGAGATCATGCTGCAGCAGACCACGGTGAAGACGGTCGCGCCCTATTACGCGCGGTTCGTGGCGCGCTGGCCGACGGTGGCCGCGCTCGCCGCAGCCAGTCTCGACGACGTGCTGCGCGCCTGGGCCGGGCTCGGCTATTACGCGCGCGCGCGCAATCTGCATGCCTGCGCGCGCGCGGTGGTCGAGCGCCACGGCGGGATTTTTCCGAATAACCTCGAAGCGCTGCGGGCATTGCCCGGCATCGGCGACTACACCGCGGCGGCGGTGGCGGCGATCGCGTTCGATGCGCCGGCGGTGCCGGTGGACGGCAATGTCGAGCGCGTGGTGGCGCGGCTTTTTGCCATAGAAGAAAAGCTGCCCGCGGCCAAGGCGACCGTTAAGCGGCTGGCGGCGTCATTACTGCCGGCGCGCCGCGCCGGCGATTTCGCGCAAGCGCTGATGGATCTCGGCGCCACCATATGTTCGCCGAAGCGGCCGGCCTGTGCGCTGTGCCCGTGGAACGAGTCGTGTGTCGCGCTGGCACTTGGGCTTCAGGAGACATTTCCGCGCAAGGCGCGAAAGCGCGAGGGTAAATTGCGCCGCGGCGCGGCCTATGTCGCGATGCGCGCCGACGGCCGCGTGCTGCTGCGCAGGCGCCCTTCGAGCGGCCTGCTCGGCGCCATGACCGAAGTGCCGGGCAGCGCATGGGCGCATGATTTCGATTTGAAATCCGCGCTGCGATCCGCCCCGACTTTGCGAGCGAAGGCGCAATGGCGAAAGTTACCCGGCGTCGTGCGCCACGTGTTCACGCATTTTCCGCTTGAGCTCACAGTGTTCATCACGCCCGTGCCGCGCGCGGCCCCGGCGCCGAAAGGCGCGCGCTGGGTGAAACTTGTCGATTTGCCGGGCGAAGCCTTGCCGAACGTGATGCGCAAGGTGCTGGCGCACGCGCTCGAAACCAAATGAACAAACCCAAAAGAGGATGGCGATGCAACCGTCATTAACACTCGCTGAGAAGATAGCGTCTCGTCTGATCGAGCGCCGCGAAACAATTGCCATTGCCGAATCTTCTACCGGCGGGTTGATCGCCGCGGCCTTGCTCGCGATCCCTGGCGCGTCCGCCTACTTCGTCGGCGGTGCGGTGGTTTATACGAAGGTCGCGCGCGCTACGCTGCTCGGTATCAGGGATGCCGATATGCAAGGCCTGCGGCCCGCGACCGAAGCGTATTCTTTGTTGGTTGCGCGGCGCGTACGCGAGCGGCATGGCGCGACTTGGGGCCTGGGAGAAACCGGCGCGAGCGGGCCGAGCGGCAATCGCTATGGCGATCCGGCGGGGCACGCCTGCGTGGCAGTCGCCGGCCCGATCGAGCACGCGATGACGTTGGAAACGGGAAGCGCCGACCGGCGGGCGAATATGGATGCTTTTGCCAAGCGCGCGCTCGTGCTTCTCTACGAGGCGATATCCGCCAAGACTTAACGCAGGCTATTCCGCCGCTTCGGCCATCTCGGAACGCACCACGGCGCGCAACTCGTCGATCAGCGTGAGCCCCTTCGGCGTCTGCAGGTGCCAGAAGGTCCAGCCGTTGCAGGCTTCCAGGCCTTGCGCCAGCGCGCCGATGCGGTGGATCGAGCCGACCGTATCGCCGAGCGATACCGCGCCGTCGGCGCGCACCGTCGCCTTGTGACGCTTCTTGGCGTCGACCAGCAAGGCGCCGGGTGACACCAGGCCGCGTTCGATCAGCAACGAGAATGCCACTCGCGGCGCTTCGCGCGCGGTCACAAACGGCGCGATCGACGGCGAGGGCACGCACTCAACGCCAGCAATACGCTTTTGCGCGGCCTTGGCGTATTTCGCTTCACGCTCGATGCCGATGAAGCGGCGGCCGAGCCGTTTTGCCATTGCGCCGGTGGTGCCGGTGCCGTTGAACGGGTCGAGAACCAGATCGTCCGGCCGCGACGCCGCCAGAATGACGCGCGCCAGCAGCGCTTCCGGCTTCTGGGTCGGATGCAGCTTCTTGCCGTCGGCGCCTTTCAGGCGTTCCTCGCCGGTGCAAAGGGGAAAGGTCCAGTCCGAGCGCATCTGCACATCTTCGTTGCCGGCTTTGAGCGCCTCATAGTTGAATGTGTAGCCCTTGGCGTTAGCGTCGCGTGAGGCCCAGATCATGGTCTCATGCGCATTGGTGAAACGACGGCCGCGGAAATTCGGCATTGGATTGGTCTTGCGCCAGATCACATCGTTGAGGATCCAGAACCCGAGATCCTGCATCATCGCGCCGACGCGGAAGATGTTGTGGTAGGACCCGATCACCCAGATGGTGCCGGCGGGCTTGAGCACACGCCGGCAGGCGTTGAGCCAGCCCTTGGTGAAGGCGTCATAGGTCGCGAAGCTGTCAAACTTGTCCCAGTCGTCGGTGACCGCATCGACATGCGAGTCATCCGGGCGCTTAAGGTCGTTTGCGAGCTGGAGATTGTAGGGCGGATCGGCGAACACCAGATCGACGGAACCGGCGGGCAGCTTCGCCATCTCGGCGACGCAGTCGCCGACCAGGATGCGGTGTTGGGAGGGAGTCTCTGAAACTCCACGGGGCGCCCTTCCGGGCGCCCCGCGACGCGACACAACCATGACTCAGGACTCTGACTCAGGTGACGCGGTCGGCGACGCGGGACCTACAACCGACAGGCCTGCATCATGTTCGCTCAAGGTGAAGAAACGGTTTATCCAACGCGCCCGCAACTGGGCAAATTCTGCCTATTTAACCGAGACTTAATCGATTACGGCGGCTGCGAAAAAGTGCGCGGTTGGACGCCAGCAGGAGCTTGCGTAATGATCCGTCTCGGCAATGGGGAGGCGTTTTAAATGCGTTGGGATGATTTCCGCCGCAGCGACAATGTCGAGGACGATCGTGGCGCCGGCGGCGGTTTCGGCGGAAGCGGTGGTTCCGGCATACAGTTCGGCGGCGGCGGCCTCGGTATTGGAACCGTGATCGTGCTCGGCCTGATCGGCTGGGCGACCGGCATCGATCCGCGCATCCTGATCGGCGGCGCGGAACTCATCGGCGGCGGCTCGCATTACCAGCAGCCATACCGGCCGGCCAACCGGCGCACCGGTACGCCGACCGACGCGATGGGTCAATTCGTCGCAGCCGTGCTGGGCAATACCGAGGACACCTGGGGCGAAATTTTCCGGGCGAGCGGCCAGCAATATCGAGCGCCGCGGCTGCGGCTGTTCTCCGGCTCGGAGCAGGGCGGCTGCGGCTTCGCGCAGGCGGCGATGGGGCCGTTTTATTGTCCGACCGACCGGCGCATCTATCTCGACACGTCTTTTTTTCGTGAGATCGAGACGCGCTTTCACGGTTGCCAAGGCAACGCCTGCAAATTCTCGCAGGCCTATGTGATCGCGCATGAGGTCGGTCACCACGTGCAGAACTTGCTCGGCACTCTGCCCAAGGCGCAGGCCGCGCAACGGGCCGCCGGCAACAAGACCGCCGCCAACCGCATTCAGGTGCGAGTCGAATTGCAGGCGGATTGCTACGCCGGCGTATGGGCAAACCATTCCGAGCAACGCAAACAATTCCTCGATCCCGGCGACATCGATGCGGCGTTGCAGACCGCCAGTGCGATCGGCGACGACACGCTGCAGAAGCGTGCGCAGGGACGCATCGTGCCGGACGCGTTTACCCACGGCTCGGCGGAGCAGCGCAAGCGCTGGTTCACCACCGGTTTCACGCAAGGCAAGCTGTCGGCCTGCGATACGTTCGCGGCGGCACAGCTCTAAGGACATGTGACATGCCCGGAATCGATGAAAACAGACAATTCGTGCCGCTCAAGATCGCGGTGCTCACGGTGTCCGACACCCGCGAACTCGGCGACGACAAGTCCGGCAACACGCTGGTCGAGCGCATCCGCGCCGCCGGTCACGTGCTGGCCGAGCGCGCCATCGTCAAGGACGACGTGAAGGCGATCCGCCAGCACGTGAAGGCCTGGATCGCCGACAAGTTCATCGACGTGGTGATCTCGACCGGCGGTACCGGCTTCACCGGCCGCGACGTGACACCGGAAGCGGTCGAGCCGTTGCTCGAGAAGAAGATGGACGGCTTTTCCACCATGTTCCTGCTGGTAAGCGAAAAGAAGATCGGCACCTCGGCGATCCAGACCCGCGCCACCGCCGGTGTCGCCAACGCGACTTATATTTTCTGCCTGCCGGGTTCGCCCGGCGCCTGCAAGGACGCCTGGGACGAGATCCTGCTGCACCAGCTCGATTACCGCTACCGGCCGTGCAATTTCGTGGAGATCCTACCGCGGCTCGACGAGCACCTGCGGCGGCCGAAAGCCAAAGGCGCGACGGCGTAGATCTCCTCATAGATATCGAATTTACCTCAGCGCGCGAAACGCGCCCCGGTCGCCAGCATCGCCAGCCGCCGCCGGCCGATCTGGCGCAGCATCGCGGCCTCGGCGTCGGCGCCGTCGGGATGGCCGCCGATGCGGTCGTAATGTTGCCGCGCGATCAGCAGGCCCTGCTCAGGTCTAGCACCGCCGCCGAGCGTGACGCGCAGCAGCGCGATCAGTTCGGCCAGGCCCGGGCGCAGCAGGTCGGCGACGCCGGGCGGGCGGAACACCGCGGCGCGCTCGGTGCCGCCGCTTGCCTCGATGAAGCGCTCAGTGGCATCGACCCAGCCCGGCTCCGGCACGCAGCCGGCGCGCAGGAACAGCAGCCACGGCGTGCGCGTACTCGCCGCCGCCGCCTTCAGCCGCGCGCCCAGCGGCTCACTCGAGGCCATAAATCGGCAGCCGGCGACGTCGGCCACTTCCGCAGTAGCGTCGCGCGAGCCGGCGTCGGCCACGATCACCTCGCCGAGCAGGCCGGCGGTAGCGCCCGGTACCAGCGCGGCCAGCGTCGGCACCAGGACGCGTTCCGATTCGTGGGTGGAGATGATCGCGCTCAGCATGGAACCGGAGCCCGTGTGGATTGGTTGGCACCATATCATGTGGAATTTGCCGAACGCGCCACGAGATCGGGCCCCAAAATGCTCAAATTGTGGGCCGCCGCAAAACGTTCTTGTTATGTTCTTATCCCTCAGCTAAGGTGCCACTATGGCTCGAAATAGCGCAGCCTTGAGACGCCCGCCGGTTAAGGAGCTGCCCTCCGCGCCGGCGGGCATCTTTGTCGACGACGCCACCGAACTGCTCGGCGTCGTGGTCGAGCACGAGCGCCGGCGCGGGCGCGGCGCGCAGACCAATGCCTCCGGCCGCTACGAGCCGCTGGCTCGTATTGCGTTTGACGACGGCTGGCGCTCGCTCGACGAATTGCCGCCGTTCAAGACCACGGTGCAAACGGACGCCACCCGCAAGATCATCACCCGCAACGATTCACCCGACATCGGCTTCGACCGCTCGATCAATCCCTATCGCGGCTGCGAGCACGGCTGCGTCTACTGCTACGCGCGCCCGACCCATGCCTATCTCGGCCTGTCGCCAGGGCTCGATTTCGAATCCAAATTGTTCGTGAAGCCGGAGGCGGCCGAGCTCTTGGAGCGCGAATTGTCGGCGCCCGGCTATGAGCCGAAGGTGATCGCGATCGGCACCAATACCGATCCCTATCAGCCGATCGAACGGCGCTACCAAGTCATGCGCCGCATCCTGGAAGTGCTCGAGCGCGCCGGCCACCCAGTCGGCATCGTTACCAAATCGGCGCTGGTGTTGCGCGATCTCGATATCCTCGCGCGCATGGCCGAGCGCAATCTCGCCAAGGTCGCGCTGTCGGTGACCACGCTCGACCCCGAGCTGGCGCGCAAGATGGAGCCGCGCGCGGCGACCCCGATGCGGCGGCTGGAAACCTTGCGGCGGCTCGCGCAAGTCGGCGTGCCGACGACGGTGATGGTGGCGCCGGTGATCCCGGCGCTCAACGACATGGAGATCGAGCGCATCCTCGATGCCGCGCAGGCGGCCGGCGTCAAGGAAGCGGGCTATGTGCTGCTGCGCTTGCCGCTGGAGGTGCGCGACCTGTTCCGCGAATGGCTGATGGCGAATTACCCCGACCGTTACCGCCATGTGTTCAAGCTGATCCGCGAGACGCGCGGCGGCAAGGACTACGATTCAACTTGGGGCAAGCGCATGAAGGGCACCGGACCCTATGCCTGGATGATCGGCCGCCGCTTCGAGATGGCCTGTGAGAAGCTCGGGCTCAATGCCTGCAAGTTCTCGCTCTCGACCGCGCATTTCCGCGCGCCCAAGCCAGCGACGGAGCAGTTAAGCTTGTTCGAATAGTGCCGTGACGGCGGCTCTTGTCCCCGGTCATCCACACCGCCGGTCACCGTCATTGACTTGAGCGCCATGCCGCGCATTGTCTACGCGTCATGCCCCGCAAAGCCCTCGCGCAGCGCCTGCCGCTCGATGAGCCCGTGCTGCGCCCGACTTTCCGGCGCGAGCGGCGCGCGCTCAACAAAGGCATCTTCCCGATCGCCGGCTGCGACGAGGCGGGTAGGGGACCGCTCGCCGGCCCGGTGGTGGCGGCGGCGGTCATCCTCGATCCTAGCCACATCCCGCGCGGCTTAAACGATTCCAAGAAGCTCGGCGCGCCTGAGCGCGAAAGACTGTACGAGAAAATCTGCGCCACGGCGCAGGTGGCGGTGGCGTTCGGCGCGGTCGAACGCATCGACCGCGACAACATCCTGCGCGCCTCGCTCTGGGCGCTGGCGCGCGCGGTGCGGGCGCTGCCGGTGCGGCCGCAGCTCGTTTTCGTCGACGGCAACATGAAGATCGATTGCGGCTGCGATTGCGAGGCGGTGGTGTCCGGCGACGCGCTGCTGCTGTCGGTGGCGGCGGCCTCGATCGTTGCCAAGGTGACCCGCGACCGGCTGATGGGTCGCCTCGGCCTGGCGCATCCCGGCTACGGCTTCGAGCGCCATATGGGCTATTCCGTGCCGGAGCATTTCGCGGCGCTCGCCCGCCTGGGGCCGACCATCCATCACCGCAAATCCTTCGCGCCGGTGGCGGCCAGGCTCGCGGCCTTAAGTGGGGATTTGGGCGGCGCCGCCGACGACGCGGTGGGCGAGTTGTTGCCTCTTTAGCGCGGCTTCTCTATCTCTGGCCGCTCTTATCCCTCCCTTGCAAGGGAGGGATTAAAAAATTACGGGCCAATGCATTACGTCTCCCTGATCATTGAATTCCTGCGCGGACGCCCAGCGGTGATGTTCTGGACCGTGGCGCTCACGCAAGCCGCGTTGTGGACGCTGATGCCGGCGCTGTTCTACAGCGCGCCGCCCGGCGAAGTGCCTTTGCTGTTGGCCATCGGCCACGAATTCGTGCTCGGCAGCTATCTCGGGCCACCGCTGGCGTTCTGGCTGGGCGAGGTCGCGTATCGTCTCGGCGGCGCCTTCGGGCTCTACGCGCTGGCGCAGGCCTGCATCGTCGTCACCTACTGGGCGGTGTTCACGCTCGCCCGCCGCATCGTCGGCACGCGCCACGCGGTGCTCGCCGTGCTGCTGATGGTCGGCGTCGCGGCCTTCACGGTGCCGAGCCCGAATTTCGGCCCGGCCGTGCTGGCGGCGCCGCTGTGGGCGCTGGCGCTGCTGCACTACTGGCGCGCGGTCGGCGAAGGCGAGCGCGGCTACTGGTTCCTGCTCGCGCTCGATCTCGGCCTGCTGCTGCTTGCGAGTTATGTCGGTTTGATCCTGATCGCGTTGATGCTCGTGTTCACATTAGCGAGCCCGCGCGGGCACGCGGCGCTGTTCAAGCCCGAGCCGTGGATCGCGCTGCTGCCGTTCGCCATCGTCATATTCCCGCATCTGGCGTGGCTGAAGGGTGCGCGCGATCTCGTCGTCTCCGGTCTCAACGATAGTGCCGCGGCGGCCGGCACGCTGTCCCCCGGCATGTGGCTCGCCATCGCGCTGGCGCTGACCCATCTCGGCCTCGGCCTGCTGGTCGCGTTCGCCAGCGGTTGGCCGCGCCGCAGGCACGAACACGCGCCGATGATCGACCGCAATCCGGTCGAGCCGTTCGCGCGGCTGTTCGTCTATTTCTTCGCGTTGCTGCCGGCGGCCTCCGCGCTCGCCATCGTCTTTGCCAGCGGCCGGCTGGGACCGCTCGACCGCATCGCGCCGCTGGTGGTGCTCTCAGGCCTCGCGGTAGTGGTCGCCGCCGGCGATCAGGTGCCGCTTTATCGCGAGCGCATGGTCTCCTTCACCTGGCTCGGCCTGCTGGTGGCGCCACCGGTCCTCATCGTGCTTGGCATCGCGCTGCTGCCGTGGACCTTCGCCGTCGACCTGAAAGTGTCGCAGCCGGCCAATGCCGAGGGCCGCTTCTTCGCCGATAATTTTCAGCGCCGCACCGGCAAGCCGCTCGGCTTCGTCACCGGCGATGCGCAGCTCGCGCCGCTGGTCGCGCTCGGCAGCCCAAGCCGTCCGCATGTCTATTTCGACTGGGCGCCGCAGCGCAGTCCGTGGGCGAGCCCCGCCGATATCCGCGAGCAGGGTGGCATCCTGGTCTGGCCGGCCGGCGACAACACCGGCACGCCGCCGGCGGCGCTGACGGCGCAGTTCCCCGCCATGGTGCCGGAAGTGCCGCGCTCGTTCGCACGCACGGAGCAGGGCCTGCTGCCGCTGATCCGGGTCGGCTGGGCCACGGTGCGGCCGCCTCAATGATATGATTCGCCTTCGCGCACCTTGCCGCGGAACAGCCAGTAGATGAACACCACGTAGCCGAGCACGAACGGCAGCAGCAGCAACGTGCCGAGCAGCATGAAGATCTGGCTCGCCGGCGCGGCGGCGGTGTCCCAGACGGTAAGCGAGGGCGGCACCAAATAGGGGAAATTGGAAATCACCAGCCCGAGATAGCCCAGCATGAAGAGCGCGATCGCCGCCAGGAACGGCGGCACCTCGCGTCCCTGCTCGAGCCAACGCCAAAGCAAAAACGCAACCAGCGCGGTCACCACCGGCACCGGCCACAGGAAATAGAAATTCGACAGCGAGAACCAGCGCGCCGCGATGCGCGGCTCGGCCAGCGGCGTCCACAGGCTCACCACCGCCATGAAGCCGAGCACCGCCAGCAACAGCCATTTCGCTTGCCCGCGCGAGCGCACGGCAACCGGGCCTTCGGTCTTCATCGCCAGCCAGGTGGCGCCGAGCAAAGCGTAGCCGGCGACCAGCGCCAGCCCGCAAACAAACGCGAACGGGCTCGCCCAGTGCAATGGCCCGCCGGCATAGGCGCCGTCGCGCACCGGAACGCCCTCGATCAGCCCGCCCAGGATCACGCCTTGCGCGAAACCGGCGAGCGTCGAGCCGCCGGTGAACACCACGCTCCACCAGGTCTTGCTGTGCGAGACGGTGCGGAATTCGAACGCGATGCCGCGAAACACCAGCGCCAGCAGCATGACGATCACCGGCAGATAAAACGCCGGCATGATCACCGCATAGGCGCGCGGGAACGCCACGAACAGACCGGCGCCGCCGAGCACCAGCCAGGTCTCGTTGCCGTCCCAGAACGGCGCCACCGAGCGCATCATCTGATCGCGCTCGCGCTCGCTGGGCGCGAACGGGAACAGCACGCCGATGCCGAGATCGAAACCGTCGAGGATCACGTACATGGCGACGGCGGTGCCGATGACGCCAGCCCAGATCACCGGGAGATACCATTCCATCACGCAGTCCTCATCGGTGTGCTGCCGAAATCGGGCGGCGTGAAAAATGTCCGGTCTCTTCGGCGACCTGACGCGGCCCCTGCGCGATCAGCCGGTTGATGTAATAGATGCCGAACCAGAACACGACGCCGTAGGCGACGACGAACAAAGCGAGCGTGCCGGCGATGCTGGCGGCCGGCACCGGCGATGTGGCGTCGGCGGTGCGCAGCAAGCCTTCGACGATCCAGGGCTGGCGTCCGCTCTCGGTCACCACCCAGCCGGCGATCACCGCGACGAAACCGATCCACCAGCATTGCGCCATGACGCGAAGGTACCAGTTTGTTTCGAACAGCGTGCCGCGCCACCACAGGAAGGCGCCGAGCAGCGCCGCCGCGATCATGAAGAAGCCTACGCCCAACATGATGCGGAAACCGAAGAAGACGCTCTTCACCGGCGGCCGTTCCGAGGCCGGCACGCTGTTCAAGCCGGGGAACAGCCCGTTCATGCGGTGGGTGAGGATCAGCGAGGCCGCCTTCGGGATCGAAATCGCGAAGCGGTTGATGCCCGCCTGTTCGTCCGGCCAGGCGAATATCTCGAAGTTGCCCGGCTTGCTGCCGTCCCAATGCGCTTCGATCGCCGCGATCTTGATCGGCTGATGCTGGAGCGTATTGAGGCCGTGCTGGTCGCCGATCAGCAATTGTAGCGGAGCCAAGACTACGGTCAGGCCGATCGCCATGCGCAGCATGGTGCGGCCTTCCTCAACATGGCGGCCGGCGATCAGATAGCGCGCACCCACCGCCAGCACCACGAAGCCGGTGGTGAGGTAGGCGGCATTGAGCATATGCGCGAAGCGATAGGGAAAGCTCGGATTGAAGATGACCGCGAGCCAGTCGGTCGGAAAGGCGACGCCGTCCTTGAGCTCAAAGCCGGCCGGCGTTTGCATCCAGCTATTGGCCGACAGGATCCAGAACGCCGATGTGGCGGTGCCGGCGGCGACGATCGCCGCCGACAGCACATAGACCCAGGGCGGCACCCGGTTGAAGCCGAACAGCAGCACGCCGAGGAAGGTCGCCTCCAGGAAGAACGCGGCCAGCACCTCGTAGCCGAGCAGCGGCCCCAGCACATTGCCGGTGAACACCGAGAAGCGGCTCCAATTGGTGCCGATCTGGTAGGACAGCACGATCCCCGACACCACGCCCATGGCGAAGGAGACCGCGAAGATCTTGGTCCAGAACCGCATCAGCCGCTGGTAGCGCTCTTCGCCGCTGCGCAGCCAGAGCGCGCCCAGCGTGGCGATATAAGCCGACAGCCCGATGGTGAAGCTCGGAAAAATGATGTGAAAAATAATGGTGAAGGCGAACTGCAAGCGGGCCAGCAGGACAGGATCAAAATCCATTACGACCTCCGTCCGCACGCCTCCGGGGCGCGACTTTAGTCCCAACCGTCAAGTCTTTGCGAGCCAATCCTGTTCCGCCCCTGCGCCAAATCGTAGCGGGAAAAACCCCCGCGCTATCCACAGCATCCACAGCAGCGGCCCCTGCGGGAAGCCGGCGCCCGGGCTAGGCTTGCCGCCTGAGGCAGCCGGCGGAGGGGGTCCCCATGGCCAAGCGGGCAAAGCAATCGGAAGCGAAAGCGGCGGCAAAGAGCGAAATGCCGGGCGCGGCGATGCTGGACAAGTATTTCGGGCTCAAGGAGCAGGGCACCGACATCCGCACCGAATTCATCGCCGGCCTGACCACGTTTCTCACCATGGTCTACATCGTGTTCGTCAACCCGACGATCCTGAGCAA
>Ga0209880_1000404_pt1 | contig 11477 bp, 9 predicted proteins | sample PersoiDNA2013191_FD_185803 | JGI IMG/M metagenome (GOLD analysis project Ga0209880, IMG submission 185803) | Permafrost soil microbial communities from the Arctic, to analyse light accelerated degradation of dissolved organic matter (DOM) -... | ecosystem: Environmental > Terrestrial > Soil >... | reverse complement strand
ATGCCCGCCGGTGGCGGCCACCGCGCTGATCGTCTCGTAGCGCAATTCGTCGGCCAGCTCGCGCAGCTGCTCCGCCGACAGGTTCTTCAGGTCGCGCGGTACTTTAATCGAATCCAACATTTCGCTTCCAGTCTGCGTGATGAGTGGCGATTTAGCTCAGGAATCCTTGGAACAAGCTAGCTATATGAATAAAAGTATAAGGCAAGAATTATACCAAATCCATATTGCCATTTCCCAGTCGGTTTAGCGTAACCACCATATAAACAACCACTTTCCTTGGGCCAACCAGCAGCCATTTAATCGCATGGCGCCCTAGGTACTTAAGTATCCAGCGTCGCGAAACCAGCGTACGGCGTCGTCAATTCCTTCAGTATAACGCCTCGAGCGATAGCCGAGTTCCTGCTCGGCTTTGGTCGATGCGAAGAACATACGGTATTTCGCCATGTAAACTCCGTCCAGGGTCGCAAAAGGTTCGCGTCCCGTGACGTTGGCCACGGCTTCGGCGACAAACGCAACCGGGATGAGAGCACGCCACGGAAGCCGCACCCGTGCCGCGCGGCGGCCGACTAGGCCGGCGATATCGCGCAGCATCTGCGAGAACAAGACATCCTGCCCGCCGAGAATGTAGCGCTCGCCGATCTTCCCGTGACGCAACGCCGCGAGATGGCCGCTGGCCACGTCGTCCACATGCACGAGGTTGAGCCCGGTGTCGATGAATGCCGGAATGCGGCCCTTGGCGGCTTCGATAATGATCCTGCCCGTCGGCGTGGGCCGCACATCGCCCGGGCCAATCGGCGTCGAGGGATTAACGATGACGGCGGCGAGACCTCGTTCCGCCACCATGGCCTCGACCAATCGTTCGGCCGCGATCTTGCTGCGCTTGTAGGCGCCGATGCCCTGATCCTCGCGCAGTGGACTGGTCTCATCCGCGGCCATCCCATCGGTTCGCAAGGCGATGGTCGCCACGCTGCTGGTGTAGATGACGCGCTCGACGCCCGCACGCATCGCCTCCTCCATGAGGTTGCGGGTTCCTTCGACGTTAGAGGCAAAGATCTCGCTGGGGTCGCGCGCCCATAGGCGATAATCCGCCGCCACGTGAAAAGCGTAACGCATGCCGGCGATCGCGCGCTCGACGGATTTCCGGTCGCGTAGGTCGCCTTCGAAAAAATCCAAGCCTAACCCGGCGAGGTGTGCGCGTGGACTTGTGCCACGAACCAGCGCCCGCACCGAAAAGCCGGCCTCGACTAGTTTGCGTGCGACGGCCGAGCCGACGAATCCGCTTGCTCCGGTGACGAGAATCTTTTCCTTATTGCTCATGCGGGCTGCCGTTGCCGATCTGCTACAGTCGGTCGTCTATTCGAGTTGCGGCTAAAGGGAAAGCTCAATCCAAGCGCAGGGTAGCGATCGGTGTCCGCACCCTTTCGTGCGGCCGTCGGCGGTCGGATCGATTTGCCTCAGAGTATCGCCGCCTGGCGTAATTAAAATAAGGGCGCATCTATCGCGGCATGAAATTTGCTTTATAAAGCTGGTCTAGGGGCACCAATGGCGGGAAACAGATTGGACTATTCATGGGCCTCCCAATTGCCGGGGGGCCGAACGATGCCTTGCGCCATTCCTTCAACCAGCCGTGACATCACAGACCTTTACCAGCCGGCTTGTTTGGACGTGGCGTGCGCTCCGGCGGACCGCTTCGTCATCGCCCTCGTAGGGTTAGCTTTCGAAGCCCGCATTGCGTCCGGGCCAGGCGTGGTCGTTATCTGTCGCAACACGGAAAGCGAGGTTGCCTCATCGCTCAACCACGCCGTCAAAAGAGGGTCCCGCAGCATCATCAGTTTCGGAGTGGCGGGCGGGCTCGCTCCGCATTTGCGCCCGGGCAACTGGATCGTTGCGTCATCGATCATCGACGCGCAGCAGATTCGCCCGACCCATCGTGTTTGGTCGGAAAAGATCCTGGAGATGATCCCGGGCGCGGAACACATGCCCATCGCGGGCGTCGACACTGCGGTCGCCGACCCTGAAGCCAAACGGCGAATGCACGTCGAGACCGGTGCGGCAACAGTCGACATGGAGTCGCATCTCGTCGCCCGGCACGCATCGACCCACGGGCTGAGCTTCGCAGCGGTCAGGGTGGTCATCGATCCGGCGCATCGGGCTGTGCCGGAGGCGGCGCTTGCCGGCATGCGCCCCGACGGAGGCACGAGTGTAACGGCAGTCATGCGCGAACTGATCGCTGGACCTTCCCAGTTGTCCGGCCTGCTCCGCGTCGCGTATGATGCCTATGCGGCGCGCCGCGCCCTGCTCCGCGCCCGCCGGCTGCTGGGGCCGGGTTTCGGCCTCCTCGGTCTCAACGAAGTCTGATCTGACCGGAAATAACCTCTTCCAGAGCCCATTCCGGACCTTCCCGCAGTGGCGTTGACGCCCCGGTGGACATAAGTATGGTCCGCGTGCGGACCGGAAACGGCCCTCACGCTAGGAACACCGCAAAGACCGTCATATGAGCACCGCGACACAAGAACGTCATAAATCGATTGCCGTGGACGTTGGCGGCGTCATGGTCGGCGGCGGCGCGCCCATCGTCGTGCAGTCGATGACCAATACCGACAGCGCCGACGTCGAAGGCACCGCGCGCCAGGTAGCGGCGCTTGCCCGTGCCGGCTCCGAACTCGTGCGTATCACCGTCGATCGTGACGAGGCCGCGGCCGCCGTGCCGCATATCAAGGAGCGGCTCGCCAAAATGGGCGTGTCGGTGCCAATCATCGGCGACTTCCATTACATTGGGCACCAACTGCTGGCGGATCATCCTGGCTGCGCCGAGGCGCTCGACAAATACCGCATCAACCCCGGCAATGTCGGATTTAAGAACAAGCGAGATCCGCAGTTCACGCAGATTGTCGAGATGGCGCTCAAGCACGGCAAGCCGGTGCGCATCGGCGTCAATTGGGGCTCGCTCGACCAGGAATTGCTCACCCGCCTGATGGACGAGAACTCGAAGTCGTCCTCACCGCGCGGCGCCCGCGAAGTTATGCACGAGGCCATGGTGCAGTCGGCGCTGCTGTCGGCGGCGCGCGCCGAGGACATCGGCCTGCCGAAGAATCGCATGATACTGTCAGCGAAAGTGTCGGCGGTGCAGGACCTGATCGCGGTCTACACTGAACTTGCGCGCCGCTCCGACTACGCGCTGCATCTTGGGCTGACCGAAGCCGGCATGGGGTCGAAGGGCATCGTCGCTTCCAGCGCCGCCATGGGCGTGTTGCTGCAACAGGGCATCGGCGACACCATCCGCATCTCGCTCACGCCGGAGCCGAATGGCGACCGCACGCTCGAGGTGCAGGTGGCGCAGGAGCTGTTGCAGACCATGGGGCTTCGGACGTTCGTTCCGCTGGTCGCCGCCTGTCCCGGCTGCGGCCGCACGACATCCACCACGTTCCAGGAACTTGCCTCCGACATCCAGGGCTTCATCCGCAACTCGATGCCGGGATGGAAGAAGCAATATCCGGGCGTGGAGACGCTCACCGTCGCGGTGATGGGCTGCATCGTCAACGGACCGGGCGAGAGCAAACACGCCGATATCGGCATCTCGCTGCCCGGCACCGGCGAGCAGCCGACCGCGCCGGTATTCATCGACGGGAAGAAGGCAGCCACGCTGCGTGGCCCGACGCTCACGGCCGATTTCAAGCAAATGGTCACGGACTACATCGAGCGGCGGTTCGGCCACGCGGGGCGGAGCGCGGAAGGCGGCAGGGTTCTCCACCTAGATGATGTCGCACCGGTGCAGTAATCTCTCGGCCAGTGGTGTAAATAATCCTTCAGGTCACTACCGAGGGGGCTGAAAAGCCCGGAATCCATGGGTCCGCCTTCTCAAAATCCGACACTATCTTTTTCGGTCAAAAGCAAGCCTTCTCGATCCGGCGATCCCACGGACCGTTTTAAACAGTGCCTGGATCAGGTGGCAGCCGACACCGAGGGCCTGCTCGACCGGTTGCTGTCACCCAAACCGGTCTCCGGCGAGCTAGCGCGCCCCGCCCGCCTCCTGGACGCCATGCGCTATGCAAGCCTGGGAGGCGGCAAGCGGGTCCGCCCTTTTTTGGTCGTTGAAACCGCGAAACTATTCGGGGTGCCGCGACGGCAGGCCCTGATGGTTGCCGCCGCGCTCGAGTGCGTGCACTGCTATTCGCTCGTTCACGACGACCTTCCCGCGATGGATGACGACGCGTTGCGTCGGGGAAGGCCCACCGTTCATAAGGCTTTCGACGAAGCAACCGCGATCCTGGCAGGCGATGGGCTTTTGACCTTCGCCTTCGATATCCTCTCTCGCCCGCAAACACACGCAAAGCCCGACATCAGAATTGCGCTCACTTCCGCACTTGCGCGAGCCGCCGGCGTCGGCGGAATGGTTGGCGGGCAAATGCTCGATCTTGCGGCCGAAGGTCGATTTGCAAATGGCCGGGGACGCCAACTTGATTTCGGCGATGTAAAAACTTTGCAATCAATGAAAACCGGAGCGCTCCTGAAGTTTGCCTGCTCGAGTGGAGCCATGCTCGGCGAGGCACCCCGAAAGGCGCGTGCGGCGCTCGAACGTTACGGTTCGGCGGTCGGCGAAGCCTTTCAAGTCGCCGATGACTTGCTCGATATCGACGGCGATGCAGCCACTGTTGGCAAGGCGACAGGAAAAGATGCGGCCGCCCACAAGGCGACATTCCTGAGCCTACTGGGGGTCGATGGTGCGCGGAAACGGCTCAAGACACTTATTGACGAGGCTGAGACGGCGGTCGCGTCGTTTGGCAAAGACGGTGCGATTTTGAAAGCGGCAGCGCATTTCATCGCCAATCGCCGCAGTTGAAAATTGAATGCGGCGCTGCCCTTTGCCGCGCGCGTGCCTCTGCCGAAGATCATATTCGCGCGTAGCGTCGGGCTGCGCACGCCGGCGCTTGCCGTGCCTAGTGCCTATCTGGAATGGTATGAGCACTATACTTAAACTCATGCTCATGCGATTGTTACACTGTGCGCATACGCTTGGTGACCGCACATGCTTGCTCCGCGTTTCATTTCGGTACGGCCGCAACTGATATTTCTATAGAGTGCATCCGTGACAAGCCCTCCGACGCCGGAACCCGACTTGGTGAAATCGCCGCGCGCGATAGTGCCCCGAAACCTGGCGCTTGGAATCGAGCGCATTGGGTTCATCCCGCTCCCCTACCGGTTCATATCCGTCGTCGTCTTTGTCGTTCTTTGTATCGCCGCCGCAGTCGGATTTGCTCGTCTGAAAGTCGACGACTCGCTCAGTCAACTGTTCCGGTCCGATACGGCCGAATACAAAACCTACGAAGACGTCACGCGCAACTTTCCCTCCAGCGAATTCGACGTTTTGATCGTGATCGAAGGCCCCACGCTGCTCGATCGGTCCTCACTCGAAAAACTGCGCGAACTGGTGACCGACCTCCAGCTCATCGACGGCACCCGCGGCCTCATCTCGCTGTTTTCCGCGCGTGAGCCTCCGCAGGGTGGCAATATACCGGCCCCGCTCTTTCCCAATCCCTTGCCGGAAGGTGCGGAATACCAAAATCTCATTGCACGCGTGATATCGAACGAAATCATTCGCGGCAAATTGTTGTCGGACGACGGCAAGCTCGCTTTGGTCGTGCTCGCGCTCGACCCGGCTGCGGCCCGGGAAAAGCTTTCCGGCGTCATTCGCAATGTCCATCAAGCTATTGACGAAAATTTGGTGGAAACTGGGCTCAGCGTCCAGTTGTCCGGCGTCCCGGTGATGCAGTTCGAGATTCGCAATGCGATCGAGCGCGACCGGCTCGTCTATAATGCGCTTGGGTTTGCTATCGGCTGCTTGATTGCGGTCCTGTTCTTCCGCCGCGTGTCTTTCATGATCATCGCCGCCGCGCCCCCGCTTGCCGCCATTCTGCTGGCGCTCGGCACGCTCGGCTGGCTCGGCTTTAGCCTAAACATTTTTTTGAATGTGATGACGCCGCTTATCATGGTCATCAGCTTTTCCGACAGTATGCAGCTCACTTTCGCGGCGCGCGACCGGCTGATCGCCGGCGACGATAAATATACCGCCTTCCGCAATGCCCTTCTCATCGCCGGGCCGGCTTGCGTGCTCACGCATGCCACCGCCGGCGTTTCGTTCATCGCCCTGATGTTCTCGACCTCCGACCTGATCCGGACTTTCGGCGAGGCCGGACTCATCGCCACTCTCATTGCCATAGTGGCGGTGCTGACGATGGTGCCGTTGCTCGGGGTCTTGCTCATTCACAACGAGGCGGGGTTTGCATCGAGCGTGAGGGGCATGGACAAGGCGCTCGACGTTTTGCGGCGGTTTTGCGGGTGGATCGCCCTTCGCATGGTCGCTCATCCGGGCCTCTATGCGCTGGCCGGCCTGCTCGTGGTGCTCGGTCTTTCGCTCGGCTATATCCAGCTTCAGCCGCGCTACCGGCTCGCCGATCAGGTGCCCGACCGGGAGCACGCCGTTGCGGCCAGCCAGCGGCTCGACGTTAAATTGACCGGCGCCAATCCGATTGACGTGCTGATCGAGTTTCCGCAGGGACGGACCCTCTACGCGCCCGAATCCCTTGCCGTCATCGCCGATGTGCATTCGATACTCGAGCAACAGGCGGGGGTCGGCAACGTCTGGTCGCTGGAAACGTTGCGCCGCTGGCTGGCGGATAAGATGAATAAGTCGGACGTCGCCACCCTCAAGCAATATGTCGACTTGCTTCCACCCTATCTCACGCGGCGGTTCATCTCCGCCAAGCAAGACGCCGTCATCGTCAATGGCCGTGTTCCCGACGCCGACGCCAGCAAGCTGCTGCCCATCGTCGCTACCCTCGACAAGAAACTAAACGCCTTAAGCGCGAAATATCCCGGCTATACGGTTGGGGTCACCGGCTTGTCCGTGATCGCCGCGCGCAACAGCGCGATTATGATCGACAAGTTGAGCCGCGGGCTGACGATCGAGATCGTCTTCGTCGCCGCGTTTATTGGCCTGGCATTCCGGTCTTTCATTGTCATGCTGGTCAGTATCTTGCCGGGACTTTTCCCGATCGTTTTGGCGGGCTGCTTGTTGTGGGTGACCGGCCTCGGATTGCAATTTGCGAGCGTCATCGCGCTGACGGTCTCGTTCGGCCTGGGCTTGAGCGCGACCATTCATTTCCTCAACCGATTGCAGATCGAGGACACCGAGCCGGATCCCGCGGTGGGCGTCGAGCGCGCGACCATTCTTGTCGGGCCGCCGTTGATCCTGACATCAGCCGTGTTGGCGTGCGGGCTGGCAATGACGGTCTTTTCCAGCCTCCCCTCGCTCCGCTTGTTCGGATGGCTGAGCGCGTTTGCGATGATCTCGGCGCTGATCGCCGATTTGCTCATTTTGCGGCCAACGGCCACGTTCCTCAGCAAGATCGCACGGCGTATCGCCGTGCGGCCATCGAGCCGGTCGCCGGCTGAATAGGCCTTTCGCGAGCGAGACCCCGGCGGCCTAGCCGCCGCGCCGCAGGTTGATTGACGCGCCCTTGATGCCGACGTTCGGGTCGGCTGTTTTGATGACAACCGATTGCCGGTTACCGTGCGTAGCCAGGCTTAACGTGGCGGTGAAGCCCGGGCTCTCGGCGCGGGCATGGATATGATCACCTTCGGCCGTGCCGGAGATTGTCCCGCCTACGCCGTGAGAGGATTCGCTCCACGTCCCGCTGACGGCACGGCCGGCTAAATCGGCACTGCTAGAGAGATTGAAATTGAAACTATCGCTGGCGCAGCGAATACTGAGCTGGAGATTGTGTTGATGCGCCAGCGCATCGTATGACGCCCGGCACTTTATTCGCTCACGTGTGCCGTTTGACAGATCGATTGTGCCAGACCCGGCCCATTGGCCGGCCAATCGCTCGAAAGGTCCTACGTGCTGCGCATGACCGCTGCCGTGGCTGGAAAGCAATACCGCAAGGACGAAGATCATGCCGCGCGTCAAATTAGCCAGGTTCATGTTTGGCACCCCATCGCAGAACAGGCGATTTCCCCCGCCTTCGCTTCACTCTCGTCATTTTTGTAATTTCGAGCAAGCTGTCACGGCCAGTCAACGACCACGATCGAAATGCGACCGGTAAATCCGAGGGACACTCTAGCCTATTCCGTTGGGACTTCGTCACCATCGCGTCCGCGTTTAGGTTTTCAGCACACCCCCGATGTGGCCCCGACAACGAAGATCGTGAGGACGATTTCCACCGTTCAAAATTCTCTTTAATTATCAATGAGTTTTGGTGGGCGCACCAGGGCTTGAACCTGGGGCCCGCTGATTAAGAGTCAGCTTGCTGCGAGTACTCGCCGTGGTCCCAAGTCGATTCATGGGAAGTATCGGCGCCAATACTTCCCAACGAATTCATTGCCTTAGCATTGACTTCACGCATTTCACCCTTATGTCGCTGACGCATAGCGCTTGCCGCCGTTTTTTACGTTGCTGTGACCCCAGTGTGACCCCCGGCGATAACGTGAACAAATGTGAGCCGGAAAAACGGCCGATACCAAGATCACCGCCGAGACCGTAAAGGCAGCCGTCCGCGACGCTTCAGGAGTCCTCATGGACGACTAAGTAACGACCGGAGGCATCTGCGCGCCATTGTGCCCGCACGGCATGTTTGCCGTTTCGTCTCCGCCTGCATGGCGCGCCACACTGTCGAGGAACTCTTCCAATGCTGAAACACAGGTGCGGTCGCGATAAACTCGATGCTTGTTGGCGGAGATCTTGGCTTTAACAGCCGTTCGCCATGGCACATCCCGGGCCAAACGAACGGCGATGGAAACATAATCGTCGATCGTCTCGGCGATGGTTTCTGTGACACCCATCATTCTGAGGATCGCCATGCTGTGACGGCCTCGCATGAGAGGCCCCGTCATGGTAACGATGGGCAGATTGTGGATTAAGCTCTCCAAAGTCGAATTACAACCGGACCAATTGATACTATCGAGAAATACCTCGCACTGACCGCTCGCCGCGACGAACTTGTGCTCATCGAGGCGAGGTAGGAATAAGCAGTGGTCGTCGGCCTTCAGACCCAATGCCCCGAATGCCCGATTGAGGCGCTGGCGGAAAAGCTCGGTGATATGCGCGCCTCTTTGATATTGGATGAAGGCGAATTGGCAATCGCCTACCGCGCGCACGATTCGGGGAAATACCTCATCGAATTGGGGCAAATATTTGTAAAGCGATTGACCGCACCAATAGACCATGGCGGTTGAGCGCAATCCCAAATCCTGCCGAGCGATCGAGGCCGGCGGCGGATCGATCGGTTCACAATAGACCGACAGATTGGGCAGCCGGACCAGCCGCTCGGTGTAATGGTCCTGCGCATCGGGCGGCTCCATCAGATCACTGCTGAGGTAGTAATCGAGAGTTGGAAAGCCGCTGGTATCAGGATGGCCCCACGAATTGCACTGCACCGCGGCGAAGCGCTGGGCTGCAAGTGTGGCAGCGACAGGGTCCATCCCGACTTCCGGATACATCAAAACATGCGGGGCATCGGCCAATATTTCCGCGCGCCAGCCATCGATCGGTAGCGGGCCCTGGACAAAGCGATCGCACAAGGCGGCCGCCGCCTTGGTTTCGGCGTCCTGCAGAACCCCTGTGTGATAGCCAAAGATTCGAAAACGCCGGCGATCCAATTGGCTGAGCCAACCTTTGATCGGGAGCTTCCAATTGGAATGCTGCCGGAAAAATCCGCTGACGATGCCCACGCGCACCGGCTCCCTCGCTCCTGGTGGTGGGGCCAGCGCTGCCGGCGGGTAGCACTTGGCCATGACCCGGCAGACGAAAGAGCCGTAAAGGGCCTGGAGATCACGATCGTTGTAACCCTGATAAGCGAGAAAGAACGGTTGGCTAGACCCAACTCCTTTCGCGAGATCAGCGAGATTAGTGCTGCGATCGCCCGCGTCGCATAAGACCCTGAGACGCCGTTCATAAGCCGTGCGCCGCACAATAATTTCCGGCTCGTTCTCGTACAGGATGGGCAATTCCGCCATGCACAGACCGAACTGGGCCTCCGCATAGTCTGGCTTGAGCGCGAGCGCCTTGTCGTAGCTCGCCAGCGCATCGTCGAGCCGGTTCATCTCTTTCAGCGCATTGCCGCGGTTGTAGAAGGCCTCCGCATAATCGGGCTTGAGCTCGAGTGCCTTGTCGTAGCTCGCCAGCGCATCGTCGAGCCGGTTCATCTCCATCAGCGCATTGCCGCGGTTGTAGAAGGCCTCCGCATAATCGGGCTTGAGCGCCAGCGCCTTGTCGTAGCTCGCCAGCGCCTCCTCAAACCGCTTCAGCTTACCGAAGTCGCCGGTGAGTTCATCGCTGTGCGATGAGGTCCCTCACATATTTATTCCTAAATCGCATCTAGAGCCCAGAGAATTTTTGATCAGCAGTGCAAAAAGACTTTTGCAACACAATCCGCCATAAGGAGACATTCACTAGCACCGTTGGAATGTCCGCAAAGTGTCGTGTCTCGGTATCTGATATCAACTACCGGGATTGCGCAGCACCACGCAGTCGCCGCCACTCATATGGATGCGTTTGCAGAGATCATTCGCAGCCACGCGCGTTTCAGCTCCAATCCTGACCTGATAACGAGCCGGCGAGCCTCGGCTACGTTCCAGCAGGATCGGGTCCCGCCCTGCCAGCACCGCCGCATGGCGTTGCTGGAGCGCAGCATATCGATCCAGCATCTTGGCGCGCGACATGTTGCTGCCGAGGATCACGCCCCAAGGCTGCATCGCGCCTGCGATGACACGCTGTTCAAGCGCCGCAACGAAGATGTTCGGCCTCGCGCGCTTGAGCACCGCCATTAACTCGCCGCACGTCGGTCCGGTGTTCTCCTTGCGGTCGGCGTCTCCGCCCTTGGCCCATTGCTCGACCGAAGTGCCAGTGATGGCCTGCACGTAGGCGCGCGTCTCCGACGGCATCGGGCCCGAGCCCTCCATCCACTCGCGGATACGCCGCGGGCCGGCGTTGTAAGCAGCAGCCGCAAGCCCGAGATTGCCGAACTGTCGGCGCAGGTCCTGTAGGAACTCGGCTGATTTCGGCAATGCCTGGATCGGGTCTAGCGGGTTGAGCAGGTTTCGTTCAGCCGCTGTGCCCGGCATGAACTGGGCGATCCCCAGTGCACGCTTCCCGCTTCGGGTCACCGGACCGACGGCGTTGGCGCGGAACCGGCTCTCCTGCCAGATCACGCGGGCGAAGAACTCGACCGGCAGCCCGTTAGCACGGGCCGCGGACTCGAGTAGGAGGCACATTGATTGCTGCGCTTCGCTAGGAACTTCCGGCTTGCCTGCAGTTGACGGGGGACCGGGCGCTTCGACAGGCGTCACCTGCGCGCTCGCTCCAGCGAGCGACAGCAGGAGAAACAAGATGCATCCGATGACGCGCAACATGAAGCGTCTCAATAGGCGCGATTGCTTATGCGATCGAGCTTCCGCCTTTCACCTTCCCGAAGAAGCAT
>Ga0209880_1000400_pt1 | contig 11508 bp, 9 predicted proteins | sample PersoiDNA2013191_FD_185803 | JGI IMG/M metagenome (GOLD analysis project Ga0209880, IMG submission 185803) | Permafrost soil microbial communities from the Arctic, to analyse light accelerated degradation of dissolved organic matter (DOM) -... | ecosystem: Environmental > Terrestrial > Soil >... | reverse complement strand
GGCGGCAAAAAAATCAAGGCGGTCATTCCGGGAGGCTCGTCGGCGCCGGTTCTGCCCGGGCACATCATCATGCAAACCGACCTCGACTACGACTCCATCGCCAAGGCCGGCTCCATGCTCGGCTCGGGCGCGGTGATCGTCATGGACGAGACTACCTGCATGGTGCGCGCGCTGGAGCGCCTGTCCTATTTCTATTTCGAGGAATCCTGCGGCCAGTGCACGCCCTGCCGCGAGGGCACCGGCTGGATGTACCGCATGGTCCACCGCATAGAACACGGCAAGGGTCGGCAGGAAGACCTGGACCTGCTCACCAACGTGGCCGACAACATCGCCGGGCGCACCATCTGCGCTCTGGGGGATGCGGCGGCGCTGCCGGTGAAAAGCTTCATCAACCATTTCCGCGACGAATTCCAGTATCACATCGACCACAAGCGCTGCATGGTGAGCGTGCCCGGCGGCTACTTCAGCGCCGAGAGCGCTGCCGTCGAGAGGGCGGCCTGAGAACGACATGCCAAAAGTAGAAATAGACGGCAGGCAGATCGAGGTGCAGAACGGCGCCACCGTGATGGACGCGGCCAACGCGCTCGGCATCGCCATTCCGCACTTCTGCTACCACAAGAAACTGTCCATCGCCGCCAACTGCCGCATGTGCCTGGTGCAGGTGGAGAAGGCGCCCAAGCCCTTGCCGGCCTGCGCCACTCCGGTCACCGACGGCATGAAGGTGTTTACCGAATCCGAGTACGCCAGGACCGCGCAGAAAGGGGTGATGGAGTTCTTGCTCATCAACCACCCGCTCGACTGCCCGATCTGCGATCAGGGCGGCGAATGCCAGTTGCAGGACCTTGCCGTGGGTTATGGCAAGAGCGCCTCGCGCTACGCGGAAGAGAAGCGCGTCGTGTTCCACAAGAACGTCGGCCCGCTGATCTCGATGGAGGAGATGACCCGTTGCATCCACTGCACCCGCTGCGTGCGTTTCGGCCAGGAGATCGCCGGCGTGATGGAACTCGGGATGATGGGGCGCGGCGAGCACGCGGAGATCGTGTCCTTCGTCGGGCGCACGGTCGATTCCGAACTTTCCGGCAACATGATCGACCTGTGTCCGGTGGGCGCGCTCACCAGCAAGCCGTTCCGCTACAGCGCCCGCACCTGGGAGCTGGCGCGCAGGAAATCGGTGAGCCCGCACGACAGTCTGGGCTCCAACCTCATCGTGCAGGTGATGGCGAATAAGGTCATGCGCGTGTTGCCGCTGGAAAATGAGGAACTGAACGAATGCTGGCTCTCCGATCGCGACCGCTTCGCCTACGAGGGCCTGAATTCCGCCGACCGCCTCACCCGGCCCATGCTAAAGGTAGACGGGCAGTGGCAGGAAGTGGACTGGCAGCAGGCGCTGGCTGCGGTGGCAAAGGGCCTGAAAAATGTCCAGGCGCAGCATGGGCCGCAGGCGCTCGGCGCGCTGGCCGCGCCGCACTCCACGCTGGAGGAACTGCACCTGCTGGGCAAGCTGATGCGCGGCATCGGCAGCCAGAACGTCGACTTCCGCCTGCGCCAGTCGGATTTTTCCGCTGACCAGAAGCAAACCGGCGCACCCTGGCTGGGCATGAAAATCGCCGACATCGGCGGCCTCGACCGCGTGCTCGTGGTCGGCTCGTTCCTGCGCAAGGACCATCCGCTCGTCGCCAACCGTTTGCGCCAGGCCGCCAAGCGCGGACAGCAGGTCAATCTCATCCATGCCACCGATGACGATTTGCTGATGAATCTCGCGCACAAGGCCATCGTGCCGCCGCAGGAACTGCCCGAAGTGCTGGCGCAGGTGGTGAAGGCGGTAGCCGAAGCGAAACAGCAGCCGGTTCCCGCGGCCCTGGCCGCGGTCAAAGTCGGTGCGGACGCGAAGAACATTGCCGCCAGCCTCGCCTCCGGCAAGAATGCCGGCATATTTCTCGGCAATCTGGCCGAGCAGCATCCGCAGGCGGTGCTGCTGCGGTTGCTGGCGCAGGAACTGGCAGGACTGCTGGGCGCGAAGTTCGGATTTTTCGGCGCGGCGGCCAACAGCGTCGGCGGATATCTGGCCCAGGCCGTGCCCGGGGCAGGTGGCCTGAACGCTGCCGCCATGCTGGCCGAACCGCGCAAAGCCTACTTGCTGTTGAACGCGGAACCCGAACTCGACTGCCATGATCCGCGCGCTGCAATCAAGGCAATGCAAGCGACCGAATTCGTGATTTCCCTATCGGCATACAAGGGCTACGCTCTCGAATATGCCAACGTGATGCTGCCAATCGCACCTTTCACCGAAACCTCGGGCAGCTTTGTCAATGCGGAAGGCCGCATGCAAAGCTTCAACGGGGTGGTCAAACCCCTGGGCGAGGCGCGCCCGGCGTGGAAAGTGCTGCGCGTGCTCGGCAACCTGCTCGGCATCAAAGGATTCGACTACGACAGCAGCGAACAAGTGCGCGACGAGATCGCCAAGCCTGACCAGGTCGCGGCGAAGCTCGACAACCGGCTGAACGGGATTGCGCTCGAGCTCCCCGCCGCGTCCGGCGGACTGCAAAGAATTGCCGACGTCCCCATCTATTTCAGCGACGCCATCGTGCGCCGCGCCGCGTCGCTGCAGCAGACCCACGATGCTGCCCCGCCGCGCGCCTGGATGAATGCCGCGCTGCTGGCCAGGCTGGGCCTCAAAGACGGGCAGGCGGTGACGGTGCGCCAGGGCGAAGGCGAGGCCGCGGTGAACGCCGCGTGCGATGACCGCCTGCCGCGCGACTGCGTGCGCCTGGCCGCTGCGCATGCGTCGACCAGGAACCTGGGCCCGATGTCCGGCGAAATCAGCGTGGAGCCGCGATGATGGAGCTGTACGCCAACATGATCGCGATCGGGCTCGAATTCACCCAAGGCCTGTTCGGCCCAGTGTTGGGCGCGGCCATTTTCACCCTGGTCAAGACCTCGGTGCTGATCATGTGCATCGTCGGTCCGCTGCTCGGTGCCGTGGCCTACCTGACGCTGCTCGAGCGCAAGGTCATCGGCTATATGCAGCTACGCATCGGCCCCAACCGCGTCGGACCCCTGGGTTTGCTGCAGCCCATCGCCGACGGCATCAAACTGGTGTTCAAGGAGCTCATCATCCCGACGGCAGCGGACAAGGTTCTGTTCGTGCTGGCGCCGGTGATCACCCTCACAGTAGCGATGGCCGCCTGGGCGGTGGTGCCGTTCAGCCCGCAGGTGGTGCTGGCCGACGTCGACGCCGGGCTGCTCTACGTGCTGGCCATCACCTCCATGGGCGTGTATGGCATCATCGTCGCCGGCTGGGCGTCGAATTCGAAATACGCTTTCCTCGGCTCGATGCGCGCGGCGGCGCAGATCGTGTCCTACGAGATCGCCATGGGTTTCGCCCTGGTGTGCGTGCTGATGGTGTCGCACAGCCTCAACCTCTCGGACATCGTCAACGGCCAGGCGAAAGGCCATTTCGCCGACATCGGGCTCAATTTCCTGTCCTGGAACTGGCTGCCGCTCGCGCCGATGCTGGTGGTGTATTTCATCTGCGGCGTGGCCGAGACCCAGCGCGCCCCGTTCGATATGGCCGAGGGCGAATCGGAGATTGTCGGCTTCCATGTCGAGTATTCCGGCATGCTCTTCGGCGTGTTCTCCATGGGCGAGTATGCCAACATGATCCTGGTGGCGACGCTCACCACCATCATGTTCTTCGGCGGCTGGGCCGCGCCGCTCGACACGCCGATCCTGAGCTCCATCCCCGGCTTTGTCTGGCTGCTGGGCAAGGTACTGTGCGTGCTGTTCCTGTTCCTGTGGTTCCGCGCCACGTTCCCGCGCTACCGCTACGACCAGATCATGCGCCTGGGCTGGAAAGTGTTCATTCCGCTGACCATCGTGTGGCTGGTGCTGATAGCCGCGTGGATGCAGACCCCTTTCTCGATCTGGAGATGACCGTCCATGGCTGAGAAAATCCGCGAGTTCTTCAAGACCTTCCTGCTGCTGGAGCTGCTCAAAGGTATGGCGGTTACCGGGCGGCATCTGTTCTCGCGCAAGATCACGGTGCAGTATCCGGAGGAGCATACGCCGCAGTCGGCGCGCTTTCGCGGCCTGCACGCGCTGCGCCGCTACCCCAACGGCGAGGAGCGCTGCATCGCGTGCAAGCTGTGCGAAGCGGTGTGTCCGGCGCTGGCGATCACCATCGAGTCGGAGCAGCGCGCCGACGGCACGCGCCGGACCACGCGCTACGACATCGACCTGAACAAGTGCATTTTCTGCGGCTTCTGCGAAGAATCCTGCCCGGTCGATTCGATCGTCGAGACGCGCATCCTCGAGTACCACGGCGAGAAGCGCAGCGACCTGCACTACACCAAGGAGATGCTGCTCGCGGTGGGGGATCGCTACGAGGCCGAGATCGCCCGCGATCGCGCCAGCGACGCGGCGTACCGGTGATGAACCCATGAATATCGATATTCAGGCCATAGTTTTCTACTTTTTCTCGGGCGTCCTGCTGATCGCGGCGCTGCGCGTCATTACCGCGCGCAACCCGGTGCATGCGGCGCTGTTCCTGGTGCTCGCGTTCTTCACCGCCGCCGCGATCTGGATGCTGCTTCGGGCCGAGTTCCTGGCGATCGTCCTGGTACTGGTCTACGTCGGCGCGGTGATGGTGCTGTTCCTGTTCGTGGTGATGATGCTCGACATCAACCTCGACCGGCTGCGCGAAGGCTTCTGGAGCTACCTGCCGCTCGGGGCCACGGTGGGCGTGCTGATGGTGATCGAGATGGTGCTGGTGCTGGGCGGCAAGTACTTCGGCGCGGAGCAGCTGCCGTCCCCGGCCGATCCGGGTGCGGGCTACAGCAACACCAAGGAGCTCGGCCGGATCCTTTACACCGACTATGTCTATCCGTTCGAACTCGCCGCGGTGATCCTGCTGGTCGCGATCGTCGCGGCGATCGCGCTCACCATCCGCCGGCGCAAGGACACCAAGAAGCAGGACCCGGCGCAACAGGTCATGGTCAAGCGCGCGGATCGCGTGCGCCTGATTTCGATGCCGTCAGAGAAGAAGGAAGATTGATCGTGCCGTCGCTATCGTTACCCGCGTTATCGCTTTCGCACTTCTTGATCCTCGGCGCGCTGCTGTTCGCCATCAGCATCGTCGGCATTTTCCTGAATCGCAAGAACGTCATCATTCTGCTGATGGCGATCGAACTGATGCTGCTCGCGGTGAACATGAACTTCATCGCCTTCTCGCATTACCTGAACGACATTTCCGGGCAGGTGTTCGTGTTTTTCATTCTGACCGTGGCGGCGGCCGAGTCGGCCATCGGGCTGGCGATCCTGGTGGTGCTGTTCCGCAATCTGAACACGATCAACGTCGACGACCTGAATGCATTGAAAGGCTAAGGGAAGGCAATGGGTAAGGAGCAATGGGTCAGAGCTAGCGAAGCGGCGGGCGTCAGAACTAGCGAAGCGGCGGCCGTTAGAGCTAGCGGGGCGGCGGCGCAAGGCCTGCCAATCACCCATCAACCATCACCCATCACAACAATATGACATCGATGCAACAACTCTACCTGCTGGTGCCGCTGGCGCCCCTTGCCGGGGCGCTGATCGCCGGTCTTGCCGGCCGCGCCATCGGCCGCGCCGGCGCCCATTGGGTGACCATACTCGGGGTGACGGTCTCGTTCCTCGCTTCGGTGGCGATATTCTTCGACGTGGTGAACGGCAATGTCTTCAACGGCAGCGTCTACACCTGGCTGACCTCGGGCGAGACGCGCTTCGAGATCGGCTTCCTCATCGACCGGCTGACGGTGCTGATGATGGTGGTGGTCACCTTCGTCTCGCTCATGGTGCACGTCTATACCATCGGCTACATGGCGGACGATCCGGGCTACCAGCGCTTCTTCGCCTATATTTCGCTGTTCACCTTCTCCATGCTGATGCTGGTGATGTCGAACAACTTCCTGCAGCTGTTCTTCGGCTGGGAGGCGGTGGGCCTGGTGTCCTACCTGCTGATTGGCTTCTGGTATACCCGGCCGACGGCGATATACGCCAACCTCAAGGCGTTCCTGGTGAACCGCGTCGGCGACTTCGGCTTCCTGCTCGGCATCGGCCTGATTCTGGCCAATTTCGGCACGCTCGATTACGCCACCGTGTTCTCGCAATCGTCCGGCATCGTCAACACCACCATCGAGATCATCCCCGGCGTGCCCTGGCTGCTGATATCGGTGATCTGCATCTGCCTGTTCATCGGCGCCATGGCCAAATCGGCGCAAGTTCCGCTGCACGTCTGGCTGCCCGATTCGATGGAAGGCCCGACGCCGATCTCGGCTTTGATCCACGCGGCCACCATGGTGACGGCGGGCATTTTCATGGTGTCGCGCATGTCGCCGCTGTTCGAGCTGTCGCAGGCGGCGCTGTCCTTCGTGCTGGTAATCGGCGGCATCACCGCCTTCTTCATGGCGCTGATCGCGGTGGTGCAGTACGACATCAAGCGCGTGATTGCGTACTCGACCCTGTCGCAGCTCGGCTACATGACCGTGGCGCTGGGCGCGTCGGCGTATTCGGTCGCGATCTTCCACCTCATGACCCACGCCTTCTTCAAGGCGCTGCTGTTCCTCGGCGCCGGCTCGGTGATCATCGCGCTGCACCACGAGCAGGACATGCGCAAGATGGGCGGGCTGCGCAAGTACATGCCCATTACCTACATCACCATGCTCATCGGCGCGCTCGCGAATGCGGGGCTGCCGCCGTTCGCCGGGTTTTTCTCCAAGGACTCGATCCTGGAAGCGGTGCAGCTGTCGCATACCCCGGGCGCCGGTTTCGCCTATCTGATGGTGCTCGCCGGCGTGTTCGTCGGCGGGCTCTATTCCTTCCGCCTGGTGTTCTATGCCTTCCACGGCAAGGAGCGCTTCGCCGCGCATGACGCCGGCCACGCCGCCGCCAAGGATGGCCATGATGCCGGCCATGATCATGTGCCGCACGAATCGCCGGCGGTGGTGACCCTGCCGCTGATTTTGCTCGCCATCCCGTCGATCGCCGCCGGCTGGACCATAGGCACGGTGCTCTACGGCGGTTATTTCGGCTCCGCCATTTTTATCGCCCCGGAACACGAGGGCCTGGCCGAGATGGCGCGGGAGTTCCACGGCGTGATCGGCATGATGTTGCACGGGCTCGCCAGCCTGCCGTTCTGGTTCGCGCTCGCCGGGGCGGCGACCGCCTGGTATCTGTACATCGCGCGCCCCGAGCTGCCCGCAGTGCTGCGGCAGAAGGCCGGCGTGCTCGTCACCATCCTGGAGGAGAAGTACGGCTTCGACCGCTTCAACGACTGGTTCTTCGCCGGCGGCGCGCGCGCGCTCGGCGGCGGTCTGTGGAAGTTCGGCGATGTGGCCATCATCGACGGTTTCATGGTCAACGGCACGGCGCGCGTAGTGGGCTGGATCGGGGGCTTGGTGCGGCTGTTCCAGACCGGCTACATCTATCAATACGCCTTCACCATGATCATCGGCGTATTCGTGCTGCTGACGCTGTGGTTCGGGCGGGCTTAGGGGACAGATGATGACTTCCGCTCCCTGGCTCAGCCTCAGCATCTGGATCCCGATCCTGTTCGGGCTGGTGGTGCTCGCGTTCAGCGACCGGCACGCCGCGCAGGTTCGCCAGATCTCCTTGATCGGCGCGGTCCTCGGCCTGGCCGCGAGCCTGCCGCTCTACGCCGGCTTCAACACCCAGACGAGCGCCATGCAGTTCTCCGAACTCTCGCCCTGGATTCCGCGCTTCAACATCAACTACCACCTCGGCGTGGACGGCATTTCGGTGCTGTTCATCCTGCTGAACAGCTTCATCACCGTGCTGGTGGTGCTGGCGGGCTGGGAGTCGATCAAACAGCGGGTGGCGCAGTACATGGCGGCCATCCTCATCATGTCGGGCCTGCTCAACGGCGTGTTCGCCGCCCTGGACGCGATGCTGTTCTACGTGTTCTTCGAGGCGACGCTGATCCCGATGTACCTGGTGATCGGAGTCTGGGGCGGCCCCAACCGCGTCTATGCCGCGGTGAAGTTCTTCCTCTATACGCTGCTCGGATCCCTGTTGATGCTGGTCGCCTTCCTCTACCTGTTCGACAAGTCCGGCGGCAGTTTCTCCATCCTCGACTGGCACAAGCTGCCGCTGGCGATGACGCCGCAGATTCTGCTGTTCGCCGCCTTCTTCTTTTCTTTTGCGGTCAAGGTGCCGATGTGGCCGGTGCACACCTGGCTGCCCGATGCCCACGTCGAGGCGCCCACCGGCGGCTCCGCGGTACTGGCGGCGATTCTGCTCAAGCTCGGCGCCTACGGTTTCATCCGCTTCTCGCTGCCGGTGCTGCCCGACGCGAGCCATGCGCTCGCCGGTTTCATGATCACGCTGTCCCTGATCGCGGTGGTGTACATCGGCCTGGTGGCGCTGGTGCAGACGGACATGAAGAAGCTGATCGCCTATTCCTCGGTCGCGCACATGGGTTTCGTCACCCTCGGTTTCTTCATCTTCAACGCCTACGGCGTGGAAGGGGCGCTGATCCAGATGGTTTCGCACGGCTTCGTCTCGGCCGCCATGTTCCTGTGCGTGGGCGTGATGTACGACCGCATGCACAGCCGCAACATCGCCGACTACGGCGGCGTGGTCAATACCATGCCCAAGTTCGCATCGCTCATGATGCTGTTCGCCATGGCCAACTGCGGGCTCCCGGCCACCAGCGGCTTCGTCGGCGAATTCATGGTCATCATGGGCGCGTTGAAGTACAGCTTCTGGATCGGCTTGGTCGCCGCGACCACGCTTATTTCCGGCGCGGCCTACACCCTGTGGATGTACAAGCGGGTGATTTTCGGCGCCGTGGCCAATGACCACGTGGCCGCGTTGAAGGACATCGGCGCGCGTGAATTCCTGGTGCTCTCGCTGCTCGCGCTCGCCGTGCTCGGCATGGGCCTGTATCCGCTGCCGCTGACCGAGGTGATGCATGCCTCGGTCAACGACCTGTTGAAGCACCTCGCCGCGAGCAAGCTGTAAGGCCATCGAACCCATGAATTTCACCATGCCCAATCTGCTGCCCGCCTACCCCGAGATCTTCCTGCTCATCATGGTCTCGGTCGTCCTGGTGGTGGACCTGTTCCTGCCGCAGCGGCTGCGCTACGTCACCTATGCGCTGTCGCAGCTGACGCTCGCCGGCTGCGCCTTGCTCACGCTCAACGCCGGTTATCTTACCGAGGGCCGGATCGCCTATACCTTCAACAACATGTTCGTCGCCGACCTGATGGCGCATGCGCTGAAGCTCGGGGCCTATATTGCCGTGTCCACGGCTCTGGTCTATTCCCGCGCCTATCTCGCCGACCGCGGGCTGTGGAAGGGCGAGTTCTTCGCCCTGGTGCTGTTTGCGCTGATGGGCATGATGGTGATGATCTCGGCCAACCACTTCCTCACCCTGTACCTTGGTCTGGAGTTGCTGTCGCTGTCGCTCTACGCCCTGGTCGCGCTCAATCGCGACTCGGCGCTGTCGACCGAGGCGGCGATGAAATACTTCGTGCTCGGCGCTCTGGCCTCGGGGCTGCTTTTATACGGCATGTCCATGATCTACGGCGCCACCGGCACGCTCGACATTTCCCAGGTGGCGAAATCGATCGCCACCGCCAATCCCAACAAGACGGTGCTGACCTTCGGCCTGGTGTTCCTGGTTTCGGGGATGGCATTCAAGCTGGGCGTGGTGCCGTTCCATATGTGGATCCCCGACGTCTACCACGGCGCGCCCACCGCCATGACCCTGATCATCGCCTCGGCGCCCAAGCTGGCGGCGTTTGCCATGGCCATGCGCCTGCTGGTCAACGGGCTGCTCGATCTGGCGCTGGACTGGCAGCAGATGCTGGTGATCATGTCGGTGCTGTCGATGGCATTGGGCAACCTCGCCGCGATCGCGCAGACCAACATCAAGCGCATGCTCGCCTACTCGACCATTTCGCACATGGGTTTCATGCTGCTGGGCCTGCTGGCCGGCGTGGTCAACGGCAACTGGCTGAATGCGGCCGACGCCTACAGCGCGGCCATGTTCTACGTCGTGGTCTACGTGCTGACCACCCTGGGCTCCTTCGGCATGGTGATGCTCCTGTCGCGCGCCGGCTTCGAGGCCGAGAACCTGGACGACTTCAAGGGGCTGAACGCGCGCAACCCCTGGTACGCCTTCATCATGCTGCTGTTGATGTTCTCGCTCGCCGGGGTGCCCCCCACGGTGGGTTTCTACGCCAAGCTGTCGGTGCTGCAGCCGCTGTTGGCGGCGGATATGGCGTGGCTGGCGGTGGCGGCGGTGCTGTTCTCGCTCATCGGCGCGTTCTACTATCTGCGCATCGTCAAGCTCATGTACTTCGACGAGCCGACCGATACCGCGCCGATAGAACCGAGCCTGGACATGCGCGTGCTGATCTCGGCCAACGGCCTGGCGGTGCTCGCGCTCGGCATCATGCCGCAGTCGCTGATGGCGCTGTGCTACTTTTCCATTAAATCCCTGTGATTTCGGACGCGGGTCTGCTGCTGCAGCTCGCCGCTTTCACCGCAGCCGATTTGCCTGCGCTCAGGCGCGCCGTGCCCGCCATTCCCGCCGGGCGCCATCCATGAAATTCGTGCAGCGCGTCGAGCGGGCGTGGAATGCGGGGCAGACCTTGCTTTGCGTCGGCCTCGACCCCGATCCCGCCAGACTGCCGAAACATCTGGCCGATGCGGACTATCCCATGTTCGAGTTTGGCCGGGCGATCGTCGACGCCACGGCCGATCTGGTGTGCGCGTTCAAGCCGCAGATCGCCTACTATGCCGCGGCGCGTGCCGAAGACCAGCTCGAAATGACCATCGCCCACATCCGGCGGCGCCATCCCGGCATACCCGTGATTCTCGACGCCAAGCGCGGAGACGTGGGCAGCACGGCCGAGATGTATGCCAAGGAAGCCTTCGAGCGCTACCAGGCCGATGCGGTTACGGTGAATCCGTATCTGGGATTCGACGCGCTGGCGCCGTTCCTCGCGCATGCGGACAAGGGCGTGATCGTGCTGTGCCGGACGTCCAACCCCGGTGCGCGTGACGTGCAGGACATCGAGAGCAAGGGCAGGAAGCTGTATCAGATCATCGCCGAAAAAGCGGCGCGCGACTGGAATGCGAAGGGCAACGTGCTGCTGGTCGTGGGCGCGACCTATCCCGAAGAGTTGGCCCAGATCCGCGCCATCGTCGGCGACATGCCGATTCTGGTGCCCGGCGTCGGCGCGCAGGGCGGCGACGTTGCCGCCGTGGTGGCGAACGGCGCGACCGCGGACGGGACCGGGCTCATCATCAGCGCCTCGCGCGCCGTGCTCTACGCCGGCAACGGAGCAGATTACGCCGAGGCCGCGAGATCGGCGGCGCAAAAACTGCGCGACGAAATCAACCTCTGCCGCAAGGCGAAGAGCGCCTAACGGAATTGCCGTTAGGCGGCTGATTTAGGGGAGCACGAGGGGACGTGTCCCCTCGTTTTGTTAGGGACTCTAAGCGATG
>Ga0209880_1000399_pt1 | contig 11522 bp, 9 predicted proteins | sample PersoiDNA2013191_FD_185803 | JGI IMG/M metagenome (GOLD analysis project Ga0209880, IMG submission 185803) | Permafrost soil microbial communities from the Arctic, to analyse light accelerated degradation of dissolved organic matter (DOM) -... | ecosystem: Environmental > Terrestrial > Soil >... | reverse complement strand
TCGCCGTGTCGTAGATGTGGGGAACGGCGCCATGCCCTGGCAGCCGTGGAACCACGGGACGGCTCCAGGATCTCACCACACAAGTCTACCGATGCACGATGGGTTGTTTCGACTCACTCGACTCGGGACAGTCGCCGCTACGTATCGACAGTCCGATCCGACGCCCTCGAACGGCCCACCACTTGGTCATTGTGTCTCCTTCAGTCGTGCGGCGCATCCGTCGCCGGAACCTGGAGCTTCTCGACCGGGTCGTGCCAGCAATCGCTGGGCCGCCGCGGCTGTCTCGAGTCGGCCTTCATGATGGTCGGCGCAGCCAGGCGGTCGTGGGTCCCTGAGCAGACGCTCTCGTCATCCGTCTATCCCGTACGAGTCATCGGCCTGTCAAGCAGGTCAGTCAGTCTCGAGACTCTCTGGGTCGAGGCGTAAGCCCGTCGGGTAGTAGCCCGACGGAGTCCAGCTGTCGCACGACACCGTCGTAGACGAGCGCTCCGGCGTCGTCGCGCCGGACGCCGGGGTGCAGTCGGTGAAGCTGACCCGGAACGTGATCGATCAGATGACGGACCTCGAAACCGTCGAGCATGAGCGCGTCGGCAATCAGACGGCGATGACACCGCCACCACAACGTCTCGGCGCACATGAGCGCCAGGCGCCGCCCCGCCGCGGTTTCGGCCTCGAGCACCGCCAGCGCGGTCCGGAAGTCGGCGCTTTCCATGTGGGCCGCATACGCCCGAAACGCACGGTTGGTCCAGGATGTTTGGCGATTGCCGAGACCCAGAGCGCGCCGGCCTCCAAGCTCGTCCCCACGCCATTCGTAGTCGATCCCGGCAGCGGGAAGCTCCACGGCAAGCCTCTCGCGCGAGAACTGCGGGTTACGGTGCGATCCCGGGAAGCGGCGGATGTCGACTAGGTTCTCGATGCCGGCCGCATGGAGTAACGCCGCCAGCTCCAACTTCGACCGAGTGCCATGGCCGATTGTCCATATCGTCGGGCGGTCGCCCGTCTCACCGTCCTCGATCATTCGCGAACCCGTTCCCGATCTGGCTGGCTCCGATCACGACATCAACCGATTAGTAGCCGGTGAATTCCTCGGTTGGGATTTCATCCTCGTCGATGCCCGACGCGACGAGTATTGCTCAGGCTTCATCGATCGTCAGCACGCGGATGTGCACTATGGCTGCATCGTGACTACGCTCATCGCCCTGTGGCGCACCTGGACCGATCATCAGGAGACGCCCCGAAGGCCCGGGGCGACACGCCCTCGATCCGGCCGGTGTCACGCAGGTGGTTGCAATCCCTCACCCACCGAGGAGCCGACCAGCAGATCGCGCTCGATCTGGAGACGCATCCTGTATAGGACTTCCCACTCGGAGTAGTCAACGTCTAGAGTCGCAAGCGTGGCTCGATCGCACGCAGATCTTCGATCAGCCTGTCCGAGTGTCCTGGCCGCCTCTCCTCGGGCGATCTACCTCGGGCGCGGACAATCTCATCCAGGCGGTCTTCGACTGCCTGAGCCTCTTTGGATGTCGTCAGGTAGGCTGCCGTCGCGGTCAGCCGAGTCGCGATCGCAGCGCGGGCACGAGCCACGGCCTCCTTCTGGCCTGAGATCGCAATATCTGATGGGTACAGCTCAACCTCAAGGACGGGCGAAAAGAGCGTCGTCAACTGGTCTGGGACGAGTGCCCGCACGTCCCCGCCGGCCACGCGTGCGACCAGCCGTCCTGGCACGGCGAGGACCGCTGCTGCCGGTCGGCGCTCGACCGTCAAGCCTGCCTCGCCAAGGGCCGTCTCGAGGTCGTCGACCATGATCTCGTAGCCACCATCGTGGACCACGATCGGGATATGAGCTTCTGCCCGGCGACGGGCGAGGTTCCGGCCTTTACGCACCACTCCCACGATCGCGAGGAAGATGATCGTAAGCGCGAGCAGGAAGGCGATCGGGTAGCCCCGCAGTACCTGCTTCGCCGCCTCGAGACCACGAGGCCGGCTCCCAGCGTCGACGATAAACAACCCTCCCAGACCGACGACCGGCGGCAGGACGAGCGCTCCGATCAGCATCGCGAGGCGCACCCAGTTCTGGTCGATGAACCCCGGCAGCGGCAGCGTCGTCAGCAGGAACGTTCCTGCGGCGGGCAGGATGATGCCTAAGATCAGCACTACCCAGAGGAGCGATCCCAGCGCGATCAGCGACAGGAGCAGCTGCTTGTGTCGGGGAACACGTCCGAAGAGCAACGCGCTGGCCCAGTTGGCGGGCCTTGACCTGAACGGCCGCCCCATTGCTGCCGGCCACTAGCAGCGCGTCGCCTATCTCGCGAACGCCGGGGCCTCGTCGTTCGAGGGCTGGGTGGAATACGAAGTCGGGCATCCCATGGAACGCCGCCGCTCCCCGGGTTGCAGCCTCCGCTGCCGGTCCGCGGGCCCCGCCTTCTGGCAGCAGCGTTGCCGGCCGGATCGTTCGTATGAACGTCCCGGTCGGGGTCTCGACCTCAATCCTGATCAGCCCGTCGTTCACATCCCCACGGTAGCGCCATCGCCGCAGTTCCACAGCGCGACGAAGCCCGATCAGCTAGAACGCGCTTTCGTGATCGTCGGCTAGGGCGCCTGGGCGGCGGTTGATGACACGATCGCAGGATCGTGTCTTGGCCCATCGCGCATGGTCACATCTCTTCGTGCCCAGATCTGGCGATCGCATGGCACCGGGGCAGAGTCCAGGCGGGCGATCTAGGCCTCGGGTTCCGCCAGTGCCTGCCTGACGGCGGCAACGAGCTCGTCGGCGCCGAACGGCTTGGCAAGGAAGGTGAAGCGGTCGTCGTGGCGGTCTTCGGGAGGTGCGGCATCGTAGCCGGACATGAGCACCACTCGCAGCGACCGACGGCTGGCAAGCAGTCGCTCCGCCAAGTCCCGCCCGTTCCCCCCGGGCATGACGAGGTCGGTTAGGAGCACGTCGATCGTCTCACCAAGGCCATCGGATAGGACCGCCGCCTGGGCCGGCGACGCGGCCACCAGGACGCGGTAGCCGACGTGCTCGAGCGTGGCGACGACGAAGGCGCGAACGGCGGCGTCGTCCTCGACTGCGAGGATGCATGATCCCTCGCCGATCTCCGGCACTACAGCCTGCGGCGCCGCAGTGGGCTCGGGCGTGGCGTCGACCTCCGGGAACAGCACTGACACCCTCGTTCCGCTGCCGGCAGAGGACTCGGCCCAGATTTGCCCGCCCGACTGGCGGACGATGCCGTGGACGGTCGCGAGGCCGAGCCCGGTCCCCTTACCGACCTCCTTCGTCGTGAAGAACGGCTCAAAGGCTCGCGCCAGGATGGCGTCGTCCATTCCGGCCCCGTTATCGGCGACCGTGAGCAGCACCGCCGGTCCGGTTATCTCGCGGTCCAATGGAGCCGCATCGTCCACGCGCCGCACCCTGATTTCCAGAATGCCCCCGCCGGGCATGGCATCGCGTGAGTTCACAGCCAGGTTGACGAGCACCTGTTCGAGCTGGCCCGGGTCGGCTAGCACGACCGCGGGCGAGCTGTCCAGGTTGGTGACGAGGCGGACTTGCTCACCGATGAGCGTACGGAGCATCTGGCTGACCGATGCCACTACAGCGTTGAGGTCGACAGGTCGCGGCACAAGGACCTGGCGTCGCGCGAAGGCAAGAACCTGCTTCGTCAGCTCCGCCGCGCGAGCGCCTGCTCGCCTGATCTCGCGCGCGCTCTCGACCCGCTCGTCACCCTCCAACTCGCCGATGAGGATGTCGGCATAGCCGTTCACCGCTGTGAGCACGTTGTTGAAGTCGTGAGCGACGCCACCGGCGAGATGGCCCATGGCTTCGAGGCGAGTGGCTTCGACGAGCTGGGCCTCGAGGCGGAGGCGATCGGTCACGTCGATCACCAGAACTAGCCGAGCCGGCCGGCCCTCGAAGTCGATGTCGTTGGCAGTGACTTCAACGTAAGCCAGTGAGCCATCCTTCCGAAGATGGCGCCACTGACCGCGGGGCCGGTAGCCGCCCTCGTCGGATATGGCGGTAGCGACGTCCCCGAGCAGAGCCGGCACATCCTCGGGCGGCCGAATGTCCTTGACGGTCATGGCCAGGAATTCGGCGCGACTGTATCCGTAGGAGCGGATCGCGGCGTTGTTCACGGCGAGGAACCGCAGCGTCTCGACATCGAAGACCCACATCGGCTGCGGGTTCACCTCGAACAGGTCGCGGTATCGCCGCTCGGACTCGATCAGAGCGGAATGAGCCTCGGCCTTGGCTCTCTTGGTCTCGATCGAGTCCAGGGCGCCGGAGACGTCTTCGGCAAGCTGCTCATACAGGCGGGCTTCTGCCGCATCGAAACGACTGGCCTTGGCCGAGTACAGCACGAGGGCACCGATGGTGCGGCCGGCCACTCGGATCGGGAAGGCCGCCGCAGTCCGGTAGCCAAGCTGCTCGACGAAGGCTCGCCAGAGGGCCATTCGTTTGTCGCGGCGGACGTCCTGGACTACGACGCTCCGGTTCTCGCGGATCGCTGTCCCGACCACCCCGTGACCGGAGGGCTGGTCCCTCGCCGAGACGACCACATCCGCGAGGAGACCCTCGTCGCGCCCGGCCTGGCAAACCACGCGAACGTCGCCGCTGGCCCGATCCAGGAGCCCGACCCACGCCAGCTCGACGCCGCCTACATCGGCTGCTATGCGGCATGCCTCGCTCAGGATCACGTGGCTGCCGCGGGCTCGAAGGAGGACGTGGTCGATAGCGCTCAGGATCGAGTAGGTGCGGTTGAGCCTCGCCCTCCCTCGGGAAGCCTGCCTGTGCTCGCTGGCGTCCCAGGCGGTTACAACGGTACCCACTATCGAGCCGTCCGCGTCAATCACGGGCTTGAAGGCGAACTCCAACTCGCGATTGGTGCCTCCGATTTGGAGGCTCGTCTTGTGGTTCGCCGGTTGACCGGTCTCCAGCACCCGCCGCCGTACCTCCTCCAGGGCCTGGACCGCCTCCGGCGGAACGCCGATCTCGTACCAGGTTCGGCCAATGACCTGATCGGGCGTCATGCCCATGTACGCCGCCAATGCCGGCGTGGCGTAAAGGAAGCGACCCTCACGGTCGTCGTAGCCGACGCTCGATCTTCTCGAAACCTTGCCAGCGTCTACCCGTGCGCGTCCGGCACCCGCGGTCGCAGCGAACGAAGTCGGGCGCGCCTGAGCAACTGCCGAGGCTGGGTTGGGCGGGTCGAGCCCGGCTGCCCGAACGCCCGGTGAGGTCCTTTCGCCGCGGCGGATCCCCATGTGCCCCTCGTCTCGAAGGTTGACCGGCTTTGGTCGGTCACGCCCACGGTAGCCCTCGACATCTATCGTGGCAATACCTCTCCAGGGTAGGCTGACCGACGCATCGTCCAGCGGAGGCCCCCTCGACTAAGGGCGCCACTACCTGCTCATAGCGTTGGTTTCGTGGAGGGCAGCGCGAGCCCGATCCGAGGCTTAGCTAGGCACGACGGCAACCGCAACGATCCAGCCCCGAGCGTGGAACGCATCTAGACGTACGGCCGCGAATGCTCCGACTCATAGAGCGCGGTCACCTTGCCGCCTGGGAACGCTAGTACCTCGGCCCGCACTGCCGGATCAGCGAGGTCCAGCACCCGCAGACTCCCATCCTCCACCTGGGCTACCGACTCGACGCGCACGAACCGGTCGCCAAACTGCTCGGCGAACGCCGCGAGCGCCCGAATCTTCGCCCGTGCATCGGCAAGATGGTCGCCGTGCGGGTCGACGATCGACGCGCCGAGGGTCCCATCCGAGCGTCGCGACACGACGTCGCGACACGACGATGAAGTCGGGTTGGAGCGACGCCCACACAGCCTCGTCGTTCTGGTAGGCGATCCGGAGCGAGGCCGGCGTGGCGCTCCCCGGGTTCCGATACCACGCCTCGAACCCGTCCCGGGCGAGTTCTGCCTCGACGACCGTGCGTTCCCAGTCGTTGAGGCCGACCGGGAACGTCCCGTCCGCGTCCGCGAACACGTGGCCGCGGAATCGCGGAAGGTCGTCACCCTTCGCGTCCTACGGGTTGCCACTATGGAGTCATACTCGGACTGGACAACCTGCCCGAACGATGAAGATCGAAAGGGGTCGCCGCCATGGACGAAGCCAAGACATCGGCACCCGACAAGCATCAGCCGCACCCGTTCCAGTCCAGCCCGAGGGTTCCCCTCAATCCGAGCGCCGGAGCCACGCAAGAGGCAGCGGGTACGGAGGGGACAGACCTTCCTCAAGCAAGCGGATCTAGCTGCGCGCTCTGCGGCGCTCCTCGAGATAACCAGATTCACATCGAGGGTGACGCCGAGGCCGAGTCGCCACATTGGGGTCTGTAGCCCACGACGGTAGTCCGCACTCCGGGGAGCCTCCGAAGAGGGGCCCGCGCTCGCTGGCTTGCGGCGCTCTGCGAACCGTCCGGCGGGGGTTCACGGACCCAATTTCGATCGACCAAGAAGGCGCCGATACCAGCTTTGGGGTTATAACCTCTGGCGACGCGGCTCCTTCGGGCATCACGCTTCCATCCGGTTACTTCGCGCATCGCGATCATCGACGACGTGGTCGTAGCGTTGGTGGTTCCGGCGTGCCGCGGAGGCGAGCCACTCAGCCCTTGGGCGGCGGATCTTGCCACCATTCGTCACCGAACTCGAAAGCGGCGGCGGCCATCCCCTCCCGCAACCCTTCGGGTACCACGGTCAGCTCGTCGAGGCCGTAATGAGCGAGGATCGCGGCGATGATCAGCAGGCCCGGCGGCAGGATCTCTATCCGGGCCCGATCTTCCCCGCTGCGCCGGGCGAGCTTGCGGGCCGGTTCCGCCAGGAGACGCGCCGCGAGCACGGAGAGCTCGGCCATGGTCAGACGTTGGTCGCCGGCTCGACCCTTGATCCTCTCGAGGCCGGCAAGGTTATGGGCCGAGCCGCCAGTCGCCCAGGCACGGGCTGGATTGCCGGCCGGGGCCAACGAGAGGGCGGATCCGACGCGGGCGGCACCCAGAGCCCAACTGAGGGCCTCGGGCGGATCGCCTCGAACTTCGGCACGGAGGAGGGCGGCCCCGACAGGCAGCGATGCCGACGCGACTGCACGGTGGCCGTCCGTGAGCGTCACCTCCGTCGAGGCGCCGCCCGAGTCGATAAGCAGCTGCGATCCGGTCGGATCGAGTCGGTGAACCGCGCCGGCGAGGCCCAGGGCGGCTTCCCGCGCGCCGGAGATGACGCGTACGGGCTCGCCCAGCTCAGCTGACAATCGCTCCACGAGGGCCGGTCCGTCGGTTGCTCGGCGCAGCGCCTCGGTTGCCCCTATGACGACCCGATCGCTCTTCCGACGCGCTAGCTTCAGATAGCGGCTCAGGTTTGCCTCAAGTCGCGTCGCTGCGCGCTTGCCGACCTGTCCCCTCGTCGAGACCTGGCGGCCGAGTTCGATGAGTTCGCCCCGTTGCTCGATGTCGCTCACTAGCGGGCCATCGGATGACGCCGAGACGTCGGCGATGAGGAGGTGGACCGTGTCGCTCCCGATGTCGATAGCGGCGATGCGGACGTACCCGCTCAAAGTGTGACCTCCTGTCCGTGTTCGGCCGCGGGTCCGAGACCAACCTCTCCCGCGGATGGGGCGGCGAGGACGTCGGCCAACCGGCGGGGTGCCGATCGCCGCGACGATGGTTATGTGGCTTAGTCGCCGCCCTGGCTCAGGATGCTGCTCCGAGGTCGGGACCGCGGCGGGAATCCCGGAGACGGTTACGGACAGGTATTGGCAGGAGTCGGCTTGCCGTACCAGAGGCTGTCCTTGCCGAAGAACTGTATCGACAGCGCGGCCACCTTGGAGTTGAGCAGGCAGCTAGACGCGGTCACGGTGGTGATGCCCGTGATCGAGTAAGTAGGAGGCGCTAGCACGACCTGCTTGATGTTCCCACTGGGGACGGACTGGCCCATTGCCATGTAGTCCGCCACCTTGTTCGCCGGGAAGGTGGTGGTGACGCTCGATCCGATCGTCGAGATGAGGCCCGGCAGGGCCAGTATCTCGCTGGGCTGGGCCATCTTGTGCAGTAAGGCGACGAGGACCTGCTGCTGGCGATCGGCCCTCGCATAGTCGCTGTTGTCGGAACCGTGACGGGACCTTACGTAGGCCAGGGCGTTCTTGCCGTTGAGGTGCTGCGGCCCGGCGGCGAGGTAGAAGCCGTATGGCTCCCCGTCGAGCCAGTCATAGGTGCCGTCGCTGATCACGCTCGGATTGACGACATCGATCCCCCCGACCGTGTCGATCATCTTCTCAAAGCCCAGCAGATCCATGACCGCGTAGTAGTTGATTGGGATGCCTACGAGGTAGCTCACCTCTTTGACAAGGGTCAGATATGGGCTATCCGGAGACTTGATCCAGCCGTGACTGACATACGTCGGTATCGAGTTGATCTTGACCGAGGCCGAGTCCACGCCGCCGAAGTAGAACGGGAAGCTGGCGCTGTCGCGCGGCACGCTGACCATCTGGACGGAGTTCGTCGTCGGGTCGTAGCTCACGACCATGATGGAGTCGTATAGATGCTCGCCCCGGCCCGGAGCGGAGTCCACGCCTGTAAACAGGATGGTGACGCGTCCCCCTGCTGCTGGCGCGGGAAGGGTCTCGGTGGGTTGCGGTGTCTGCCCGGGACCCAGGCTCGGGCCCGGAGTCGCCTGGTCGAGCAGGTCAGAGTTGTTCGGGTTGAACACGTTCGAGCCGGCGTCGGAATACGTCAACAGGTAGTAGCCGCTGCCGAGGTGGCTGATGACGATGACCGCGGCCAGAGCCGCCACGACGACCCTGTCTGTGACTCTGCGGGTCTTGCGCTGGTCACCGCCGGCAAACGCATGCACGACGGCCGCTAGCCGCCAGGCACCGACCAAGAGCAAGATCACGACTGCAGCGAGACCGACTGTCCGGTCGGCGAAGAGCTGGACAGCGAAAACCGCTGGCCCACGCCGCAGTGCATAAGCCAGGAGCAGCAGGACCAGCACCACAGGCACGGCAAAAACCGCCGCAGCGCGGCGCTTCCGGATGTAGAGCTGCCCTAGGCCGGGCCAGAGAAAGGAAAGCAGGGCGGCCAGTGATGGTGATCGCCCGCGGCTCCTCACGGTCGGCTCGTTCGTATCCAAGATCATTGACTCTACCCGAATAGCGGAAACGCGTCTGTGACGTCGCCATCGAGTGCGCCGTGATGGTCGTCGGCGATGACATCAACAGCGAGGCACGGCAAGACGCAGCGGCCCGAGCACGATCAAGCCGTCGTGTCGGCGCTAGCCCTCTCGCCCCGGCCAGAACACCAGGACGCTCAGCCAGAGGTGTGGGTCATCGGTGAGGCGGGTGGCGAGAAAGCCGATGAACGGTTTGAGTGGATCCGGAGCGGCTTGCCTGCGGACTCCCGGCGAGCGCCCGCCGGCGACATAGGCGCGGACAGTCGTGCGGTCCCGTCCGATATGGCGGGCGATGGCCGAGATCGACCATCCCCGTCGTGCGAGTCCGTGGACCTCCACGTCTTCTCCCTATGTGAGCATTAGCGGGGACTCCTGCCGTGCTGTGGCTTCGAACACCGTCAGCATCGGTTGGGGCTCCGCCCCGTTGTTGATCAGACCGTCAGAAACGGCCCGATCCGGCTGCTCAGACCTGGGGAGTTTCGGTGCTCAGCTCTGGGGAGATTCCGCTGATCGACGACAGAGGAGCGTTGGTCGAGGCAGGCTGCGAGTGGATGGTTGGGTTAACAGTGGTCCCAATGGCGCACCCGGACTGGCGGAAGTCGTGGGAGCCGGGTGAAGCCCGAAGCCGCCCGAATGACTCCTTATTGCATACGCACCTCCGCGGGCACATGGCTTTGAAGTCGATGGGGAGAGAGGTCGTCCCAGATGATGGTTCGATCAGGTGCTCTGACGGCATCAGGCCCGCGACGGCTGAGTCCGGTTCAGTGGAACCAGGACGGCTGCCCCGGCTTTTAGGAGTGGAGAAGGTGGGTTTCCATCCTCACGGCCACCGCCAGATCCAGCCTAGCCTGAACGAGAAGCAGCGGCTGGAGCCTCTCCCGGCGGTGGACTCGGTCACCCTGCTTCTCCGGATGTTTGGCCCCGCCTCGGGTGGGCCAAGAACGATGCCCCGTCAAGCGGCAGCGTTCGTTTAGCGGCATTGCCCAAATGGGCAGGAGGAGTTGGAAAATGAGACGCATGGCTCTCAACGCTGGGCTTCTTTCCGTCGTCTTTGTGCTGCTTGCGGCAGTGTCTCCGGTGGCCGCCAAGACGAGCGGCGGGCTAGGAGCGGCGGCCGATTACGCGGTTCTGGCCGGCACCGCGCTGACGTGCACCGACTCCAACGTCGCCGGACCGGTGGGCGTTGACTTCACCACCGCGGTCACTTCGACCAGGTGCAAGATGCAGGTTCAATACGCCCCCGGCGCGTACGACAACTTCATCGCCCAATACGACGTGATCGCTGGCAATCTCACCCCCTGCACCGTCCTCACGGGTACTCTCGACGGACAGTTCCTCGGGCCAGGTACCTACTGCTTCGACGCCACGGCGACGTTGACGGGAACCCTCACTCTCACGGGCTCTGGTCCCTGGACTTTCGAAATCGGGACTCTTGGCACCGGTGCCCTCACGGCTACCAACTTCACGGTGGTCGGCGGCAACCCGTGTAACGCGTATTGGTGGGTCCGCCAGGACGTGACACTCACGACCTCGGCGTTCCAGGGCACCATTCTGGGAGGCGGCGACATCACCCTTAAGGGCACAAGCCTTGCAGGCCGCGCCTGGGCAACAGGAGCGGTGACCATGACAGGTAGCAACGTCTTCGGCTGCAACGCTGCCGGTACGGTTGCGCGGCAGCACTGCAACCAGGGCGTGGGCAACGGCCCCGAGGGTTGCGATCCAGGTAACTCGAACCAGGGCGACAAGGCCCGGTCCAATGACGAGCTCGGCGGCACGTCTGGCGACCCGGGTCGCCAGGGCGGTAACGGCAAGAGCTAGTTAGGCGCAAACGACTGTCCTGCCTAAGCAGGCAGCCTGAGAACAACGGGAGGGGATGCAGTGCATCCTCTCCCGACATTTCAGCGTTTACACTAGGGCGTCTGCAATCCAGCTCGGCACGACGATCCGGCATGTGGGAATCGCCGGTTCAAATCCTCTCGCCCCGACCCCAACAGATGAGCTGAACTCAGCCTGCAGCGGGAAACCTAGGTACCGTACGTGAGCGGGGCCAGCTGCCGCAGCTCGACCAGAGGCATAGCGGATGGATCGGCGGGAACGATGTTCAGCACGACCTGGTCCGCGCCGGCCTCGAAACGCTCGTGCACCTTGCCCCCGATGCGATCGAGGTCGCCCCAGGCCACGATTGCTTCGAACAGCGCGTCCGAGCCGGGGGGCTGGAGATCGGCCACGGACCAGCCGATCCGGAGCAGGTTGTTGCGATAGTTCGCCGACCCGAGATAGAAGGCCAGGTGGCGGTAGCCGATGGCCCGCGCGGCAGCCTGATCGCCGGCCAGAACGACGGGCAGATCCGCGGCCAGGAACGGC
>Ga0209880_1000398_pt1 | contig 11532 bp, 9 predicted proteins | sample PersoiDNA2013191_FD_185803 | JGI IMG/M metagenome (GOLD analysis project Ga0209880, IMG submission 185803) | Permafrost soil microbial communities from the Arctic, to analyse light accelerated degradation of dissolved organic matter (DOM) -... | ecosystem: Environmental > Terrestrial > Soil >... | reverse complement strand
CGATTAAAAACTGAAATACTTATTATGATCATTGTACCATTAAAAGAAGGAGAGAACATCGAAAGAGCTTTAAAAAAGTTCAAAAGAAAATTTGAAAAAACCGGAGTGATCCGCGAATTACGTTCACGTCAGGCTTTCATTAAGCCATCAGTTCGCCGGAGAGAAGAAATAAAGAAGGCGATGTATGTTCAGAAGATGCAAGAGAACGAAGAGTAATTCGCGCTGAAGCATTTTATTTTTTTAAATATCACAGATAACAAGGTTCCTTTATGAGCCATAAGGAATCATTCTTACAATATCTTCAAATCGAGAAACGGTATTCACTGCATACTGTAAGGTCATACTTAAACGATCTGGACCAGTTTTATCGGTTTTTATTATCACTTGGACTTCCTGAGGATGCAGTTCCGGTAACATCGCGCGATATAAGAGCCTGGATTGTCAGTATGCTCGATAATAACTATTCAACAGTAAGTGTTCACAGAAAAATTTCCTGCCTCAGAGTATTTTACCGCTATTTAAGAAAGGAGGGGATAATGAAAAATGATCCTCTTGAAAAGGTTGTTCTGCCAAAAAGAAAGAAGAGCCTTCCTGTTTTTATTGACGAAGAGGCTATTAATAAGCTGCTTGATAATTATAGTTTCGGAGATAGTTTCGCGGGTGTAAGGAACCGGACTATCATTGAGCTTCTTTATGTGACAGGGATGAGGCGATCTGAATTAATCGGGTTAAGGGATAATGACGTAGATCTGGTTGAAGGATCCTTGAAAGTCACAGGAAAAAGAAATAAGCAAAGGATTATTCCATTGGTTATACCATTTATTAAAAGATTGAAAGAGTATATAAAGGTCAGGAATGAGAAAGTGACAACGGCAGACAATGGTTGGTTTTTTATTACCAATAAAGGAAACAAGTTGTACGATAAATATGTTTATACTACAGTAAATAGCTATCTTGCTTTGGTAACCACAATTGAAAAGAAGAGTCCGCATATTTTGAGGCATACGTTTGCAACGCATATGCTCAATCGCGGTGCTGATCTTAATTCAATTAAGGAGTTACTGGGACATGCAAACTTATCTGCGACACAGATTTATACACACAACACCTTTGAAAAGCTCAAAAAAGTATATAAACAAGCTCATCCGAGGGCTTAAATATTAATCAAATAATCAGGAGGTACTACTATGAACATTCAGATTCATTCAGTGCGGTTCGATGCCGACAAAAAGCTAATCGACTTTGTTCATCAGAAACTGGAAAAGCTGACCCAGTTCGGTGAAGATATTGTTAATGTTGAAGTATATCTCAGGCTTGACAAGGATCAGGAACGTGAGAACAAAATTAGCGAAATTAAGCTGGAGTTACCGGGTGGACCTTTATTTGCAAAGAAGCAAAGCAAAACATTTGAAGAATCAACCGATGAGGCTGTAGATGCACTTAAGGTACAGATTACCAAGCATAAACAGAAGAAGAGAGGAGAGTGATAATTCTATTTATAAAAATATATAGATTTATTTTGAAAAATAAAATTTAAATTCATACATTTGCAAACCGTTTTTTAAGGGTGGATTATGCACCCACGGGGCGTTCTTTAAATTGCCGATGTAGCTCAGTTGGTCAGAGCAGCTGATTTGTAATCTGCAGGTCGGGGGTTCGAATCCCTTCATCGGCTCTTGAAAGATTTGTAAGTGTGTGTCTTAGGAGTAAGACTCTGTTTAATTGGGGAGATACCAAAGTGGCCAACTGGGGCAGACTGTAAATCTGCTGGCGAATGCCTTCGTAGGTTCGAATCCTGCTCTCCCCACTTCAAACGGATTCAGACCGTAAACTCAAATAATAATTGAGAGGTTGCGGGTCTCTTTGGACGATATCAGGCGGGAGTAGCTCAGTTGGTAGAGCATCAGCCTTCCAAGCTGAGGGTCGCGGATTCGAGTTCCGTCTCCCGCTCACTTTTTGAGGCCAGAGTAGCTCAGCGGTAGAGCACTTCCTTGGTAAGGAAGGGGTCGGGGGTTCAATTCCCCCCTCCGGCTCAACAGGAAACTTGATTTATAATTGATTATAGATAAACTTAATTAAATACGCTTGGAGTTATGGCAAAAGAAAAATTTGACAGGTCGAAACCGCACGTAAATGTTGGTACAATTGGTCACGTTGATCATGGCAAGACCACCTTGACGGCAGCGATCACTATGGTCCTTGCCAAAAAGGGTCTCTCTGAAATCAGAGATTTTGACTCAATCGATAATGCCCCTGAAGAAAAAGAAAGAGGTATTACCATTAACACTGCTCACGTTGAATATCAGACATCAAAACGTCATTATGCACACGTTGACTGTCCCGGACATGCTGACTATATCAAGAATATGGTTACAGGCGCTGCTCAGATGGACGGTGCTATTCTGGTGGTTGCTGCTGATGATGGCCCAATGCCTCAGACGCGTGAACACATTCTGCTTGCACATCAGGTAAACGTACCTACTGTGCTTGTATTTATGAATAAAGTTGATTTGGTTGATGATCCGGAACTTCTTGATCTCGTTGAGATGGAGGTTCGTGATCTTCTTAACTTTTATAAGTTTGATGGAGACAATGCTCCGGTTATCCGTGGTTCAGCTCTTGGCGCTATGCATGGAGAAGCGAAATGGGAAGAAAAAGTAATGGAGCTGATGGATGCAGTTGATTCATACATCCCGATACCTCCAAGAGAAAATGAGAAACCATTTCTTATGCCTGTTGAAGACGTTTTTTCTATCACAGGTCGTGGTACTGTTGCAACAGGGCGTATTGAAACCGGTGTTGTCAACACAGGCGACGAACTTGAACTTATCGGACTTGCCGCAACCAAACGTAAATCAGTATGCACAGGAGTTGAGATGTTCCGCAAGATTCTCGACAGGGGTGAAGCTGGTGATAACGTAGGTCTGCTTCTTCGTGGCGTTGATAAAAAAGAGATCAAAAGAGGTATGGTTCTTGCTAAACCAGGCTCAATAACACCTCACACAAAAATTAAAGCTGAGGTTTATGTACTTAAGAAAGAAGAAGGTGGACGACACACTCCCTTCCATAATAAATACCGTCCTCAGTTCTACGTTAGAACGCTTGATATAACTGGTGAGATTACACTTCCTGAAGGAACAGAAATGGTGATGCCAGGTGATAATGTTACTATTACAATTGACCTTATCTATCCGGTTGCTATTAATGTAGGTCTCCGTTTCGCTATCCGTGAAGGTGGCAGAACCGTAGGCGCCGGACAGGTAACTCAGATCTTAGAATAACGATTTTGGATATCAGTGTAGGGTCAGGTCGCGACCAGACCCTACACCTATACACGGGTGTAGCTCAGTTGGTAGAGCACTGGTCTCCAAAACCAGGTGTCGGGAGTTCGAGTCTCTCCTCCCGTGCAAAATTATTAGTACTATGAATATAAAAGGATATTTTCAGGAATCATATACAGAGCTTGTACACAAGGTAACCTGGCCAACCTGGAGCGAACTTCAGAACAGCGCTGTTTTAGTTATGATAACTTCATTGATCTTTGCTCTTATAGTTGCTGGCATGGATTTTATGTTCAGCAAGGCAATGGAATTCATTTACAGTTTGTTATACTAAACAGGAGAAGGTTCCAATGAGTGAGAATATAAAAAAGTGGTACGTTCTTCGGGCTATCGGTGGAAAAGAAAAAAAGGTCAAAGAGTATATTGATAGTGAAGTTTTGCGTCTTAAACTTGAAGATTATATCTCACAGGTTCTTATCCCTACTGAAAAGGTTTATCTGATAAGGGCAGGGAAAAAAATCAGCAAGGAAAGAACATTCTTTCCCGGATACGTTCTGGTGGAAGCTTTACTTACTGGAGAGATACCTCATTTATTGAGGAATGTGCCTAATGTAATAGGATTTCTGGGTTCTCAGGATGGTGAACCTGTACCACTCAGAAAAGCTGAGATTAACCGTATTCTTGGAAAAGTCGATGAACTGAATGCAAGCGATGAAGAACTGAATGTTCCGTTCTTTGTAGGAGAATCGGTAAAAGTAATTGACGGTCCTTTCAATAGTTTCACGGGAATAATTGAAGAGGTGAATGATGAAAAGAAAAAGCTTAAAGTAATGGTAAAAATATTTGGCAGAAAAACCCCGCTTGAGCTTAGTTTTATGCAGGTAGAAAAAGAAAATTAACTGAAGATATTGGTAGTTGTAATATTCATAATGCTTCCTGAATAACTACCAAGGTCTCGCAATAAACACGCAAATTTTAAATTATGGCAAAAGAAGTTGCTGGACTAATCAAGTTACAGATTCGTGGCGGAAGTGCTAATCCATCACCACCCGTAGGGCCTGCTTTAGGTTCCAAAGGTGTAAATATAATGGATTTCTGTAAGCAATTTAATGCAAGGACTCAGGACAAGGCTGGAAAAGTAATACCGGTAGTAATAACTGTTTATGGTGATAAATCATTCGATTTTGTCACTAAAACACCACCGGTCGCCGTACAGCTACTTGAAGTTGCTAAAGCAAAGAAAGGTTCTCAGGAACCTAACCGAGAAAAAATAGCTTCAGTTTCCTGGGACCAGGTCAAGACGATTGCTTCGGATAAAATGGAGGATTTAAACTGTTTTACAGTGGAGTCCGCTATGCGAATGGTAGCTGGTACAGCCAGAAGTATGGGAATCACCGTTAAAGGAGAATTCCCCGTAAAATAATTAATTAGGAGAAAAAATGACTAAACTTACCAAGAACCAGAAGTTTGCTCTTGAAAAACTCGATAAGGACAAACTTTATACATTGAAAGAAGCTTCTTCTTTGGTTAAGGAAATGACTAAATCAAAGTTTGATGCTTCAGTCGATTTAGATGTAAGGTTAGGTATAGATCCGAGGAAATCCAATCAGATGGTTCGCGGCGTAGTTTCACTCCCTCACGGAACAGGTAAAGAGACACGTGTACTCGTGCTCTGCACCCCCGATAAGGAAGCAGAAGCTAAAGAAGCCGGAGCTGATTTTGTTGGTCTTGACGACTTTGTTGAAAAGATCAAAGGTGGTTGGACAGATATGGATGTTATAATAACCATGCCATCTGTTATGGGAAAGGTCGGTCAGTTAGGTAGAATCCTCGGTCCCCGCGGACTGATGCCGAACCCCAAAAGTGGAACTGTTACTATGGAAATTGGTAAGGCTGTTAAAGAAGTGAAGCAGGGTAAGATTGATTTCAAAGTTGACAAAAGCGGAATCATTCATGCCTCTATCGGGAAAGTCTCATTCGAACCAAATAAGATCGTCGACAATGCAAGAGAGTTTATCTCAATTGTAAACAAACTTAAACCAGCTGCTGCTAAAGGTACCTACATTCGTAGCGTATTCATATCCAGCACAATGAGTCCTGGGGTTAAGATCGATCCAAAAGGGCTTGATGATTAATTAGTTAAGTTAAAACTTGAAGAAATAATGAGACGGGAAGAAAAAAATGCTATCATAGACAGCCTTGCTGAGAGATTAAAAGAGTACAGCCACTTTTATCTGACTGATACTGCTCAGCTTAATGCCGCTGATACAAGTGACCTCAGAAGAAAGTGTTTCGAAAACGATATTAAACTCGTCGTTGTAAAAAATACTCTCCTAAAAAGAGCGCTTGAGCAGTCTAATGGAAACTTTGATGAACTATATCCGGTTCTGAAAGGTACTACGTCCATCATGTTTACACAATCCGGAAATGTTCCTGCAAAACTTATTAAGGAATTCCGCAGGAAACATGATAAACCTGTGCTTAAAGGTGCATACGTTCAGGAATCAGTTTATGTGGGAGAAAATATGCTCGAAGCACTTATCTCCATCAAAACCAAAAACGAACTGATTGGTGATATTATCATGCTTTTGCAATCACCCGCCAAAAACGTTATCGGAGCACTCCTGTCAGGTGGAACAATAATTCATGGTGTTCTTGAAACACTGTCAAAAAGAGAAGAGTAATTATAATATAATTAAATTAAAAATCGATAAAAATGGCAGATCTTAAGAAATTTGCAGAAGAACTGGTTAACTTATCTGTAAAAGAAGTAAACGAACTCGCTAAAATACTTAAAGATGAGTATGGTATTGAACCAGCTGCAGCTGCAGTTGTAGCCGCCGGCCCGGCAGCCAGTGATGTTGTTGCTGTTGAAGAGAAATCAACATTCGATGTTATTCTCAAAGCAGCAGGAGGTCAGAAATTGCAGATTGTGAAATTAGTTAAGGATATCACCGGTCTCGGACTGAAAGAAGCTAAAGCAGTAGTTGATGCTGCCCCTTCTCCAGTTAAAGAAGGTATTTCCAAAGATGAAGCTGAAGCAATAAAAAGTCAATTAGTAGAAGCAGGAGCTGAAGTTGAACTTAAATAAGTTATACCTGTTTGATGGGTTATAGGTTTAGTCCCGAGAATTCGGGACTAAGCCTTTTTGTTCTTTAAATTATAAGTTCACTTAATCTTTTAATAAATGTCCTCAAAAAATACCGAAAGAATAAGTTTCGCATCCAGAAAAAATCAGCTTGAATATCCTGACTTTCTGGAAGTTCAGTTGAAATCATTCGGTGAGTTTTTTCAGCTTGGAACTACTCCCGAAAACAGGAAAAGAGAGGGACTATTTAAAGTCTTTACGGAAAATTTCCCAATAACTGATACAAGGAACAATTTCGTACTTGAATTTCTGGATTATTATATTGACCCTCCACGTTATACAATTGAAGAATGTATCGAACGGGGACTCACATTCAGTGTTCCGCTTAAAGCAAAACTAAAACTTTACTGTACAGATCCCGAACATGAGGATTTTGATACAGTTATCCAGGACGTATATCTTGGTACCGTTCCCTACATGACCGAACGTGCTACTTTCGTTATTAACGGTGCCGAAAGAGTGGTAGTTTCACAGTTGCACCGGTCACCTGGCGTCTTCTTCGGCCAAAGTGTACATGCAAATGGGACTAAACTCTATTCAGCCAGAATAATTCCTTTTAAAGGATCATGGATAGAATTTGCTACAGATATCAATAACGTAATGTACGCGTATATCGACAGGAAGAAAAAACTGCCGGTAACTACACTTCTCCGCGCAATCGGGTTCGAAAGCGATAAGGAGATACTAGAGATTTTTAACCTCGCTGAAGAACATAAAGTATCTAAAACAAATATCAAAAAACTCGTTGGACGTAAACTGGCAGCCAGGGTACTAAAGACATGGGTTGAAGACTTTGTTGACGAAGATACGGGCGAAGTAGTATCAATTGAAAGAAATGAAGTAATTCTCGACAGAGAGACTGTTATTGAATCAGAACATGTCGATATGATAGTTGATTCAGGCGCTAAGGCAATTCTTTTGCACAAAGATGATACAACCCTGTCAGATTACGCAATTATTTATAACACACTTCAGAAAGATCCCTGTAACTCTGAAAAAGAGGCAGTTATTTATATTTACCGTCAACTACGCAATGCTGAACCACCAGATGAGGCTACAGCACGCGACGTTATCGACAAACTCTTCTTTTCAGATAAGAGATATGACCTTGGTGAAGTTGGACGATACAGGATAAACAAGAAACTGGGACTTAACACCGAAATGAATGTTAAGATTCTTACCCGTGAAGATATTATCAAGATTATCGGATACCTGATTGAGTTAATTAACTCCAAGACCGATATCGATGATATTGACCATCTTAGTAATAGAAGGGTACGTACTGTAGGAGAGCAGTTGTTTGCTCAGTTCGGTGTCGGACTTGCCCGTATGGCTCGTACAATACGTGAAAGAATGAATGTCAGGGATAATGAGGTATTTACACCTGTCGACCTTATAAATTCAAAAACTCTTTCATCTGTAATTAATTCATTCTTCGGGACAAATCAGCTCTCGCAGTTCATGGACCAGACCAATCCTCTTGCTGAAATGACACACAAACGTCGTATGTCAGCCCTGGGACCCGGTGGTCTTTCACGCGAAAGAGCAGGATTTGAAGTGCGAGACGTTCACTACACTCACTATGGACGACTTTGCCCGATTGAAACACCGGAAGGACCAAACATCGGTCTTATATCTTCACTTTGTGTCTTCGCCAAGATCAATACACTGGGATTTATTGAAACTCCATACCTTAAAGTTAAGGATTCTCAGGTAGATTTCGGTGAAGATGGCATTGTATGGCTGAGCGCTGAAGAAGAAGAAGAAAAAATGATTGCCCAGGCAAATGCTCCACTCTTAAAAGATGGACATTTTGCGAATCTGAGAGCAAAATGCAGATATGAAGCAGATTATCCGTTTGAGGAAGTTTCTAAAGTCGACCTTATGGATGTTGCTCCAAACCAGATTGCTTCAATAGCTGCTTCACTCATTCCATTTCTTGAACACGATGATGCCAACAGGGCCCTCATGGGATCAAACATGATGCGCCAGGCTGTTCCTCTTATTAATCCGGAAGCGCCAATCGTCGGCACCGGCCTTGAAGGTAAGGTGATCAGCGACAGCCGGATACTATTCGCTGCCGATGGTGACGGAGTGGTAGAATTTGTGGATTCAAATGAAATTGTAATAAGATACACTCGTACTGACGAAGAAAAGTTCCTGAGTTTTGATGATGATATAAAGCGTTATACGCTTCCAAAATACCGGAAAACAAACCAGAATACTTGTATAAACCTTATACCTGTTGTCAGAAAAGGTGAAAAAGTAACTAAAGGTCAGGTACTTACCGAAGGCTACGGAACTAAACATGGTGAACTGGCTCTTGGAAGAAACCTCAAAGTTGCTTTCATGCCATGGAAAGGCTATAACTTCGAAGATGCAATAGTGATCTCTGATAAAGTTGTCCAGGAAGATTACTTTACCTCAGTCCATATTGATGAATACCAGCTTGAGGTACGCGATACAAAAAGAGGTCTTGAAGAACTCACATCCGATATACCAAATGTAAGCGAGGAAGCAACAAAAAACCTCGACGAGAATGGTCTTATCAGGATAGGAGCACATATCAGACCGGGTGATATTCTGATTGGTAAGATTACACCTAAAGGTGAATCAGATCCATCACCTGAAGAAAAACTTCTACGAGCAATCTTTGGTGATAAAGCCGGTGACGTAAAAGACGCTTCACTTAAGGCAGGGCCTTCACTTGAAGGTGTTGTAATTAATAAAAAACTGTTCACAAGGGCTATCAAAGACAGAAAAGCCAAAGCAGTCGAAAAACCGCTTCTTGACAAGATTGAGACAGAGTTCAACAGAAGCGCTGATGAGCTTAAAGCCAGACTTGTCGATAAACTTTTCATCCTTGTTAATGGAAAAACATCACAGGGAGTCAAAGATTACCTGAACGTAGACGTAATTCCAAAAGGAAGTAAGTTCACTTTGAAACAGCTTCAGGAGGTTGATTTTCTTAATGCCAATCCCAACAAGTGGACTACCGATAAAAAGAAGAATGACAGTATCAAACAGCTGCTCCATAATTATTTAATCAAGCATAAGGAGATTGACGGTGTTTATAAACGCAGGAAATATAATATCACAATTGGAGATGAACTACCGACTGGTATAGTACGTCTTGCCAAAGTATATATAGCCAAGAAGCGCAAGGTTAAAGTTGGAGATAAGATGGCCGGACGTCATGGTAATAAAGGTATTGTTGCCAGGATAGTAAGGGCAGAAGATATGCCTTTCCTTGAAGATGGCACCCCGGTTGATATTGTTCTGAACCCTCTTGGTGTACCTTCGAGGATGAACCTTGGACAGATTTACGAGACTGTTCTCGGGTGGGCCGGACAAAAGCTCGGACTTACTTTCTCAACACCAATTTTCGATGGGGCAACCATAAATCAGATTAACGAATACACCGCGGAGGCGAATCTTCCCAAGTTTGGAAAGACTTACCTCTATGATGGTGGCACTGGCGAAAGATTCGACCAGCCTGCAACCGTGGGCGTTATATACATGCTTAAACTGGGCCATATGGTTGACGATAAGATGCATGCCCGTTCAATCGGACCATACTCTCTTATTACTCAACAACCATTAGGTGGTAAAGCTCAGTTTGGAGGTCAGCGTTTTGGTGAAATGGAAGTATGGGCTCTCGAAGCATTCGGGGCAGCACATATTCTTCAGGAAATACTCACAATTAAATCAGATGATGTTGTTGGCCGTGCCAAAGCATATGAAGCAATTGTAAAAGGCGAACCAATGCCTTTACCAGGTATTCCTGAATCACTTAATGTTCTCCTTCATGAACTGAGAGGTCTCGGACTGAGCGTTATACTTGATTAAGTCAGGTATTTCGCCAGGTTTTGAATTTTTAGTTTTAGAATAAAAAATATTCAGTATATGTCATTCAGAAGAGATAACAAAACAAAGACCAGTTACTCCAAAATCTCAATAGGTCTCGCTTCACCTGAAGAAATACTTGATCGTTCAAGTGGTGAAGTACTGAAGCCCGAAACAATAAATTACCGTACATATAAGCCTGAGCGCGATGGATTATTCTGCGAAAGGATATTTGGACCGGTAAAAGATTATGAGTGCCATTGCGGAAAATATAAAAGAATCCGGTATAAAGGCATCGTTTGCGACCGTTGTGGCGTTGAGGTAACAGAAAAGAAAGTACGTCGGGAAAGGATGGGACATATTTCCCTTGTTGTTCCTGTCGCTCATATCTGGTATTTCCGTTCATTGCCTAATAAAATCGGATATCTTCTGGGGCTTCCTACTAAGAAGCTCGATTCAATTATCTATTATGAGAGATACGTAGTTATTAATGCCGGTATAAAAGCTGTGGATGGTGTTAAGTATCTCGATTTCCTTACAGAAGAGGAATATCTCGAAATTACTGAATCGCTGCCAAAAGAAAACCAGTATCTTGAAGAAAATCATCCTGATAAGTTCGTTGCTGATATGGGTGCAGAAGCTCTGTACAAACTTCTCAGCCGTATAGATCTTGATGAAATGTCGTATTCACTTCGTCACAGAGCTAATACCGAAACTTCACAACAACGTAAAAATGAGGCTCTTAAACGCCTTCAGGTTGTTGAAGCTTTCAGAGATTCAAAACAGGTTAACAAGCCTGAATGGATGATTATCAAAGTTGTACCTGTAATTCCACCTGAACTGAGACCTCTTGTACCTCTCGATGGTGGTCGGTTTGCAACAAGCGACCTGAACGACCTTTACAGAAGGGTCATCATCAGAAATAACCGTCTGAAAAGACTTATTGAGATCAAAGCGCCGGAAGTAATCCTGCGTAACGAAAAACGTATGCTCCAGGAAGCAGTCGATTCTCTTTTCGATAATTCAAGGAAAGCAAACGCTGTAAAAACAGATGCTAACCGTCCTCTTAAATCACTTAGTGACAGTCTGAAAGGAAAACAGGGAAGGTTCCGTCAGAACCTGCTCGGTAAGAGGGTTGACTACTCTGCACGTTCGGTAATTGTTGTTGGTCCGGAACTGGGATTACATGAATGCGGATTACCAAAGGACATGGCTGCAGAACTCTATAAACCATTCATTATCCGTAAACTGATCGAA
>Ga0209880_1000397_pt1 | contig 11548 bp, 11 predicted proteins | sample PersoiDNA2013191_FD_185803 | JGI IMG/M metagenome (GOLD analysis project Ga0209880, IMG submission 185803) | Permafrost soil microbial communities from the Arctic, to analyse light accelerated degradation of dissolved organic matter (DOM) -... | ecosystem: Environmental > Terrestrial > Soil >... | reverse complement strand
TGAGCGCTTCGGCGCGATCACAGACCGCTGTGGCGATGGCCGCATGTCGACAATGCCTCCTGCACTGCTTTCGTTTAAAGCGCGGTCACTCGGGTTCGAGCAGTCGATTGAGTCCATCGGCTGGATAAATATCTTTTCCGCGTAAAACCTCTGCACGGATCGATTGTCACATAGTCGATGGCAATTTTATGTGTGCCAAAAAGGAACCCAATTGTGCTTGCCAGCGCCATGATTGAGCCACACTATACCAGCGCTATCAATAATCAAAAACGATATAAACCATGAAGTTATTCACCGGATTGAAAAAAATCAGGGAGTTTGAAAGGCTGCAACTACCTTTCCTCAAGTCCGTCGTCGATTTTGATATCGTCATCGAGATCGGATATGCGGAAGAGCAGGGGCAACCACTAACGCTGAAACAGCTCTTTCTGCTGAATATCAGTTCGCGCACGACGGTACGCCGCAAATTAGCCAGGCTTATTGAGCAAGGAATCGTAATCCGGCGCAAACAGGTGAACGATCATCGCGCCAGCCTCCTGATCATTTCTCATTCCAGTGTCAAACTGCTAGCCAAGTATGGCGGCACACTTACATCTATTTCGGCGTTGTGTTTCGAATAGGCTGCAGAAAGTCTGTCCGCCGGGACCGGCAGACAAAACGTCAAAAAAGAGCGTGCATATAGAACAGATTTTATGGGATCAATCAGAACAGATTTTATGGGATCAATCTTCGTTGTTGCGCTGCGTTTTTTTTGACCCTATCGGTAACACGTCCATGCCGTAATGGGACGATCGCCATGTCTTCACCGCATACGCCAAAGCAAAACCATCTTCTCGCGGCCCTGCCCGAGGCGGATTACGCGCGCCTGGTGCCCGATCTCGAACTCATCCCGATGCCGCTCGGATGGGCGGTGTACGAATCCGGCGGTCGCATGAGCTACCTGTATTTCCCGACCACCAGCATCGTCTCGCTGCTCTACGTCATGGAAAGCGGCGCATCCGCAGAAATCGCGGTCACCGGCAACGACGGCCTGGTCGGCATCTCCTTGTTCATGGGCGGGGAAAGCACGCTCAGCCGAGCAGTGGTGCAAAGCGCAGGCAACGGTTACCGGCTCAAGGCGACAGCCCTGAAAAGGGAATTCTCCACGGGCGGTCATTTGCAGCATTTGGCGCTGCGTTACACCCAGGCGCTGATGACGCAAATGGCGCAGACCGCGGTGTGCAATCGGCACCATGCGCTGGACCAGCAACTATGCCGTTGGTTGCTGTTGAGCCTGGATCGCATGGAAAACAGCGAGCTGGTCATGACGCAGGAATTGATTGCGAACATGCTGGGCGTACGACGGGAGGGCGTGACCGAGGCTGCCGGCAAATTGCAGAAGGACGGAGTGATTCAGTACAGCCGCGGACACATCAGCATACTGAGTCGCGCAAAGCTGGAAGCACGCGTATGCGAATGCTATGCGGTGGTAAAAAAGGAGTACGACCGCCTGTTGCCGTATAAACTGATCATCTGACCCCGAGTCTCCCGCTTGGGCGGATGCGCACGCACAGGTGCGCGGCAATTAGCCGGGATCTAGGGCCCCATCACGCAACAGCCGCGCAATGCGGCCCTGCCCGGTTCATTTGAAATGCTTAACGCCGCAAATATGTGCGCTGGCGAGCGGAACATTTCGGCGGACGGAAGGAGAATGAATATGGGTGTTCAGATCTCCCTCCTGATGAGCACCTAAAATACCTTGCCCGGCAACGGCGATCCCGTTCCGGGCATTTTTTGCCTATCCCGCGAAAAGCAGACCAGCCGAAATTGAAACTTTAGCGGGGCGGTCGCGCTTCGCTGTTACCGGCGGCCCGCCTCGTCGAGCTGGCCCTGCAACATTTCCTGGCGCAGCTGCTGGGCTCACCCACCGTCGTGCATGTCCTTGACAATTTCGTAACACGAGCAAGCGGCGGCTTCCAGGCCTTTGCGATCGAGAATCGTGATATTGCCGCGGCTGTAGCTGATCAGCTTGTTTTGCTGCAGCGTGCGCGCGGCCTTGGTGACGCCGACCCGCCGCACGCCCAGCATGTGCGAAAGGAATTCCTGGGTGAGCCGGAATGGGCTTGATTGCATGCGATCGTGGGTCATCAGCAGCCAGCGGGCCAGGCGCGCTTCCACGACGTGAAAGCGGTTGCATGCGGCGGTTTGGGTGATCTGGGCCATCAAAGTATAGGTGTAGCGGTGCAGTTCTCGCTGCAGTGGCTGGCTTCGCCGGAGTTCCTTGAGAAAGGGCGTCGCTTTCATGCGCATGGCCGTTCCGGTTCCCTGCACCAGAGCGCGCACCGGGGAAATCGCGATCTCCAGCGCGAGAGGAACGCCGACCATGCCTTCGCGGCCGACCAAGCCGACCTCCAGGGCCTGGTGCTGGTCCACCAACGTCAGCAGGGAAACGATGGAGTCATTGGGAAAGTAGACGTACTTTATCTGCTCCCCGGGCTCATACAGCACCTCGCCGTAAGTCAGCGCAACCTGTTCCAGTTCGTCGATCAAGTGCCGACACTCTTTGCGCGGCAGGGCGGCGAGCAGGTTGTTTGCTTCTGGGATTCGTTTCGCAATGCGCGTCGGATCCTTCGGACGCGGCAGGGTCGGAATCAACCTGTTTGCTACAGATACTCGGTTCGCAATATCCATCTCCATCGGTTCCTCCGAATTTTTCGCGTTCCAATGAGAACCCTCATTGGGAGACCCAACAGGCGGCACACGGAGGTGCAAAGATCCAGATCCGATGTCGAAAGTCATCATCAATTGCCTTCGGTCGCTGTCCCGCCACGCGTCGCGGGAGAAATGGCGGCGCCACGGCATGGCGCAAAGACTTTACAAGTGCGAAGCGTACGGTAAAAAACTTGCGGCGTATGTACGCCGGCGCACAGAGTCTGTGGAACCCGGAGGGGAGAATCGGCTTTATGCACGGCAGCCCCCGAAATGGGGGTGACGCCCCAATCGCTGGGCCAAAACCGTCCAAGGATCGGTTCGGGCGCTTTCTTGATCGGGGGAATTCGAATTCAACCACGAAAGGATATCAACATGCTTTATACCATCGCCGTCGTTCTGATCATCTTGTGGCTCTTGGGCCTGGTGACTTCCTACACCATGGGCGGCTTCATCCATGTTCTCTTGGTTATCGCCATCGTGGTAGTCCTGCTCAGGGTCATCAGCGGGCGCCGTCCTCTCTGACCACGGCGCAGACCCAAACATGGAAATCGGGAACCGGAGTCAATTAGAATGAACCCAGTCGCTTTGGCAATTCTCGCGGGGGGCATTCCGCTCACGACGGCCGGATGGCGATTCCCATTCAAATGAGGCAATCATGATCACCAACAGATTCTTTCTCCTTGCGTTGCTGCTGGCCGGCGGGGCCGCGGCGGCCTTCACCATCGGTCGCCATTCCCGCCACCTGGAGAAGCAGCAGCACAAGGAGGACTTGCGCACCTGGGAGCATGAGGGCGGCAATCTGGCGCCATCCGCAACGACCGCGGCGGGAACCGTCTGAGCCATCCATTTATTTCCTGCGACCGGCTTTCTTGAACAGCCGCGTCCGAGCCAATCACATTGCCGAGGAGTCACCAATGAAACCAACCCTGCTGAAAGATGTGTCGTCGAAGCGGCCGCCCCTGTCCGACATCAAGACTTTGCGCGAGCGCGCGCGACAACATATCGAGAAAGGCGCAGTAACTTCCGGCTATGCCGCCGACCGCGAGAACGTGATCAAGATGCTGAATGAAGCGCTCGCGACCGAGCTTGTCTGCGTGCTGCGCTACAAGCGCCACTACTTCATGGCTGCGGGCATCCACGCCGCGCCGGTCGCAGCCGAATTTCTGCAGCATGCGACTGAGGAAATGTCACATGCCGACCTCATCGCCAAGCGCATTATCGAGCTCCGCGGCGAGCCGAATTTCTCGCCGGACGGGCTGGCGGCCCGCAGCCATGCGGAATACGTCGAGGGCGATTCGCTCAAGAGCATGATCAAGGAAGATCTGATTGCCGAGCGAATCGCGATCGAGAGCTATCGCGAGATGATCGCCTACCTCGGCGATCAGGATCCGACCACGCACCGCATGCTGGAGGAAATACTCGCCAGCGAAGAGGAGCATGCCGAAGACCTGTCGTCGCTCCTCGAGGGGATGAAGGACTACGGGAAGGTCTGATACGACAGGTTTTGCGAGCCGTCCCGCCACTTGTAATCGAGTTTATTCGATCGTTTACAACCTCCCCTACCTGACTGATTGAGGGCTAACCAGCTTTATTGCTCCGGCCCCGGCAATCTCAGCCGATCGGCGCGGGCCGTCCGTTCGCGTACCCTTGGTATCCGGTAAATCCCATCCGAAATGTTGACCGCGACGACGGGCGCAAGGCCGGCGCCGGGCGCAAGGGCGGGTACAATCCGGTTTGGGTCATTATCCAAGGATGAAGGTTCGCCATGAAAACAAAAGTTACGCAGGAAAAAGCGCTGCGCTGGGCGGCTCAGGGGCTGACGCTTCTGGTGGTGCTGGTTGCCGCGGTTGCGGTGAATCTGTACTTCAAGATCGACGAGCTCGAGACCTCGCTGTCTCAGGCGCGGGTGGAGTCGGACAAGACGAATCAGGCGGCGGCAGCGGCACGCAAGAAGCTGCAGGATGAGCTCAATGCGGCAAACACCAAGTCCGCAGCGCTGGAGCAGCAGCAGCACGAAGCGGACAAGCTGAAGACGCTGCTCGCCAAGATGGAACCTCAACTCGCAGGGGTCCTGGAGGCTGTCGTCAACGCCAAAGCGAGCAAGCCGGAGGCGCGCGCCGCGGCGCTCACCAGCCTCGGCGTGATCGGTCAGATTGTCCACGGACCGAACAACGAGGCCGCGCTCGGGGCGCTGGACCGCGCGCTCGGCATCGACCAGGCCAATTGCGTCGCCGGGCTCGCGGTCAATCTCGGCGGCGCCAAGAAAATCGAAGTCGCGCCCGGTTGCCAGGCATTGCTGTCCGGCGCGGCTGCCGCGAGCGAAGCCAAGCCCGCGGCCGAGGCGAAGCCGGATGCGGCGCCCGCAGGCGGGGCCGCCAAAGCCGCTCAGCCGGCGGGCAAGGGCTGACGGCCGATTCTGGCAGCAAGCTAAACACCTCGATCCTTGTGGAAGAAACCTATGCCCAAGCTGAACGCCGGCGCGGTCTCCATCGACTATGAACTGCGGGGCGGGGGCCCGCCGTTGCTGATGATCAACGGCTTTCGCCGCAGCCGTGTGGTGTGGCTGGAGGGCGTGCTCAAGCCGCTGGCGGAGCGCTTCCAGCTAATATTGATGGACAACCGCGGCACTGGCCAGTCCGACAAACCCCGGGACGGTTATAGTATCGAGGCCTTCGCGGACGATTGCGCGGGGGTGATCGCCGCGCTCGGCTTGCCTCGCGCGCACGTCTTCGGCGTTTCCATGGGCGGGATGATTGCCCAGCGTCTTGCCACGCGGCACCCGCAGAAGGTGCATGGCCTGGCGCTGGGCTGCACCAACTGCGGCCGCGGCGGCTCGATTCTGTCGGAAAAGCGCATCGGCGAACTGCTGCGGCTGGTGCCGAACGACACGATCGACGCGCGCGAAGTCGCCCGGCGGCAGGAGGAGGCGTACTACATGCCCGGCTTCCGTGAGAGCCAGCGGACCGTGATCGAGGGCCTGTACGACCTGGTTAACCAGAACCCCACGCCGCCGCACGCGGTGCAGGGGCACCTCAAGGCCATCGACGCGTTCGACGCCTGCGCGGACCTGCCGCGGATCAAGGCGCCCACTCTGGTCATCGCAGGCGAAGGCGATCCGCTCATCCCGGCGGAGAACTCGCGCCTGATCGCCGGCCGCATCCCCGGGGCGCAACTCGTGCTGCTGCCGGACGCTTCCCACTTCTTCTGGATCGAGAAGCCGCGGGAGACGGCGGACGCGCTGATCCGCTTCTTCGGCAAGCTTGCCTAGCCGGCGCGGCTGCAGGCACGCGCGCCAGTCTACGTCCGTCGCAAGCGTTGCAGCAAACTGAATCCGCACTTCAGACCGAGGCCCAACCATGATCTACGAACTCTATTACTGGCCCGGCATACAGGGCCGCGGCGAATTCGTGCGCCTCGCCCTGGAACAAGCCGGCGCCGAATACCGTGATGTCGCCCTCGTGCCGGACGAGGAGGGGGGCGGTGTGCCGGCGATGATGAAATTCCTCGACGGCCCCGGCGTCGCGCGGCCGCCGTTTGCGCCGCCGTTTCTGAAAGCGGGCCGCATGGTGATCGGGCAGACCGCGAACATCCTGCTGTTTCTCGGCCCGCGGCTCGGCCTTGCGCCGCGCGATCAGAGCGGCCGGCTGTGGACGCATCAGCTGCAGCTCACCCTTGCCGATTTCATTGTGGAGATTCACGATACCCATCATCCCATCGGGGGTGGGCTTTACTATGAAGAGCAGAAGCCGGAAGCCAAGCGCCGCAGCCGCGATTTCCTTGCCCACCGGCTGCCGAAGTTCCTCGGCTATTTCGAACGCGTGATCGAGCGCAATCCGGACAGCGACAAATGGCTGGCCGGCAGCCGGCTGACCTATGTCGATCTGTCCATGGCCCAGGTGGTTGCGGGGCTGCGTTATGCCTTCCCGGCGGCCAGCAGGAAAGCGCTGCGCGCCTGCGCTCGCCTGCGCGCGCTGCACGATGAGGTTTTTGCCCGCCCGCGCATCAAGCGCTATGTCGCATCGGGGCGGCGGCTGGCCTTCAACAACGATGACATTTTCCGGCGCTATCCCGAACTCGATGGGTAGCCAGCGCAGGCCGCAGCATTGATCCAGAATGAAGGCTGCGGCAGAATCCGTTGATCTGCGGTTTCGTCGTGAAGTCAGCAGCCAGTACCAGACGCTGGTCACCGCGCTTTGGCAACTCAACTAGACGGACCGATAACTGTCGAAACGGGCAAGCGCGAAATGGCAACCTGCCCGCCGCCCCGAATTATCCACCGACGGCGCGGTTTTTGGTTACCATCACGTGGCTCGGATTGAAAGTCCTTGCCTAAATCGCCTTGCAATTATTGCGCCTGACGCGCCGAAGCTCACCGATACCATGATCACCAGCCTGTTTTCACGTTCCGCTCTGCACCAGCACGCCGAACCCGCGCAACGTATCCTCGGCATTGCGGCGCTGCCACCGGATTCGGGCGATCTTGCACGGCTGCTCGCGGCCGACCCGGCGACGGAGGTGCGTATCGCCGCGGCGCTCCGTTGTGCCGATCTGGCCGCGCTCGCCTGCGCCTGGGAAACGGAAACCGACGCCGCGGTGCGGCTTGCACTCGCCCGCGCGCTGGGCAATGTGCTTGCGCAAACGCAGGACAGCGATGGCGCGCAGGCGCTTCTGGAGGCGGATCGCTGCACCGATGCGATCCGCGTCGACGTGGCGCGCCGCACGCAGGACGCGGAGCGCCGGCTCGCCGCGCTCGCCGGTATCCGCGATGAGGACGCGTTGGTCGAACTCGCGCTCCTTGCCGAGCATGCGGAGACGCGGATCGCCGCAGCCGAGCGCGTGCGCACGCCGGATGGCCTGCGCAAGCTCGCCGATGCGGCAAAGAACAAGGATCACGGCGTGGCCAGGCTGGCACGGCAGCGGATCGACGCGATAAAGCAGCGTCTGGCGCAGGAAATTGAGTCCGACGCCATCATCGCGCAGTTGGAAGCGCTGGCGACCGAGCCCGGTCCCATACTCACCGCGGTGATCGAGCTCAACCGCCGCTGGCAGGCGCTCGACCTTACCGGCGAAACTGCCCGCCTCGAACGCTGCGACGCCGCGCGCCACGCCATTCAGGCGCGCTTCGAGCGCGAGCAGGGCGAGCAGCGGGGGAGGGTGCAGTTCGAGCGCAAGCTCAACGAATGGATCGAGACGCTGGGAACCGCGGCGAGCGCCGCGCCGGATGCGCTCGCCGCACCGCGCGCGGAGCTTGCCGCACTGCGCGAGGAAGCGCAGGCACGCAACGACGGCTCTGCGCTGGCCAGGCTCGATCAGGCGGAGCAACGCATAGCGCTACGGGAGGGGGATCTGCGGGCGTTTGCCAGCGCGCAGGCGCTGGTGGTCGAAGCCGAGCAGCTTGTCGCGGGCACGTCCATCGACCATGCAGAACTGCCGACACGGTGGCAGGCGCTCGATCGGGCGATTCGCACGCCGGAGTTGACGCGACGCTTCGAAGCCGCGCTGACGGCGGTCGAGCAGCGCCGGCTGGCGCAGATCCAGGCCACGCAGCAGGAAGCGAACGCTGCGCGGCAGCAGCTCCATGCCCTGCTGCACACCGCGGAGCAGGCACTCGCCGCAGGACAGGTGCAGGCCGCGCGCGCGGCTGCCGACGAGATCAGGACGCTCAAGACGGGCGCCGGCCTGCTGCCGAAGCCGACCACGAAGCGGCTGGGCCGCCTGGTGCAGCAGCTGGTGGAACTCGAACGATGGGAATCGTTCGGCCAGCAAAACGCGCGCGTCCAGCTGTGCGAGCGCGCCGAAGCCGCAGCGAAGCAGACCCTGGACGCGGCGCAACTCGCGCTTGAAGTGCAGAAACTGCGCAACGAGTGGAAAGCGCTCGACCAGCAGCACGCGGGCGTGCCCAAGGCGCTGTGGGAACGCTTCGACGGCGCGTGCGAAAAGGCCTACGCCCCCGCGGCCAGGCATTTCGCGGAGCTGGCGGCGCAAAGAAAGGAAGCGCGCAGGCGGCGCGATGAGTTCATTGCCGCGGCGGCGGCGCATGCGCCGACCCTGCTCGGGGAGCCCATCGACTGGCGTGCGATCGAGCGTTGGTTGCGCGACACCGATCAGCGGTGGCGCGAAGGCGATCTGGGCAGCGTCGATCCGGGTGCATGGAAAAAGTTCGATCTGCGGTTCAAGGCCGCGCTGGCGCCGCTGCGCGAGGCTTTGTCGGCAGCGCGCGATCGCGCCAAGGCGGGGCGTCAGGCTTTGATCGACGAGGCCACGGCGCTCTCAGCCAAAGCTATGGAGCGCGAAGCGCCGTCGCAAGTCAAGGCGATTCAGGCCCGATGGCAGGTCCAGGCAAAGGAGTTGCCCCTGGCGCAGCGCGATGAGCGCGCTCTGTGGACAAAGTTTCGCGCCGCTTGCGACGCCGTGTTCGACGCGCGCCAGAGCAAACGCAAGGAAGAGGACGGCCGCAAGAACGAACATCGCAACGCGCTGCAGGAACTCTGCGTACAACTCGAACAACTCGCGCTGGTGGCGGACAAGGAGGATCAGGAACTCCGCCGCGCGCTGCGGGATCTGCAGGAGCAGTGGAAGCAACAGATCGGCGGGTTTGATCCCAGTTTGCGCGACCTCGAATCCCGCTTCACCAAAGGGAGAGCTGCGCTGGAAACGATGCTGTCGATGCGCGTCCGTTCCCGCGAAGCCGCGGTGTGGCAGACCCTGGCGGCGAAAGAGCGCGTGTGCGAGGAACTGGACGCGTTGGTGCGCTCAGGCGGCGCTTCGGCGCCATTGGAGGCGGAGTCGGTCGAGGCGCAGTCGGCGGCGGTACAGGAACGATGGGCGGCTTTGCCCGCCTTGGCAGCCGCCTGGGAGCAAAAAATGCTGGCGCGGCGGGCCGCCGCGCTGGGCGCGCTGTCCGAGGAGGCGGCGGCCGCAGAGCACCTGGCGCGGATCGAACGCGGAGCCGGATCGCGCCGCGAGGGCCTGCTCGAGCTCGAGTTGCTGCTGGGTCTGGAAAGCCCGCCCGAATTTCAGCCGCAACGGCTTGCGCTACAGGTGAAACAGTTGCGGGACCGGTTCCAGAGTGCGCGAACGACTGGTGCCGTCACCGCGGGCGAGCGCCTGCTTGCGTGGTGCGCCCAACCGGGCGTCGCCGATGCGCTCGATCGCCAGCGATGTGAACGAATTCTCTCGAAAGTCGAGCAGGCGCGCTGAGATAGGTACCTTATTGCGCGGGTGACTGCGGCACACGATGACCTTGATTCGCACATCTCTACTTGCGCTGTCCCTGGTGCTCGCGGCGTGCGCGCCGGTGCCGCAGCGCGCGGGCATTCCGACAACATGGCAGGGGTCACCGAACTTCAACGAAAGGAAACCGAATTTCGTCATTCTTCATCACACCAGCGATGACGCGGTCGATCAGGCGCTGCGCACGCTAGCCGATCCGGCGCGAAGCGTGAGCGCGCATTATCTGATCGGGCGTGACGGGACGATCATCCAGCTGGTTGACGAACGTGCTCGAGCCTGGCACGCCGGCGAGTCGAAATGGGGCTCTGATACGGATCTCAATTCAGCGTCCCTGAGCATCGAGCTCGACAACAACGGACACGAGCCGTTTGCCGACGCCCAGATTTCAGCCTTGCTTCGCCTGTTGACCGACATCAGGGAGCGCTATCACATCCCCGCCGCGAATTTTCTGGGTCACGCCGATGTTGCGCCGAAGCGAAAGACCGATCCCAGCCGCTACTTTCCATGGAAGACGCTTGCGGATCACGGATTTGGCCTTTGGTGCGATCCGCCTTTTCCGGAGCCGCCGACGCCGTTCGACGCTGCAGCGGAATTGCGGGCGCTGGGTTACGACATTGGCGACGAAGTGGCGGCGGTTCGGGCGTTCAAGCTGCACTTCCTGCCGGACGAGTTATCGCCCGAGCTGACTGACCGCAGCCGCGCTCTGCTTCACTGCCTTTACCAGAAAGCCGCCGGCTGAGATTCGCGCATCGCCGGCGTCACGGACGTAATCGGAGTATCGCTACCACGCGGCATCCAGCAATTGGCGCACCGCCGCCGGTCCGTCGATCTTGCGTGGATTGGTGTGCACCCAGCGATCGTGCATCGATTCCTCGGCGACGCGATCGAGCAGGTCTGCGCTCACGCCTACGTCGCGCAAGGTGCGCGGCAGACCCAGTTCGGCGATCAGCGCGGCCAGCACATCGGCGGCCGGCTCGCCCGGCCGGCCGAGCGCTTCGCTGACCAGTTTCTGGCGCTCTGCGTTCACCGGGTAGTTGAAGCGCATCACATGCGGCAGCATGACGCATGAGGTGTAGCCATGCGGCACGCCGGCGGTGCCGCCCAGCACATGGCCGATGCCGTGGCTGGCGCCTTTCTCGACGCCGGCACTGCTGCCGATGATCGACATCCACGAGCCCAACTGACAATCCAGCCGCGCCGGCAGGTCTTTCGGGTCCGCCTTCACCGCGCGCAAGCCCCGTCCCAGCAGGCGCAGGGCGTGGAACGATGTGCCGTCGGAGAAAGGCTTGCTGCTGATCGAACACAGATCCTCGGCTGCGTGGTCCACCGCCCGGATTCCCGTCGACAGCCACAACCATTCCGGCGTGTGCACCGTCACCGCCGGATCGAGGATCACCGTGCGCGGTGCCGCTTGCGGGTGGACGTACATCTCTTTCACGTGGCGGACGGTGTCGGTGCAGCCGGCCAGGGCGGAAAACTCGCCGGCCGAGAGCGTGGTCGGAATGATGACCGAGGCGACGGAAGGCGGCTTATAGCTCGGGCGGACCGTACTGCCGTCGGCGCGGACGGTGACGCGGTAGGCATCCAGCTCGGCGGGATCGGTGATGCCGTTGCCGAGGCAGAT
>Ga0209880_1000396_pt1 | contig 11553 bp, 8 predicted proteins | sample PersoiDNA2013191_FD_185803 | JGI IMG/M metagenome (GOLD analysis project Ga0209880, IMG submission 185803) | Permafrost soil microbial communities from the Arctic, to analyse light accelerated degradation of dissolved organic matter (DOM) -... | ecosystem: Environmental > Terrestrial > Soil >... | reverse complement strand
GCGCAAGGTCACGACATTAGACTTGGGCCCCAGGACGTCGAGAACAACCGCAACTTCGCGACCAAACTGTGGAACGCCGCGCGTTTTTCTGAGATGAACGGCTGCGCTGTGGCCAAAGATTTCGATCCGGGAACAATCAAAGAGACCGTAAATAAATGGATCATTGATCAGTTGGGCGTAACACTAGGCCAAATCGAACTCGCTCTGGACGACTATCGCTTTAATGATGCGGCGCAACGGGCGTACCAATTTGTTTGGAATTTTTATTGCGATTGGTATGTGGAATTCACCAAACCAATTCTTCTCGGCGGTGACGGAGAAATAAAGCGAGAGACGCAGTCAACTGTTGCATACGTTCGCGACGAAATTCTAAAAATTCTGCATCCGTTTATGCCATTCATTACCGAAGAGCTTTGGCATGTGACCGCGATCGGCTCTCGACCAACGTTGTTGGCTCTCACTTCTTGGCCTAGTGAACAGCCCACTTATGTTGATGCCCAAGAAGAGGTGGGCTGGGTTATTGATCTGGTCACCGCTATCCGCTCGATACGCGCCGAGATGAACATCACCGCGGCGATCCCGCTGGTGCTGGCCGGCGCCTCAGCCGGCACACAAGCGCGCGCCGAACGCTGGGCTGAATTCATCAAACGGCTGGCGCGCGTGTCGGAGATTTCCTCCGCCGCCAGCGCGCCGCAGGGCTCGGTGCAGCTCGTGGTGCGCGGCGAGGTGGCGGCACTGCCGCTCAAGGGCGTCATCGATCTCGACGTCGAACGCGCGCGCCTCGCCAAGGAAATGCAGAAGGCCGAGGCCGACATCGCCCGCGTCGATGCCAAGCTTGGCAATGCCAATTTCGTCGCGCGCGCGCCGAAAGCGGTGGTCGAGGAAGAAAAAGAAAAGCGCGCGGAGGCGGTCGGGCGTAAGGAAAAAATCGCGGAGGCGTTGGAGCGGCTCAAGGGCACGACATGATCGACCCCAACAATCGCCCGGGCGGGCCGCAATTGATCCTCACCGCCAAGAACGCCAATAAAGTGCAGTTCTTCGACTCAGCGACACTAGCCAAGACCGGTGAGATTGATATGCCGGCGTCTACGCATGAGATGATCCGCTCGCCGGACGGCGGCAAGGTTTATGCGTCGGTCTATGGCGGTGGCATTTTTGGCAAGAACAAAGACCCCGACCGCCGCATCGCGGTCATCGATCTGGCGTCGAAAAAGCTCGAACGCACCATCGATGTCGGCGACAATTATGCGCCGCATTCGGTGATGATGGATGCGGGCGGCACGTTGTGGTCGACCGCCGAATTGGGTAACGCCGTGCTGGCGATCGACCCCGAAACGGACAAAGTGGAACGCATTGATCTCGGCGGCGCGCCGCATTGGATCACAGTCAGCCATTCCACCGGCAAACTGTTCGCCTCATTTAAGACCAAGGAGACGGTCGCGGTGGTGGATACGGCCTCGCGCCGCATGACCAACAAGATTGCGATCCCGCACGGCGCCGAGGGCATCGCGGTCTCGCCCGACGGCGAGACTTTGTTCGTTTGCGCGCACTGGAAGGGCGTGGTGCACGTCATCGACGCGCGCACGCATGCGCTTCGCCGCACGCTTGCCATCGCCGGCGCGCCGGGCGAGGCCAACCAGCTGCGCCGCGTGCGGGTGTCGCCCGACGGCCGTTATGTCTGCGCCTCATCGCATGTCGACAATTTCGCCGCGGTCTACGACGCCGACACGCTCAAGCAGATCGGTGCCTTCGCCACGCCGAAGGCGCCCATGGGTTTCGGCTTCGCCGCCGACGGCAAGCACGCCTATCTGTGCTGCCACGACGCCGCGATCACATTGGAGTTCGAGTTGGACAATGGCCGCGTCACGCGGCAATTCCCGACAGCGGCCGGTTGCGAATTCATCATCACTTATTGAGTGTTGTATCGGTGAAAATATTTCTCGCGGGAGCGGGTGGGGCGATCGGACGGCGGCTGACGCCGCTGCTGCGCGCCGCCGGCCATGACGTGGTGGGCACCACGCGCTCGCCCGACAAGGCCACGGCTGTCGCGGCGCTCGGCGCCGCGCCGGTGGTGGTCGATGTGTTCGATGCCGCGGCGTTGACGCGTGCGGTGCAAATCGCCGCGCCGCAAGTCGTCATGCATCAGCTCACCGACTTGGCCTTTGCGCCGGACACGCCACGCTACGAAGAAGGGCTCGAGCGCAATGCGAAGCTGCGCATCGAGGGAACGCGCAATCTGGCCGCCGCCGCCAAGGCCGCCGGCGTGACGCGCCTGATCGTGCAGAGCATCGCCTTCGTCTATGCGCCGGGCGATGGCGTGCGCGTCGAAACCGATCCACTTGATCTTGGCGCGGCCGGCGTGCGCAAGCGCACGGTCGACGGCGTTGTGGCGTTGGAAGACGCGACGCTGCAAATGCCGGAAGGCATCGTGCTGCGCTACGGCTTGCTGTACGGCGCGGGCACATGGTTCGAGCTGGAGAAGCGCGGCAAACCGGCCTTGCATGTCGATGTCGCGGCTCACGCTGCGCTACTCGCCGTTAGCAAGGGCAAGCCCGGCATCTACAATATCGCCGAAGATGACGGCGCGATTTCAAGTGAGAAGGCCAAGCGCGAGCTCGGCTTCGATGCGGAGTTTCGCATTTCGAAATAGCTCGTCATTCCGGGACGCGAGCCAACGGGTCCGCGCGAAGCGCGGCCCGATGACAGGCTCCGCGAGCGGGCCCGGAATCCAGACTCCGCAGTGCTGCGGGTCATGGATTCCGGGTTCAGGCGCTTCGCGCCTGCCCCGGAATGACAGTTAGGGTTTGAACGGCTTGCTGAGAAACTTCGACCCCTTCAGTCCGTAGCGCCAGGGGTGCGCCACCGCCTTGGTGATGCCGATGCGCGGGCCCACCACGATTACGGGCGGCGCTGCCCGCGCACGCAGATCGAACGGCGCCCGTTCGAGCGGCAGGCCGTTATGGCGGCTGGTGACGCCGAGCGCCTCGCACAGTTTGCCGGGCCCCGAGCATAGCGCCCGCTCGTCGGACACCCCTTGGGCCATCCCCCGCCGTCGCCGCATTGCAGTAATTCCCGCCACCGGCTCTAGCGCCCGGATCAGCACGGCGCTGGCGCTACCTTCGCCCTCGCAGACGAAATTCAGGCACCAGTGGATGCCGTAGGAGCGGTAGACGTAAGCCACCCCAGGCGGACCAAACATGACGGCGTTGCGGGCCGTCGGCCCCCGGTAGCTGTGCGCGGCCGGGTCGGTGTGGTGATAGGCCTCGACCTCAACAATCCGCCCGCCGACCCCATTAACCAGTAGCGTCGCCCCGATCAGCTCGGGCGCGACCTGGTGCACGGAACGGTCGAAAAAGCTGCGCCGCAGCTTGGGGGGCAGGGACATTTGGGGGGTGCCGGGCTGTGGCTAAGCTGCAACACGTTTAGAACATTTAAGCCATCGGCGCCTATCATCCCCGTCGCGCCGCGATTTGGCCATACCCTTCTCCGACATCGAAGGACGCCGGGCAGCGGCACAAACCGTTGCAGGGTTTTAAGGTTTTAGCGACGGGCCGGGGGGCCTTGGAACAAGCCGGCCGGATCAATTGGGCGGCGATCATTGGGGCGGGGGGCACGGCAAGGTCATGGACGCCAAACTCGACAGCAAGAGCAACCTGAAAGCCAAACTGCCGAGCCGGCACGCCACCGAAGGGCCGGACCGCGCGCCGCATCGCTCGTTCTATTACGCCATGGGGCTTTCCACCGAGCAGATCCACCAGCCCTTCGTCGGCGTCGCCACCTGCTGGAACGAGGCCGCGCCCTGCAACATCGCCCTGATGCGCCAGGCGCAGGCGGTGAAGAAGGGCGTCGCTTCCGTCGGCGCCACGCCGCGCGAATTCTGCACCATCACCGTCACCGACGGCATCGCCATGGGCCATGCCGGCATGAAATCTTCGCTGCCCTCGCGCGAGGTGATCGCGGATTCCGTCGAGCTCACCATGCGCGGCCATTGCTATGACGCGCTGATCGGCGTTGCCGGCTGCGACAAGTCGCAACCCGGCATGATGATGGCGATGTGCCGGCTCAACGTGCCGTCGATCTTCATCTATGGCGGGTCGATCCTGCCCGGAAAGTTCAAGGGCAAGGAAGTCACCGTTCAAGACGTTTACGAAGCGGTCGGCAAGCATTCGGTCGGCGAGATGTCCGACGAGGATCTCAGCACGCTGGAACAGGTTGCGTGTCCGTCGGCCGGCGCTTGCGGCGCGCAATTTACCGCCAACACCATGGCGACCGTCGCGGAAGCTATCGGCCTGGCACTGCCCTATTCGTCCGGCGCGCCGGCGCCTTACGAGATGCGCGACAAATTCTGCATGCTGGCTGGCGAGATGATCATGGACCTGATCGTCAACAACATCCGCCCGCGCGACATTGTCACCCGCAAGGCGCTGGAGAATGCCGCCGCCGTTGTTGCCGCCACCGGCGGCTCGACCAATGCCGCGCTGCATCTGCCGGCGATCGCGCATGAATGCGGCATCGAGTTCGATCTGTTCGACGTCGCCGAAATCTTCAAAAAGACACCGTATATCGCGGATTTGAAACCGGGCGGCCGTTATGTTGCCAAGGATATGTTCGAAGCCGGCGGCGTGCCCCTGCTCATGAAAACGCTGCTCGATCACGGCTTCATGCATGGCGATTGCCTGACGGTCACCGGCCGCACCATGGCCGAGAACATGAAGAACGTGAAATGGAACCCGGCCCAGGACGTGGTGCGTCCGGCCGACAAGCCGTTGCTGGCGACCGGCGGCGTGGTTGGCATGAAAGGCAATCTCGCTCCCGAGGGCGCGATCGTGAAAGTGGCCGGCATGTCGTCGGCGCTCAAGTTCACCGGCCCGGCGCGCTGCTTCGACGGCGAGGAAGCCTGCTTCGACGCGGTCAAGAACAAGAAATATCAGCACGGCGATGTGCTGGTGATCCGCTATGAGGGCCCGCGCGGCGGTCCCGGCATGCGCGAGATGCTCTCGACCACGGCCGCGCTCTATGGCCAGGGTCAGGGCGACAAGGTCGCGCTCATCACCGACGGCCGCTTTTCGGGCGCCACGCGCGGTTTCTGCGTCGGCCATGTCGGTCCGGAGGCGGCGGTCGGCGGGCCGATCGCGCTCATCCGCGACGGCGACATCATCGAACTCGATGCCGAGAAGGGCACCATCAACGTCAAGCTTTCGGCCGACGAATTGGCCAAGCGCAAGACCCAGTGGAAGGCGCGTGAGGCCGAATTCGGCTCCGGTTATTTGTGGAAATACGCCCAGCAGGTAGGGCCGGCCGTCAAAGGCGCGGTCACCCATCCGGGCGGGGCGGGCGAGAAGGCGTGCTATGCGGATAGCTGAGTTCCTGTTGCGCGCAGTGGTGATCGGCGTCGGCCTTGCGGCCGCGCCGGCTATGGCGTTCGACGGCACCAAATCCACCGACGCGATGGCGGCCGCGCCGCCGTTGTCGGCGATGGAAGCCTTCAAATCCGGCGCGCATTGGCTGAAAGCCGGCGAGAAGGCCAAGGCCGTCCACTCGCTCGAATACGCCGCCGAAAAGGGCCACGCGCTGGCGCAGTGGAAACTCGGGCGCATGTACGCCGAAGGCGACGGCGTGACCCAGGACGATCTCAAGGCGTTCGAATATTTCCGCGGCATCGCCGACAGCCATGCCGAGGACAACCCGGACACGCCGCAGTCGCGCTTCGTCGCCAACGCGTTCGTCGCGCTCGGCCACTACTATCTCGACGGTATACCGAAGACGGCGGTCAGGCGCGATCCCGACCGCGCGCGCGAGATGTTCGCCTATGCCGCCTCATATTTCCGCGATTCCGAGGCGCAGTACTATCTGGCGCGGCTCTATCTCGACGGCGTCGGCGCGCCGCACGACCCGCGCCAGGCGGCGCGCTGGTTCGGCCTGTCGGCGCAGAAGGGGCAGTGCCAGTCGCAGGCCATGCTGGGCGCCATGCTGTTTGCCGGCGACCACGTGCCGCGCCAGGCGGCGCGCGGGTTGATGTGGCTCACGCTCGCCAAGGATAGCGCCAAGGAAGGCGCCGCCACCGATCAGGACTGGATCAACCGACTCTATGACAGCGCCTTCCAGCAGGCGACCGAAGACGAGCGCGCGCTGGCGCTGGTCTATCTCAAGCGCTGGATGGAGACGCGAAGGGAGTAGAAGCGTGTCGTCCCGGCCGAGCGCATAAGCGCGAGGGCCGGGACCCATACTCCGCAGTTCATCGATAAGGCACGGCGTATGGGTCCACGCTTTCGCGGGGACGACAGTTGTTGTTCACCTTCCCTCGATATCCAGATCCACATAGACCGGCACGTGGTCGGACGGCTTATCCCATGAGCGTACGTGGCGATCGATGCCGGTATCGATCAGCCGGTCGGCGGCCTGCGGCGACAGCAGCAGGTGATCGATGCGGATGCCGTCATCCTTGGCCCAGGCGCCGGCCTGGTAGTCCCAGAAGGTGTAGAGGTCGCGTGCATCACTGCTGGCGCGAATGGCGTCGGTGAGGCCGAGATTGGTCAGTGCCCGAAACTTCTCCCGGGTCTGCGGCAGGAACAGCGCGTCCTTGGTCCAGGCGGCCGGATTGCGGGCGTCGGCCGCGGTCGGGATGACGTTGTAGTCGCCTGCCAAAAGCATCGGCTCTTCCAGCTTCAGCCGTTCAAGTGAAAAAGCAATAAGCCGGTCCATCCATTTGAGTTTATAAGTATATTTATCCGTATCTGGCGGGTTGCCATTGGGCAGATAGAGGCTCACCACGCGCAGCACCCCGGTCCTGGTGGAGACCAGCGCCTCCAGGAAGCGGGCCTGTACGTCGTCTTTGTCGCCGATCAGGCCGGGCGCCACCTCGTCGAACGGCAGCTTGGAGAGCAAAGCCACGCCGTTGAAGGCTTTCTGGCCATGCACGGCGACGTTGTAGCCAAGGCCCTCGAACGCCTCGCGCGGGAAGGCCTCGTCCACGCACTTGATTTCCTGCAGGCAGACGATGTCGGGGGTGCGCTCAGCCAGCCAGGCCAGCATGTTGTCCAGCCGCTGGCGGATCGAATTAACGTTCCAGGTGGCGATGCGCATGCACGGCTCCGGCGGGCAGACCTGAGTAAAACCAGTGTTTTGCGTGTTTACCAGTGAGCGCAGGGATATGCACCCGGCGGCGTTTATATGTTAGAAGGCGGCCAACGCGGCCCCTTGGATATGCTGGAAATAAAAGTAGTTCCGCGGAATTAGGGAGCGCCTGGGCAGGGCCCTCAAAGAGCTCAGGCCGACAATCGCCGATGACGAAGCGAAAGTGGCTATTTGGGGTGGCGGCGCTCGCCCTGATTGGCATTGTCTTGCTTATCCGCGGCCTGTGGACCAGCGATGGCGCCGCGCGCTCGCAAGCGGCGGTCCACGTGGTGCCGGTCGAGGTCGCCACCGCCGAGCGCAAGGCGGTGCCGGTGCGCATCGAATCGCTGGGCAGCGTCACCCCGATCGCCAGCGTCGCCATCAAGGCGCGGGTCGATACCGCGATCATGGCGGTCCATTTCCGCGACGGCGCCGAAGTTAAGACGGGCGATTTGCTGTTCACGCTCGATGGCCGCGCCATCGAAGCGCAGATCGCGCAGACCGAAGGCATGGTCGCCCGCGACAGGGCGCAACTGGCCGGCGCCGAGCGCGACGTGGCGCGCTACACCGACCTGGTCGCCAAGAGCGCCACGCCGGTGATCAATCTCGACAACGCCAAGACCCAAGCCGACGTCTACCGCGCGGCCATCAAATCCGACCAGGGCTTGCTGGATAATCTCAAAGTCCAGCTCAGTTATTGCACCATCACCGCGGCGATTGACGGCCGCATCAGCGCGGCGGCGGTGAAGGTCGGCAATTTCGTACGGCAGGCCGATACCGCGGCGATGGCGACCATCAACCAGATGGCCCCGGTCTATGTCAGCTTCACGGTGCCGCAGAAGGTCCTGCCGGAAATCCGCCAGGCGTTGGCGGCGGAAACCGCCATCATCGAGGCAGTCGTCCCCGGCGAGCAGAAGCGCGCCAACGGCCAGGTGACGATGATCGAGAATACCGTCGACCCGGCCACCGGCATGGCGACGATCCGCGCCACCATGCCGAACGAGCATGAAGTGCTTTGGCCCGGAACCCTGGTCACCACCGAACTGACCTTGCGGATCGAGCAGGCGGTGGTGGTGCCGTCGAATGCCGTTCAGGTCAGCCAAACCGGAAGCTTCGTGTTCGTGATCAACGACAACGTGGCCAAGGTGCAGCCGGTGAAGGTCGAGCGCACGGTCGGCAGCCTATCGGTGATCGGCAGCGGGCTCAGCGGCGGCGAGACCGTGGTCACCGACGGGCAATTGCTGTTGTCGGAGGGCACCAAGGTCAATCCGCGCCCGTCCAAGGCCGCGGGTTCCTGACCATGAATATCTCGGAAACCTGCATTCGCCGCCCGGTGTTGACGACGCTGATGACGGCGTCGCTGATCGTGTTCGGCGCCTTCGCCTACCGGCTGCTGCCGGTGGCGGCGTTGCCGGCGGTCGATTTTCCCACCATCCAGATCACTGCAACGTTTCCGGGCGCCAGCCCGGAAACCATGGCGGCCTCGGTGGCCTCGCCGATCGAGCGGCAACTGTCGACTATCTCCGGCATCTCATCGATGACCTCGTCGTCATCGCTCGGCTCGACGCAGATCACCATCCAGTTCGATCTCGGCCGCAATATCGACGGCGCTTCGCTCGACGTGCAGACCGCGCTGGCGGTCGCGCAGCGCCGGCTGCCGGTCGAAATGACCACGCCGCCGTTCTTCCGCAAGGTCAATCCCGGCGATTTTCCGGTGCTCTATGTGAGCATGCGTTCCGACACTATGCCGCTATCGGCGGTGGATGAGTACGCCGAGACCGTGCTGGCGCCGACACTTTCGCAATTGCCCGGCGTTGCGCAGGTGCTGGTTTATGGCGCGCAGAAATTCGCCGTGCGCGTCCAGGTCGACCCGGCGGCGGCCGCCGCGCGCAATATCTCGCTCGACGACATCCGCAGCGTGGTCGCCAAGGCCAATTCCTCCACACCAGTCGGCGTGCTGGAGGGCGAGAACCAGGCAGTGACGCTGCTGGCCACCGGCGCCATCGAAAAGGCGGCCAATTATCGTGACGTGATTGTCGCCTACCGCAACGGCGCGCCGATCAAGCTCAACGAAGTGGCGCGCGTGATCGACAGCGTTGAGAACGACAAGGTGGCCAGCTGGTTCAACGATTCCCGCGCCATCGTGCTGGCGATCCAGCGCCAGCCCGACGCCAACACCGTCGAGGTTGTCGATCTGGTGCGCAACAAACTGCCGGCGATGCGCGCGCAAATCCCGTCCGCCATCAACATGACGCCGTTGTTCGACCGCTCGATCTCGATCCGCGCGGCGGTCAGCGACGTGCAGGAGACGCTGGCCATCGCGATCTCGCTGGTGATCATGGTGATCTTCCTGTTCCTGCGGAAGGTCTCGGCGACCATCATCCCGGCTTTGGCGGTGCCGGTGTCGCTGATCGGCACCTGTGCCGCGATGTATGCCTTCGGCTTCTCCATCAACAACATGACGCTGCTGGCGCTCACGCTGTCGGTCGGCTTCGTGGTCGACGACGCCATCGTGATGCTGGAGAACATCGTGCGCCACATCGAGGGCGGCATGCGGCCGTTCGAGGCGGCGCTCAAAGGCTCGCGCGAGATCGGCTTCACCATCGTGTCGATCACCTTCTCGCTGATTGCGGTGTTCATCCCGGTGCTGCTGATGGGCGGCATGGTGGGCCGCGTGTTCCGCGAATTCGCGGTCTCGGTCTCGGTGGCGATCATCGTTTCCGGTTTCGTGTCATTGACGCTGACGCCGATGCTATGCGCGCGCGTGCTCAAGGGCCATCAAGTCGAAGAAAAGCAGAACTTCGTGCTGCGTGCCTTCGAACGCTTTTTCGAGTTCATGCTGCGCGGTTACGAATGGACGCTCGACCGCGTGCTGGCCTACAAGTCGATCATGCTGGGCGTGACGATCGCCACTATCGCGGGCACGATCTGGCTCTATATCGTGGTGCCGAAGGGCTTCTTCCCGACCGAGGACACCGGCTATGTTCTCGGCATCACCGACGCCAGGACCGACATCGCCTTTGCGTCCATGACCGAGCACCAGCGCAAGATCGCTGACATCGTGCGCGCCGATAAGGCCGTGGCTTACGTCAATTCAACGGTCGGCGGCGGCGGTCCGAATTCGGTCACCAACAGCGGGCGCATGCTGGTGGCGCTCAAGCCGCGCAGCGAGCGCGACAGCCTGCCGGAAATCTTGGCGCGGCTGCGCAAGAGCGCGAATGTGATCATCGGCATCCAAATCTTTTTTCAGCCAATCCAGAACATCAATCTCGGCGGCAAGCTGGCCAAGAGCCAATATCAGTACACGCTGCAGTCCAATGACACCGAGGCGCTCTATCGCATCGCGCCCGAACTGCGCGACAAGATCGCCACGATTCCCGGCCTGCTCGACGTCGCCACCGATCTCTACATCAAAAACCCGCAGGTCTCGATCGATGTCGATCGCGAGAAATCCGCGGTCTATGGCGTGAGTGTCGATCAGGTGCGCCAGGAGCTGTACAACGCCTTCGGCACGCGTCAGGTCGCCACCATCTACACGCCGGCCAACGACTATCAGGTCATCCTGGAAAGCATGCCCGAGTACCGTGCAAGCAGGAACGACCTTAGTCGGCTGTATCTGAAGACGACGAACGGCACCGTGGTGCCGCTCTCGGCGGTCACGCACTTCGTCCCGACCGTCGGTCCGCTGCAGATCAATCACCAGGGCCAACAGCCAGCGGTGACCATCTCATTCAACCTGGCGCCCGGTTTCTCGCTCGGCCAGGCGGTCGATGCGATCCAGAAGCTGGAGCGCGACGACCGCTTGCCGGCCACCATCAACACCGGCTTCCAGGGCACCGCCCAGGTGTTCCAGGACTCATTGCGCGGGCAGGGCATTTTGATATTGGCGGCTATCTTTGCCGCCTATGTGGTGCTCGGCATCCTGTATGAAAGCTTTATCCATCCGATCACCATCATCTCCGGTCTGCCATCGGCCGGCATCGGCGCAATCCTGACGCTGATACTGTTCAAGATGGATTTGTCGGTGATCGCCATGATCGGCATCGTCATGCTGGTCGGCATCGTCAAGAAGAACGCCATCATGATGATCGACTTCGCGCTCTCGCGCCGCCGCGTCGGCTTGTCCGCCGAAGCGGCGATCCGCGAGGCCGCGACCTTGCGCTTCCGTCCGATCATGATGACGACCTTCGCCGCCATTTTCGGCACGCTGCCGATCGCGCTCGGCACCGGCGCCGGCGCGGAACTGCGCCAGCCGCTCGGCGTCGCGGTGGTCGGCGGCCTCTGCCTGTCGCAGCTGCTCACGCTCTACATCACGCCGGTGATCTATCTCTACCTCGACCGCGTCGACCGTATGATCAAGCGCCGGCTCGAGCCGCAACTGGAAGAAGTGCTGGAAGCCCCGCCCGCGGTGGCGGCGGAGTAGCGGCTACAGCGCGAAGC
>Ga0209880_1000393_pt1 | contig 11562 bp, 9 predicted proteins | sample PersoiDNA2013191_FD_185803 | JGI IMG/M metagenome (GOLD analysis project Ga0209880, IMG submission 185803) | Permafrost soil microbial communities from the Arctic, to analyse light accelerated degradation of dissolved organic matter (DOM) -... | ecosystem: Environmental > Terrestrial > Soil >... | reverse complement strand
AGACACAGATCGGTTTGTTCTCGGCAGGTGGCAGCGTATCGGAAAAGTACGCGCCGATCGCCGCGGCTGCTGGTTGCGTGGTGATCGACAACACCGCACACTTCCGTTACGACCGCGATATTCCGCTGGTGGTGCCGGAGGTGAATCCGCACGCCATCGCGCAATATAAAAATCGCGGCATCATCGCCAATCCGAACTGCTCGACCATCCAGATGCTGGTGGTACTCAAGCCGATCCAGGATGCGGTAGGCATCGCGCGTATCAATGTGGCGACTTATCAGGCGGTGTCCGGTACGGGTAAGGAGGCGATCGACGAACTGGCTGCACAAACCCGCGCACTGTTCAACCAGCAAGATGTCGAGGTCGAGGTGTATCCGAAGCGCATCGCTTTTAACGTGCTGCCGCAGATCGATGTGTTCATGGAAAACGGCTACACCAAAGAAGAAATGAAGATGGTCTGGGAGACCCGGAAGATCATGGAAGACGACTCCATCGTGGTCAATCCGACTGCAGTGCGCGTGCCGGTGTTCTATGGGCATTCCGAAGCGGTGCACATTGAAACCCGCAAGAAGATCACCGCCACGGCGGCGCGTGCCTTGCTGGAAAAGGCTCCCGGCGTGATCGTGCTGGACAGGCGCGAACCGGGTGGATACCCGACACCGGTCGATGCAGCGGGAAACGACGCGACCTATGTCGGGCGCATCCGCGAAGATATCTCACACCCAATGGGCTTGAATCTGTGGGTGGTGAGCGACAATGTGCGCAAGGGCGCGGCGTTGAATAGCGTACAGATCGCGGAAATTTTAATTGCGAAATACTTCAGTTGAGACATAATGCGAAGAATATTATTAGCTTGTGCTGATAACTCTATGATGTTATTTTATATTCTCCAATAAATAATGTGAGGGTGATCGCGTGCGAAAATCACTACTAAAACTAAAGCGACTAGCCATTCGACTAGGCTGTCAAAAGGCTTTGCATAGCCATTCGGCTAAGTCACCATCCGAAAAGCTTTTGGCCGGGCACCCGAAAGACAGTGACATAAGCCGCTGGTTAGCTTTACATAGCCATTCGGCTAAGTCACCTAAAGGCGGTGACATAAGCCGCTGGTTAGCTTTGCATAGCCAATCGACTAAGCCAGCAAAAACGCTGGCAAGTCGCTGGTTAACGACAGCCAAGTCGCTGGTTATACTAAAACTGCTCGGCGTTGTTGCCGCTTTGATGCTGTCCACAACAACTGTTTCCGCCGTAGGGTTGGGCGGAATAAATGTGGCTTCTGCTTTGGGGCAACCGCTTAAGGCCGACATAGAATTAGTGGCAATCAGCAAGGCTGAGAAAGACAGTCTGGTCGCCCGTCTTGCCTCACCCGAAGCCTATAAGAGTGCCGGGCTGGAATATCCTTATGGCAACAAGTTCAAATTTCAGATTGAGAGTCGCGCGGACGGTCAACCGTACATCAAGGCGAGCAGCGCGCAACCAGTCAACGATCCTTTTGTAAGTCTGCTGGTTGAGCTGACCTGGTCTTCCGGCAAACTGTCCCGCGAATATACTTTCCTGCTGGATCCTCCCGGTTATGTGCCGGAACAACCTGCTCAAGCGGAAGTGCAGGCCGTCGCGCCGGAAGTGCAAGCCGCCGCCCCTGCCGCACCCGAAGCAGCCGTGTCGGCCGTGCCGGCCGTGCCGGAAGAAACCGCAGCCACTCCTGTGGAGCAAGCCGCTCCGGTAGCCGCAGTCACGCCAGCGGAGCAAGCCGCTGCATCGGCAGTGCCAGCCGCACCGGCGGAAACCGCTGCCAAGCCTGAGGAACAAGCTGCTCCGGCAGAAACCGCTGCCAAGCCTGTGGAACAAGCTGCTGCATCGGCAGTGCCAGCCGCACCGGCGGAAACCGCTGCCAAGCCTGAGGAACAAGCTTCTCCGGCAGAAACCGCTGCCAAGCCTGTGGAACAAGCTGTTCCGGAAGCTGCAGCGGTGCCAGCGATTAAAGAGTGGCTTACGGTTCAACGCGGCGACACGATGTACAAAATCGCAGAACAACACAAACTGGCTGATGTGAGTCTGGAACGTATGCTGGTCGCGATGTATCGCATCAATGCCGACCAGTTCGACGGCCGCAACATGAACCGCATCAGGGCCGGCAAAATTCTGCATTTGCCCAGCCAGCAAGAATTGATGAGCGTGTCACTGCCTGATGCGATAAAGGAGATTCATGCCCAGGCAGTCGATTGGAATGCTTACCGGCAAAAACTGGCCAGTGCAGCCGCAGTCAGCAATCAGTCGCAAGCCGCGCAGCAAGTTGCTACCGGCAAGATCAGCAGTTCGATCGCCGATATGGCTCCGGTGGCTAAAGAGTCCGCCAAGGAGGTGCTGAAACTATCCAAGGGCGAAGCTCCTGGAGACCAGGTCGGGACAGGTGCCGGTGGCAAGTCCATGTCCGAACAGGACAAGAAAAATGCTGCGCAGGAAGATGCAATTGCCAAGAACAAGGCCTTGAAGGAAGGGCAGGAGCGCACCGCACTGCTCGAAAAGAATCTCCAGGATATGCAGCGCCTCGCCCAATTGAAAACTGAGCAAGCGGCACTGGCACAACCTCCAGTCACTGCAGCGGCTAAATCTGCTGTCAGTGAAGTGACGGCAACGAGCGCGGTCAAGCCGACACCGGTTGTCCAGCCCAAGCCAAAACAGGCCAAGCCGGAACCGTCCCTGCTGGATCAGGTTCTGGACGAGCCGCTTTATCTGGCTGGTGGTGCCGCTGCCTTGCTTGCTTTGGGTGGTCTGGGTTTTATGGTGTACCGGAGAAAAAAAAATTCTTCTGATGAGGACAAGGATCAACCATCAGCGGATGTCGGTGAAATAACGGGCCGCATGGCCGCGCCAGTTTTTCCTTCTCCTGAGACTGGCGATTTCACCAGTGCGGCTGCTGCCCAGGCTATGGCAGCTTCCCAATCGGATAACGTTGATCCGATCAGTGAGGCAGATCTGTTCCTTAATTTTGGCCGTGATGTCCAAGCTGAAGAAATACTCAAAGAAGCTCTGCAAAACACCCCGAACAATCACCAGATCCATCTCAAGTTGTTGGAAATTTATGCTAACCGAAAGGATACAAACTCCTTCTCGACAATTGCGCGCCAGTTGCAGGATTCCGGTGATGAAGATGCATGGCAACAAGCCATTGCTATGGGCCGCAAGCTGGAACCGAACAACCCGATGTATGGCGGTGCCGGAACTATAGAGAATGCGGGTAGCGCGACCGTGCAAATGACGGCTTTCAGTGTAACTCCGGAACCAAAAAATGTTCCGAAGGCACAAGCATCGGCTCTCGATTTTGATTTTGATTCGGGCGCGTCAGCAGCCAAAGAGGAGCCATCGCCGGAACAGGACTTTTTGAGCGGCGCAGAAATAACTTCGATTATGTTACCTGATGGCAGGCTTGCCGCGCAAGCCGCGAAAATGGATTTTGATGTTACATCTACCAATCCTTCGATGCCTGGGGCTAGCGGGCAAGGGGGCGCGATGGATTTTGATGTCACCTCTACCCATCCTTCGATGGGTGCGGCTGGCGGGCCAACAGAAGCAGCATCGCCAATTTCGGATGATTTTGTTTTCGATGTGACGGGCAGCCAGTCATTCATGCCAGCAACGGCCCAGCCGGAAATAAGCAAGCCCGCAGAAGCTGGCGGCGGAATGGCGTTCACGCTGGATTTCCCGGTTGAAAACATAGCCGGGAAATCTGCGTCTGTGGCACAACCTGCTGCAGTCGGTTTGGCGGGTATCAGTTTGAACTTTGATGATGCCGCAGCACCAAGCGGATCGACAGCAGGAAACAAAGACGATCACTGGCAAGACGTCGCAACGAAACTCGATTTGGCCAAGGCCTATCACGAAATGGGCGATACCAGCGGTGCACGTGAAATCCTTGAGGAAGTCCTGCGCGAAGGTGATGCCGAGCAACGCAAAGCCGCGCAAACCCTTTTCGATCAACTCGGTTAATCATGCGCTTTGTATAGCCATCTGACTAAGTTGGCAAACTACGCCAACCAAGTCATTGGTTAACGGCAGTTCAGGATTGGGCTGCCGTTTTCTTTTGGAATGAGGCTCCGGAATGAAATTTCATCCTGCCGCGCAGATCCTGACTTGGTGTTTGTTGGTTGCGATTATGCAATTCTTGACACTTGAAATCTTGCTGGTTGCGGCTGGTTTTGTTTTGCTATTTGCATTGTTGCGATCAGCTCACAAGCTCATGCAATTGTTGCGCCGCACCCGCTGGATCATGCTGTCGTTGTTGTTGATCTACGCTTACAGCACGCCCGGACAACCGCTGTTGAACGCGCTCGGAATACTCAGTCCGAGCCGTGAAGGACTGAGCGATGGCGTGCTGCAACTCACTCGTTTGCTGGCCGCATTAGCCGGATTGGCGATATTGCTGGATCGGCTGCATCGCCAGCAGTTGATCGCCGGTCTGTACACTTTGTTCGCTCCATTGCAGTTGATAGGCGTGTCGCGTGAACGAGTCGCGGTGCGCCTGGCATTGACGTTGCATTATGCCGAGGTCGCGATGTTGCGTGAGACGCACACATGGCAAGATAACTTGCGCAGTTTGTTTGAGCCGCATGACGAGACCAGCAAGCAAATGGAACTGACGCTGTATCGTTTTGGCATCAGCGACGGGCTGTTGGTGGGTTTTGCGCTGCTGCTGTTATTCGAGACGCTGCGATGAGAATCGCGCTTGGTGTGGAATATGACGGCTCTCCGTTTTGCGGCTGGCAGAGCCAGGCAGAGGGTCAGACAGTGCAGGACACACTGCAGCGCGCCTTGAGTCAAATTGCAGGTGACCAAATTACAAGTGAACAGACTGCCGCTGAGCACATTTCAGTCATCGCGGCGGGACGCACCGACACCGGCGTACACGCGCTCGAGCAGGTGGTCCATTTTGACACCCAAGCCGAACGTCCGCTGACCGCATGGGTGCGCGGCGTGAATGCTTTGCTGCCGGACAGCATCGCGGTGCGCTGGGCGCATCCGGTTCCGGATGAATTTCATGCGCGCTTTTCTGCGCATGGTCGCAGCTACCGCTATCTGTTGATCAATCGAGCCGTGCGCCCTGCTATCCATGCGGGCAAGGTGGGCTGGTTTCACGCCCCGCTGGATGTCACCGCGATGCAGATTGCCGCGCAATGCTTATTGGGCGAGCATGATTTCAGCGCGTTTCGTGCAGCGCAATGTCAGGCCAAATCGCCGGTCAAGCACCTCCACCAACTGGATATTCGCAGGCAGGGCGAGATGCTGATATTCGAAGTGAGTGCCGATGCATTTTTGCATCACATGGTACGCAACATGGTCGGTTGCCTGGTGTATGTCGGCAAAGGCAAATATCCACCGGCTTGGCTGGCCGAGGTACTGGCCGGTCGCGAGCGCAGTCTCGCCGCACCGACCTTCGCGCCGGATGGCTTATACTTGCGCCGGATAAAATATGAAGCGAAGTGGGGATTGCCACAAATGGAACACGATGTTGTATCGGGAGAAATGCTGTGACCCGAGTAAAAATTTGCGGTATCACGCGCGTGGAAGACGCGCTGGCCGCCGCTCACAGCGGTGCGGACGCCATCGGCCTGGTGTTCTATGAACACAGCCCGCGCCATGTCAGCATTACACAAGCAGCACAACTGGCAGCCGCGCTGCCGCCCTTCGTGTCCGTGGTCGGGTTGTTCGTGAATGCCGAAGCCGCTTTTGTGCGCGAGGTGTTGGCTGGTGTGCCACTGGATATGCTGCAATTCCACGGCGATGAATTTCCTGAATTTTGCGCGCAATTCGCCAGACCTTATCTCAAAGCGATCCGCGTAAAAGCCGGGGTGGATTTGTTACAATGCGCGGCGCGTTTTCACATTGCCAAAGGTTTGTTGCTGGATGCCCATGTGGAAGGTATTGCGGGGGGCACGGGTGCAACCTTCGACTGGGCATTGATCCCTCACCGATTGCCGTTGCCGGTGATATTGTCCGGCGGGTTGGATGCGGAAAATGTCGCGGCAGCAATCAAACAAGTGCGGCCCTACGCGGTGGACGTGTCGAGTGGTGTAGAGTCGGGCGGCGTGGAGGCGAGCAAAGGAATCAAGGATGCGGCGAAGATCGCTGCGTTCATCAACGAGGTCAAACGAATAGATGTACAACTATCCCGATAGCACCGGCCACTTCGGCCCCTACGGCGGAATTTATGTCGCCGAAACTTTGATGGGCGCGCTGGAAGAGCTGAACCAGGCCTATGAAAAATATCGCCACGATCCTGAATTCGTCGCCGAACTGAATTACGACCTCAAGCATTTCGTCGGTCGCCCCAGCCCGATCTATCACGCCAAGCGCTGGTCGCAACAACTCGGCGGCGCGCAGATATTTCTGAAGCGCGAAGACCTCAACCACACCGGTGCGCACAAGGTGAACAACACCGTGGGGCAGGCATTGCTGGCCAAGCGCATGGGCAAGCCGCGCGTGATCGCCGAAACCGGCGCGGGCCAGCATGGTGTGGCGACAGCTACCGTGGCGGCTCGCTACGGCATGAAATGCGTGGTGTACATGGGCTCGGAAGACGTCAAGCGTCAAGCGCAGAACGTCTATCGCATGAAGCTGCTCGGTGCGACCGTGGTGCCGGTGGAGAGCGGCTCCAAGACACTCAAGGATGCGCTCAACGAAGCGATGCGCGACTGGGTGACCAACATCGAAAATACTTTTTACATCATCGGCACGGTGGCAGGACCGCATCCGTATCCGATGATGGTACGCGATTTCAATTCTATCGTCGGCAAGGAATGCGTGGTGCAAATGCCGGAGCTGGCGGGTCGCCAGCCGGATGCGGTGATCGCCTGTGTCGGCGGCGGCTCCAACGCGATGGGTGTGTTCTATTTCTACATCGATATGCCCGGCGTGAAGCTGATCGGCGTGGAGGCGGGCGGGCAAGGCATAGCCAGCGGGCAACATGCCGCGCCGTTGACCACCAATAGTCCGGTCGGCGTGTTGCACGGCAATCGCACTTACCTGATGCAGGATGCAGACGGTCAGATCATCGAGACGCATTCCATTTCGGCCGGGCTGGATTACCCCGGTGTCGGCCCCGAGCATAGCTGGTTGAAAGACAGCGGACGCGCCGAATACGTGGCGATCAACGACGACGAAGCGCTGCGCGCATTCCATGACCTGTGCCACTTCGAAGGCATCATCCCTGCGCTGGAATCCAGCCACGCGCTGGCTCACGCCGCGAAAATTGCGCCGACCATGAATAAGGATAAAGTGTTGCTGGTGAATTTGTCCGGGCGCGGCGACAAGGACATGGCGACGGTGGCGCGCGCCTCTGGTATTGAATTTTAGGGGTATCGAATTTTAGGAACCATTATGTCGCGCATCCAAACCACTTTCGACAAACTCAAACAACACAAGCGCAAGGCACTCATTCCGTTTTTTACGGCGGGTGATCCTGATCCGAAACTCACCGTGCCGCTGCTGCATGCCTTGGTTGAAGCGGGGGCGGACGTGATCGAACTGGGCGTGCCGTTCTCCGATCCGATGGCGGATGGCCCGACCATACAGCGCGCTTCCGAGCGCGCCCTCAAACATCATGTCAGTCTGCATCATGTGCTGGATATGGTCGCCGAATTCCGCCGCAGCAATACCGGCACACCCATCGTGCTGATGGGCTATGGCAATCCGATTGAAGCGATGGGTTGGGGAACCTTTGCCAAGCGTTGCGCCGAAGTCGGCGTGGATGGTGTGCTGACGGTGGACTTCCCTCCGGAGGAAGGTCACGAGGCGTTTGCGCATCTGGAGAAACACGGCATCGATCCGATCTTTCTGCTTGCCCCAACCAGCACCGATGCGCGTGTGGCGCGTGTCGCCAAGCAGGCGCGCGGCTATGTGTATTACGTGTCGCTCAAGGGTGTGACGGGCGCGGGGAATCTGGATTTGTCCGCCATCGCAGAAAAAATTCCGCATCTGCGCAAGCATATCAAGCTGCCCATCGGGGTGGGTTTCGGCATCCGCGATGCGGCGACCGCGCTGGCGGTGGCGAAGCTGTGTGATGGCGTGGTGGTGGGTAGTCGCATCGTGCAGGAAATCGAAAACTCGACCGAGCAAAATGTCGTTGCCAACGTGAGCAAGCTGGTTAAAGAATTAAGGCAGGCTGTAGATAAGGCATAAAGGAGAAAATATTATGAGCTGGTTCCAAAAATTATTACCACCAAAAATCAAACGTCGCGAAGGCGACATCAAGAAAAATGTGCCGGAAGGTTTGTGGCAAAAATGTCCATCCTGTCAGGCGGTGTTGTATCACTCCGACCTGGAAAAAAATCAAAGCGTTTGCCCCAAGTGCAATCATCATCACCGCATCACGGCGCGTACCCGCCTGGATTTGTTGCTGGATGGCGAAGGTCGTTTTGAAATCGGTGCGGAAGTGTTGCCGATAGATACGCTCAAATTCAAGGATAGCAAGCGTTACTCGGATCGCCTGATCGCTTCCAAGCTGGCCACCGATGAAGACGATGCACTGGTGGTGATGCAGGGCAGTATTCATGCGCAGCCGGTGGTTGCCGCCGCATTTGAATTCAGCTTCATGGGCGGCTCTATGGGCTCAGTGGTGGGCGAGCGTTTCGTGCGCGGCGTGCAAGTTTCGCTGGAGCAAAAATGCCCGTTCATCTGTTTCGCCGCCAGCGGCGGCGCACGCATGCAGGAAGGCCTGTTGTCACTGATGCAGATGGCGAAAACCTGCGCCGCTTTGACGCAACTCAGCCAGGAAAAGCTGCCGTTCATCTCGGTGCTGACCGACCCCACCATGGGCGGCGTGTCCGCCAGTTTTGCCTTCATGGGCGACGTGGTGATCGCCGAACCCGGCGCGCTGATCGGCTTCGCCGGCGCGCGCGTGATCCAGCAGACGGTGCGCGAAACATTGCCGGAAGGCTTCCAGCGCGCGGAGTTTCTTCTGGATCATGGCGCGATAGACATGATCATCGACCGGCGTGAGATGAAAAATCAATTGGCGACGCTGATTACTTTGTTGACCAAGCAATCTGCTGCGGCTGAGATTGAAGCGGCTTAAGCCGTGTTGTTACGCGAGGGAATCCCTTGGAGCCATTTAAGGTCCGGTTCGATTCAATAGTGTGGCAGCACGCGTTGCCCGGCGCTCTTTCCAAAGCGTTCCGTGATGGCTCGAAGCAACTGCGATTGATCGAGATCACTTCCGAATTTGTAGAACCAGAATGGTGCGAAAAAGGGCATGCCGGCATCGTTCTTAAAGGTGAACTTGAAATCGACTTCAACGGGCGTGTGGTTAGATACCCGGAAGGTTCCGGAATATTCATTCCGTCAGGGGCTTCAAGTGCGCACAAGGCTCGTGCGATTTCTTCTACTGTTCTTTTGTTTTTGGTGGAAGAAGTTTAGCCAACGATTTTCACTTATCAATACGGCTGAAGACGCTACGCCCTTCGACTGCGCTCAGGACAGGCTTTTGCACCCTACAAAACAAATGCCAAATACACTGGCCGACTGGCTGATCTACCTCGAATCCCTGCACCCAAAAACCATCGCGCTCGGTCTGGAGCGCGTGGCGCAAGTCAAACAGCGGCTGAATCTTCAACCTGATTTTCCGGTCATCGTGGTCGGCGGCACCAATGGCAAAGGTTCGGTGTGCGCGATGCTGGAAAGCATATTGCACGCCGCCGGATACCGCGTCGGCTGCTACACCTCGCCGCATCTGCTGCATTACAACGAGCGTGTGCGCATAGCCAAAAAGCAGGTGAGCGATGTGGAGTTGTGTAAGTCGTTTGAGAAAATCGAACAAGTGCGAGGAGCCGCTTTTTCAGGAACATCAGAAGTGCCACTCACCTATTTCGAGTTCGGCACACTGGCGGCAATGCAGTGCTTCATCGAGCACAAGGTGGATGTCGCCATTCTGGAAGTGGGGCTGGGCGGCAGGCTGGATGCGGTGAATGTATTTGACAACGATTGCGCTGTGATCGCCAGCGTGGACATCGATCACACCGATTATCTGGGCGATACGCGCGAGCAGATTGCGTTTGAGAAGGCGGGAATTTTTCGCAGCGGTAAGGTGGCGATTTGTGCGGATAGCGATGTGCCGCAGGCGATACGCGCTCAGGCACAGAAGGTTGGTGCTGAGTTGTGGTGCATCGGTGCTGAGTTCGGCTTTCAACTCCCCTCCCCCGCAGGCGGGGGAGGGGTTGGGGGAGAGGGGGGAGGCAACGTAGATCGGACCATCTCTGTTGCAAAGCCCCTCTCCCTAGCCCTCTCCCGCTCGCGGGAGAGGGAACAAATGCATGAGCAGTGGAATTTCCGCAGCAAGTTAGGTTCACGCAATGCGCTGCCATATCCGGCATTGCGCGGCGCATTCCAGTTGCACAATGCCAGCGCGGCACTGGCGGCGCTGGATGTGCTCAAGGAACGATTGCCGGTGAGTATGGAAGCGGTGCGGCGCGGTTTGGGCGAAGTGCAACTGGCGGGACGTTTTCAGTTCGTGCCGGGCAAGCCGACGCTGATTCTGGATGTGGCGCACAATCCGCATGCGGCGCGTTCGCTGGCGCAGAATCTCGCCGGTCTGCCGCCGTGTCCGAACACCTATGCGGTGTTCGCCATGTTGAAAGACAAGGACATGGCGGGTGTGGTGGCGGCACTCGATCCGCACATCGACACATGGCTGGCGGCGGGCATAGATACGCCGCGCGGCGCGACCCCCGAGAAGCTGGAGCAAGTACTGCAACAGTGCCGGGTGCGCGGTGAGATTAAAATCTGCAAAAACATTTCCGCTGCGCTGCGTTATGCCTATAACGCGGCAGGCGAAAATGATAGAATCGTCGCCTTCGGATCGTTCTATACGGTGGCGGAAGTGATGGCCGCAAGAGGGTTGTCCATTACCCAGTAAGAAATTAAGGTTCCCTTAAACAGGCGAGATCAAAGCATGGCAAAAGAGCAGACAGACGATGAACTGAATCTCAGGCGCAAAGCGCGCCGCCGTTTGATTGGCGCTGTCGCGCTTACGCTGGCGGTGGTGGTGATATTGCCGATGGTGCTTGACAGTGCACCAAAGTCTACCGGTAAAGACATCGATTTGAGCATTCCGGCTCCCGATAAGGTCGGCGAGTTCGTCCCGCGTGTGGCGGTTTCTGAAGTGGCGGTGACATTGCCGTTAGCCGGTTCTGCTGTCGTGTCTAGCCCCGCACCGCTTGCTGCCCCCGCTATTGCCACGCCTGTACAGGTACCCGATGCGGCCAAACCGATTGTTGCACCAAGCCAACAGGCGGTGCCGAGCAAGGCGCCCAGCCCCCATAAACCCTCAGAATCCCAGAAATCCACAGAAACCAGCAGCGCAGATAAGCCGGTCAGTGCCGAAGGTTATGTCGCGCAGGTTGGGGCATTTTCAAACCCGGACACTGCGAAGCAAGAACTCAAAAAGCTGAAGAAATGGGGCTTTAAGGCTTATACCGAAAAAGCCGGCGACAAGATTCGGGTGCGCGTTGGCCCTTACCCGGATCGCGACAAGGCGGAGAAGGCGGGCCGTCTGTTGGAAAAACATGGGCT
>Ga0209880_1000390_pt1 | contig 11612 bp, 11 predicted proteins | sample PersoiDNA2013191_FD_185803 | JGI IMG/M metagenome (GOLD analysis project Ga0209880, IMG submission 185803) | Permafrost soil microbial communities from the Arctic, to analyse light accelerated degradation of dissolved organic matter (DOM) -... | ecosystem: Environmental > Terrestrial > Soil >... | reverse complement strand
GCGTGAGGCCGATGGCGTGACGCAGAAAGTCCTGACCGCTCGCTCCTGCTCCAAGAGCAGGAGGGCGTCATCCGGCGGTCAAGAGTCCAGAGCCAAGAATAGGCCACCAAGGAAAGGCACTCCCTATGCTCGTTACGGACCGATGACGAGTTTCTGGACAGTCGCTCCCGACTGCGCCGCGCCGCCCGTCTGATTGATGACGTGCGAGATCGCGCCGCGGCCGCCTCCGAGCGACACTGTTACCATGTTCCGCAGTCGTACGCCAGGAGCGACGGGCACCTCGAAGGCGTGATCCGCGACCACGGTGGGATTCCTGTTGAAGAAGCAGTAACTCCCGAGTCCCCATGCTTCGTGGCTGATGACCGCGGCATCGACCCGATAGGCGGCAAATCCCTGCGTCGTGCCGCTCATCCACTCGGCCTGATCGGGCACGTCGTACGGCATCTCGTTCTGGAACATGTAGGTGCGCCCGCCGTTGCCGTTCCATTGCACCTGGTGTTGCTGGTAATGCTCCACGAAGAGGCCGTACATCGTCACGTCGTTGCCGTTCACGACTAGGCCGTTCGCCGCGGTGTTGGACGTCCACCCCACTCCGTTGCCATGATCGGCCCGCCAGAGCCACAGATGGTCGCCGATCACGTCGTGGCTGTTGATCTCGAGGGAGCGGGTTGCCCTTCCGACGCCAGCGCCGCCGACGCGAACGAAAAAATCACTGAGCACTGTCGGGTTGGATGAGTGCCTGGCGGACGAGCCCGACGGACCGATCTGCACAAGCACTGGCGAGTTGGTCGGGCCCGCATCGATAAGAAGGCCGGCGAGGGTCACACCGTCCACGTCGTCCACGTCGATCGCGCTGACGCCGCCGTCCGGTACGAGAGTCGCCAGCCCGAGACCGAGCACGATCGTGTTCTCTCCCGTGACGTGAAGCGGTGCATCCAGGTGATATACGCCGGGCGTGATGATGAGGCTCTTCTTACGCGCGAGCGCGCCGTTCATCGTCGCGGCGGAGGTGCCCGGCTTCACGATGACGAACTGGCTCAGGGGGCGAGCCACGCCGCGCGGCTTTCCAGAGATCCATGTAGTACCTTCCGCGTTCGAACGGAGCGCGGGGACGAAGACCTTCCACGCGCCGCGCCGGTCGACGACGAGGAACGGTTTCTCGCGGATCACCGGAGCGGCATCGATCGTGGTGTACGGAGGATCTGGAAAGCTGTTCGTCGGCGCACGCTCGGTACCCACGAACACCATGTTCCAGTTCGATCCCCTCCAACTTCCGAGCGCGCTGTTCCGCGTGAGCCACTGCTGCTGGCTCCCGGACCTGACCTGCCCGTCCACCTTCGAGTCGGCAAGGAAGCCGCCGCTCGACCAGCCCCCATCGTCGAGCACGAGGTCGCCGCGGATGTGCATGCGGCGCATTGGCGCCGCCTGTGAAACGGCCCATCGGTCGAAGCCCCCCGCAGGAACGACCGACATGTTCTCCACGACCCGCCAGAAATTCAGCGTTGCGTTCCCCTTTCTCCAGCGGGCATCGGCGCGCATGCCGCCATTGATGACGACGTCGTTCGGCGAGAGACCGAGACCGGACACCTGGGTGTAGAATCCGATTCGGGCATCCACATCGTACGTCCCGGGCTTGAACAGAAGCGCAAACCGCCCCGCGCCGAACTCGCTGGACTCCTGTGACGCGAAGATCGAGTCGAGCATCGACTGGATGGTCGCGGCAGGGGTGGCGGGGTCGAAGATCGTGACGTTGGGACCGAAGTCCGGTGTGGCGCGGGGCGGCTGCGCCGCGACTTGCGCAGCGGTCACTGTAGCGAAAAGAAGGAGGTGAATCCGCATGGCTCGAAGTGTTGCTCGCCTCCTCGGCCGTGTCAACGCGGTCGCGCCGTTCGCCTCCATGATCAACGGGTACACTCCGGCCTGCGCATATCAGTATGAGGAGTGCGCCTTAACGTATTCGGCCTTCACCTAGCACCATCTAGCGCGGAAAGTGGGGCAGTATGGGAAACAGCTATGGGATTGGGAGGCGGGCAACAAAAAAGCCCGCTCGCGGCGGGCTAACTTGTTGTGCTGTATGAATGGGCCTGGGTAGAGTTGAACTACCGACCTCACGCTTATCAGGCAGCTTCATAAGAACATGAATTAGGCTCAGAAGTTCCTACTCGCCTGCCTTTCACGAACATCCTGCTCAGCATCTCGCGCTTTTGCGAACATCTTGCGCACTTCCGCGAACATTTTGCGCATCCGAATGGACACCACAACGGACACCATTCACCGTGCGATAGATACCTTATCGGCTATTTTCGTGCGGAACGCGAGCCTGATGAACAAGTTTCCGACGAGCGTGCTATCTAACGTATGTTACAGCTGACAAGCATTTTTCGGATGCGGCTACGTCGCAATGGTTGTAACGTGCTTGCAGCTGAACTAGGGCGTTAGGCTGCTGGAGTAAGGAGTTACAATGAGAAACATCATTGGATCCGTTCATGTCGAGTACCTGCGTTACAAGGCGCTCGCCGAGGCTGCCATTGGCCAGCTCAGTGATGCGGAGCTCTCGACACCTGGCCCCAATGGTGGAAACTCGATCGCTGCGATTTGCTTCCACGTTTCCGGCAACTTCCGATCGCGCTTCACAGAGTTCTTGACCAGCGATGGAGAGAAACCCTGGCGGAAGCGAGAGGAAGAATTTCAGTCCCGCGTGGTGACGAGCGCTGAGCTACTTGCCAAATGGGAGGAAGGCTGGGGCGTGCTCCTTCGGACGTTGGGAGACCTGACCGATGAGCAGCTCGGGCAAGTCGTCACGATTCGAGGCCAGCCGTTGCTTGTACACGAGGCTCTCCATCGATCTCTTGCGCATCTCAGCTACCATGTGGGCCAAATCGTGTACCTGGCGAGATCATTGTGCGGCGAAAAGTGGAAGTATCTGAGTATTCCTCCCGGCGGCTCGGATGCATACAACCAGGATCCGACCATCGAGAGACCAGCGTCTCACGCGGCGGCGCTGCGCGAACGGGCCCGCTCGAAGTGAGAGGATCAGCAGCCTAACAGCGGCTGCACCCGAACAATTAGTTGAAGTTGATGGGCCTGGGTAGAGTTGAACTACCGACCTCACGCTTATCAGGCAGCTTCATACGAACATGAATTAGGCTCAGAAGTTCCTACTCGCCTGCCTTTCACGAACATCCTGCTCAGCTTTTCGCGCGTTCACGAACATTCTGCGCGTCTCCGCGAACATTTTGCGTCAGCGAGGTTCGCATCGCCTCGTCGCAATTGGCGCCAGTGGAGCCCTGGGATGCCATGACATACGCCACTGACGCCAGCACAAGGCAACCCAAATGACTGCGTGCGGTGTCCAAAGGTCGTTCGATGCAATCATGGGCCGTCCACTCTGCAAACCCTGGGGTGATGCGATGCAAACCAGCCATTTCGTCTCGGCACTCGTTCTGACGGCGACACTCGCGTGCCCGCATGCTGCGCGAGCTCAACTGAGCCGAGTCTACCCAGGTGGCATGCATCAATACGTGGTGAACAGCGAGATGCAGCTTCCCTCTGTGACGCACTATTCTCTCAAGATTCGTCTGTTCCCAGAGGAGGACAAACTTGAAGTAGTCGCGACGATGACTGTGACAAATAAAACGGGCCAACCAATGTCTGACCTGCCATTCCTACTTTATCGGCTGCTCGAGATTCAAAGAGTCAGCGACGAAAATGGATTGCCAATCAAGTTTGAGCAAACGATCGTCAAGGTTGGAGAAAGCAATCTTCAGGCAAGTCTCACCAGGCTTCGCCTAGCGGAACCAATCGCTTCCGGAGCAAGCATTCGCGTCGCGATTGCCTATCGAGGCTCGATCTTTGGTTATCCCGAAGTTATGAGCTACGTAAACGACCGCGTGAGCGAGAAATATTCGCTGATCCGCCCCGATGCTCTGGCGTATCCAATGCTGGCTGAGCCGACGTTCGAAAGTCTGCGGAAAGCCTACGGTATCGATGTGCCTTTTACCTATGATCTCGCAGTGACTGTTCCCGATGAATATCTCGTCGCCTGCGGAGGAGCGCCACTGACGGCGTCAACCAAAGAGGGTCTCACTACGTTCTCGTTCAAGAGCAAAGTGCCAACCTCGCGCATCGATATTGCAGCGGCGCAGTTCAAAGTGCTCAAAGACGAGACGAAGAAACTTGCCGTTTATGTCTTACCAGAGGACGAGAAGAACGCAATTGAGATTCTGAAGGGGACCAGCCGGGCGGTCTCGCTTTACTCGACCATGTTTGGCGAGTTGAAGGATTATCAGGGCTACACCGTGATCGAGGTTCCAGATGGTTGGGGCTCGCAGGCGTCGGATTACTACTTTCTACAAACCGCAGCGGCGTTCAAAGACCTGAAGAGAATCCTCGAGGTCTATCACGAGATTGCCCACAGTTGGAATGCGAAAGCCAAGCCGGAAGTCCGGAACACGCGTTGGTTCGACGAGGCGTTCGCAATGTACTTTCAGGCGCTCGCGCTGAGAGAATTCGAAGGTGAGCAGGCATATCTGGCAGAAATGGATCGAGATCGCGATTCCTTTATCAAGCGCGCGCAGAAAGATAAGAAGAACTTCGAAACGCCGATTGCCGAATATGGTAAGTATGACCTCGGCGGCAACTCTTACAACAAAGGCGCGTGGTCGTTGTATGTACTTCATCAGCTCGTGGGTGAAGAACAGTTCAAACAAATTGTTAGAACGTTCGTCACGGAGTTTCGCGAGAAGCCCGCAGATTTCAAAGATTTTCAGCTAATAGGCGAACGGATTTCGCATAGGAATCTGGACAAGTATTTTCAGGAATGGTTCTACACCAGCGGATCTTCTCAACTGTTGGTTGATAGGGTCTCTGTGACCGAGATCGTGAAAAGGTATTGAGAAATTAATCTTGAAGAAACCCCGAGGGTTACCGACATGCCTAACGTCCGCATTATCGCGCTATCACTGATAGTTTCATTGGCCTCGATACCGCTTCTCGCCCAATCAGGATCCGACGAAGACCTGCTCGCACGCATTCGCAAGGAAGAAGCGAACAACTCGCAACTTATGAAGACTGAGCATGTGCTCACGGATATTTACGGTCCACGCTTGACTGGTTCACCGAATTACAAACGCGCCGCCGACTGGGCCGTCAAACAAATGACAGAATGGGGGCTTCAGAGTGCGCATCTCGAGTCGTGGAACTTTGGTCATCCGGGTTGGCTTAATGAAAGACTGACTGCGCACATCGTTTCGCCGGTGAAAGAGGTGCTGACCTGTAAGGTGGTCGCGTGGACGCCGGGCACGAAGGGAGTCGTGCGCGCGCGAGTCTATCAATTGATTTTGCCGGAGCAGGCAACACAAGAGCAGTTGACGTCATTTTTCGAGACGGAAAAAACAAAAGTACGCGGACGTATCGTTATGGCCGGCAAGCACATCGTTGTGCCAATAACTTTGGATCCGCCGCCGAAACGCATGACTGACGAACAAGCCGAGCAGCGCTATGGCCCAAACGCGCCCCCACTAACACCCCCGGCCCCGTCTTCGACTCCTGACCCCCTTGTGCCCGTCCCGCTGACTAACCGGCAGATCGACGAACAGCTCGATACGTTTCTAAAGGAAAGTGGCGCGGTGGTTCGCGTGAACGATTCAGGGCGAGAGTTTCGTCAAATTCGAGCGATGAGTAATCGTACGTTTGACGTGAACAGGGCTCTTCCGGCAGTCGTGATAAGCAATGAAGACTATGGCCGCATCACGCGCATCCTCGCCGATAGCATCGACGTAACGCTCGAATTCAATATCGTCAATCGCATCTATCCCGAAGGCAAGACCTCATACAACGTAGTCGCTGAGATTCCCGGCACCGATAAAGCGGACGAGATAGTCATGCTGGGTGCACATTTGGATTCGTGGCATGTCGCAACCGGCGCAACCGACAATGCGATCGCGTGCGCGATCATGATGGAAGCAGGGCGCCTACTGAAAGCTCTGGGCGTAAAACCACGGCGGACAATTCGGATCGCGCTCTGGGGTGGAGAAGAACAAGGACTACTCGGATCCCAGGCTTATGTTCAAACGCACTTCGGATCTTTTGAGAATCCGAAACCTGAATATGAAAAGTTTGGTGGCTACTTCAATATCGACAATGGCACCGGGCGGCTTAGGGGCGCAAGTATTTTCGGCCCTCCGGAAGCGGCCGCCATCATGCGGCAGATAATGGCGCCCTTCAAGGACGATGGAGTTGCGGGTGTGAGGGCTGCGAGCATCCGGGGTCTCGGCGGCACTGACTACTCGTCTTTCATTTACGTCGGCTTGCCAGCCATTGGGTTAAACCAAGACCCGATCGAATATCAGTCCAATACCTGGCACACGAACCTCGATACTTACGAGCGCATTCTGGAAGATGATGTAAGAAAAGACGCGTTCGAAGTTGCGTGGTCGGTCTATCGACTAGCGATGCGCGATAAGCTGCTGCCTCGCTTCACACAACAAACGATGCCAAAGATATATCAAACTAACTAACGCTGTAGCGCCCCCGGGGTGACTCGAACACCCGGCCAACGGTTTAGGAAACCGCTGCTCTATCCACCTGAGCTACGGGGGCAAGGATCATGACCCGGGTTATCGCCGAGGCCAAGGCAGACGGCGATTTCACGGGGTGAATCTACACTTCAGAGGGAAGTTCTAGAAGTGTTCTCGGCGAGGGTTCCAGCGAACGATTCGCGCCGAGTGTCCTAGCGAACGATTCCGAAAGGCACTTCGAGCGAGTCGGCCGCGATTGCGCCTAGCTTGCGCACCTCTTCGACTCGCGCGCCCGGAGGTCCCGCGCTCACGGCCGCCTCGAGCTTTGCCAGCACTTCCGGGCTACCAGCGGCGGCGATCTCGACGATCCCGTCCGCCTTGTTTCTGACCCAGCCGGCTAGTCCAAGCGCTCTCGCCATTTCCATCACATACCAGCGAAACCCAACTCCCTGCACACGTCCCCGGACCTCGAGATGTATGCTCTCCATTCTGGATCTACGTCCGGATTCCCAATAGTGCGGCCAAAGTGGCCGCGATGGTCGCCGGGTCAGTCGCTGCTCCGGGCATGGGAACCGCTAGGTCGCCGTCTCTGATCCTTTGCGCGATTTGATCGAGTGCGCTCGCAATCGCCTGTGCCGCGGTTGGCCGTGCATCCTTCGCCGCGCGTGCTGCGCGTGGCCCGGTGGCATCCCAATCGGTCGTGGACCACGCATTCGACGCAGCGGACTCACCGCTTTCGCCCAACGCCGCCACCGATCGCCAATCGTATTGTTGCCAGTCGGCATTAGCCCACTCCGACGCGAGGGAGTCTGATGGTGCCCCGCTCGCGGCAGGGTCTTCGTGGCCCGTGACGGGTGTCGCGTCGAAACCGTGCGGCCTTTCCGGCGCGAAGTCACCTACTCCAGGCAGAGGATCGAGAAAATGCTCCAGCGGTGGGAGCTGGGCGGACCCCTCATCGAGCTCGGAAGAGAAATCGTCGCCGTTCGAGTCCGGAGCGGCAGGCGGTGGGGTCCGCGCTGACAGGTCGAGAAAGTCTTCGATCGGCTGGAGCCGCGCGGCTGATTCCACTGGCGCTGCGCTGGTGGTCTCCGGGTGGAAGGTCTCAATGCCCTCGCGTTCCGCTCCCGGAACGTACGGTCGCGACAAACGGAACTCAGACGAGCTCGTTGCCGGCCGCGCTGCTTTCGGGGTGCGATGCGGAACGAATGGACGATGAAGCGACGTTACCACTACAAATCCTCCCAGCTGTATTTGCCTACCAGCGGCACAAAGCGCACTGGAGCGATTTCCGTCTGCTCGAGCTTGTCACCGCGACGAGTGAACATATACAGTGTCTGTTCTTCCCGATCGCCAAGCGGAATAAGAATACGTCCTCCCTCAGTCACCTGCTCGTGGTACGTGGACGGAACTTCGGGGGCGCCGGCGCCGACGATTATCGCGTCATACGGCGCATACTGCCGCCAACCGAGGGTCCCATCCCCAAGGAGGAAGGAAATATTGCGCGCTCCGATCTGCCGAATCGTCTCACGCGCCCTGTCGAGCAGCGCCGGAATTCTTTCTATGGAAAATACCTGCGACGCCAGGATTGAGAGCAATGCCGTCTGGTAGCCTGATCCCGTTCCGATCTCGAGCACCTTCTCATTCCCCTTGAGCTTCAGCAGCTCGAGATAGCGCGCGTGAATCGATGGCTGGGAAATCGTCTGCCCGTTCCCGATAGGAAGCGCCGAGTCTTCGTACGCCCGGTGGCGAACCCCGGTGGGAACAAAGAGATGCCGAGGCGTCTTGTCTATCGCGTTGAGGACGGCGAGGTCCTTGATGCCCTGCTCATGCAGCAGCTCGACGAGTCGCCGCCGCGGACCGCGTTGCTCGTGCTCTAGGGCTGCTGCCACCACGTCTCCGCCGAAGCGAGCATCGCGTGATGAGTCAAGTCTAGGTGTAAAGGCGTCACTGATATATAGCCTTCCTGTATCGCGCGAAAATCCGATGTCTCTTCTCCAGACCAGGTGATTGATCCGCCGCCGATCCAGTAGATCTGGCGGCCCCATGGATCCTGCATCGGCTTGAGAGAATCCGAATACACTCTCCTCCCGAGTCTGGTGAGACGAACTCCCAAAATGTCGTCACCGCGCAAAGGGGGCATGTTGATGTTCAGCAGCGTGTGCTGCGGAAATGATCGCAACGAGAAGACGTGCTTGAGCAGGATCCGCAACGGCTCGATCTGGTCGCTCAGCATGCCCACATCCGCTCTGAGATCGCCGCCAGCGAATGAGATGGCAACCGATGGGATCCCGAGTGACAGGCCCTCCATGGCCGCAGCCACCGTTCCGGAGTAGAGCACGTCCTCACCCATATTCTGGCCGTGGTTGATGCCGCTCAAAACGAAATCAGGTCGCTCCGGCATTAGCGCTTCGACAGCCAGCATCACGCAGTCGGTCGGCGTGCCGTCGACCTGGAACCTTCGCGCGCCGCGCTCGATCGGGCGTACCGGATGGTGAAGCGTGAGAGAATGGCTCGTTGCGCTTTGCTCGCGATCCGGAGCAACGACCGTTATCTCTCCCAACGGCTCGGCTGCTTCGATCAGACACGCTAGGCCGTGGGCCAGTATGCCGTCATCGTTGGTGCAGAGCAGTCTCAACGCTTCCAGATCCCGGCGCGGTGGCGCCACAACACTCTGATCACGAGCCACGCGTCGCGAAACTCGCGGAAATAGCTGGGCGATCCGTAAATGGTCGAGATCGGCACGTTGACAATCGTGAAGCCGGCACGGGCGGCGCGAATGATGAAGTCCGTCTCGAACTCGTAGCGGTCGCCTACCGCGTTGACCTTGCGCAGGACCTCCGCTTTCATCGCGCGATAACCAGACTGGCTGTCGCGCACCTTCCCGCCGGAAACCGCGCGCGTAGCGGCGGATGAAATCATGTTTGCAATCCTTCGATGCCTCGGCACCGCCTTGCCCGAGAGATCACGCGTCCCGATCACGATGTCCGCGCGATCCAGAGCGCCGACGATCGCGGGAGCGAAGGCGGCATCGTGCTGGCCATCCGAATCGATTGTGAGCACCGCGGCCGCACCCTTCTTGAGAGCCGCGTCGAATCCAGCGCGCAGGGCCGCCCCTTTGCCTCGGTTCTTGTCGAACTCGATCGTTTCGTCGGTCACGGTTCTGAGCAGCTGCCGCGAGCCATCGGTCGAGCCATCATCGACGCCGATTATCAGAGCGCCGGGCAGGTTGCGACGCACATCCTTTACGACCTTCGCGAGTGTCGGCTCGGCGTTGTACGCCGGCACGATGACGACGAGCGGCTCGATCAACTTTTGGTCCCCTTCTCTTCGGGCTGTCCATCGAGTAATGCCAGGAGGGAGCGCAGCTCGCTCTCCATGGACGCGACGGCCTGCGAATCCAGTGCCGCGCTTGCCACCGAGCGAAGCTCGCCACTCTTCCTGTACTCGTCGATCTTCTGACGCGCTCCGTCGATCGTATACTTCTCGGTGTAAAGAAGCTGCTTGACCAGCATCACCAGCTCGATCTCGCGCCGCTGGTAAACGCGGTTTCCGGACCGGTTCTTGGCGGGATGAAGAAACTTGAACTGGCTCTCCCAGTAGCGCAGCACGTGCGGCTTGAGATCCGTCAACGTGCAAACGTCGCCGATGGAAAAAAATTCCTGCACCGGTTCTTTCGCTTTCATCGATCTACCTCCGCTCGGAGATCTCTCGTCATGAGGGCGGCGATGGCGCTGCGAGCCGGTTGACCCTCGAAAAGCACGCGATTCACGGTATCGACAATTGGCATCTCGACTCCCTCTCGCGCGGCCAGCTCGCGCGCGCTTTGCGCGGTGACGACTCCTTCCGCGACCGTTTCTCTGTCCCCGAGAACTTCTTCCAGCGTTCTCCCCTTCCCTAGCTCGACGCCCACCGCTCGATTGCGACTGAGCGAGCCGGTGCACGTGAGCACCAGATCACCGAGCCCCGCCAACCCCGCGAAGGTGCTCTGCTGCGCGCCAAGCGCGGAGCCCAATCTCGTCATCTCGGCGAGGCCTCGCGTCACGAGCGCGGCCCTCGCGTTGAAGCCGAGGCCCAGGCCTTCAGCGATTCCGGTCGCCACGGCCATGACGTTCTTGAGCGCGCCACCGAGCTCGACTCCGATTACATCCGTATGCGTGTAGACACGAAAGTACGCCGAGCTGAATGCCCGCTGTGCGATGCCGGCCGCTTCACTCTGTTTCGAGGCCACAACCACCGCCGTAGGCTGGCGGCTCACGACTTCGGCGGCGAAGGTCGGCCCGGATAGCGCGACGACCGTTGCGCCGGGTATCTCCTGCTCGGCGACCTCGGTCATCAGGCAGAGCGTCCCCTGCTCGATTCCCTTGGTGGCTACAACTAGTGGCGCTCCGCGCGGCAAGGAGGCCACCGCGGACTTCACGATCCTGCGCAGCACCTGCGACGGGGTGGCGAGCGTGACGAGCTCCGCGCCCTCTACCGCCCGGTGTATGTCGCTGACTGCCTCGACCGCTGGTGAGAGCGCGTGGCCGCGCAGAAATCGCACGTTCTCGCGCGTCTTGTTGATCGATTCCACCACGTCGGGTTCGTAGGCCCAGAGCCTCACGTCGTGCCCGTTGCGCGCCAGAAGATCCGCCAGTGCAGTGCCCCACGCGCCGGCTCCGACCACCGCGCAACGCATCAGGGTGCGGCTTCCTTTTTCACGAACCGATGTTCTTCACCGCGGCGAAGCCGGCCGATATTGGCGCGGTGCGTCCAGAACATGAACGCCGCAATGATCACGCTCGCGATGAAAATCGGTGACTGCGGATCGCGGTACCAGGCCAAAAGCGCGAACGGAAGCACGGCCGCCCCGAGAAGAGAAGCGAGGCTGACGTATCTGGTGAAGTAGAACGTAACGATCCACACCACCTCGGCGACGAGCATTGGGACAAACGCGAGCGCCAGGAACACGCCGGTTGCAGTCGCCATTCCCTTCCCGCCGCCCTTGCCGAGGAGGAAGATGGGCTTGACGTGACCGAGTATCGCCGCGGCGCCGAAAACGAGCGCCCACATCTCGGGCCTTAGCGTCTCGGTGTACATCGGCAGGAAATAAACGGG
>Ga0209880_1000387_pt1 | contig 11651 bp, 9 predicted proteins | sample PersoiDNA2013191_FD_185803 | JGI IMG/M metagenome (GOLD analysis project Ga0209880, IMG submission 185803) | Permafrost soil microbial communities from the Arctic, to analyse light accelerated degradation of dissolved organic matter (DOM) -... | ecosystem: Environmental > Terrestrial > Soil >... | reverse complement strand
TATGAACCCCAGAATTACAGAACTCAGAACGTGTCCGATACCACAAAAAAAAGTAATGATCATTGTCTTTCTGAGTGACCATTTCTTTGCCTGGCTGAGAACAATAAATGGCAGGTAATGATCCGGTCCCAGTAAGGTATGAATGAAACCTATTGAGATTGCAGTAAAAGAAAGAAGCGCAATGGAATTATTCATCATTTAAATTTGTTCTGTCATTGAAAGATAAATTATGATGCAATTATATTTAAAATAACTGAGATAGTATAATAAAAAGAATTTTAGCCACGAAGACGCTATGTTGCTAAGGTTTACAAGGGTTACTTTAATAACCATGAAGTTCCATTAAAAATATACTCCTTAACATTGATGTTTTGTTTATTAAGAAGTACTCTCGAATCACCGATAAATTTTTTCATTTGCAGAAATGCATCGGGTTTGTCGAAGAAATCAGGTTTGTTTTCAAACTCCGAGCAGGGAAGGATAAAGAATTTTTTTCTGTATTTCTCGATTGGAGTATAAACCCAGGTAAGGTAATAACCTGCATTTGAAATCCTGTATTTATCACCATTTTTTGTTAGCTCAACTCTTACCATTGATCCTCCATCAGTTTTTGGTTTTCTCTGGTTCGATACAAAATTACCGAGAGAGTAAACCACTACATCCTCATTGCCGGTAGTAATATTTTTGGTCAGGAGCATTTTCTGAAGAACATGCGGATGAGATCCGATTACCATGTCAACACCTATAGACTGGAAATATTCTGCAAGGTCAGTCTGGATTTTTGAGGGAATTGTATCATATTCTGTTCCCCAGTGCAAAAACAGGATAATGATATCGGCCTTCTTATTTTTAGCTTTATTAACATCATTGGTAATTATCTCTTTATCCAGCATATTGACGATTACCGGTTCAGGGACTTTTATCCCGTTGGTACTAAAAGTATAATTGAGCAGGGCAATTGAAGTTCCATTTTTGTGAATCATTAATGGGGTGAGACTATCGCGGCATGATGAATTCAGAAAGGTACCTGTGTGAGGAATTCCTATACTGTCGAGTTTATTTATTGTATTTATTATTCCTTTCTTTCCCCTGTCTGCCGCGTGATTATTTGCATTGACGAGGTACTCAATGCCGGCATTCTTACAGGCAACTGCAAGATCAGCCGGTGAGCTGAATTGTGGATACCCCATATAGGGTTGACCATCAAGTGTTACTTCAAAGTTAGCTATAGCTATATCAGCTTCAGAAATGACAGGCTTTATGTATTTGAACACATCATCATAGTTATATAAATGTGTCTCCCTGTTCTCTGCCGACCAGATCTGTTCATCATGGCCCATTATATCACCTATAAAAAGCATGGAAAATTTGTCGTCTGTTGATAGCTGACTCTGGCTTTTCGCAGAAAAAAAGACAGAAAAACAAAGAAACAAAAATAGTACAGATCTGAGATTAAATGTTATTCGGTTCATATATTCTCTATTATCAGATTATAAATTATCAGGTTATAGCTCCAGAATTGATATTAGTCACTTCAAAGATACCTTAAAACTCTGATGTGTTGCACACTATGTCAAATATACCTTATCTTTCTTCTGTATCTTTGACCAGGACTGCCTGAAACTTGTCTGTTTTTACAGTTATTTTTACTCTACAAAATTAATGATTGCCAATCATTTTGTATTTTTAAGAATAAAAATTTATCAGGATTCTATAATTTTACCATCAAGAGAACCTTATGAACTATACAAATAATGCGAATGGATATTTTTGGTAAATACAGATGGAGTGGAATTGTCAAAAAGATTATTCTCTTTTCATGGCCTTTCTTTCTTGCAGTATTAGTTTTTCTAAGTACTAAATTTGCTATCAGAAACAGTGGATTGGTCGAACATTATTTTTCGACAGGGATCTATCCTTTTATTGCAAAGTTATTCTCGTCTTTTAGCAAATTATATCCTTTTTCATTGTGGGATATCTTCTGGGTATTGATTATATGGTTGGTAATTAGTGGATTATTTTTGGTTGTGTTCAGAAAAATGAAATTTGGCAGGTATCTTTTGCGAACCGCACAGTTACTGGCATTACTATATTCAATTTTCTACATGGTCTGGGGTTATAACTATTTCAGGCCAAAGATTGAAAAACGTATCGGCTGGGAGAACCCGAAAACTGATGAAATGATTTTTCGGTCGATCCTCGATTCAATAATTATAAATACCAATTACAATTACATTCCTATTTCATCTACAGATTACTCAACGATTGATATGCTTGTTGAGGAGTCCTACCGCAAAAACAGCCGTGAATTAGGGATTAATTATCCAAATGGCACCCGTCGTCCCAAAATAATGCTCCTGAGTTCTATTTATTCAAAATTAGGAGTAAGCGGTTATTTTGGACCATTTTTCAATGAGATTCATTTGAATTATTATCTGCTTCCTATGGATTATCCTTACGTGCTTGCACATGAGAAAGGACACCAGTTTGGAATTACCAGTGAAGCTGAGGCCAATCTTGTTGCGTATATAATTTGTGTAAAATCGGGAGACCAGCGTCTGGAATATTCCGGATACCTGTCTTTGCTGGTATATTTTCTCAGGGATGCAACTCAGATGAAGGATTATCGTGACTATTTGAATAAAATTGATACAAGGGTATTGCGGGATTTACGATTCAGGCAGAAGTATTACCCGGGTCTTCAAAGCAAAATTCTTTCAAAGATGCAATCCACGGTGAACGATAGTTATTTGAAAGCTAATAATATTGACAAAGGGGTTAAGAATTATAATCAGGTCGTTTCTCTGGTTATAACCTGGTATTATAATTCGAAAATTTATTAACTTTGCCCGCTTTATTTTAAAAACCCTGTTAAAAATGCAGGGTATGATTATGAGAGGTAAAGAACATCATCTTGACATTAAAAAGTTATCATTTGCAGGTCTGATCATCACCCTTGGAGTAGTCTATGGTGATTTAGGGACCAGTCCTCTTTATACAATGAGGGCGATTCTTCTGGCAGGGAGAAGCAATATCAATGAACTATTAATATATGGATCTTTATCCTGTATATTCTGGACGCTTACACTTCAGACAACAGTTAAATATATCCTTATTACTCTGCGGGCTGATAATAATGGAGAAGGAGGCATTTTTGCACTTTTTGCCCTGATCAGGAAAAAATCAGGATGGGCAGCCCTTCTTACTATGGCCGGGGGTGCTGCATTACTTGCAGATGGAGTTATAACGCCTTCAATTACAGTTACATCGGCAATTGAGGGATTGAGGCTTTTTAATCCCGACATTCCGGTAATTCCAATTGTCCTGATCATTTTTGGAGCATTGTTTTTTATTCAGCAATTTGGCACTAATTTTGTCGGAGGTTCTTTCGGTCCGATAATGGTTGTCTGGTTTACGATGTTAGGGGTCTTTGGATTTTCTCAACTTATACATTATCCCGACATTTTACGAGCCATCAATCCCGCGTTTGCAGTCAGGTTTCTGAGAGAGTATCCCGGCGGATTTATCCTGCTGGGAGCTGTTTTTCTCTGTACTACGGGAGCGGAGGCGCTTTACTCCGATCTTGGTAACTGTGGAAGGGCAAATATAAGAGTATCCTGGATCTTTGTAAAGATCACCCTGTTATTGAACTATTTTGGACAGGGAGCATGGGCAATGATGAATGATGTTTCAGGCGGTGATTTAAATCCGTTTTATTCAATTATGCCAAAGTGGTTCCTCTTACCCGGGATATTAATATCTACAGCTGCCGCCGTAATTGCCAGTCAGGCATTAATAAGCGGATCGTATACACTTCTCAGTGAAGCTGTTTCCCTTAATTTCTGGCCCAAAATCAGAATATTACATCCTACTTTTATACGGGGTCAAGTCTATCTCCCATTTGTTAACTGGTTCCTTTGGATCACCTGCAGCCTGGTGGTATTCTTCTTTAAAGAGTCTTCAAACATGGAAGCTGCTTATGGGTTGGCGATCACAATTACCATGATAATGACAACTTTATTGCTGTCATATTATTCCTATCAAAGCGGGTGGAACCACAGGCTGGTTTTATTGATGCTGACCGTATATCTTACAATTGAAGGAAGTTTTTTAATTGCCAACCTTCACAAATTCAAATACGGAGGCTGGTTCACCTTGTTGCTGGCATCTCTCTATTTCATCATTATGTTTGGATGGTATTTCGGACGAAAGTTGAAAAACCGGTATGTTACTTTTACTGACCTTTACAAATATATTGACCTGTTTAAGGACTTATCCAATGATAATTCTGTTCCTAAAACAGCGACCAACCTGGTTTACATAATTAAAGCAAACAGGCTTGATCAGGTTGAATCAAAGGTGATTTATTCCATTTTCCAGAAGCAACCCAAACGGGCAGATACCTACTGGTTATTGCATGTGGACAGGATCGACGAACCAGACAGGATTGATTACCAGGTTAACCAGATTATACCCGGAGTTCTGATACGAGTCGATTTTCATATTGGATTTAAGGTCGAACCCAAAATCAATCTCTATTTCAAGGAGGTACTTGAAGATATGATAGCAGCAGGAGAAATAAAACTTGAGAGTACTTTCGACTCACTTAAAAAGCATTCTATGCCAGCTGATTTTAAATATATTCTCATCGACAGAATTATGCCGAATGACTATAAACTTTCCGCTATGGAAAATATCACCCTTGCTCTTCATAGCCTGTCGAGGCTTCTGTGTATTTCCGATGTAAAAGCTTTGCAACTCGATTCTGCAAACACTATTGAAGAAAAGGTCCCTATTACTATTGATCAACCTGTTGTGACAAGAATCAGCCGGATAAAGAATAATTAAATTTCTATCACGTATCTCTGTCAGTAAATTCGTTTAGTCTTTCATTGTTTTAAGTTTATTCACGTGTGCAAATATTAATCTTCCAATTCTATATAATCCTCATCAAGATCGTTATGATCATCACCTCCTAAACTGTAATAGTTATTCTCTTCATCTTCACTTCCTATTATTTCCAGCTCGTCGTCAACTTCTGAACCTGGAATATCTAAGTCGCTTCCGGTAACATCGTCGTCAAAATCCTTTTCATTATTTTTTCCTGTTTTATGATTGTCAATCGATTCTTTGATATTGGAAGGGTCTTCCGGATTAATTGTTCTGTCTTTTTGTAATTTTCCGTAAATATCTTCTCCTGGAGGATATAAAGGGTAACCTTGTGGATTATTTTTATCCGGGTCATCTTTTTTCGCGAGATTAAGCTTAGTTTTACTGGTATTGTCTTTCATAAAATTATCAGTCTATATGAGGTCCTGTTGCGTAAACTTTATATTAATTTTTTAAATTAACCCTAAAACAATTCTTGAGTAGTTATATGTATAAACAATTTCACAACTTTCATTGTTCATTGCCAGGATTGATTATTAAATAGCAGAAAGATTCATATTACAAAAGATAAAAATAAGAAATAGTTGTGAGTTTTCCTTTCTTCATTTTATGATTTTTTCAAATATACCTGACATTTTTTCTAAATTTTCGATTTAGTTCCTGATAGGTGAAATAAAATCTGTTTATTGTTATATTTGTATTATGTTGTTGGTACAAGATATTACTTTCTGGCCTTTTATAGTTTTCGCGTTTATTGTAATTTCCCTTATTGGAATAATGATAGGTCTTTCCTGGGTGCTGGGAGAGCGACATAAGGAGAAGACCACGGATGAACCATACGAGTCCGGGATACCCCCAACAGGTGATGCACGGCTGCGATTTTCTTCCGGTTTTTATATTATAGCTATGTTCTTCGTCATTTTCGATCTTGATGCTGCTTTTATTATGTTGTGGGCTGTTTCATTCCGTGAACTTGGACTTGCCGGTTATATAGGAATATTGATATTCATAGGCTTATTGGTCATATTGTTGATCTATGAACTAAGCATTGGAGCTCTGGACTTTGGGCCAAATGGGAAGAGAATACTTAAGTATAAAAACAGGATTAATGATGAACTCCAATGATAAAAGCCAATGACAAATATTCAGTACCTGGAAAGGGCAATACCGATGATATTGGCAGATCAGTACTACTTGGCAAACTTGATGATATGATTTCCTGGGGAAGAAAAAACTCCCTCTGGCCTTTTGGTTTTGGATTATCATGTTGCTTTGTAGAAATGGCCACAGCACTCACAAGCCGGTATGATATTGCAAGGTTTGGCGGAGAAGTGATCCGTGGCACACCCCGGGAAGCAGATGTGATGGTTGTTGCCGGCACAGTGTTTCTTAAGATGGCTCCCATAATACAAAGGTTGTATGAACAGATGATGGCTCCTAAGTGGGTCATCTCAATGGGATCATGTGCAAATTCAGGTGGGATGTATGATATTTATAGTGTTGTTCAGGGTGTTGATAAGTTCTTGCCTGTCGATGTATATGTTTCCGGTTGTCCTCCGCGTCCCGATGCGTTTCTTGAAGGGCTTCTGTTACTGAGGGAATCAATAGGGAAAGAACAACGTCCCTTCAGTTGGGTTATCGGACCCCAGGGAATTCATAAAGCTGATAAGGTCTCGATGCGCGATAAAAAAATGGAAGAACGTTCAAAAATGGGTATCATAAGGCCGATGAACGAAATTTAACTTCATGTTAAGAATGTCAAAATTTATATGAGTAATAACGATTACGATATAATTTCTGAACTGCGATCTAAATTTGGTGACCATACTATTCTCCATCAACAGCAGACTAAAGATGGCACTCCGACAATATGGATGAATAGGAACGATCTGATTCAGGTACTTAAATTTCTGAAAAACGAAATCACTCTGCCTTTTAAAATGCTTTATGATCTCACTGGTATAGATGAACGTACACGAACTAAACGTGATGGTCAGCCTGCCAGCGATTTTACCATTGTATACCATCTTACCTCATTTGAAAGGAATCAGGATATCAGGATAAAGGTGGCTCTGACAAATGGAGACACAAACATTCCAAGCATAACAACTGTATGGGAATCAGCAAATTGGTATGAGCGGGAAGTGTTTGATATGTTTGGTATTAACTTCACCGGACATCCAAGGCTGACAAGAATTCTGATGCCAAAGAGTTGGAAGGGACATCCCTTAAGGAAGGAGCACCCGGCCAGAGCTACCGAACTTGATCCGTTTGTTCTGACTGATAATATTCGTGACGAAGAAGATGCAAATCTTAAGTTTAATCCTGAAGAATATGGATTGGACACAAAAAGCGAAGACAGCGATTTCATGTTTCTGAACATCGGGCCTCAGCATCCGGGAACCCACGGTTTGTTAAGGCTTATAGTTCAATTGAACGGGGAAGATATTGTAAACATAATACCTGATATAGGATTCCATCATCGTGGAGCTGAGAAAATGGGGGAAAGACAATCATGGCATACATTTATTCCATATACCGATCGGATCGATTATCTGAGCGGTGTTATGAATAATCTCGCATATCTTCTCTCTGTTGAAAAATTAGCCGGCATTGAACCTCCCGACAGAGCACAGGTGATCCGTATAATGATGAGCGAACTGTTCAGGATTGCCAGCCATTTAGTCTGGCTTGGCACATTTGCCCAGGATATGGGTCAGATGTCTCCTGTATTCTATGCATTCAACGACAGGGAAAGGATCTTCGATATAGTGGCAGCAATCACAGGTGGACGCATGCATCCATCGTGGTTCAGGATTGGCGGTGTTGCTCACGACCTGCCGGAAGGATGGGATAAGCTGATGCAGGAGTTTCTCAATTATTTTCCAAAGAGACTTAAAGAATTTGATAATATTGTTCTTAAAAACAGGATATTAAAAGCGCGAACAATAGGTATCGGAGTATTTACCACGAAAGAGGCAATCGAATGGGGAATTACCGGTTCCGGACTCAGAGCTACCGGTTTTGACTGGGATTACCGTAAGAAAAGGCCTTATTCCGGAATTGATAAATTTGAATTTGATGTTCCTCTGGGGAAAAATGGTGACTGCTACGATAGAGCCCTGGTTCGTATGGAGGAGATGCGTCAGAGTCTGCGGATAATTCAGCAGTGTATAAATAATATGCCGGCAGGCCATTACAAATCGGATCATCCTCTTGCAATACCACCAAGGAAAGACAAAACCATGATAGATATAGAAACGCTTATAACACATTTTGTGGGCGTTTCATGGGGTCCTGTCATACCTGCCGGGGAAGCAATGGTACCTATTGAGGCTGCCAAGGGCAGTAATGGTTATTACCTTATAAGTGATGGTAGCACTTCCTCTTACCGGACAAGAATACGAACGCCATCCTTCCCTCACATGCAAATGTTGCCATTTATAACTAAAGGCTATACAATACCTGATCTGTTGGCAATCCTGGGGGCAATGGATTTTGTATTGGCCGATCTCGATCGTTAAATATCTGAAATATATAAGAAATATAGAAAATAACAGGAATGCTGAGTGAAGAAGAATTAAAGGAGATACAGGAAGAAATTAAGCAATATCCATACCCGGCAGTGGCATGTATTGATGCTTTAAAAATTGTTCAGCATCATCGTGGCTGGGTATCTGATGAGTCTGTAAAGGATATTGCACAGCTATTGAGTATTTCGAATGAAGAGGTCGATGGTGTTGGGACTTTTTACAGCAGGATCTACCGTAAACCTGTCGGCAGGAATGTAATACTTATCTGCGACAGTGTCAGTTGTATGATAATGGGGTATCAATCACTGTATGAGCACATCTCAAAGAAACTTGGTATCAGCTTTGGGGGGACAACCTCTGACGGGCGGTTCACACTTCTCCCGATCTCATGCCTTGGTGATTGTGATAATGCACCTGCCCTTATGATAAACAATGATCACTTCAACAGGATAACAGTAGAAAAGATTGATGAATTACTGAAGCGTTACAAATAGCCAGAGATGGAAATCCCCTTAACCAAAAATATTAAACCAGGCTTAGTTGCTTATAATCTGGAAGATTACAGGCAGGATAGCGGCTATAGTAGTCTTCTGAAAGTTCTGAAGAACATGTCACCCTCCGAAGTAACAAACCTTGTCAAAGCTTCAAATTTACTCGGCCGGGGAGGCGCGGGATTTCCAACAGGTGTTAAATGGAGCCTTATACCAATGGATGGAGACAGATCCAAACAAAAATACCTGATATGTAATGCAGACGAGATGGAACCAGGTGCCTTTAAAGACAGATATCTTCTTGAAGGCAACCCACATCAGCTCATTGAAGGAATGATTATTTCAGCGTATGCCATTCAGGCTTCAAAGGCATATATATTTCTTCGTTGGGCTTATAAAAAAGCTGAGGCAGGTCTTCGTAAAGCTATAGATGAAGCTTATAAAGCAGGTTACCTTGGTAAAAATATCCTGGGATCGGGTTTTGACCTCGACCTATATGTACATTCAAGTGCAGGCAGGTATATTTGTGGAGAAGAGACAGCTTTACTTAATTCACTTGAAGGTAAAAGGGCTGTACCACGCACCAAACCGCCTTTCCCTGCAATCAGCGGTCTTTTTGGAAAACCAACGGTAGTGAATAATGTTGAAACCCTTTCATGGATTTCGCATATAATTGAGAATGGTGCCGATTGGTTTAAAGGATTAAGCCTGACAGGTACGGGAGGTACCAAACTCTATGGAGCAAGCGGTAGAGTGAAAAAGCCCGGAATATGGGAACTGCCGCTGGGAACAACCATGCGGGAGCTTCTGGAGGACCACGCCGGAGGAATGGTTGATGGACACAAGTTCAGAGGTGCATTGCCAGGCGGAATCTCAACAGACTTTCTTATAGAAGAACATCTCGATGTGAAAATGGATTTTTCAACTGTAGCTGCAGCAGGTAGCAGACTTGGAACAGGAACTATGATTATACTAGACGATAAAACATGTCCCGTTGCATTTATTCATAATGTTGAAAGATTCTTTGCACTTGAAAGTTGTGGGTGGTGCACACCGTGCCGTGAAGGACTCCCCTGGGTTGAAAAGATGCTTGCATCAATCGAGGAGGGTAGCGGTAAAATGGAATACATTGATCTTCTGAAATTTAATGCTAAATATATGGGTCCGGGCAATACCTTTTGTGCTCACGCACCCGGTGCCGCTGAACCTTTGCAGAGTGGGCTGAAATATTTTCATGATGATTTTGTAAAGCATATTACAGATAAAAAATGTCCCTGGAGGTAAGCATGGTAAAGATCACGATAGACGGGAAATATTATGAAGCAAAACCTGAGAAGAATCTTCTCGAGACCTGTCTTTCGCTTGGGATAGACATCCCTCATTTTTGTTTTCATCCTGCCCTGGGTTCAGTTGGTGCCTGCAGGCTATGTGCAGTAAAGAAATTCAGGGATAAAGATGATACAAAAGGCCGTATTGTGATGTCCTGCATGGAACCTGTAACAGAAGGGTTGATTGTTTCAGTTGATGATCCTGAAGCAAAAGCATTCAGGGCTTCTATAATCGAAAGCCTTATGACCAATCACCCTCATGATTGTCCTGTCTGTGATGAGGGTGGCGAATGTCATTTGCAGGATATGACAGTGATGACCGGCCACAATTACAGACGTTATGATTTTCCAAAAAGGACTTATAATAATCAGGAGTTAGGCCCATTCATCAGTCATGAGATGAACCGTTGCATTCAATGCTACAGGTGTGTAAGGTTTTATAGGGATTATGCAGGAGGAAAAGATCTTAATGTTTTTGCCTCCAGGAATAATGTTTATTTTGGACGGCATGAGGATGGACCACTTGAAAATGAATTCAGTGGAAATCTTATAGAGGTATGCCCGACTGGTGTTTTCACAGATAAAACATTGTCGAAACATTTCACTCGCAAATGGGATCTGTCGAATGCTCCTTCAGTCTGCGTACATTGCAGTGTCGGATGCAATACTATTATAAGTGAACGATATGGTTCCCTGAGGCGGATAATGAGCAGGTACAATGGAGCTGTTAACGGATATTTTATATGCGACAGAGGCCGGTTCGGCTATGAATTTATTAATGATGAAAAACGGATTAAAACTGCACAGATCCGTTCAAATAAAGATGGTATTGCAGAACCGGTTGATAATGAACGGCTTTTCGCAATTCTGGATCAGTCTCTTTCAAAGGATAAAAATATTATTGGAATAGGCTCTCCCAGAGCATCCCTTGAGTCTAATTTTGCATTAATCTCTCTTGTGGGTAGAGAGAACTTTTATCACGGCATTTCAAAAAAAGAGTTCCTGTTAACAAAAACAATTTCAGAGTTCTTCCAAAATAAAGGCGTACGCACTCCTTCATTAAAACAGATTGAGAAAGCTGATGCAATTTTAGTTTTGGGTGAAGATCTGACTAACACGGCCCCTATGATCGCACTTGCTTTGCGACAGGCTGTGCGAAATGTACCTGATGAAGAAGCAAAGAAAAAGGGCATTCCGTCATGGAATGATGCACCTTTAAGAGTACTCGCGCAGGATGCCAGAAGCCCGGTGTTTATTGCTACCCCATTTATTGATTCTCTCGATGTAATTGCGGAGAGCACATTCAGGGCTACCCAAGAGGATATTGCAAATTTGGGTTATAGTATTGCTCAAAAACTTGACGATAGAGCTCCGGACTCAAATACTGAGAAAAAAGATCTGAAGGATTT
>Ga0209880_1000386_pt1 | contig 11661 bp, 9 predicted proteins | sample PersoiDNA2013191_FD_185803 | JGI IMG/M metagenome (GOLD analysis project Ga0209880, IMG submission 185803) | Permafrost soil microbial communities from the Arctic, to analyse light accelerated degradation of dissolved organic matter (DOM) -... | ecosystem: Environmental > Terrestrial > Soil >... | reverse complement strand
GGGTCGCGCAGCAGGGCGATCACGCGGGCGGCGAATTCCGCCGGAGCGTCGGCCAGGGCGCAGAAATCGCCGTCCTTCACGGCCAGGCCTTCGGCGCCCACTTTCGTGGACACCACCGGGATGCCCGCGGCGAACGCCTCCAACAACTTCACGCGCACTCCCGAGCCACTGAGAATCGGGCACACGAAGATAGCGTAGCGCGCCAGCGCTTCCCGGACATCCTCCACGTAGCCGAGCATTTGCATGTGAGCGGCGTGATCGGCGTAGGTGTGTTCCGGCGGCGGATCGCTACCCGCGATGACGAGTTTGGCGCCGGGTTCCTGGGCGAGGATCAGAGGCAGCACCTGGCGGACGAACCAGTCCACGGCGACGCGGTTGGGGTCGTGGCGCCAACTGCCGAGAAAGAGCATGGTCAGGGGCTCGCGGCCGCGCGGTTGGAACGGATAGCGGCCGCTATCGATGCCGGCGCGCAGACCGGCCCGCATGCGGGGCGCCAGTTCGGGGCGGAAACTCAGCAGGTAATCGCGGTTCGCCGGCGTACAGACCTGCACCTGATCGAAGGCGGGCAGCACGCCGAGTTCGTAGCGCAGGGCGCGCAGGTATTCGATGCGCGCCTTCATCGCATCCACGACGCCGATGATATGGCCCAGGCCGCGCCCGATGGATTGGAAGTAGATGTCGTGCTCGAACAGCGCCGTGGCGATGCGGCGAAACTCGCCGCGGTACTGCGCCATGGGCGTGTACTCCAGTTGCAGCACATCGATCCGGCGGCAATACAGTTGGCGGTGGATGAGCCATTCCAGATCGCCATTGGCAAACTCGCGAACCGCATGCGGTTCCAGCGAGCCCATGCCTTTGGGCCGCCCGGTGGGCCGCACCAGCCACTCCGCGGAGGCGCAGAACGCGCGCAGTTCCTGGTTGTCCGCTTCCTGCGACGGCCAGTCCAGCAGTTCGAGGACGTGAACTTCGGCGAGCTTCGCCATCTCGCGCAGCGTCTGGTACATGAAGACGCCGCCGCCGTGGATGGGCGGGCAGATGGGGTAAGGCGAGACGAACAGGACGCGCACACGATCCGGAGCGGGCTCCATGGCCGCGAAGCGATCGCGGAAGTAGCCGCCCAGCGGGCGCCTGAAGGCTTCGGTGTCGGTGACCCGAGCGAGAGCCAGCGCGCGGCGCCGCGAGCGCATGGCTTGCGCAAGCTCCCGGAAGGCCCACCAGAGGGCGGCGAAGTTCGGGCGCAGCGGGATGTCGCCGAACACCACGGCAAGAACGGCGCCGGCCCAGGCGAAGAAGAAGTGCGCCGCCAGGCGCGGCCACTCGTGAATATTCTTCCAGCAGAAGAGGACGTAGTTTTTCTTGAGGACCGCCTGGATCCGTTCCTCGGTGAACTTCTTGCCGATAGTGCCCCGGTGCTCGTGGAATACCACGCTGCGGGGCTGGTAAAGGACCTTCCAGCCGCGCTTCCATGCCATGTAGCCGAGGTCGGTGTCTTCCAGGTAGAAGGGTTCCAGCAGGGGGTCGAATCCGCCGAGTTCGAGGAACTTCGAGCGGTCGAACGCGCAACTGCCGCCGCCGCCGTAGAAGCAGGGGAAGAGGTCGTCAACTCCGCCGTCGATGCGGTGGCGGACCCGTAGGCTGCCGTCCTGCCACCAGCCCTGGGTGAGGCCGGTCTCCTCGCGGAGCCTGGTTGGGTCGGTGAAGAAGATCTGGCAGGAGACGGCGAAGACCTCTGGGTCGCTGAAGCCTTCGAGTAGGGGCGCCAGGAAGTCGGGAGCCACGCGCATGTCGCTATTCAGCAGGACGACGATGTCGTTCCGGGCGGCGCGGAAGCCGGCATTGGAGCCGCCACCGAAGCCCAGGTTTTGGGGCAGGGCGAGGACGGTGATTTCGGGGAAATTCGCGCGCAGGAAATCGGCGCTGCCATCGGTCGAGCCGTTGTCGACCACCAGGATCTGGTTGGCGGAGTTGCCGGCGAGCGCGGTGCGGATGCTCGGGATGTATTTGGCGAGCAGGTCTTTCCCGTTCCAGTTGGGGATGACGACGGTGGCGCAGGCACTCCTGCCTGCCGCGTCGGCACTCATGCCGACGCTTGCTTGCGACACCGTGTCAGGCCCGCGAACAGGTGTCGAGAGGAGTCTCGACACGGCAGGCACGAGTGCCTGCGCCACATCGGCCGGCGGAGGAATCCTGCCGCCGCGCCGCGTGAAGAGCTGCACCAAAACCAGAGCCAGGAAGCTGATCGCCATCAGGAATGGCGAGAGCAATAGCAGCGGGAGCGCACGGATGAGGCGTTTCAGGAAGGCCATGTCAGAGCGCGGGGCCGAGGCCTACCTTTCGCCCCAGCTTGACCCATCGGGAAGCGCGCACCATGTGGAGCAGGTCTTCGAGCTGGCGTTTCTCTTGCTCCAGCCGGAACGCCCAGACCGTGCGCTCTTGCAGATCTTTTTCGGTCTGCTCCAGGGTGGCGGCGGTTTCGGTCAGCGCATCGGCGATGTTACGGATTTCGGCGCTGAGGCGGGCTTCGATGTCGAGGGCCCATTGGGCTTTTTCGCGGCCTTCCTGCTCCAGGGCGGCAATCTTGGCGTTGTATGCGGCGACCACTGTGCGCGCGTTTTCCTGATCGCGCGCGAGTTCCTCCTGAAGCTCGTCGATGCGCGCTCCGCGGGCGGCGAGCGCGGCGTTTAACTCCTCCGCCCAACGGTTGCTTTGCTCCAATTCTTCTTTCTGCTCGCGGAACATGACCAGCAGCTTCTGGTGCTCGCGGTCGAATTCGGCCAGATCCAACTGCGCTTTGTCGAGCCATTGGTCCTTGGTGGCAAGTTCGCCTTCGAGCTTGGCGATATGGCGCTCGCGTTCGCGAAGCAGGTTCGCCACGCGCGGCACGTAAACAAAAGTCGGGTTGCCGATCTGCGGGCGGTGGGCGCAGACGGCGAGGAAGAAGTGGCTCTCGTCGGGAACCGGCTCGGCGGCATCCACGCGGGTTTCCACGGTATGGCCGGGCTCGAGCGGCTGGAAAGGCTGGAAGGTGACGCCTTCGATGTGGTTTTCCAGGAACATGGAGACGTACGGGAAGAATTGCTTGAGCTCGCGAGTGAATTCGTCGAAATCGAATTCGTGAACGTGGAAGGGGTTGGCGCCCTCGGTACCGCGCGATTCGGTGTAGTAGAGCCGGTTGGGCGTGGACACGATCAACTGTCCCGCGGGAGCCAGCACACGCCGGACTTCCTGGAGAAAGTCCCGCCAGTTTTCCAGGTGCTCGATGACTTCGAAGGCGACCACCAGATCGAAGGCGCCGCCGGCGTAGGGCAGTGCGGTGCACGATGCCTGTTCGAAGGCGAGATTGGGGAGCTCATAGTGGGCGCGCGCGTATTCCACGGCTTCCGGCGCGATGTCGATGGCCGTGACGCTTTCGGCCACATCGGCCAGTTCCGCCGATCCGTAGCCGGCGCCGCAGCCGGCATCCAGCACGCGTTTGGCGCGGGCCAGGCGCACCGCGAAGTGGTAGCGCGCCATGTGCTCGTTGAGCAGGTCGATATCGACCTCGCCGGGGATGAGCCGTTCGCCGGTAAACTCAGCCAAGGTGATTCTCCAGTTGGCGCTCGGTGCGAATGCGCGCGTTGACTTCGACGCGGCAGGGCAGGTGCAGGTAGCCGTAGACTTGGGCTTCGGAGCGGCCCATTTGCAGCGTGTTGGCGTTATCGATCCAATCGCACATCTGGTAACCCATGAGGGTGCCGTCGGCGATCGCCGGGGAGAACGAGAAGGCGGCCGGATAGAGCTCGGGCAGATCGAGGTAGAAATCCACCGTGGTGACATCGCCCGTTTGGAGCGGGGCAAGTTCGTAGCCTTCGCGCGCCGTATTCGTGCCGGAAAAATCCATGCCCAACTGATTGCGCAGCATGAAGCCGACGATGGGCAGGGCCACATCGGCCGTGGCGCGCACGCTGATGCGCACCAGAATGCGCGAACCGGGCTCCAGGATGGGGAGCGTGCGGCCCTGCTCATCAAGCACGGCGATGCCCATGATTGCGGCGCGGCCATCGCCGAAACGGTGGTCGATATTGGGGATGGTTTCGACGATTTCGGGGGCTGTCATGAGACCGCCGCGGCGCGGTGGTGGATCGGTGGCGGATTTCAGCAGGAGATAGGTGGAATCCTTCTCGGTCATGGCGGCGAGGTATTTGGAGACCACCCGGTCGGGTTCGCCGACGTCGATCATGCGGCCGTGATCCAGCCAGAGGACGCGGTCGCCGATGGCCTTGACGTCGCTGACGGCGTGGGAGACGAACAGGATGGTGATGCCACGCTGGCGGAGTTCGTGGACCTTGCGCATGCAGCGCTGGCGGAAGTAAATGTCGCCCACTGCGAGCGCTTCATCGACCAGCAGGATTTCGGGATCGACGTTGATGGCGACGGCGAACGCGAGGCGCACCACCATGCCGCTGGAGTACGTCTTCACCGGCTGATCGATGAAGTTGCCGATTTCGGCGAACGCGGCGATGTCTTTGTAGCGCTGATCGATCTGGCGGGTCGTCAGCCCGAGGATGGAGCCGTTGAGGTAAACGTTATCGCGGCCGCTGAATTCGGGGTTGAATCCGGCGCCGAGTTCGAGCAGGGCCGAGACGCGTCCGTAGATCCCGACCGTACCGGAAGTGGGATGAAGAATTCCGGCGACCATCTGTAAAAGAGTGCTTTTGCCGGAGCCATTTTCCCCCACAATGCAGAAAGTTTCGCCGCGCTTGACCTCGAAGCTGACGTCGTGCAGCGCCCAGAAATCCTGGTGGCGCTTCAGACGATTCAGGGACAGCAACTCCTTCAGGCGGTCGCCCGGCGCGTCGTAGATCGCGTAGCTTTTCGAAACACCCTGGAATTCAACGGCGTTCACGGTTGGGAAATCGAAAGCCTAGTGTAGCGCGGGGCGTTGCGCGCGGGGTCGGGAGCCATGGACAGGTCACTGGAGGGCTGGGGAAAAAGAAAAGGGCGGCCGCCAACCCCTGGGACCAGCGTACCTGCAAACCGGATGGACTAGCGGTTCAATGACCGCGGCGCCAATTCCCTACAGAGAGGTATCCGACGCGTCAGGGTTCGCAGCGGGTCCGATGAGGAAGCCGGAAGCCGCCCATCTGATGAACTGGTTCTATGAAATTCCTCCTTGTCGTTGGTTCCTCCCGTTCGGAGGATCGGGACCCGCTACAGATAATCGGGCCTACAACCACAATATGCGCTTGCCCGGGTAGGGATGTCAAGCAGCAATTTTTGGGCCGAATGCAGCAGGAGCGTTCCCGCCGGCGCGGCTCCCGGTGAGCGGCTGTATGGCACCCCGCCGCGCGGCACTCACGGCGCGAACGTACGAAGCATCACGCAAGGCAAAGTCTTGTGGGTGCGGTACTGGGACAAGCGCGTGGCGCCCGATATTGCTAAAATAAGGCTGTGGGCAATATCGAATTTGCCTGGGATCCCCGGAAGGCCCGATCGAACCTTGCCAAGCATGGCGTCTCTTTTGAGGAAGCTCAGACCGTTTTTCTCGATGAGAAGGCGCGCTTGATTGACGATCCGGATCATTCCGATGAAGAAGAACGATTTCTGCTGCTGGGTTACAGCTTTCAGGCGCAATGCCTCATCGTCACTCATTGCTATCGGGAAGCCGATGCGGTGATTCGCCTGATCTCCGCCCAGCGCGCCACACCGCGTGAAGAAGAAGTCTACTGGAGTTTCCGATGAGAAGCGAATACGATTTTTCCGAGTCCCGCAAGAACCCTTACGTCAAACGGCTCAAGCGCCAGATCACGATTCGCCTCGATGCCGCGGCGGTGGACTACTTCAAGCAAATGGCGGCCGATCTGGGGATGCCATATCAGAACCTCATCAATTTGTTTCTGAGAGACTGCGCCACACGGAAGCAGCGCCCCATGATTCAATGGTCCGGGGACGGCCAGACGCAGCCGAACGGCCAGTTGCGGAAATGACCCGCCGAGCGGGTTGCGGACGCGATGGGCCTACACGGGAGGCTTGCAAACGGCGGCGCAGGGGTGTAAATATCGTCCAGGCTTATGCCGCAACCATCAACACGGAGCGCACGGCCGGAACGGTCGAGGCGTGGTCCCGAGGTCGCGCCATTGGCGGACGCGGTGGAACACAACCATGAGTTAATTGAAGAAGTACTCGCGGGGATTGGCGCCAAGCGGGCGGGCGTGAAATTCGGCGCCAGCAAGGCGCTGCGGATTATGAGCGAGCGGCTGCCCGAGCTGCTTTATCGGCACTTCGACTTCTTCGCGGCGATGCTGGACCACGACAACCAAATCCTGAAGTGGAATGCGACGCTCACGCTCGCCAACCTGGCGCGGGTGGATCGCGCGGGAAAGATCGAAGCCATCCTGGACCGGTACCTGGACCTGATCTCCGGGCCGAACATGATCACGGCGGCGAATGCCATTCGCGGGGCTGCCATCATCGGCCTGGCCAAACCACACCTGGTGAGACGCATTTTGCTGCGCATCATGCGGGTGGAGCGCGTGGAATACGCCACGCCGGAGTGCCGCAACGTGGCGATCGGGCACGCCTTGCGGGCGCTGGAACAACTGGCCGATCTGCTGCCCGACCGGCGGGTGCTGCGGCTGTTTGCGGCGCGCCAGTTGGGGAATCCGCGGCCGGCAACCAGCGCGAAAGCGCGCAGGTTTCTGAAAGCGCGGAAGAAAACGGCTTAGGGGACAGACCTGCCTGTCCCAAGGCGCTCCTTTTGCGCCGCGTGGCGGGTGCCCTCTGGGCGCGGGTCGGTCCCCGGGTTGTCTGTCCCCCCGGTCTGTTTGTCCCCCATCTGTCAAACGATGTGCAGGTCTTTCGGCGTGGAGGTGAGGACCTCGCAGCCGGTTTCGGTGACCACCACGGTATCTTCGACGCGCACGCCGCCGAAGCCCTCGATGTAGGCGCCGGGTTCGATGGTGATCGCCATACCGGGGCGCAGGCGGTGGCGATCGCGCTTGCCGAGCCGCGGCGGTTCGTGGATCTCCAGGCCCAGGCCGTGCCCGGTGGAGTGGATGAAACAACGGTCGAGGCCATAGCCGGCGAGGACGCGGCGCGCGGCGGCATCCACGCTGACCGTGGTAACGCCGGGGCGTACCGCGTCGATGGCGGCGAGTTGCGCCTCCCGCACGGCGCGGTACATGCGTTTGACTTTGGCGTTGGGGGCGCCCACCGAGAGCATGCGCGTCATATCGCTGGCGTAGCCGTCCTGAAAGGCGCCCATGTCGACCACTACGAGGTCGCCGGGCGTAAGGCGCGCGGCGGTGGGTTGCGCGTGGGGCAGGGCGGAGCGGACTCCGGCGGCAACGATGGTCTCGAAGCTGGGCTTTTCGGCGCCCAGCCGGCGCATGCGGTATTCGAGTTCGGCGGCGAGATCGCGTTCGCGGATGCCGGGCTTGATGCGGGCGATGGTCTGCTCGAAGGCGCGAGAGTTGGTCTCGACGCTTTGACGGATGAGGACGAGTTCGGCGGCGGATTTCACCATGCGCAACTCTTCGATCCAGCCGGTGACCGGTTCCAGCGAGGCGCGCAAGGGGAGCCGCGACTTGATGGACTCGAAAGTGTCGCAGGTCATGCGCGCGGGCTCGTAGCCAATCCGCTTGACGCCGGCTTTGCTCAGGGTGGCCAGCAGGTCCAGCACCAGCGGCCCTTTGGAGACGCGGATCTTGCAGGTGGATTCCTGGGCGGCCTGCGTCTTGTAGCGCGGGTCCGTGAACAGGATGCTCCGCCCGAGAAGAATCAGCAGGGCGCCGTTGCTGCCGGTGAAGCCGGAGAGGTAGCGCAGGTTGGGACTGAAGGCCACCAGCAGGCAATCGAGTTTACGTTCCGGTAGCGCGGCGGCAACGACCCGCCGGCGCTGTTCGTATTGGCTATTTTCCACTCTGCAATTCCTTGGCGAGGATCTGGGCACGCTCGGCGAGGGCATCCGCCTGGCGCAGGTCGTTGTGCTTCTCGGCTTCTTCGGAGAGCGCGAGGAAACTCCGGATCGTAGCTTCCACGTTTTGCTGGGCGCTGGTCTTCGGGCGCCGGCCGAGCTGATCCAGAATCTGATTGGCCTCGCGACGGCGGCCCTGTGCCCGATCGTGGAGGCGCTTTAACTCGGCGGGCGAGATAATTTCCTGGACGGTTTCGCGCGGCTCGGTTGGCGAGGCGGCGGCGGCGGGCGGGCTGGCGGGTTGGCCGGCGGCCGGGCTGACGGCCGGGATGCCGCGCCGCGAACGGGCCGGGGCGGCGGCGGGCGGCGGTTCCGGCGGCGGTTCCGGCGGCGGCTCCGGCGGTATGGTTTCGGTGGCGAGGGCCGCCGGGTCCACAGGCTGCGGCTGGGGTAGCTCGACCCGGGTTTGAGGGATAGAGAGCGCCGGCGGAGGCGGCGCGGGTGCGGGGTTGACGACGGGCTTCGGCGCCGCCGGCGGGGCGGCGGACTTTGCCGGATTGCCGCGCAGCGAGCAGCCGGCAAGCAGGATGCTGAAGACAGCGGTGAGGAGTGCCTTGGCTTTCATGGATCACACCGCGATGGGCAGACGGATCAGGAAGGTGGTGCCTTTTCCCGGCTCGCTGGTGAAATCGATTGTACCATCGTGAAGTTGCACGATCCGGAAGGTCATGGCCAAACCAATTCCCGAACCTTCCTTTTTGGTGCTGAAGTAGAGGCGAAAAATCTTTTCGCGCAACTCGGGAGGGATGCCCGTGCCGGTGTCGGAGATGCGCAGTTCCGCGGTGTCCTCGCTGGCCGAGGCTTCGAAGCGCAGTTCGCCGCCCTCGGGCATGGCCTGCATGGCGTTGAACACCACGTTGAGCATGGCCTGTTTCAGCAGGTCGCGATCCACGCGCACTTCGACGCCTCCGGCCTCCTGACGGACCGACACCCGGATGTTGGCGGCGGCGGCCTGCGGGCGCGCCAGATCGACGATCTCGCGCACCAGGTCCTGCATGGGGACGTTGTCCAACTGCAACTCGACGGGGCGGGTGAAATCGAGGAAGGTGCGCACCACGCGGTCCAGGCGGAGAATTTCACGCGAAATGATTTCCATTTGTTCGGCGACATCCGTGTCGCCGCGGGAGAGCTTGGAGCGCGCCACCTCGACATGCAGCAGGATGGCGTTGAGCGGATTTTTCACCTCGTGGGCGACGCCGCTGGTGATGCGGCTGATGGCCGAGAGGCGGTCGGCGGTCTGGAGTTCGCGGTTGATCTTGCGCTGCGCCTCCGGGTCGCGCACGCGGACCAGGATGCCGCTTGCGCCGGCGGGCCCGCCGGGAAGGCCCTCCAGTATGTCCACGGAGAGCAGCACCACGGCAGGGCCTGCAAGGGCTTGGCCGGGCGCGGCGAGAGGAACGCGGCGGTTGCGGATGGCGCGGCCGTTTTGCGAGGATTGCGCCACCAGAAGGCCCAGCGTGGTGGAGGGCGGGAACACGCCGGACACCAATTGCCCGGGAAGATCGGCGCGGTCGCGGCCGAGAAACTTCTCGACCGATCCGGAGGCGAAGACCAGGCGGAATTCGCGGTTGAAGATAAAGACGGCGTCTTCCAGATCCTGCAGCAGGTGGTCGATGTTGCCGCGCAGGTCGGAGACTTCGAATTGGGCCCCGCGCAGGCGCTCGCCGAGCAGACTGACTTTGGACGCCATCACCGAAAGTTCGTCGCTGGCGGTCTTGCCCGAGGGCAGGTTTTCGGGCTCGTAATCGCCCGTGGCGACGCGATCGAGCATTTGTCCGATGTGGCCGAGGCTGCGGAAGAGAGCCATGGAGAACAGGAACGTCAGCAGGACGGCGCCGGCCACGCAGAGAATCGCCACTTGCGCATTTTGATAAAGCGTGTCCTTGAGCGAGGGGCGGATCAGCGCCGGGTAGATGACCACGCGCACGTAGAAAATGGTGGCCCCGCTGGAGCCGACCGGGTCCTGCAGCATGTAGTACTGGCGGTCCTTGAACAATAGTACGTTCAACTTCTCGAACCAGCCGCGATGCAGCACCAGCGTACTGAAATCCGTGGGGTAAGCCGTGCTGCCGATGCGGTTTTCGAGCGTGCTGGCCAGCACCTCCTGGTTCTGCGCCGACACCATGTCAATGCAGAGGACCCCATTGGGCGAGCGCAGCAGATTCAGAAGGTTGCGTTTGAGCTCCGGATCGCGCAGTGCTTCGCGCAACGCCACGTCGCGCCGGCGATTGTGCGTGTCGACGACTTCTTCCCGGGCCACATCCTTGATGACCTCGGCGCGCTCCAGGGTGGCTTGCAGTTCGAGTTCCATGAAACGGCCCAGATCCACTCCGGAGACCGCCGTGACGATGACGGTGGCCAGCAGCACGGAGCCGAACGTCACCTTGGTCTGGAGCGTCATGACTCACTCGATGGCGAGGAGCAGTTTGCCTGCGGTCTTACGGGATTCCAGATCGCGGTGCGCTCTGGCGGCATCGGCCAGCGGATAGGTATGATCGATGCGCAGGCGGAGCTTGCCGGCATCCACCGCGTCGAGCACTTCACCGGCGCGCCAGAGGAGTTCCTCGCGCGTCAGCAGGTAATGGCCGAGGCTCGGGCGGGTGAGGAACAACGAGCCCTTGCTGTTGAGAATGGCCGGGTCGAAGGCCGGTACGGAGCCGCTGGATTGACCAAAGAGCGCCAGCGTGCCCCGCGGGCGCAGCGAGTTGAGGCTTTTCTCAAAGGTGGTCTTGCCGACGGAATCGTAGACCACATCGACGCCGCGGCCACCGGTGAGGCGCCGGGCTTCGACGTCGAACTCCTGCTCGGTATAGAGGATGATTTCGTCGGCGCCGGCTTGGCGCGCGATTTGCGCCTTTTCCGCGGTGGAAACCGTGCCCAAGACGCGGGCGCCGATGTTTTTGGCCATTTGCACCGTCAATCCGCCGGCGCCGCCCGCGGCGGCGTGCACCAGGCAGGTGTCGCCGGCTTTGAGCGGAAACGTGGAGTGCGTGAGATAGTGAGCGGTCATGCCTTGCAGCATGGCGGCGGCCGCGCTGTGGAAATCGACGTGTGCGGGGATTTTCACCAGTTGGGCGGCGGGCACGACGGCGTACTCGGCGTAGGAGCCGCGCGCCATGGCATAGGCTACGCGGTCGCCGGGCGCGACTTCGGTGACGCCTTCGCCCACCGCTTCCACGGTGCCGGCGCCTTCGCTGCCGATGGCTATCGGCAGGTCGGCTTTGTACAGGCCGGTACGAAAATAGATGTCGATGAAGTTGACGCCACTGGCAACGATGCGCACCAGCGCCTGCCGGGGACCGGGCCGCGGTGTTGGGATGTCGACCAGTTGGAGATTTTCCGGGCCGCCTGGAACGTTGACTTGAATGGATTTCATAGCTCAGTTTTTGCGTAATGCCCGACGGGCATGGGCGGACGTTGCATAGAGTAGCAGATACAGCAAAGTGAACGGGAAGGAAATCAGGCGCACCAGCGTGCGGACCGCTCCCGAGCCGGCCAGGCCTGAGCGAAAGAGCACAAATTGGCGAATCGCGCCGAGGTGCAGGCGATCGAACCAGAAATAATCGCCGTTTTCGTTAACGATGAACAGCTTGGCCGGGATTCGTAGCGCCAGCACCCATTTCCACTTGGCCATGACAATTTCGCCGGAGCAGACGATCCCCACCAGTGCGTAGTGGTTGCCGGCGAGTTCGCGGTAGAGCCGTCCG
>Ga0209880_1000385_pt1 | contig 11665 bp, 9 predicted proteins | sample PersoiDNA2013191_FD_185803 | JGI IMG/M metagenome (GOLD analysis project Ga0209880, IMG submission 185803) | Permafrost soil microbial communities from the Arctic, to analyse light accelerated degradation of dissolved organic matter (DOM) -... | ecosystem: Environmental > Terrestrial > Soil >... | reverse complement strand
GTCCAGGTGATCGAGGCGGTCGCCGTCCACGATGCCGACGCCGGTTCAGTCACGGTCTTCGCGGTCAACCGGCTGGAGCAACCGCTCGCGTTCGAAGCGAAGCTCCGCGACCTCGACGATCTGGCCGTCACCGAGCATCGCGTCCTCGCCGATCCGGACATGCGGGCGTCGAACACGGCCAGCCACCCGGATCGGGTCGCGCCGAGACCGGGCGCGGGCGTCAGGTTGGATGCCGGCCGCCTGTCGGTCGAGCTTCCGCCGCGTTCCTGGAACGTGGTGCGGCTCTCTGGCCCAGTGCGCCAGGGTGCCGTGGCGCGTTGATCGCCCGCGCGTCCGTTCAGATCCCGACCGGCTCGCGCACGAGCACGACGGTGGTCCGACCGGCCTGCCATTCGCCATAGATGATGAGGACCTTCTCGAGCGCGGTGTCGACCCCCATCCTCGCCCGGACCTGGGCGTTCTCGTAGGGGAAGACGACGTCGCGGATCCGCCGCAGGGCAGCATCGAGGTCGGGCACGATCTTCTGGCTGCCGACGACGAGGAGCACGCGACCCGCGCTCGCGGCATACGGGCCGAGCTGGTTCCCGATGGCCGACGCGGCGACGAGAGCTCCGTCGTCGGTGACGGCGGCGACGCTGCCGAGGATGAAGTCCGGCGCGGCCACGAGCTTGCGGATCTCGCGTCCCTGCGTCGCCCGGTCCATCGCGAACATGCGCGGCCGGATGGCGTCGTAACGCCCGGATTCGACGAGCTCGCTGAAGAGGCCGACCTCCTCGAGCGTCTTCGACTTGCCGGAGTGGACCTCCGAGCCCTCCGGGATCAGGCCGAGGACGACCGCGCGCGCCTCCTGGCCCGTGTCGACGACGATCGCCTCGATGTTGTGTGAGCGGAGGGCAGCGGCCACCCGCTCGACGCGGTCAGCGACGCGCGGGCTCTCGGCGGCCGCACGGTTGCCGGTCGTCGTCATCGCGGGAGGACCACGGCCACGACGCCGACGGCCACGCCGATTCCGAGGCTCGCCAGGCCGATCTGGGTGGCTCTCGATCGATCCCGCGCGCGGGCGTCCGCATCCGCCACAAGCTTGGTCTGGCCGAGCGGACCGAAGTTGAAGACGCCGCGTGACCCGAAGCCGGCGCAAAACTGCAGCCGCGCCTGGAGGTATCCGGACGCCGCGCCGGCCGCCGGGAGCGCGACGAGGAGCCGGGCGAGCCGCGGCGCGCCGATCATGGTGAGGCCGGTATACAGGCCGAGCGTCGCCACGAGCCCGACGTGCCCGGCTCGAAGTCGGCGAGCGACCTCTGCCGGGCCAATGTTGCAGATGCCTGGCTCGTATTCCGTGCCCGCCGTATCCGCTTGGGGGTTCCCCGGCAGGGGGGCCGGTGCGAAGGCTGAATGCATCATTGCGTGTTCCTCATCTCATCGGGTGTCCCGGCGAGCCGTCGCATCGCCCGCATCATCTGGCGCGGGCTTGGGGGTGGCGGCAGCGGGCCGGCGCCCTTGCTGCGGAGACCGTCGAGCATCAAGCCAAGAAACCGCCTCCAGGCATCGGGCGCTGCCTCGCCGGCGCCCTGGACGACGCCGGCGTTCGCCATGAGCAGAAGGACAAGATCCTCTGGGACGAAGTCCGAGCGGAGCGTTCCCTCGGACGTGGCGCGTTCGATCAGCCGAACCGACAGCTCGTACCCGCGCGCCCGATGCGCCTCCAGGGTCTGCGCGCGCGGGAACGTCTTCGTCAGCACGTCCTTGAGGCCGCGGTCGGCGGCCTGCATCGCGCAGACCTGCTCGACATAGGCGCAGAAGCCCGACCATCCGTCTGGTGCCTCGAGCGCCTCTTCGGCCTGCCGGGCGTAGTCCGCGAGCCGCCGCTCGAAGCATGCCGCGATCAGGTCGTCGCGGGTGGGGAACCGACGATAGAGGGTCGCGATCCCGACGCCAGCATCCTCGGCGACGTCCTCGAGCGGGACATCCAGGCCGTGCTCGGCGAAGGCCGCCTGAGCGGCTTCGACGATCCGGGCGCGGTTGCGCTCCGCATCGACACGGAGCGGCCGTGTGGCGTCGCCAAGAGGTGCCATGGGGTCATCCTATCGCAACCGGAGGCGCGTCTCCAATTGTGCCGGTTCGGACCCGCGCGATTGCGTCCGCGAAGCGGAGAGCCCTGCACAGAGGGGGCGGTGTCACCGGCGGGACGATGGCACAGAGCCGCCATCGTCGGCTCGAGACTATGCTTGGCCATGTCCAGCATCGAGCGCGAAGGGACGAGCATGACTGGCTTCGCCCAGATCATCGTGAATGGGGTGGCACGCGAGCTGGCGCTCGAGCCGGACCGGAGCCTGCTCTACGCGCTCCGCGACGAGCTCGGGCTGACCGGCGCGAAGCCGGGCTGCGGAGAGGGTGCGTGCGGCGCCTGCACCGTGCTCCTCGACGGTGAGCCCGTGCAGGCCTGCCAGGCGCGCATCTCGGACGTTGCCGGCCACGCCGTCGCCACCGTCGAGGGACTGGCGAGCGAGGGCCACCTGCATCCGGTGCAGCGCGCCTTCCTCGAGGTCGGAGCCCTCCAGTGCGGCTACTGCACGGCCGGAATGATCATGAGCACGGTCGCGCTGCTGGAGCGGAACGCCGATCCCGACGACGCGCAGATCAGGTCGGCCCTGGCGGGCAACATCTGCCGCTGCTGCACGTACCCCCGCATCCTGCGCGCCGTGCGCCGCGCGACCGAGTTGGCGCGGGACGCGGACGGCTGGACCCGGCCCGAGCCGATCACGGCTGGCGCCAGCCTGCTGACCGGGTCGGCCCGGCCCCGCCGACCGTGGGACCTGACCAGCCCAGAGCAGCGCGACTACTTCGAGATGCTTCCGGAGGGCCTGGTCGTGGTCCTCGAGCCAGGCCAGACGCGGGACCCCGGCAGCTGGGTGACCAGTGCGGGGGCCTGGATCCACGTCGGCGCCGACGGAACGGTGACGGCCTTCACCGGCAAGGTCGACATCGGGCAGGACAACCGGACTGCGCTCTCCCTCCGAGTCGCCGAGGAACTGCGCGTGTCCCTCGCCGCGGTCCGGCTCGTGATGGGGGACACCGACGTCTGCCCCTTCGATATGGGTACCTTCGGCAGCCGCTCCATGCCCGATGCGGGCGAGCACCTGCGGCAGGCCGCCGCGTCCGCGCGCGAGTTCCTGCTCGGCCGTGCCGCTGCCCAATGGAACGTCTCGCCCGCCGAGCTCGTCGCATCCGACGGCTGCATTCGGCAATCCGACGGCAGCCGCTCCGTCACCTACGGGGAGCTCGTGCGTGGCATGCGGCGCGTAGAGGTCGCCTCCCCGGGCGCGCCCGTGACGCCGGGGCCGGCGGAGCGGGTGGTCGGACGCCCGACCGCCTGCCTCACCGCGCCGGAGATCGTGACGGGGGCCAAGCGCTACCCCTCCGATCTGTCTCGTCCCGGCATGCTCCATGGGCGGGTGCTGCGACCGCCGGCCTACGGCGCGACCCTCCGCTCGGTCGATGTCTCGAGGGCCAACGCGTTGCCCGGCGTGACCGTCGTGCACGAGGGCTCGTTCGTGGGAGTGGCAGCCTCCGACCCGTTCGGTGCAGGACGCGCGCTGCAGGCGATCGAGGCGCAGTGGGAGCTGGCGCCGCAGCCATCCGAAACCGACCTCAGCGACCATCTGCGCACCCACCCCGCCGACGTGCGGGGCTGGGAGGGCCCGTTCCACCAGGAGAGTGGCGACCTCGATGCGGCGCTGGCCGCGGCGCCAGTTCAGCTCGCCGCGACCTACACCACCGCGTACGTGGCGCACGTGCCCCTCGAGACGCAGGTGGCACTGGCAGAGTGGGACGGCGCCCGCCTGACGGTGTGGAACGGGACGCAGCGGCCCTTCGGCGTGCGGAGCGAGCTCGCCGAGGCGTTGGGCGTTCCCGAAGCGCACGTGCGCGTCATCGTCCCGGACACGGGCGGCGGCTTCGGCGGCAAGCAGGGAGGTGAGGTCGCGGCGGAGGCTGCCCGGCTGTCGCGCGCCACGGGCCGCCCGGTCAAGGTGCGCTGGAGCCGCCAGGAGGAGTTCACCCGCGGCTACCTTCGGCCCGCCGCCGTCATCGACGTCCGTAGCGGCGCGCGTCGAGATGGCGGCATCACGGCGTGGGAGCTGCGCAACACGAACTCCGGCGTGTTCGGCGTCGTCGGTCCCTACGAGATCCCGAACCAGCGCCTCGACTTCCAGCCGGCCGACTCGCCGCTGCCGCAAGGCTCGTATCGGGCCCTGGCCGCGACGGCGAACCACTTCGCCCGCGAATCCCACATGGACGAGCTGGCGGACGCGCTCGGCATCGACCCACTCGCGCTCCGCCTCAGGCACCTCCGCGACGAACGGCTCGCGGCGGTCTTCCACGTCCCGGCCGACCGCATTGACTGGGCGCGCCGGTCCCGCGAGCCCGGTTTCGGGATGGGCATTGCCGGCGGCGTGGAGAAGGGCGCCCGCGTCGCCACCTGCGTGGCGGTGCGCGTCGGCGACGACCGGCGACTCGAGATCCTCCGCATCGTGACCGCATTCGAGTGCGGCGCGATCGTCAACCCCGACGGCCTGACGAACCAGATCGAGGGCGCGACGGTCATGGGCCTGGGCGCCGCCCTCTTCGAGGCGATCCACTTCGAGGCCGGCACGATCCAGAACGCGTCCCTGTCGGACTACCGCGTTCCGCGCATCAGCGATGTTCCACCCATCGAGGTGGTGCTCATCGACCGACGGGATCTCCCCTCGGCCGGAGGCGGCGAGACGCCCATCATCGCGATCGCCCCGGCGCTCGCCAACGCGATCTTCGCGGCGACGGGGGTGCGGTTGCGCTCGCTGCCGCTGGTGCCGGACGGCGTCATTCCGTAGCCACCGGCCCCATCGCGTGTTGCATTCCTCGCCCCCGGTCGCAGGCTTGAGGGTGCCAGGCCGCCTCCGGCCGGCAGCTTCGAAATGACCCACTTCATCGATGGTCGCGAGCGAGCGGATGCCGAGGGGGAGTTCGCCCGTTACGACGCAGCAGCTCCCAGCCGGCTTCGCCGGGTTGCCTCCCGATGCTCTGCGACGAGCTGGCGGTAAGTGCCAGCGCTCAACTTGAGCGTGCGTGCCTGCGTCTGGTAGTCGACGTAGGCCAGGCCGAAGCGGGGCCAGAAGCCATAGCTCCATTCGAAGTTGTCCATGAGCGACCAGGCAAAGTAGCCGCGCATCGGGGCGCCCTGCGCGGCAGCGTTCGCCATCGCGTCGACATGGTCGAGCAGGTAAGCCGCTCGCTCGTGATCGGCGACGTAGCCGTTGGCATCCGGTTCGTCGTGCCAAGCCGAGCCGTTCTCCATCACGTACAACGCGGCGACTTCGTACTCCTTCGTCAGCCGCATCAGAGTGTCCTCCAGCCCCTGGGGATACACCTCCCACCCCAACGCGGTTGTCTGCGCCCCCTCTACCGGGACCTGACTGAAACCGAGTGTGGCGACCTTGGCGTCCGCGGCGACCTTCATCCGGAAGTAGTAGTTCACGCCGAGAAAGTCCAGCGGAGCCGCGATCGTGTCGCGATCTTCCGGCCGCGTGGGTAACTCGATGTCGTACAGGTCGACCATGTCCCTCGGAAACCCCCGTCCGTGCAGAGGATCCAGCCACCACCGATTGGTGTGCCCGTCCGCTCGCTCGGCGGCGAGGGCATCTGCGGCCGATTCAGTTGCCGGCTCACACGGATTCAGGTTCAGCACGATTCCAAGCGAGGGAGTGCGGGGTGCCGCGGCGCGCACGGCCTGTACCGCGAGACCATGTCCCAGCAACAAATGATACGAGGCGTGAACCGCGCTACGCAGATCCCTCATCCCAGGGGCCATCCTGCCTTCCAGATGACCGATCCAGGCGGAACAGAGTGGTTCGTTCAGCGTCGCCCAGTCGGTGACCCGGTCGCCCAGTCGCGCTGCGACCAGCGCACTGTAGTCGGCGAAGCGGGCGGCTGTTTCCCGCGATGCCCACCCTCCGGTCTGCTGTAGCGCGGACGGCAGATCCCAGTGGTACAGCGTGGTGAAGGGGCGAATCCCCGCCGCGAGCAGGTCATCGACCAGGCGGTCGTAGTAGTCCAGCCCTGCAGTGTTGACCGGGCCCTGTCCGGTGGGCTGCACCCGCGGCCACGCTACTGAGAATCGGTAGGAATTGACGCCCAGTTGCTTCAGGAGATCGAGGTCCTGCGGCCAGCGACGGTAGGAGTCACACGCGATGTCACCGGTATCGCCGTTATCGATCGCTCCGGGTACGCGACAGAAATCGTCCCAGATGGAGGGCCCTCGGCCGTCCTCGGCGACGCCGCCTTCGATCTGGTAGGACGAGGTTGCGACTCCCCAGCGAAAATCTTCGGGCAGGGCATTGCGGTTGTTCATGGACCTCTCTGGATCTGGTCGTGCGAGATGCGTGAACAGGCGGATCCGAGCATCGGTGCGGCGCTATTTCACTGATCCGGCGGTCAAACCCGCGACGAGATATCGCTGCAGCAGGAGGAAGCCGATTACGACCGGCACGCTGACCGTCAGCGAAGCCGCCATGATCTGGTTCCAGTAGACGTTGTTCTGCGTTGCGTAACCCTGCAATCCGACGGCCAGCGTTCGCGTCGACTCATTGGTCAGTACCGAGGCGAACAGGACCTCACCCCACGAGGTCATAAAGGCGTAGATGGTGACCGCGACGATGCCCGGCATGGCGACCGGGATCACCACGCGAACGAACGCACCGAGCGGGCCGGCGCCATCGACCTTCGCGGCCTCATCGAGCTCGCGTGGCACCGAATCCAGGTAGCCGGCCAACATCCAGATGGCGAAGGGCAAGGTGAACGTCATATAGGTGATGATTAGGCCGAGCCGGCTTTGGTAGAGGTTGATGCCGGTGGCTTGACTAAGGTTGACGAAGATGACGAAGAGCGGCAACAGGAACAAGATCCCCGGGAACATCTGAGTGGACAGCACGACGATGGAGAAGGTCTGCCGACCGTGGAACCGGTAGCGGCTCACCGCGTACGCCGCGAGCAGCGCGACGCCAACGGAGGCCAGTGAGGCAACCGTCGAGACAACGATGCTGTTCACGAAGTACTCGGCAAGCGGGATCGTGTGCCACATGTCGAAGAAGGGTTGCACCGTCAGCTGGGTGGGAAACCAGCGGAAGTCACCCTGCACATCGCCAAGCGGTTTCAGGGCGGATGTCACCATCACCCAGATTGGGAGCCCCGCGAACACCGCGAGGACGGTCAGCCCGATCCGACGAGTCCAGGAGAACCAGGTAGGTTCACGCATTGTCACTCCCTCGGCTGGAGACGGCCAGATATCCGACGGTCACGACGAGCAGGAAGATGAGCAGCAGCACCGACATCGCCGAACCCGTCCCGAAGTTCCACGTGACGAACGAGTTCTGGTAGATGTGCATCGAGATGAGATCCGCCTGCTCTGGCGCCGATTTTCCGAACAGGACGTACGGGACCGTGAATTCGAGGAACGTCCAGAGAAACAGAACGATCAGCAGTACCCGATTGACCGACTTGAGCATGGGCATGGTCACCCAGCGGATCTGGGCGAAAACGCCGGCACCATCCATAGCCGCCGCCTCGTACAGGTCTTGGGGGATGCTCTGCATCCCCGCGGTCAGCATGAGGAACGCAAACGGCCAGCTACGCCAGACCTCAACGATGACCAGGGAGTAGAAGCTGTTTTGGCCGATAAGCCAGAACGGCCGCTGATCAGCCAGATGCAGTTGATCGATCAAGACGTGATTTACGATCCCGGTGTCTCGCTGGAACATGAAGCTCCACATGATGACCGAGGCGAACACCGGCAAGGCATAGGGAATGAGGAACACCGTGCGGATCAGGCCGCGGCCACGGAATGAGCGCTGGGTGAAGACCGCCGCGGCTAGGCCGAACATCCACGAGAACCCGAGTACCAGGACGGTGAATCCGAGCGTGACCAGAAATGAGTGAAGCAGGGCCTCTCCGGCCGCCTGGTTGAAGTCAAGGGCAAGCCGGTAGTTGTCGAAGCCGGCCGCGGGAGCAGAGCTCCAGTTGCGAAGATAAAACTGGGTGAGTCTGAGGAAGCTGATCCCCACACCGACCAGCATCGGAACGACGTGGATCAACAGTTCCAGCACAACCGCCGGCAGTAGCAGGAAGTACGGCAGCAATTCCCGGCGAGGCCGCCGTTTCCTCGGTGGCGGACGGTCTAGCTGGACGGTACCGACCACCGGCTGTTTCCTCCTCTGGCTTGGCGGGCGCCGAAGCGCCCGTCAAGCCCTCGGGTCGTTAATTACCTCGTCGGAATTCAGGGGGCGAGTTGCTGTTGTGCTGCGGCGAGTTGACTGCTGATCTCGGAGTCGCCCACGGCCTTGCCGCTCGCCGCATCGGCGAACATGTTCTTCATCGCCGTACCGATCAGCGTCTCGAACTGGCTCTCCTGCGCCACGGCCGGCAACGGTGCCGCGCTGGTGGCGAGGATGTTCTTGAAGAGCTGTACTGCCGGTGTCTGGAAGGCCGGGTCGCTGTATGCCTCGCTGACCGAGGGCAGCGATCCATAGGTCTTGTTCAAAATCTCCTGCTCAGGCGTGCTCGTCATGAACTTCACGAACTGCAGCGCAGCGTCCTTGTTCTTACTGCTGTTGAAGACGGCGAGGTTGATGCCCGCGACCATGCTGGTGACCTTCTTGCCGCCTGCGGGCATCTGGTCCGGGAGCGGCAGCGCAGCGACGCCGATATCGGCGGCGTTCATGCCCAGCTGGGCGAGTGAGCCGGACGCTGCCTGCCAGATCATCATCGAACTCTTGCCTTTGGCGAAGTCGCTCAGCGCCTCGGTGCCGTTGGAGTATTCGGCGTTGCTGGGATTGACGATCTTGTCGCTCTGCATGAAGTCGATGTACTGCTTGATGGCTGCGATGTTCTGTGGAGTATTGAAGGTCGGCTTTCCGGAGTCATCGAAGAAGGCGCCACCTTGCTGCTGGCTCAAGGTGAACGCGCTGTGAACATTTTCGCTAATACTGCCGCATTCGAGGGACAGACCCCAGTGCTGTGGCGTGGTCAGCTTCTTGGCGTCGGCAACGAACTCGCCCCAGGTCGTCGGCGGCTGAGTGATCCCGGCCGCTGCGAACTGCGCCTTGTTGTAGTACAGACCATAGGCGAGGCTGTAGAGCGGCACCGCCGTGGGCGGCTTGCCGGCTGCACCAGTAGCCGAAAGGCTCCCGGCGAGGAACCGGTCCTTGCCGCCGATCTGGTTCATGGTCGCGTCGTCGAACTGGGTGAACGCACCGGTTGCCTGAAGCGATGCCGACCAGGTGTTACCGATGTTCAGCACGTCGGGTCCTTGGCCGGACGTGGTCGCGGCCAGGATCCGGTTCAGAAGATCGGACCACGGAACAACCTCGAGGTTGACCTTGATGCCAGTCTGCTGTGTGAACTTGTCGAGCTCTGGCGTCAGGACTTGCTTGTCGTTCTCCAGGCTAGTTCCTTGGTTGCTCGCCCAGTAGGTCAAGGTCGTCTCCGCGCCCGCTGCCGTCGGCGCGGCCGAGGCGGCCGGCGCGGAGACGGCCGGCGCGGAGACGACCGGCGCGGAGACGACCGGGGCCGTGGTCGTGGCCGCGCCGCCGCACGCGGCGGCAATCACCGCGGCGGTCATGAAAAGCCCCAAGAGTTTCCGGGGCCCCAGGGAAAAACGATGCACTTGTCTCTCCTTTCTCTCCTTTGGATAGAGATCGCTGAATGGCTCGAGACTGGAGCTTGTGTAACGTCGCGTGCCACGAGAGCGGCCGCGTGTCGTTGGCAGTTCGGCTCAGCTTCTCTTCGTCGGCAGCCCTCCACTCGACTCGCGGACCACGAGCTCCGTCGGGAACATCACCTGTCTCGGCAGGTGGTCCCGCGCGTCGATGTTGTGGAGCAGAAGACGCACCATCTCGTGGCTCATCGCTTCGATCGGATGCCGCACGCTCGAGAGTGGCGGTCGGGTCGTTCCGGCTATCGGCTGGTCATCGAATCCCACGACGGCGACATCGTCCGGAACCCGACGGCCGGCACTCTGCAGCACACCGAGAGCCATCGCGGCCATCGAGTCCGAGGCCACGAATAGGCCGTCGAGATCCGGCTGGCGCTCAAGCAGGAGGTTCATCGCTCGGGTTGCGCCTTCCTGGCTGAAGTCCCCGACCTCCTCGAGGGAGGGGTCGATCGGAAGCCCAGCGGCCTCGAGCGCATCTCGGAAGCCCAGCAGCCGGTCGAGGGCGGCTGGCATATCGAGCGAGCCTGAGATCGTTGCCACCTTCCGGCGCCCCTGCGCGAGCAAATGCGCCGCCGCCGCCGCCGCGCCGCCGCGGCTGTCGGCGTCAACGTAGCTGGCCTGAGCACCTCGGGGCGGCCGACCGTTGACGACTACCGGTACCCCCCGAGCCGCAAGGCGCTCCGGGAGCGGGTCGTCGCCGTGGAGTGCCGTCAGCACGACGCCGTCGATGTGGCCAGCTGCGACGTACTGCTCGAGACGCTTCTCCTCCTCGCCGGACTGTGGCATGAGGAGGACGAGCTGGATGCCACGAGGCGCGAGTGCGGTGCCGATCCCATTGAGGAAGAGGAGGAAGAAAGGGTCAGTGAAGAGCCGGGCGGTCGGTTCCGGGATGACCACACCGATCGAATCGCTGCGACGGGTCACCAGGCTTCGCGCGGCATGGTTCGGAACGTAACCGAGGCGAGCGATCGCCTTCTCCACGGCTCGCCGCACATCCGGGCTCACCTTCGGGCTGTCGTTCACGACCCGGGAGACCGTCGCCCGTGAGACGCCGGCCATCCGGGCAACCTCCTCGAGCGTCACGTTGCGGCCGATGGCCCTGTCGTCCTGCGTCATCGCTCCTCTTGACCGCGCCCTTCGCGGCGTCCAGCGCCTGATCTGGTCCCGGGGCGGGACGCGCGGCGACGCATCTACAGGGCTCGCGACAAACCGCCCTTGATCTCCACGGGGGATGCGTGGATGTGAGAGCGCTCCCACGTCATCGCAACGCACGGTACCATCCCTTGTCAAGCCGGATCAGGAGAGCGCTCCCTCAGTGGGGCGTTCTACGGCACCGAACTCGACCTCCAGCTCCGTCGTCGCGGCATCGATACGATCCGCACATCCTCAGCCAAACGAAAACGCCTGGCTGCTGGGCCAGGCGCTGCTCAAGGCTGGATTGTTGCCTACGCAACAAGTGACGGGAATGGTCGGGGCGAGAGGAGTGGCCCCGACACTATACGGGTGAAGGTGCGGACGAGAGGTGGCGTCGGGCGATCGGCGTTGCTGGCCGCGACCGCTGGACAGCAGGGTTGCGTCCGGAGGCCCGCGGACCGTGATGGGAGGGCCCGTCGGCGAGAAGGCCCTGCTGGCAGGGTCCTGCGTCAGGCGGCGTGGTCACGGTCGGGAATGGCGATCAGATCCGGCCCCACTCAGGCCCGCCTGATCTCATCTGGCGCGCCACCGCCGAGTCCGGTGAGACCCGCGGTGGGCCGGCCAGGCGCCGGCCCACCGCGGGGCAAAGGTTACGGGTACGAGACGACGGTGCTCGTCGTCATTTTCGGCCTACGGGTAGCTCACCACCGGAACCACGGTATCGGGGTTAGCGATGGTCGACGACCCGCCTGTGTCGTTGACCACGTTCAGGATGCCACCCTTGCCGGC
>Ga0209880_1000382_pt1 | contig 11715 bp, 5 predicted proteins | sample PersoiDNA2013191_FD_185803 | JGI IMG/M metagenome (GOLD analysis project Ga0209880, IMG submission 185803) | Permafrost soil microbial communities from the Arctic, to analyse light accelerated degradation of dissolved organic matter (DOM) -... | ecosystem: Environmental > Terrestrial > Soil >... | reverse complement strand
TTAAAGGTTCCTTATTGTACCTCTTTTTTAAAATTTATATATTGCTCCAATCGAGATGTTACCCACTGTAACTATATTATCAAGTCCTGCCCCAATACCAAAACTTGAAGTTTTGTCTTTAGCAGAGCCATTTTTAGAGGTAGTTTGATAATAGCCAAAATTTAAGACATTGATGGATGTTTCCAAAGAAAATTTGTCACTCAGATCATAAGCAAGGCCCGGAACAACATTTAAGTACAAGTTGGTAGTTATGGGTCCGTTAGTTAATGTTCCACCCACTTTGGTAGTTGACCTGGAGTATGAAAAACCAATGTTTCCCTGGCCAAATACAGAGAACTTATCCAATTTTATAGCATAATAACGCAAAAACGGGCTTAACCCAATAGTGGAAGATTTATCAATAGTTTCTGTAGTACCAGGAGTTTTGGTCCTGGATAAAGAAAAATTTAATGCAACGCCTGCTGCCAGTTTTTCATATAAAAATTCCCCCACCCTTGGCGAAAAGTCAAAACTAATTGTAGATGGCTTATCTGTTTTTATGGTTCCATTGTCAGTACTACCCCCGGAGGTATTTAATCCAAAATTTCCTCCCACAAAAAACTGCGCACTTAAACTGACATAAAAAAAAGAAAATAAAACAATTAAAATAATTCTACTTGTCTTCATAACATGTTAATTTTAAATGATGCCTACTCTCTGGTTTTTCAGCTTTACCTCCCAAATTTGAAATATTTTTGGGTTTTATCAATTGTGTAAATTTTTGCAATTATAATACTATTTGTTTAATCTAATGGTTTAAATTTTCGATTTTCTCCTTCCAGGTGATATTTTCACAAAAAACACGGGAATAATTATTGCTGAAGAAATAATTATCAGCAAGATATTAAATATAATGGTATGTAGAAAAGCCAGTGATACTTACTATAGTTGGCCGAAGTAAATTGACCACCCCGGGCCTGAGTTAATGCTAACATTACAATAAGTTAAAATAAATTTTTGTATCTGTCTGATTATGCGACTATTGTAAAAACCGTCAAAAAATCCGTCAACAGAAAATTTATAAAACATTTTGCATATATTTACCTGATTTTATAATGGAACTTATGCCACGCAGCAATGAGATAAAGGTTATTTCTCCAAAAACATTATTAATTTAAAGTAATTACAAACCTCTATTTTAAAACCTTATGAGATTAGAAATACCACTAAAAGAAGTTCAGGAATTTTTGAACAATTATTATAATATTAATGTTGTCTTAAAGAACATTGAAGAAAACAAAATTAAAGCTACCTATTTTGATTCTATAGTCTTGATAATAAAAGAGGTAAAAGAAGATGAAGTTTTATTCTATTATGAAGTAGATGGGTTGGTAGATTTAATAGCAAAAGTCGCTCATTTCTTCCTGAAAAAAAAACTTGATAATATTCCCATTGAATGGGATTCCAAGACAAGAGAAGTAACTATTGATTTGAAAAAGATTCAGGAATTGAGTGAATTTTTAAAGTTCGTATATATTTCTGAATTACATTTTGTAAATGACAATATTTTATTGATATTATATGCAAGAGATAAAACATAAAATTAATTGAATGAATAAAGTACAATCATTTTTAAAAAAGACTTTAAAAGCCGTCTTGTGGTTAGCTATAGTCCTTGTGCTTATATTCGTAATAATTGCTGCTCTTATCCAAATTCCTGTCGTTCAAAACAAGATTGTTCATTATGCCACTTCTTTTGTCAGCAACAAAACGCATACACGTGTTGAGATAAAAAATATCAGCATCTCATTTCCAAAATCAGTAGTTATTGAGGGTCTTTATCTCGAAGATCTCAAAAAGGATACTTTACTATACGCCGGAAAGGCGAAAGTAAATATTGCACTTTACGACTTATTCAATTATAAAATAGCTATAAATTCTTTCGCATTGAAAGACGTAAATCTCAAGCTAAATAGCACCAAAACAGATTCACTGTTCAACTATAACTTTCTGCTAACTGCATTTAGTGATACTACCAATCAAACAAAAGTTAAGCCTCAATCAACATCCAAATGGACATTCAGCATAGATAATGTGAGTCTGAAAAACATCCGGCTTCATTACAATGATGAATATGGAGGAATGAATGTAGTTGCGGTTCTCGGGAATTTAGAATTAAAAATGGATGAGATTGATCCCGGAAAATCCATTTATGGTATTGATGAAATGTTTATTGAAAGTCTAAATGCAAATGTTCTGATGAAAAAACCGGCAAATGCAAATAAGAAAAAATCAGATAGTGTTTTGCCGAAAATAACGGCAAATAAGATACAGATCAACAATTCAACTGTAACTTACGGAGATTCAATAAGCAAACAATCTATTATTACCGCGATTAACCAGTTTGAGTTAAAAGTTGTATCAGTCGATTTGCAAAAGGAAATTGTATCCTTAGATAATTTATACCTTTCAAAAAGTGAAATTCATTATAATACAGTTGATACAGCTTTATCTCCTGACACTACAGTTGCGATACCAATTGCAACAACAGGAAGTAATTGGAAAGTTACTGTGAAAAGCATCGGGTTGGATGATAATTCACTTGCTTACCAGGTTGGAAACAAGCCGGAAATAAAAAATGTATTTGATGCAAATCACTTGAAATATAACCATTTAACACTTGAAGCAACAGATTTATATTATTCATCAGATGCGACTGAAGTTTCGATAAAAAAATTCAGTGCTATTGATCAGAATAATTTTGCAGTCACAAAGTTTGAAACTGATTTCAGTATGGATCAACATTCCGTAACTGCAAAAAAGCTGAAAGCAAAAACAACCAATTCTTCCATAGTTGCTGATGTGAACGTACAATATTCTTCTTTAAAATCATTGCAGGATTCCATACCATTCCTAATCCTGAATTTAGACATGCAAAATGTGAGCATTAAGAATTCTGATGTTCTGTATTTCAATCCGCAACTTATCAAGCAAGCTTTCTTTAAAAATAAGACGAACATTACAACCATTTCCGGAATTGTAAATGGACGGGTGAACAATCTCAAAGGAAAAAATCTGATCATCAAAACAGGAGTTAGAACCAATTTAAAAACCGATTTCAGTATAGAAGGATTACCAGATGTGGAAACTGCTTATTTTAATTTCCCAAATCTTAAAATAAATTCATGCAAACGGGATATTGAAATGATGGCCGGTCCTTCAATACCAAAAAACATCGAACTTCCGGAAAATATAAATATACAGATCGTTTTCAAAGGGAATAAAAAGTCCTTTGAATCAACCATGGGAATGAACAGTAGCTTTGGTGCAGCACAACTTTTTGCAACCATTGATAAAAATGAAAATTTCAGTAGCAAAGTAAGCTTGAACAGTTTTGATCTTGGCAGTTTGCTAAAAGATAAAGTGATGTATGGCCCTGTAACTTTAACTGCCGAAGCAAACGGGCATGGGCTGGATAAAAATACGATCAAGGCAAAAATTAAAGCCGAAGCGTCGCCGATTTATCTCAATAAATATACTTATCACAATCTTAATTTAGATGGCAATATCAGCGGACAGGAATTCGAAGGAAAAATAAATTTGAATGATGAAAATGCAGTAGTTGATTTTGATGGACTTGTAAACTTAAATCCAAATCAGGAACAATATAAATTTCGATTGAATGTGCAGGGAGCCGACCTTCAAAAGCTCAATTTTACCCGGGATGATATAAGAATAGGTTTGGTTGCAGCAGCAGATTTAAAGGGTGGTGCTGTAAATAAACTGAATGGCAAGGCTGGAATCTCCAACATGATTATTGCTAAGGGAGAGAAAAAATATGTGCTCGATTCCTTATTATTTGCTTCGATAAATGAACCGAACAAAAGTGAATTAAATTTTAGCAGTGCTCTCATTGGTTTAAAATATTCCGGAACTATTTCTCCTGCCGACCTTTCAGCGGAACTTAACAATTTCATTAATAATTATTTTCCATTCTCAGATGGCAATCAATTAAAAAAGAAAAGCGGACCATCGAAATTTAATTTTGAGATACAACTTCACAATCATCCCATTCTTTCGCAAGTTCTATTGCCTCAGCTAAAAGAATTCGAGCCGGGAATCATTCAGGGAAGTTTTGATAGTCAGAAAAACGACTTGAAATTAAATGCGACAATGAAAAAAATAGTTTATGGAACTACTGAAATCAAAGACTTTGTTGTGGATGTGAATTCGAATTCGGCTGCATTGAACTATAAAATATCCAGCAGCAGTATTTCAAACTCACAAATCAAATTAGACAACTTCTTGTTTGATGGAAAACTTGCAGATAAAACAATATTTGCAAATGTATCTTCAATTGCTGATAATCAAAACAAAAAGTTTGTGATCCATTCGCAAATTACAAAGGATAAAGCCAATTATAAACTTGCGCTCGATCCAAAAGATTTCTATCTGATGAATAACCGCTGGGACATTGCCGCAGATAATTATATTGAATTCGGAAAAGAAGGATTTTTGATCCATCACTTTTTTATTAATAATGCTGTAAGTCAGTTCAATATCGCATCTGTGCATGATCAGTTCAATGATGATTTGAACATAGCGATAAAGAATTTCAAGCTGGATGATATTTCCCGGATCATAGAAAAGGACACCAGTCTGGTAAAAGGAAGTGTGGATGGAAATGTATTGCTCAAAAGGGTGAACAACACGTACGGCATAATTGCTGATGCAAAAATAAGTAACCTGGTTGTTCAGGATATTCCCGTTGGAAATATATCTGTCAAAGCGGACAACCAAACAGCCGGGAAATTTGATATAGACGTGAATTTATCTGGCACTGATAACAATCTGACAGCGAAGGGTTATTTTGTCCCAAATGGTGGCGATAATTCAATGAGCATAAAAACTGCGATTCAATCGCTTTCTATGAAAACCGTTGAAGCATTTTCGATGGGGCAAATAACAGAAGCATCCGGAACGCTTTCAGGAAATTTGTTAATTCAAGGAGCGACCAATGCACCTGAAATTACAGGCGAACTGGTTTTCAATGATGCTTTTATAAAACCTGCTGTGCTGAATAACAAGTTAGAATTAAAACATGAAACTATTCAATTAAAAAAGGAAGGAATTTATTTTAACTCTTTTACCCTTTTAGATGCTGATAAGCACACCGCAATCATTGATGGCGCGGTTCAAATGAAACAGTTTAAAGATTTCATTTTTGCCTTAAATGTCAGTACGAAAGACTTTTTATTATTTAATTCAACTGTCAGGGATAATAAAGAATTCTATGGTAGGATGGTCATTGATAGCAAGATTGATATAAATGGGCCAATGACACTTCTGGTTGTCAATGGAAAACTAAAGATGAAAAAAGGTTCAAACTTTACATTCACAGTTCCCGAAGACAAGCTCACCGCCGACAAAGGAGAAGATGTGGTAGAATTTGAATATTCATTAAAACTTAATCCAATTTTATACAGAGCAGGGAAAAAAGCGGAACAAAAATCAGGCTTTACAGGATTTGATCTCTCCTCCATTATTGAAATAGACAAGCAAGCAACGCTACGGTTATTAATGGATCCTTCTTCTACTGATTCGTTAGTGGTTAAAGGTGAAGCTGCGTTAAGTTTTGCAATGGATAGAAGCGGAAAAATGAGCCTTACAGGTGCATATAATTTGGATGAAGGAAGCTATCTCGTCTCGTTGCAATCAATGATAAAAAGGAAATTTGATATTATTCCCGGAAGCACGATTATTTGGAATGGTGATCCATTGGATGCTGAAATATCAATAAATGCAAGCTATTCTGTTCGCGCCGCACCTTATGACCTTGTGGCTGTTCAGATGTCAGGCATGAGCGATGCAGAAAAAGGCACATATAAACAACGTTATCCATTTTTGGTATTGCTAAAATTACGCGGTGAAATTTTACATCCGGTAATTAGCTTTGAAATACAATTGCCACCTCAGGATAAAGGGATTTTGGGTGGAGCAGTGAATCAAAAATTGAACATGTTAAATGAAGATGCATCAGCATTAAACAAGCAGGTTTTTGCCTTATTGGTATTGGGCCGGTTTGTTCAGGAAAACCCCTTACAAACTGAATCGGGCGGAACATCAACATTAGTTCGTTCAACAGTGGGCAATTTTTTATCTGAACAATTAAATAAGTTGAGTTCAAAGGTTATACCTGGCACTGAATTAAATTTTGATGTTCAATCTTATGACGATTATCAAACCGGACAGGCGAAAGGAAGAACGCAAGTGGAAATTGGTATAAAAAAGCAACTTTTTAATGAACGATTATCAGTTCAGGTTGGAGGTAATATAGATGTAGAAGGTGAAAAGGCAAAACAAAACTCGGCAAGTGATATAACCAGTGATGTTACAATAGAATACAAATTGACGGATGATGGTCGTTATAGGCTGAAAGGGTTCAGACATAATCAATATGAAGGTGCTATTGAAGGTCAGTTAGTTGAAACGGGTGCCGGTTTTTTATATGTGCACGATTTCAATAAATGGAAAAAAATTTTTAAGGCACCAAAAAGAAAAAGCAATGACACGATCAATACTAAATAAATATTTTCTGATCCTTATATGTCTGCTTCTGGCAGCATGTAGCGGCACAAAGCATTTGCCCAAGGGTGAAAAGCTTTATACCGGTGGGGAAATAAAACTTGAAACGACAGATAAAATTAATAAACGGTTTATTAAAACCATTGCCGAATCGGCAGTGCGTCCGGCACCGAATAAAAACTATTTAGGCATGCGTCCAAAATTATGGATGTATATGGCAGCCGGAGAAAATCCTAAAACTAAATTTAAAAAGTGGCTTAAAAAAACAGGAGAAGCTCCGGTATTGATCAGTAGTGTTAAGCCGGGAGTTACAACAGCCATCATTGATGCTAAATTGTTCAATATTGGAATTTTCAAAAGTTATTCTGAATCCAAAATCGTTGAAAAGAAGCATACTGCCAAAGTAATTTACACGAGTCATATACATAAACCCTATATTGTAAAAGAGCTTAATTATGCTATTTCAGATGATAGTTTAAGTCATACAATTCTTACAGAGAAGAAAAAATCATTCATCAAACCCGGTGAAGATTATAATCTCGATATTTTAAAAAACGAAAGGATACGAATCGATGCTTTATTAAAAAACAATGGGTATTTCTATTTTAATCCTGATTATTTACTTTTTAAAGCTGATACTTCAGCCGTAAATCATACCATATCATTCAAACTAACTTTAAAAGATAGCATTCCAAAAAATGCCCTGACTGTTTATCGCATTAACAAGGTGTTTATTGATCAGGATTATTCATTAAATGAGGAAGTTCCAGACAGAACGAAAGACACAATAAGATATCGTAATAATGTGTTTATCGGCAAAGAATCAGAGATGAACATCAGACCAAGGGTGATTTTAAGATCAGTTTATTTGAAGAAAAATGAAATCTATTCAAGACAGAATCATAATATCACGCTTAACCGTTTGATGTCGATGGGTAATTTCAAATTTGTCCGGGTGAAATTTTCTGATAGTGATACCATCGCCCCAGGATTTTTAGATGTAACCATTTTAATGACAACCATGCCAAATTACACATTCAGAGCGGGAACGGATCTTGTCTCAAAATCAAATAATTTTACGGGGCCACGAATGAATTTAAGCCTTCTGAATAGAAATACCTTTAAAGGTGCTGAATTGTTAAATCTAAATATGGCTGGATCATTTGAGGCACAATTCAGTGGAAATAATAAGAATTTATATTCTTATTCCTGGAATCCACAGGTCGAGTTGACTTTTCCTCGCTTTATTGTTCCGTTTAAAATAAAGAGAACAAACAGTATCTATATTCCAAAAACACGGTTATCACTTTCATATAACTATTTGAAAAGAGTGGATTATTTTGATATGCGCACTTCCCAGTTTATTTATGGTTTTAAGTGGAAAGAAAATATCAAAAAAGAACATGAATTAAATCCCATAAATGTAAGTTATACTTCTCTTGGGAACCAATCTGCCGCATTCACAGAGTTGCTGGTTGGCAACCCTTTTTTGAAAAAAAGTTATGAAGAACAATTTATTGCAGGCGGAAATTATTCGTTTACATATAATGAACAAGTAGTACCGGTGAAGAAAATGCAATACTTTTTACTTGCGACAGCAGAGACGGCTGGAAATGTGTTTTCATTGGCAAAATTAATAGGCGGAGAAAAACCATCATCGGAGAATCCCTCCAAAGTAGTTGGTTCTATCTATTCGCAATACGCAAAATTAAGTATCGATGCCCGTGGCTATTTTAATTTTAGTGATAAAAATAAAATGGCGATGCGGGTTTTTGCAGGTGTAGCCAAGCCATTCGGCAACTCTTCTATTTTGCCTTATACCAAGCAGTTTTTCAGCGGTGGACCTAACAGTCTTCGTGCTTTTCAAATTAATTCTGTTGGGCCGGGTACAAATTATCAGAATAGCGATAATAGAGGTTTTTTACAATTAGGAGGTGATATAAAACTTGAAATGAATGGGGAGTATCGCTTTAATATTTATCGTTTTTTTAAAGGTGCATTGTTTGTAGATGCCGGAAATGTCTGGTTGCAAAAATCAAATCCTGCAAATACCGGAAGTCCATTTTTGTTTTCCACATTCATGAATGAGATTGCAGTCGGAACAGGCGTTGGATTAAGAATTGATGTTTCCTTTTTCATTTTACGCTTCGATCTTGCCATGCCATTACGGAAGATTCCAAAGCCCGGAGATAATTTCAGGTGGGTAACTGATCAAATAAACTTTGCAAATTCTTCATGGAGAAGCGAGAACCTGATATTGAATATTGCAATAGGCTATCCTTTTTAAAACAGGTTATTCCAAAAAAAAAATATTCTTCTTCTCTTACTTTAATAGTTCGTTAAACTTTTCATTACCGCAGAGCCGCGAAAGCGCTGTTAAACTCCAAACCCCGCAGATAGTTGATCTTGCGGGGTTTAAGTTCTAATAAAGTGATACACCAAACTGTTTGAATAAACTTAGTGTTCTTATCGGATTAAAAAGTCTTTTTCAACAGCTACGGTGTGGGTCATTTAGCCTTCAAGGAATATATTGCGATGTAATCACCATGCCTGACAAACAGCCTTCCTTTATCTATCACAGGATGAGCCCAGTATGGGCCATTTCCTTTAGTGACCCTGAATGAACTTATAATATCGAGTTTTTCGCTATTGGGCCTGACGAGCGCTAAATTTCCATTCTTTTCTTCATAAATATAAAGCAATCCTTCTGCCGATATTATGGATCCCTTATTATACCAATTGGTGATCCACATTGTCTTACCGGTAGTCCAGTCGACACATATCCATCTACCTTTTGAGTTAGTGTCGTGAGTAGAACTGTAGATATAATTTCCTATCAGCACCATTCCTCCTACATGCGGATTGATTTCAGGATTCTTCCAGACAAGTGTTGGTTCGCTACCATCAAAGTTTATTTTAATCTTTGCAGCAGTCTGCCCGTAACCATTGGCGGCAAAAAGGAAACCATCATGGTAAAGAGGTGTTTGAATATAATTTCTGTTACCTCTCTGGTCATCGTTTACAGAAGCAAAATTGAATTTCCACAGCAGCTTACCATCCGCAGCTTTTACACCAATTATGTAGGTTGCAGTATGAGTTACAATTACTTTCATTCCTTTGTCCTCAACCAGCAGGGGATTTGTATATTGTGTACCTTCATTTAAAGGAGGAGTCTCCCAGACTACATTTCCGTTTTCAATGTTGAATGCCACCATCGATGCCATATTGCCTCCAGGGGTTACAATTACTTTATTATCGACAACCAATGGTGATTCAGATATTCCAAACTGTTGTATTTCTGCACTATACTTCTTATAGTAATTTACTGACCAGGATATTTTACCATCCCTTGTGACACAAGCCAGATCACCCTGTCCGCTAACAACCAGGATTTTCCCATTTGAATAGGTTGGAGTACAACGGCTTTCAGGAGAGTTGACGTTATTTGTAATATTCCCGTATTCCACTTCCCACTTTTTCTTCCCATCCTGAGTGAAAGCTGTAAGAACATCTTTTTCACCTTTAGTACCTGTAATGTAAATGGCATCATTAGTTACAGTTGCACTTGAATACCCTGTTCCTATCCCTGATGCCTCCCATAAAAGTGCAGGCCCTGATGAGGGCCAGGCCTTCAATAATCCGGTTTCATTATAAACACCAGTTCTACCTGGTCCGCGCCATCCATATTGCTGGCCGTTTGCAATTAATAATGTTGAAATGATAAGAAATAAACTTAACATTGTTTTCTTTTGATGAGTTCTCATAATGACTATTTTAAACTTTAATTTTGCAATATAATAGATGAACTAAAGAAACCTTACAAATTTTGCATTTTTTATATAATCAGGAAGGATAATTAATAAAATTTAACAAATCAAATTAATTTTAAGGTCAGATACATTTCTGATTTTAACCTGACCATTAAAATGATGAAGAAAAACTCTATTCCTATAGCTATCTGTATATCAACCGATTTACTTTCACTTTTATCAATAATAAAGGAGGAAAAATTCAGTGCTGCCCAAAATAAATAATATTCCTGATTTTTAATTCAAATACTCACGCAATTAAAACAAGGAAATTTAAAATATTAAAAATAATCCCCATTAAGGTTCTTAAAACAAGTCTGACTGAATTTGTCCCGATGGTGTCTTATCCTTTACAAATAGATGGTTCAGCCGCTCATATAAATCAATTTTGACAAATAAATTTAGCCGGATAAATCCAACCATATTTGACAACGTTTCATTTGTACAAAGCCTTTGATTTCAGGACTGTCAAATAAGGCAGGTTATTGATTTGATTTAATATCATTTACAAAATCCGTCACCAATTCCGTCACCCTTTAAAATTCAAAACCCCGCAGATTATTGATCTTACGGGGTTTCCGGGTTAATTATCCGGGAAACAATTATTCCTGGAATAAATTATAACTTTATTTAGTTATCTCTACGACAGCATATTTCGAACTTTTCCAAAACTGCGCGGGATCTTTAATCTCAATTGATTCAATTTTTTTGTCTTTGTCGCGAATAAACTCATATGAACCTGCAGGATGTTCAGAAATAAGTTTGGCATTTTTTGAATTAACAGAAATCGATTTTACTACAGTGATGTCGATCTGGACAAAAGAATTATCGGGAAAATTTTCGGTTAATGATTCCGTTTTACCAAGTCCTATAAATCCACCTTCTTTGGTTAAAAGTCCCTTAACTTTCAATTCTTTATATGTGCCAACGGTATAAAAAGCCTTATTCATCTCATAAGTCTGGGTACTGATTTTCTCATCCTTCCTTGCAATAGTATCCTGCATAACTATCATTTGTGTATTAAGCTGTTCAACCTCAAATTTTTTGTCAACAAGTGCGGTCTTCAATTCCGTAATTTCATTTTCATTCTGTTTCATCGAGGCTTCCAGGTCAGTAATTTTATTCTGCAGAACCTTTATTGTTCCGCCTGACTTCTTTAATTGAGCATTCAGGGAAGCAATTTTCTTTTTGTTCTGTTCGAGAAGGGTATTTATGGTTTTAATATCTTCCAGAACCTGGAGTCTCTTATCATTTGATATTTCAGTATTCGATGAATTAGCAGTGATTAATTTCTCTTTTTCTTTTATCATTGCGATATTCTTCTCAATATCATCAAACGTCG
>Ga0209880_1000379_pt1 | contig 11737 bp, 10 predicted proteins | sample PersoiDNA2013191_FD_185803 | JGI IMG/M metagenome (GOLD analysis project Ga0209880, IMG submission 185803) | Permafrost soil microbial communities from the Arctic, to analyse light accelerated degradation of dissolved organic matter (DOM) -... | ecosystem: Environmental > Terrestrial > Soil >... | reverse complement strand
GCGCGTGCAATTGCTGTGTGTCGAAATGGCTGACCGGCTCGGCACGCTGCAACAAGCGCGCATCGCCCATGCGCAATACGTTTCTAATCGTCATCCGAGAACCTCTAAAAATCGTAGCGAGGTTGCCTTGACACGGTGTTGCGAAGCATCCGGTGCGGGAGGGGCAACTGGCGGCTGCTCCCGCAATCGGCTGGCCTCGCCAGTAACGTGTCGCAGCCGCCGCTTCGAGAGCAAGCCTGTCCTGAGCAAAGTCGAAGGTGCGCACGGAGCTTTGCATGGCCATTCGACTAAGCTGGCAAAAAAACGCCAGCCAAGTCGCTGGTCAGCGCAGCGAACGAGACATACCAAATGGGTAGGCGAGGAGCGAGTACCGCGCTGACAATTCCACATCCGGCTTGCCGGATAGTGGATTGCGTACCTTTGGTGCAACGCAGCGAGCTGAAGGGTGGCGGCATTGCCGCCGGGAACCCACCGGCCTACTCCTTGCGGGTGTATCGAACCGCGCAGTAGATTATTAGAGGTTCTCATGCGCAGGCAGATAGGGCAGGATAGCCGCAGCCGCTTTCTGCGCAGTGTTCTGGCGCAATGTTTGATGCAACGCGGTGAAGGTCTGTTCCAACTGCGCCACGGCTTCCGTGTTGTTGACCAGATTGAGCAACGCCTGGGTGAGATTTTCCGGCGTGGCATCTTCCTGCATCAGTTCCGGCACGACGAAGCGTTCGCACAAAATGTTGGGCAAGCCGAAATAAGGCTGATAACTTTTACGCTTCATCAACCACCACGACAACGCTGACATGCGATAGGTGATCACCATCGGCCGCTTGAGCAAGGCTGCTTCCAGCGTGGCGGTTCCTGATGCGACCAACACGCCATCGGCGGCAATCATGGCATCCTGCGCATGTCCGAACAGCATGGTGATCGGCAATTCCTGCGCATCGCAATCATAAAGGGCCTGCTCGAAAATTCCGCGCGTTTCACGGCTCACCAGCGGCACCAGAAAGCGTGCGTCCGGCAGTTGTTGCAAGATCAGTTTGGCAGTTTCGATATAGGTGCGCGCAAGATATTTGACTTCGCTCTGGCGGCTGCCGGGAAGAAATGCGAACACCTTTGCTTTCAGCGAAATGTGCATCGTCTCGCGCATCTCGGCGCGCTTTGGTTGCTCCGGCAACATGTCGGCAAGAGGGTGCCCGACATAATCCACCGGCACACCGGCTTGCCGGTAGAGCTTGGGCTCATGCGGAAACAGCGCGAGCATGTGCGAAACCGCGCGCTTTATTTTATGGATGCGCTCACCGCGCCATGCCCATATCGACGGACTGACGTAGTGGATGGTCGGTATGCCTTGTTGCTTGAGCGCGAGTTCCAAATCGATATTGAAATCCGGCGCGTCTATCGCGATGAACAAATCCGGGCGATTAGCCAGAAAATAGGCGCGCAGCTTGCGGCGAATGCCGACGATCTCGAGATAGTGGCGCAGCACTTCCACATAACCGTTCACCGCCAGCTTTTCCATCGGGAACAACACTTCCATGCCTGCGGATTGCATCTTTGGACCGCCGATGCCCACGAACTTTAAATCTGGTCGTGCTTCTTGCAGGGCTGCCATCAAGTGGCTGCCAAGCAGATCGCCCGATGCTTCGCCCGCGACCATACCTATCACAACTTTTTGTGCCATAACAAAAATAAAATTAACGAATGATGCCGCGCGTTGTAGCGGCGAGGAAATCTACCAGCGGCTGCAACTCTGGATGCTCCGCCAGTTGAGACTGAATCGCGGCTTTGGCATCCTCGAAGCTGAGGCCGGATTTATACAGCGTTTTGTAAGCACGTTTGATCGCCATGATCGCAGGACTGGAAAAGCCGCGCCGCTTCAATCCTTCCGAATTGATGCCATGCGCCACGGCCGGATTGTCCGCAGCGGTAATATAAGGCGGCAGGTCCTGCGACAATCGTGTCTGAAAACCGGTCATCGCATGTGCGCCGATACGCACGAACTGATGCACACCGGATAGCCCGCCCAGAAAAACCCAGTCCCCCACATGCACATGACCGCCCAGAGTCGCTCCATTCGCCATGATGGTGTGACTACCAATCTGGCAGTCGTGGGCAACATGCACGTAGGCCATGATCCAATTGTCGTTACCTATGCGCGTGACACCGGCATCCTGCACCGTGCCGGTATTGAGGGTGCAGAATTCGCGAATAGTGTTGTTATCGCCTATCTCCAGACGCGTCGGCTCACCTGCATATTTCTTGTCTTGGGGAATAGCTCCTACAGAATTAAACTGAAAGATACGGTTGTTTTTACCGATAAGGGTGTGCCCCTCGACTACCACGTGCGGGCCGATCACCGTGCCAGCGCCGATCTCGACATGCTCGCCGATGATGGAATAAGCACCCACCTCGACATCATCGGCGAGTTTGGCGTTGGGATGAATGAGGGCGGTAGCGTGTCGCATCAAGCCACCGATTTGACAGTGCACATCAATTCCGCTTCGGCCACCAGTTGGCCGTCGACTTCAGCGGTCGCGCTGAATTTGAACAAACCGCGCATGCTGCGAACGAGCGTCGCCTTGATGATCAATTGGTCGCCCGGGCCAACCGGGCGCCTGAAACGCGCGCCGTCAATACCCGCGAAGTAATACACGGACTTCCCGTCAGACTTTGCCCCCATGGATTTAAAAGATAACAACGCAGATGCTTGTGCCATCGCCTCGATGATCAGCACACCCGGCATCACCGGATGGTGGGGATAGTGTCCGGGAAAAAACGGTTCGTTGATGGTCACATTTTTCAGTGCCACGATGCTCTTGTCGGGTTCCATCGACAGCACGCGGTCTATCAACAGAAACGGATAGCGGTGCGGCAGAAGTTCGAGAATTTCGTTTATGTCCATCGGGTGCCCGGACAAAAGTTTTTCGTCTTGCGTACTCATCAGTCTTTCCTTTTTAGTAATGCCCGTTTTAATGTTTCAAATTTAAGGATTTAAGCTCTTGTTCCAATGTTTTGATGCGCTTTACCAGATCGTCCAGATGGCGCAGATGCGCGGTGTTCTTGCGCCAGTCTTCGGTCTTGGCAAACGGAAAAATGGCGGCGTAGGAACCTGCTTCGCGGATAGACTTTCCTATCAGGGTAAACGCCGCGATTTCCACATGATCAGCTATTTGCAAATGCCCCAGAATCCCCGCACTACCGCCAATCCGGCAGTAGCGCCCGATGGTGGTGCTGCCCGCGATGCCGACACACCCGGCGATTGCGGTGTGAGCGCCGATGCGCACGTTATGCGCGACTTGAATCTGGTTGTCCAGCTTCACGCCGTCCTCGATCACCGTGTCATCCAATGCGCCGCGATCGACGGTGGTGTTCGCGCCGATCTCCACATCATTGCCGATCACCACACGACCGATCTGCGGAATCTTGATCCAGTGTCCCTCATCCATCGCGATGCCGAAACCATCCGAACCAATCACCGCACCGGAATGCGCAATCAGGTTATCGCCTATCAGGCAGCCGTGATAAATCACCACACGCGGATACAGTCGCGCATGGCTGCCGACGACCACATTCTCGCCAACATAGCAGCCCGCGCCGATCACGCTGAACGCTCCTATCGTTGCACCCGCGCCGATCACGGCAGTCGCTGCGATACTGGCAGTCGCGTCTATCTTCGCCCCCGCGCCGATGACCGCACTGGGATGAATACCGGGCTTGGCTTCCGGCAAAGGATTTAGCAAAGCCGAAACCTTGGCGAAATACGCGTAAGGGTTATCCGAGATGATGCGCGGCAAGTCGGTTGCATCCGCATCGGCTTCACCAAGAATCACTGCACCGGCTCGGGTGCTGGCAAGCTGCGCGCGATATTTACTGTTGGCGAGGAAGCTGATTTGAGCAGGTTGCGCAGTTTCCAGCGTTGCAACTTGAGAGATACACGCCTCGGCACGACCCAATACCCGCCCGCCCAACCGCGCTGCAATCTCAGATAACCGGTAGGAAACAGTCATACGAGCAATACCGCCTATTTGCCAGCCTTGCTATCGGCAAGATGCTTAATCACCAAGTCGGTGATGTCTATTTTTGGATTACGATACACCGCTTCCTGCAAAATCAGGTCAAACTTCTCCGCTTCGGCAATCGCCTGAATAGCCTTGTTGGTCTGCTCCAGTACGATGGCCAGTTCTTCGTTCTTGCGCAAATTCAAATCCTCGCGAAACTCGCGCTGCATGCGTTGCAAGTCCACATTCATGGCAGTCAATTCGCGTTCCTTGTTGCGATGATCGGCATCTGAAAGCTTACCGTCTTCCTTGTCCAGCAAGGCTTGTAACTCTTTCGCCTGTGTCATCAACTTCTTGATTTCCTGGTCGCGTCCGGAAAATTCCTTTTCAATTTTACTTTCCGCCTTCATCGCGGGAGCAGACTCACGCAACACGCGCTCGGTATCCACCACGCCCACTTTGAAATCCGCGGCCAGTGCCGCTCCCGCACTGAGCAACACGACCAACATACCTGCTTTGATTATTGTCTTCATTATCCACTCCTTGTGATTCATAACCAACTGTCTATTGCCTGCTTAGTCGAATGGCTATAACCAATGACTTACCCAGCGTCTTTTGCTGGGTTAGTCAGATGGCTATAACCAGCCACTTGGCAACCGTCCTTTGGTTGCTTAGTGGAATGGCTAGTTGTTCCACCAGTAGCTATACCAGTTGCTTCATCAGAACACCGAACCCAAAGTAAATTGGAATTTTTGCAATTTGTCCACCGGCTGTTTATTGATCGGCAAAGCATAACTAAATTTAAGCGGCCCCACCGGAGATATCCAGGTAACGGCCACGCCTGCAGAATAGCGCAATCCGGCACTGCCCGGCAGATCACCGGGCCCATAGACCGCTCCCGCATCGACAAATCCGCTCAGGCGCACGGATTTTTCATTGCCCGTCCCCGGGAATGGCATCAACAACTCGGTTCCGCCAAGCACGCGACGCGGGCCTCCCAATACCGCATCCGACGTATCGCGCGGACCAAGCGAATTTGCATCATAGCCACGCACCGAGCCGGGGCCGCCGGCATAAAAATTCTTGAAGAACGGCAATTGCTGGCCGCCATAACCACCTGCAATGCCAGCCTCGCCATGCAGCAGCAGGGTGACATCTTTGCTCAGCGGATGAAACCATTGATGCTGGTAATTCAGCTTGTAGTAACGCATGTCGAACACCGGCAACGCGATTTCCGCAAAGGCGCGTTGCATCGTCCCTTCGGTGGTATAAATTGCACTGTTGAGGCTATCTCTGCCCCAACCGATCGTTCCCAACAAATTGTCGTTGGTCGTACCGGAAACGTTGACGTATTCCATCAATCGCGCCGGGCTGGTTGGGAATAACCCCAATTGAGTTCTTTCGACCGCCAGACCATAGCTGATCGTCTCTTCCTCGGCTATCGGCACACCAAAACGCACACCACTGCCCAAAGTATGCGATGAGTATTGGCTGATCGCCGTACTTTGCGAATCGGTGTTGCGCTTATAAATATCAAAGCCGCGACTTACACCATCATCGGTGAAATAGGGATTGGTGTAGGAAACCGAGTAGACCTGATTAACTTTCCCGGTGTTGATTTGAGTGGAAAGGTAATTGCCAGTGCCGAACAGATTAGCCTGCGTCACACTCCCTGTCAGCACAAGGCCTTCGCCACTTGAAAAGCCTGCACCCACCGAAACACTTCCGGTTGATTTCTCCTTGACCGACACATTCACATCCACCTGGTCTGCCGCGCCTTGTACTGCCGGAGTTTCAATATTAACCTCGGAAAAGAAATCCAACTTGTCAACGCGCTGCTTGGATTTCTTGATTTTTTCCACGTCGAACCACTCGCCTTCAGTCTGGCGGAACTCGCGGCGTATGACCTCATCGCGGGTTTTGTTATTTCCGGCAACGTTAATGCGGTGAATATACACGCGCTGGCCGGGATCCACCACAAAATTAAAAGAGACTTGGTGCTTTTCCTTATCGATTTCCGGAATTGCATTCACATTGGCGAAGGCATAACCCTCCTGCCCCAAACGTTCTCCGATTTTCTTGCTGGTTTCGGTCATATCCTTGCGCGAAAAAGTATCCCCTGCTTTCACCAGCACCAGCTTTTCAATTTCTGCTTTTGGTATCAGCGTATCACCGGATACACTCACCTTAGCGACGGTATATTTCTCGCCCTCGGTGAAATTGATAGTGATGTAAATATCCTTCTTGTCCGGCGTGATCGAAACCTGGGTTGAATCAATATTAAATTCCAGGTAGCCGCTGTCCATATAAAACGAACGCAGCGTCTCCATGTCGGCGGACAGCTTTTGCTTGGAATATTGATCGTTGCTGCTGAACCAGCTGAACCAGACCGGTGTCCCGAGTTTCATCAAATCCAGCAACGCAGCTTCTGAGTAGGCATGATTGCCGATCAGATTGATCTGCTTGATTTTGGAAACTTCGCCTTCCACCACATTAAACACGATGCTAACCCGATTGCGTTCCAGTTCGGTGACGGTGGTCGTCACCTTAACGGCATATTTGCCACGCGCAACGTACTGACGTTTCAGTTCCTGGGTGGCTTTATCCAGCGCGCCTTTGTCGAAAATGCGCGCTTCGGCAAGCCCCGCATATTTCATGCTTTCCTTGAGTTGATCCTTGGGAAAATCCTTAACCCCATTAACCTCAATACTTGCAATCGAAGGCCTCTCCCGCACCTGCACGATCAACACGCCCTGCTCGACTTTCAGGCGCACATCTTTAAAAAACCCCGTGGCATACAAGGCGTGAATCGCCGCAGCGGCCTGTTCGTTATCCATAGTTTCTCCGACCTTGATAGGCAGATAACTGAACACCGTCCCGGCTTCGGTACGCTGAATGCCCTCGACGCGAATGTCCTTGACGGTGAACGGCTCGATTGCCCAAACAGGAGAGATAAAACCGGGTGAGATACAGAGCAGGAAGATCATGCCTGCCAGCTTTTTTGTGTTCATTATTTAGCCTGAAACCAAGCGATTAATATCGTTATATATAGCAAAGACCATCAGCGTGCCCAGCAGCGCGATGCCTATCTTCTGGCCAATTTCCCAGGCCAGTTCGGAGGCCGGACTACCCTTGACCAATTCGGCGACATAATACAGCAAGTGCCCTCCGTCCAATAAAGGGATGGGCAGCAAATTCAACACCCCGAGACTGATGCTGATCAACGCCAGAAAGCTCAGGTAAGCCACCACACCCATTTTTGCGGACTGCCCGGCGTAATCAGCAATCGTGATCGGGCCGCTCAAATTTTTCATCGACACCTCACCCATCACCATCTTGCCCAGCATTTCCAGGCTGATCACGGAGGTTTCCCAAGTCTTGCGCAGCGACTGCGTCAACGCTTCCAGAGGGCCGTAACTCACCTCAATGAACATCGCTTGCCATGCGGCCTCATCCACTTTCGGCCCCGCGCCGATCTTGCCCACTGTTTTGCCGGATTCGGCGACGGCTTGGGGAACCACCGTAATCTGCAATGTCAATGCGCCGCGCTGAACATCCAGTTGCACTGCTTGTTCAGGGTGCGCGCGTATCACCTCCACCACGTCCATCCATCGCTGCATCGCTGCACCATTGGCGCGCAGAATGTGATCGCCCTGTTGCAGGCCGGCGCGTTGTGCCACGCTGTCTTCGGCAACATTACCGATGACGGGCAAGACAACAGGTTGATAGAGATGCAAGCCGAGTTTATCGAGAAACTCGCTATCCAGATCCTTCGCTTCCAGGCCGCTGATATCCAGCAAGTGAAACAACGGCGTGCCGCTGGCACTTTGCGCTTCGATGCTTATCTCTCTTTGGCCATCGCCTTGTTTCAGTGCCAAATTCAGCAACCGCCAATGCAATTCCTGCCAACTCGGGATAGTCTCACCATTGATACTGAGTATGGTTTCACCTGATTGCATCTGCGCGATAGCAGCGGGCGTGCCTTGCGGCACATCGCCCAGAGTCGGTTTTAGCCCCGGTACGCCGTGAATAAATAAACCCCAATACAACACAATGGCCAGCAGAAAATTCGCCAGCGGCCCGGCCACCACGATCGCCATGCGCTGCAATACCGGCTTGCGATTGAAGGCGTAGGGCAAATCTTCCGGAGCAACTTCTCCTTCACGCTCGTCCAGCATCTTGACGTAGCCACCCAGAGGAACTGCGGAAATCACCCACTCGGTATCACTGTTGGCAAAGCGCTTGCTGTAAATCACATTGCCAAAGCCCAGCGAAAAACGCAGCACCTTCACACCGCAGCGGCGCGCCACCCAATAGTGTCCGAACTCATGGAACACCACCAACAGCACGATTGCGCCGACAAATGCGAGCAAGGTAATCATCTGCTTGATTTTTGGATTTGTTGTTGTGCGGCTCGACGCGCTTTGGCATCTGCGCCAAGTACATCGTCCAGGCAGCCGACCGTACTAACCGGCAACGCATCCAGCACCGCCTCGATGACGCGCGGAATGGCTAGGAAAGAAATTTGTTTATCGAGAAAAGCCGCTACCGCCACTTCGTTTGCGGCATTCAATACCGCCGGGGCCGTGCCTGCCGCACGCAGAGCCTGATATGCCAAGGCCAAACAAGGGAAACGCTCGAAGTCAGGCGCGACAAAATTCAGCGTCGCCACTTTGAACAAATCCAGCGGCGCCACGCCAGCGTCTATCCGTTCCGGATAAGCCAAGCCATAGGCGATCGGCGTGCGCATATCTGGATTGCCGAGTTGCGCCAGCACCGAGCCGTCTACATATTCGACCAGTGAATGAATCACGCTCTGCGGATGTATCACCACCTGGATGTCATCGGCACTCGCGTTGAACAACCAGTGCGCCTCGATAACTTCCAAACCCTTGTTCATCATGCTCGCCGAGTCCACCGAAATCTTGCGCCCCATCACCCAGTTGGGATGCGCGCAAGCCTGTTCCGGTGTGACGTTATGCAGTTCGCCCAGCGGTGTATTTCGGAATGGGCCACCCGACGCGGTCAGCAGAATGCGGCGCACGCCGTTGGCGGTCAGATTGCCGTCGTAGCCACGCGGCAAGGCTTGAAAAATCGCGTTGTGTTCGCTGTCGATGGGCAACAGCATAGAACCGCTGGCACGCACCGCATCCATGAACACGTTACCCGCCATCACCAGTGTCTCTTTGTTTGCCAGCAGGATTTTCTTGCCCGCATGCGCCGCGGCCAGCGTGGGGCGCAAACCCGCCGCCCCGACAATGGCCGCCATCACCGCATCCACTTCCGGCAACACCACAACCTGCTCCAGTGCTGCCATACCGCTCAAAACCTCAGTGCTCAAGCCAGCTTCGCGCACATGCTGGCGCAACTGTATGGCGGCAGCTTCATCCAACAGCACCGCATAGCGTGGCTTGAATTGCTGACATTGCCGGAACAACAACTCGACCTGGCTGTTCGCCGTCAACGCAACGATTCTAAATTTATCGGGATGACGCGTCACCACGTCCAGCGTGCTGGTGCCGATGCTGCCGGTGGAACCGAGAATGGTCAGACGTTGCATGGATTTCAGCTCAGGTGTTGCAACAGCAGCGCCAGCGCGGCGAGCGGCAGGGTCGAAGTCAGCGCGTCGATGCGGTCCAGCAGGCCGCCGTGGCCTGGCAACAACGCGCCGCTGTCTTTCACCCCTGCCTGGCGCTTGATCGAGGATTCAAACAAATCGCCGAACACGGCCAACCCGACCCAGCACCAGGAAGCCACCAGCAATACCGGCAATACCGCAAAGCTGAATCTGCTAAAGCTCCATGCCACCAGCACATACGCCGCGACCCCAAGCATTGCGCCCGCCACACCTTCCCATGTCTTGCTGGGACTGATGCTGGGGGCGAGTTTGTTTTTTCCGAACTTGCGTCCGGCGAAGTAAGCCGAAATGTCGGCCATCCATACCAGGCCCATCATACCCAGTAACCACATTGGATGACCCCCGCGCAGATCCAGCATGGCCAGACCGGTCGGGATCAATACGATCCAGCCGACCAAGACCATCAGCAATGGCTGCTCGACCTTCCACCCGACCATCAGCCAGGTTGGCACGATGACCAGCCAGAGCACGGCAGACAAGGCATAGACCAGCACATGCGGCAAAGCTTGTTGTTCGGGAGTGTGATAGGCATCGAACCAAACCAGGCCCAGCATCATCACCAGCGTCATCCCCCAGAAGATGTTTGCTTTTCTGCCACTGAACCTGGCCAATCGCGACCATTCCGAAGCGCCCTGCGACACCATCACGATCACCAAAGCTGCCCATCCGGCATCCGGCAAAAGGAACAGTGCCAGCAAAAACAGCACCAGCAAAATAACCGCCGTGATCACCCGCTCCCTAAGCATTCTGCTCTCCTTGACCCGGTTTACTGTTTAACTTCTTACTGTTCATCTTTTAACTGGTCAGCTGCTCGCTGGTCCGGCCAAAACGCCGCTCACGCTTTTGATACGAGGCAATCGCCTTGCCCAGCTCCTTACGATCAAAGGCCGGCCACAGTGTGTCGGTAAAATACAATTCGGTATAAGCCAATTGCCACAACATGAAGTTGCTGATGCGCTGTTCGCCCCCGGTGCGGATGAACAAATCTGGTTCGGGCGCGTCACTCATCGAGAGGTAGGGTTGCAAGTCTTCTTCGGTGAAGGTTTGCGCAAGGCTCGGATGCTCCCTGAGCATGTTCTGCACCGCGTGCATCACGTCCCAGCGTCCGCCATAATTCACGGCGATGGTCAACGTCAGGGCGGAATTGTTTGCGGTAAGCTGCTCGGCATCCCGCATGGTCTGCTTGAGCTTGTCGTCGAAACGACTACGGTCGCCGATGATTTTCAGGCGGATGTTGTTTTTGTGCAGCTTGGCGACTTCGCGTTCCAGCATTTTCAGGAACAGTGTCATCAGGAAGGAAACCTCCTCAACTGGGCGTCGCCAGTTTTCGCTGCTGAATGCGAACACAGTCAGGTACTCCACGCCCAAATCGCGGCAAGCCTTCACCACTTCGCGCAATGCTTCCACCCCGCGCTGATGCCCCGCCACGCGCGGCATGAATCGCTGTTTCGCCCAGCGCCCGTTACCATCCATGATGACGGCAATATGGCGGGGGATACTGGCGGTATCCGGAATGGTGCGGGTGGAACTAGGGAGGAGGTTGGCCATTATTCCAAGTTTATAGTCGGAATCAGACTGCCATCAGATCGGCTTCTTTGGCGGCGAGAGCCTTGTCTATTTCAGCGACGAAGCGATCGGTCAACTTTTGTATTTCGTCCTGTGTACGACGCTCTTCGTCTTCCGCGATCTCTTTGTCCTTGAGCGCATCCTTGAGGGTGTTATTGGCATCACGGCGAATGTTGCGCACCGCCACCTTGGCGGTCTCACCTTCAGATTTGATCACCTTGATCAAATCGCGGCGGCGTTCTTCTGTCAACATCGGCATCGGCACACGTATCATATCGCCGCTGGTGGCCGGGTTCAGCCCCAGGTCAGAATCGCGAATCGCGCGCTCCACCGGGCCTACCATGTTCTTTTCCCACGGCTGTACACCGATGGTGCGCGCGTCGACCAGCGTGATGTTGGCGACTTGAGTAACCAGTGTCGGATTTCCGTAGTACTCCACCATCACATGATCCAGCAAACCGGTATGCGCACGTCCGGTGCGCACCTTGCCCAAGTCTGCCTTCAACGCATCCAGCGACTTCTGCATTTTTTGTTCAGTGGT
>Ga0209880_1000369_pt1 | contig 11861 bp, 14 predicted proteins | sample PersoiDNA2013191_FD_185803 | JGI IMG/M metagenome (GOLD analysis project Ga0209880, IMG submission 185803) | Permafrost soil microbial communities from the Arctic, to analyse light accelerated degradation of dissolved organic matter (DOM) -... | ecosystem: Environmental > Terrestrial > Soil >... | reverse complement strand
AAGCCGTCGTCGCGACTTGAAACAGTCGCACAGCACGCGGACAAAAAGGAAGGCAATAGCGAACATCCAGTAATCATGTTCTGATTCGCCGGCGATCGCGAATCAGATGGATGGAGTTTTCGGAACCGACAGGCCGTTCCTGTTTGGCGAGAAGCCGTGCATGGCCGACGCCATGTTCGCCCCGGTGGTGACGCGCTTCCTCACTTATGACGTGAAGCTTGATTCCGACTGCGCCGCCTATTGCAAGGCGGTGATGGCGCTGCCGCAGATGCAGGAATGGGTCGACGGCGCCAAGGCGGAGCCGGACGAGGTGGTGGAATTGGACGTCGAATTTTAGCGCGGCGTCAGAGCTTGGCGATCGCCGCCCCGCCGATTGCGCTCAGCACGACCACCAGCCAGGGCGGGACTTTCCACATGAACAGCAGCAGGAAGCCGGCAACGGCAAGCGCAAAATCGGCGCCGCTGCTAATGCCCGACGTCCACACCGGATTGTAGAGCGCGGCAAGCAGCAGACCGACCACCGCCGCATTGACGCCGCGCAGCGCCGATTGCGCTGCGGGCCGGCGGCGGAGCTCGTCCCAGAACGGCAGTGCGCCGATGGTGAGGAAGAACGAGGGCAGGAACATCGCGACAAGACACAGCGTCGCGCCGAGCCAGCCGTTCGGTTGCGGCCCCATGACGGCGCCGAGATAGGCGGCGAAGGTGAACAACGGTCCGGGCACCGCCTGCGCAGCACCATAGCCGGCGAGGAAGGCATCGTTGCTCACCCAGCCGGGGGCACGACGGACGCCTGTAGCAGCGGCAGCACCACATGGCCGCCGCCGAACACGAGCGAACCGGCGCGATAAAACGCCTCGAACAATTGAAGGCTGTGATTCGGAACGACGGCGATCAGCAGCGGCAGTCCGAGCAAGATCGCAAAGAACACCGTAAGTAGGACGGCGCCGGCCGTCCGGCCGACCTTCAACGGCAGCGACACGTGATCGGCCGGAACGTTGACATGAAGCATGGTGACCCCGGCGGCGAAGCCGAGAATGATCGCCCCGATCTGGCCCCAGGCGGTTGGAAACGCCAAAACAATCACCGCGGCAGCGACGGCAACCGTCGCGCGATCGCGGTCGGGCGCCAGCGAGCGCATCATACCGAGCACGGCTTGCGCCACCACCGCGACCGCCACGACCTTCAGGCCGTGCAGCCAGCCGCTGCCGAGCGCATCGCCGAACCGCCCCACTCCATAGGCGAACAGCACCAGCGCGAGCGCCGAGGGCAAGGTGAAGCCCGCCCAGGCGGTCAACGCGCCCGCGTAGCCGGCGCGAAAAAATCCAACCGCGATGCCGACCTTGGTGCTGGCTGGACCGGGCAGGAATTGCGACAGCGCGATGAGGTCGGCGTAGGTCTTCTCGTCGAGCCATTTGCGGCGCTCGACGAATTCGGTGCGGAAATAGCCGAGATGCGCGATCGGCCCGCCGAACGAAGTCAGACCAAGGCGGAGAAAAACGCGGAGTACCTCGCCCAAACTCGAATGCGGCCCTGGCGTTTGCTGTGAAGCCATTTCACTTCCCCCCGAAAGCGATCGTACGCCTTCAGCGGCGCGCCAGCCACTTCCCGATCCGCTCCACCGCCTCGTGCATCTCGGGAGCCGAGCCGGACGAGGTGGTCGAATTGGACGTGGAGTTCTAAACGATCAGGCGAGGCCGTATTTTTTCGCCCGCGCGTTGAAGTCGGGATAGCCGATAAAGTTCTCGAATTCCGCGATGCCGCCCCGCACTTGCGGTATGTCATCGGCATTGCGCGTGCGCGTGAATGCGTCGAGCGCGGTTTTCACGCCGTGATAGGCCGCGTACAGCGAAAAGCCGTAATAAAGAACGACATCGGCGCCGGCGGCTTCTTCGTCGGCCACCGATCGGCCCGGCGTATCGGTGATCATGATCTTGCCCTTGATGCGCGAGCGCAAGCCGGCCAGCTTCTTGGGCCCGATGCCCACCGGCATGACCAGGTCGGCGCCGGCATCGGTGCAGGCATTCATGCGCTTGATCGCGTCCTCGACGTCGTCGAACGCCCAGGCTGCGTCGGTCCGTGCGATGATCAGGAAATCCGAATGCGCGCGCGCATCGAGCGCGGCGCGAATCTTCTGCACCATCTGGTCGCATGACAGAAGAACCTGCGGCACGTCCGCATGTTTTCCGAACTCGTGATCCTCGATATGAATGCCGCAAACGCCGGCCTGCTCGAATGAGCGGACCGTGCGCCAAATATTCGCGGCGTTGTTCCAGCCGTTCTCGCCGTCGGCGATGACCGGGAGATCGACGGCGTCGGCAATCCGCTTGGCGTGGACCGCCATTTCGTCCATCGTGACCAAGCCGACATCCGGCATGCCGAAACCGGCTGCCGCGGTCGCATAGCTGCCGATATAGACGGCCGGAAAACTCGCGCGTTCGACCAGCTTTGCACTCATCGGATCATAGGCGCCGGGAACGACAAGCGTCTTTCCGGACGCGAGCAAAGCGCGCAGCTTCTTGCGATTGGTCTCGGCTTTCGTCATGGCGGCGTTCCCAAGCGATCGTGGCGTGATCGCATTCGTTGTGAGTGCACGGGCCTAGCGCGGCGCTTTGCTGAGCCAGCCCCCGATCCGCTCCACCGCCTCGTACATCTCGGCGGCCGAGCCCGCATAACAAAAGCGCAAGAAGTGCTTGCCGTTCAGCGGATCGAAATCGATGCCGGGCGTCGCCGCCACATGGGCCTCGTTCAGCATGCGCTTGGCGAAATCCAGGCTGTCGTCGGAGAAGCGCGAGATATCCGCATAAAGATAGAACGCGCCGTCCACCGGCAAAAACTTGTCGAGCCCGGCTTTCGGCAGGCCTTGCGTGAGAATGCGCCGGTTCTCCTCGTAGCCGTGCTTGACCGCCTCCATCTCAGCGCGGCCGTCGAACGCGGCCTCGGCCGCCACTTGCGACAATGCCGGCACCGAGATCGCCAGATTGCCTTGCAACCGCTCCACAGCGCGCACGAGCGTGTCCGGCACCACCATCCAGCCGACGCGCCAGCCGGTCATGCAGAAATATTTTGAGAACGAATTGATCACCAGCGCGCGCTCCGAGAAATTCGCCGCGGTCTCGGCGGCGAATGCATAGTCGAGGCCGTGATAGATTTCGTCGGAGATCACGCGGATGCCTTCCGCTTCGGCGACCGCGATCAGCCGCGACAAGGTATCGGCATCCATCATGGTGCCGGTCGGATTGGCCGGGCTTGCCACCACCACGCCGGCGAGCGGCGCCTGGCGGTGGGCGGCAATCAGCGCCTTGGCCGACAGCGCCCAGCGCGTCTCGGCGGAAGTCTCGATCAGCACCGGCTCGCAGCCGAGCGCGGAGAGGATGTGCCGGTAGGGCGGATAGCCGGGATTGGCCAGCGCCACCCGGTCGCCCGCCTCAAACAGCGCCAGAAACGCCAGGATGAATCCGCCCGAGGAGCCGGTGGTGACCACCACGCGCGCCGGGTCGAGCGCGAGGTCGTAGGTGTCGGCGTAATGGCGGGCAATTCGCGCCCGCAAGCTAGGGATCCCGAGCGTCTCGGTATAGCCGATGCGGCCGTGCGCGAGCGCGGCCTGCGCCGCGGCAATCGCTGTTGCCGGCGCGGGCGCCGCCGGCTGGCCCACCTCCATGTGCACGACGCGGGCGCCCTTGGCCTCCAGAAGCGCGGCCGCCGCCATCACGTCCATGACCATGAACGGCGGCACATTGCTGCGTTTGGAGGGCGTTAGCAGGTATTTTGCCGCCTCAAGCATCACTAATCGACCTGTTGGGCACTACCCCCGCCCCGCTGTTGCCGTATTCCCCGGCTTGCTATGGCGCCTTGCGTTTTTCATGACTCAGACGTGATCGCAAGTTGCGTTGACCGCCCTAGGGCGCGTCACTAGGTTCACGCCCATTCGGTAGTAAAGATCGGCATGATCGAGAACGGGACACCTATCAGGGCATGGCGCATGGCGCCAGCGGGGCGCGCACTCGCGTTTGCCACGGCCATTGCGGTTGCGGCCGCCGGCGGCGGACCGGCGCTCGAGCAGGCGCGCGCGCAGGATTTGCCGCGCGGCATGCCGATCATCCGCGACACCGAGATCGAGCAGTTGTTGCGCGACTACGCGGCGCCGATCCTACGCACGGCCGGCCTTTCCCAGCAGGGCGTCAAGGTGGTGGTGCTCAACGACCGCGCCTTCAACGCTTTCGTCATGGACGGCCGCCACATCTTCATCAATGCCGGCGCGCTGTTCGACGCCAAGACGCCGAACGAGATCATCGGCGTGTTCGCGCACGAGACCGGCCACCTTGCCGGCGGCCACTTGCAGCGCCTGCGCGAGCAGCTCGCCACGGCGCAGACCGCGTCGATCATCGCCCTGCTGGCCGGCGTCGGCGCCATGGTCGCCACCGCGCGCTCGGGCAGCGGCAACGTCGGCGCCGCGGCGATCATGGCGCCGCAGTCGGCGATCCAGCGCTCGCTGCTTGCGTATGTGCGCACCCAGGAAGATCAGGCCGACCATGCCGGCGTGAAATTCCTCAACGCCACCGGCCAGTCGGCCCGCGGCATGCTCGAACTGTTCAAGCGCCTGGGTAACGAGGCGCTGTTCAATTCGCGCTATATCGATCCCTATCTGCAGTCCCACCCGCTGCCGCCCGAACGCGTCGCCGCGCTCGAAGTGCTGGCCAAGGCGAGCCCCTATTTCGACCGCAAGGATCCGCCGGAATTGCAGCTACGCCACGACATGATGCGCGCCAAATTGGCCGGCTTCCTGGATCGGCCCGATTCAGTCGCGCGCCGCTATCCGCTCGGCGATCACAGCCTGCCCGCGCGCTATGCCCGCGCGATCTCGACCTATCGTCACGGCGATGGACGCGACGCGGTCGCGCAGATCGACGGCTTGATCCAGGCGCAGCCGAACAATCCATATTTTTATGAGCTCAAGGGCCAGGCGCTGCTGGAAGGCGGCCATCCGGCCGAGGCGATTGCGCCGCTGCGTCAAGCGGTGGCGCTCGCGCATGGCGCCCCGCTGATGGATATCATGCTCGGCCAGGCGCTGATCGCCACCGGCAATCCCAAGAACGCCGCGGAAGCCGTCCCGCTTCTGAACGCGGCGCTCAGCCGCGAACCTGAATCGACCGACGCCTATGCCCAGCTCGCCATGGCCTATGGCCGCAAGGGCGATCTCGCTCAGGCCGACCTCGCCGCCGCGCAGGCTGCGTTCATGCGCGGCGACGTCAAGACGGCGCGTCAGCTCGCGACCCGCGCCAAGACCCGCCTGCCCATAGGCTCGCCCGCCTGGGTGCGCGCCGACGATATCGTCAACGTCAAGCCGGCCAACGCCGCAAACAAATGACCACAGCAAGGACAAAACCGATGAAATCGAGCCCGCGCACTATCGCCGCCGTTTGTGCTGCGTTGCTGGCCACCGCCGCACCGCAAGCCGTGCGGGCGCAGGATTTCTCAGCCGTCCAGCGTGGCGAGATCGAGCGCGTCGTGCACGATTATCTGCTCGCGCATCCAGAAGTGCTGCAGGAGGCGATGTCCGAGCTGGAGAAGCGCCAGACCGCGGCGGAATCCGAGAAGCATAAGGTCGCGGTCAAGGAACATGCTCAGAAGTTGTTTTCCTCGCCCAACCAGGTCACGCTTGGCAATCCGAACGGCAACGTCACCTTCGTGGAGTTCTTCGATTACAATTGCGGCTACTGCAAGCGCGCCATGGACGACATGCTCACGCTCTTGAAGGACGATCCCAAGCTTAAGGTCGTGCTCAAGGAATTCCCGGTGCTCGGGCCGGGCTCGGTGGAAGCAGCACAAGTCGCCAGCGCCGTGCGCATGCAGGACAAGACCGGCAAGAAATATCTGGAGTTCCACACCAAGTTGCTCGGCGGCCGCGGTCAAGCCGACCGCGCGCGCGCGCTCGCGGTGGCCAAGGAAGTCGGCATGGACATGGGCCGGTTGGAAAAGGACATGGCCAGCCCCGAGGTGAAGGCCGCGTTGCAGGAGGATTTCAAGCTCGCCGAAGCGCTCGGCCTCAACGGCACGCCGAGCTACGTGATAGGCTCCGACGTGGTGGTGGGCGCCATCGGCCTTCCCGGGTTGCAAGAAAAGATCAACACCGCACGCTGCGGCAAGCCGACCTGCTGACGGCGCTGCGGCGCTGCGGTGCCGCTCATCATCTCTAGCTAACAGTCGGCCGCCGGCGGTTTTATTCTTCGACAGCCGTTTTGCACTGCGAAATTTTGGAACTCGGTTCCACCCGGGCGGGTTATAGCGCGCATGTATACCGTCGGCATGGAAGAAGAATATTTCGTGTTCGACGCCAAGACGCGCCGGGCGGTGCGCCGCCTCGACAAGAAATTCCTCAGCCTCGCCCGCAAAAAACTCGGCGACCGCGTGATGACCGAGATGCTGCAATCGCAGATCGAGGTGGCGACGCCGCCCTGCGCCACTATGAAGGAGGCGCGCGACCATCTCGTGCACTATCGCCGCACGCTCGGGCAAGCCGCGGCCGAGCACAAGCTCGGCCTCGCCGCCATGGGCACCTTCCCGCTCGCATTCTGGCCCGAGCAGATCGTCACGCCGAAGGCGCGCTACGGCGCGATCATGGACGACCTGCAGATGATCGGCTACCGCAACATGTTGTGCGGCATGCATGTGCACGTGGAGGTGCCGGACCTCGACACCCGCATCAATCTGATCATGCGGCTGACGCCCTATCTGCCGCTGCTGCTCGCGCTTTCGACCTCCTCGCCGTTCTGGCAGGGCCACCTCACCGGCCTGTGCGGCTATCGCCTGGCCGCTTACGATGAGCTGCCGCGCACCGGCCTGCCCGAACTGTTCAGGACCAAAGAAGACTACGATCAATTCGTCGCCGCGCTCACCTGGGCGAAGATCATCCCGGACGCCAGTTACATCTGGTGGGCGTTGCGGCCGTCGCTGGGAAACCCGACCGTCGAATTGCGCATCGCCGACAGTTGCACGCGGCTCGACGATGCCGTCGCAATTGCCGCGCTGTTCCGCTGCCTGGTGCGCGCGCTCGACCGCGACCGCGCGTTCAATGCCGGCTTCGACCGCGTCGGGCGCGCCATCACGCAAGAGAACAAATGGCACGCCCAGCGCTACGGCATTGCCGCCACCTTCGTCGATCCGTTTTCGCGCTCGCCGCTCACGCTCAAGCAATGGCTCGATCAGGTGTTCGATTTCATCGCCGAGGACATCGACGCGCTCGGCTGCGCGGCGGCTATCAGGCGCCTGCACCGGATCACCGTCGACGGCACCAGCGCCGACCGCCAGATCGACCTGTTTACGAAAGCCAAAGCCGCCGGCCGCAGACGGTTAACGGCGATCAAGGACGTGATCGACTGGGCGGCGCGCGAAACCCAGGCGTTCGGCGGCAAAAACCCGTAAAGGCGCAAGCCGTCCGGGCTTCCCCTTCCCGCCCGGGCCACCTATAAAGTGGCGAAGTTTCACGCCCATCGAACACGAAAACGCGCGTCAGCCGCCGGGAACCCATGCCCAAGACCCTCTACGTCCTTAACGGACCGAACATGAACCTGCTCGGCACCCGCGAGCCGGAAAAATACGGCCGCGCCACGCTGGCCGACGCCGAGAAGCTGTGCCGCTTAACCGGCAAGCGTTTCGGCCTCGACATCGTGTTCCGGCAGTCGAATGTAGAGGGTGAACTGGTAAACTGGATCCAGGAAGCGCAAGCCAAGAAAGCCGCCGGCCTGGTGATCAATCCGGCCGGCTACACCACCACCTCGATCGCCATTCTCGACGCGCTGCTGGCGCTGAAAATGCCGATCGTAGAAATCCACGTCACCAATATCCACGCGCGCGAAAAATTCCGGCAGAATTCCTACGTCTCCAAGGCGGCCAAGGCAGTGATCTGCGGTTTCGGCGTCGACGGCTATGCGCTGGCCATCACCGGATTGGCCGGCATGGTCGGCACAAAAGCAAAAAAGTGAAGCGGAAAGCTCGATGGCAAAATCGCCGAAAGCCCCAATCGTCGACCGCGATTTGATCCGCGAGCTGACCAAGCTCCTGGACGAAACGGGCTTAACCGAAATCGAGATCGAGCAGGACGGCCAGCGCGTGCGCGTCGCGCGCAATGCCGCGGCGCCCGCTCCCGCCCCGCCGCGCGCGGCGGCGGCGCCCGCTCCACAGCCGGTCGCGGCGCCGCTTGATCCGTCGAAACATCCGGGCGTGGTGATCTCGCCCATGGTCGGCACCGCCTATGCCGCGCCCGAGCCCGGCGCCAAGCCGTTCATCGAGATCGGCGTCCAGGTAAAAGCCGGCGACACGCTGCTGGTGGTGGAAGCGATGAAGACCATGAACCAGATTCCGGCCCCGCGCGCCGGCACCGTGATCCAGATTCTGTTCGAGGACGGCCAGCCGGTCGAGTTCGGCGAGCCGCTGGTGATTATTGAGTGACGCGAATAGTGAATGGCGAATGGCGAATAGTCGACAATTTTTACTCGCTAATCCCTATTCGCTATTCGCCACTCTCTTCTGATCGGTAGACATGTTCGATAAAATCCTGATCGCCAATCGCGGCGAGATCGCCATGCGGGTGATCCGCGCCTGCAAGGAACTTGGCATTCCGACCGTGGCGGTGCATTCCACCGCCGACGCCGAAGCCATGCACGTGCGTTTCGCCGACGAGAGCGTGTGCATCGGCCCGCCGGCGGCCAAGGACAGCTATCTCAACGTCCCGGCGATCCTGTCCGCTTGCGAGATCACCGGTGCCGACGCGGTGCATCCCGGCTATGGCTTCCTGTCGGAGAACGCCCGCTTTGCCGAAATCCTGGCCGAGCATGACGTGCAATTCATCGGCCCCAAGGCCGAGCACATCCGCCTGATGGGCGACAAGATCGAGGCCAAGCGCACCGCCCAGAAGCTCGGCATTCCGGTGGTGCCGGGCTCGGACGGCGGCGTTACTTCCGATGTCGAAGCCAGCAAGGTCGCGGACAGCATCGGCTATCCGGTGCTGATCAAGGCGGCGGCCGGCGGCGGCGGGCGCGGCATGAAGGTCGTGCACTCGGCCGCAGAGCTTTCCGTCGCGCTCGCGACCGCGCGCGCCGAGGCGAAGGCCGCCTTCGGCGACGACGCGGTCTATCTGGAAAAATATCTGGAGAAGCCGCGCCATATCGAAATCCAGGTACTCGGCGACGGCAAAGGCAAGGCCATCCATCTCGGTGAGCGCGACTGTTCGCTGCAACGCCGCCACCAGAAGGTGCTGGAGGAAAGCCCCTCGCCCGCGCTCAATACGCAGGCGCGCGACTTGATCGGCGAAACGGTGGCCAAGGCCATGCGCGAGATCGGCTATCTCGGCGTCGGCACCGTCGAGTTCCTGTACGAGGACGGCAAGTTCTATTTCATCGAGATGAATACGCGCATCCAGGTCGAGCATCCGGTGACCGAGATGATCACCGACATCGACCTGATCTTCGAGCAGATCCGCGCCGCCGCCGGCAACGACTTCACGCTCAAGCAGAGCGACATCAAGTTCGACGGCCACGCCATCGAGTGCCGCATCAATGCCGAGAACCCGGTGTCGTTCCGCCCCTCGCCCGGCAAGATTTTGCACTACCATGCGCCCGGCGGCCTCGGCGTGCGCATCGATTCAGCGGTCTACCAGGGCTACACGATTCCGCCCTACTACGATTCCCTGGTCGGCAAGCTGATCGTGCATGGCAAGACCCGCACCGAGGCGCTGATGCGGCTCAAGCGCGCGCTCGACGAGGTGGTGCTGGACGGCATCGAGACTACTCTGCCGCTGTTCCGCGCGCTGGTGCGCGAGAAGGACATCATCGACGGCAACTACCACATCCACTGGCTCGAGCAATTCCTCGCCCGCGGCGGGATGGAGAGCTGACACGAGGCAGGGCTGTGGCGCCGTGGGCCGCATTCACGGACATTCCCGCAGTGCCGACCGGTTCCTGATAGCGGCAGCTTATCATCATATCATTGGGGTTATGTTCTGCGCTGCGAACGGGCGATTGTTTGGCGCATTGATCTAACGCAATGCGCTTATCCGCCTTTAGACTAAACGGATATCAACGAATCTGCGGATGCTGGGACCCTTTTCGGGGCGATCCAGCCCCTGATCTGTGGTGTCGGTCTTCGCGGGTAAAAAAATGCCCAAGGAGATGACCGATGACAATGCCTAGCGAACAGCACGACTACATAACCGGCAGCGTAGCGGGAATACTGACATTGTTGATCATAGTGGTTGGCCTGGCGTTCGTGGGTGCGTGGTTCTATGGCTTTTGATCGCTCTATTAAGGCGCAGACCCGGTAGCGTCGTCAGCGCTTCTTTGTTCGCAGCGCTTTGGCGCTTGAAGCAAATTGCGATTTTATAAATTTACTTGCAGGGACATTCGCAAGCCTCAATGCGAGGTCGCCGTCAGCCGCTCCAACAGCCGGCACAAATCGGCCGGGTTATAGGGCTTCTTTAGGAAGATCGAGCGCGACACCGGCGGCGCCAGCGCGGCGGGCGAATAGCGCCCGGAACAATAGACGATCGGCAATTCGGGGCGCTGCGCGCGCACCTCTCTCGCCAGCATCGAGCCATCCATGCGCCCGGCGAGATTGATGTCGGTGAACAGCACGTCCACCTTCGCCCCCGACTCGAGATAGCGTAGGGCCTCCTCGCCGGCCTCCACCGTGTGCACGGCAAAGCCGTTTTCGCACAAGACCTCGGCGATCAGCTGGCTGATCAGAACCTCGTCTTCGACCACTAGGACGCTGGTAGACCGCGCCTGCATGTCGCCATATCCCCCTCAAATTCCGGTTCCCCCATCGGCCCGGAGACTGCAAGGCCCAACGCATGGCGGCGAGTTGTGTTCAATCTTTCGCCAATTTAGGCAGGTCATGGTCATTGACTGGTTAAAATCTGCACTCCCCAGCCGGCCCGCCGGCGTCTAGAATAAAAGACCCACCACTGACTATCGGTCCGCATGGCTAACCGCGAAAACTCAACGATCGAGATCACGCCGGAGGTGCTGCTCAAGGCCTATGCCTGCGGCATCTTCCCGATGGCGGAAAGCGCGGACGACCCGGCGCTCTATTGGATCGAGCCGGACATGCGCGGCATCATCCCGCTCGAAGGTTTCCACCTGCCGGCGCGGTTGGCGCGCACCGTGCGCGCGAGCCCGTTTACGGTCTGGGTGGATCGCGATTTCGACGCGGTGATCGACGGCTGCGCCGAGGCCAAGCCCGACCGCGCCCGCACCTGGATCAACGTCCGCATCCGAAAAATCTATCGCAGCCTGTTCGAGCACGGTCATTGCCACACCGTCGGGGTCTATGATGGGGCTACGCTGGTGGGCGGGCTTTACGGCGTCTCGCTCGGCCGCGCCTTCTTCGGCGAGAGTATGTTCCACCGCGCGCGCGACGCCTCCAAGATCGCGCTGGTGCATCTGATCGCGCGCCTGCGCGCCGGCGGCTACCGGCTGCTCGACACCCAATACGTCACCGATCACCTGAAGACCTTCGGCGCCGTCGAGGTCGGCAAGCGGCGCTATCACCGGCTGCTGGAGGACGCGCTTATCGGCGAGGCCGATTTCGGCGCGCTCGCCCTCGATCGTCCGCTCAGCGGCGCGGAAGCGCTGGCGATAATTAGGGGCGAATAGCGAGTAGCGAATGGGGAAATTCTTGCTTGCTACTCGCCATTCGCTACTCGCTAGCGCAACGGCGGTAAATATCCCGGCTGCTGCGGGCGCGGCGGCGGCGCGCGCCGTGGCGGCAGGCGCGCCGGCTGCGTGGGCTGCGGCGCCGGCGGGGCTTCCGCCACGTTCGGATTCTGCCCGCCTTTGCAGTCGGTCACCCACACGTCGTAGATCGGA
>Ga0209880_1000366_pt1 | contig 11922 bp, 9 predicted proteins | sample PersoiDNA2013191_FD_185803 | JGI IMG/M metagenome (GOLD analysis project Ga0209880, IMG submission 185803) | Permafrost soil microbial communities from the Arctic, to analyse light accelerated degradation of dissolved organic matter (DOM) -... | ecosystem: Environmental > Terrestrial > Soil >... | reverse complement strand
AATTGTGACTTCGGTTTGGGTCGTACCAAAAAGTCGGTGGTAAAACTGTCAAAACTGAAAAGCGTCCGGTTCACTGCCGGCAAGTAGCTTATGGCCATGTCGGCTATTGGTACTTAGCGGACTTGGCGCAGTGTTCGAATTGGATCCGCTAGGCCGTGAAAGCGGACATTGACTAGTCGCTGCCCAGCACCGAAATCGCTGCGAAACAGGTCTGTTCTCGGCCCCGTTGGACGCGGGGATCTAAGCTTTTGCACCCCCGCCCGCGACCCCCTATATGTGCCCCGTCACGGAGTAACCCGCCTCAAATGACCGCCCCCGCCATGCCCGCTACCCCCGCCAAAATCCCCGTCACCGTGCTCACCGGCTATCTCGGCGCCGGCAAGACCACGCTGCTCAACCGCATCCTGTCCGAGCCGCACGGCAAGAAATTCGCCGTCATCGTCAACGAATTCGGCGAGATCGGCATCGACAACGAGCTCATCGTCAACGCCGACGAGGAAGTGTTCGAGATGAACAACGGCTGCATCTGCTGCACCGTGCGCGGCGACCTGGTGCGCATCATCGACGGGCTGATGAGACGAAAAGGCAAGTTCGACGCCATCATTGTCGAGACCACGGGGCTCGCCGACCCCGCGCCGGTGGCGCAGACCTTCTTCATGGACGAGCAGGTCGGCGCCAAGACCAAGTTAGATGCCGTGGTGACGGTCGCCGACGCCAAATGGCTCAACGAGCGGCTCAAGGACGCGCCCGAGGTCAAGAACCAGATCGCCTTCGCCGACGTGATCCTGATCAACAAGACCGACCTGGTGTCGCCGGCCGAACTCGCCGAGATCGAGGCGCGCATCCGCGCCATCAACCCCTATGCGCGGCTGCACCGGACCGAGCGCGCCAAGATCGACATCGCCGAAGTGCTCGGCCGCAATGCGTTTGACCTCGACCGCATCCTCGACATCGAGCCTGCCTTCCTCGAGGTCGCAGAAGAACACGCGCACACGCACGAACACGGCCACGAACACGATCATAGTCATGGCGGTCACAATGATGTCCACGTTCACCACGGCCTGAAGCATTACCACGACGAGGACATGCAGTCGGTCGCGCTCAAGACCGACAAGCCGCTCAACCCGGACAAGTTTTTCCCCTGGGTGCAGGATCTGGTGGCGACCGATGGCAAGGATATCCTGCGCTGCAAGGGGATTTTGTCGTTCAAGGACGATCCCGAGCGTTTCGTGTTCCAGGGCGTGCACATGATTTTGGACGGCGACCACCAGCGCCCCTGGAAAGCCGACGAAGTTCGCAACAGCCGCATTATTTTCATCGGCCGCAATCTGCCGGAAGAAAAAATCCGCACCGGATTTGAGAGCTGCGTGGCGTAAGGTTTCCCCCGGTCATTCCGGGGCGCCACCCAAGTCGGCTATAGCCGACTTGGGAATCGTAAGTGCTGATCTCGGGTAAACCCGAGATCAGATGCGGCGAACCCGGAATCCAGACGCGCATGGGAAGCATTTTTTGTGTATCTGGATTCCGGGTCCGGCGCTAAAGCGCCGTCCCGGAATGACAAAGAGTGAAAATGACTGACACCACCACCCCGCTTGCCTCGCTCGCCGACCGCGTCCGCCCGATCGCGGCGGGCGGCGGAATCGTCGGCGTGCATTTTTTAGGCAGAACACCGGTGTTCGTGCTGGGCGAAGAACACTTGCTCTTCGCACCCGAACAAGGCGAGCAGCGCGTGGCCATTCATGACGGCGCCATTCTCGCCAGCGCTTCTGACGGTATTCGCATCCTCACCGGCGGGGACGACGGTACCTTGGTGGCGACCGATGCTCGCGGCGAACACGCGATCCTCGCCACCGACGACAAGCGGCGATGGATCGATCAAGTTGCTCTGGGCCCGGACGGCGCGCTCGCCTGGTCGGCCGGCAAGACCGCGCATGTGCTCACCAAGAAGGGCGAGCCGCGTTCATTCGAAGCGCCGTCCACCGTGGCGGGTTTGGCCTTCGCGCCCAAAGGCTTCCGCTTAGGTATCGCGCATTACAACGGGGCGACGCTTTGGTTTCCCAACGCCTCAGCCAAGCCGGAAACGCTGGAATGGAAGGGCTCGCATCTCAGCGTCGCCTTCAGCCCGGACGGCAAATTTTTGGTCACCGCCATGCAGGAGCCGATGCTGCACGGCTGGCGGCTGCCCGAGGGCCAGCACATGCGCATGTCGGGCTATTCGGCGCGCGTGCGCTCGCTCGGCTGGACCGCGGACGGCGACTTCCTCGCCACCTCGGGCTCCGAGCAGCTCATCCTGTGGCCGTTCGACGGCAAGGACGGCCCCATGGGCCGGCAGCCGAAAATCATGGCGCGCTCCAAGGCGCGGGTGGTGGTGGTGGCCTGCCATCCGCATCAGCCGGTGGTGGCCGTGGGCTATGCCGACGGCGTGGTGGTGCTGGCGCGTATTGACGATGGCGCGCTGATCGAAGTGAAGGCCGCGGGGGCTTCGCCGGTCAGCGCGCTCGGCTGGGAAGCCGCCGGCCAGACGCTGGCCTTCGGCACCGAGGCGGGCGAAGCCGGCGCTTTGTCGTTTTAATTGCGGCGGCATTCCGCCCAAACAATTCGGCTGCCGTTCAGCTTGGCAGGCCTAATGTTTGGAACTTTCCAGTTTGCCGGCCGTTGCATGCTGTCATTCGATCGCTGATGGGGACCAAAAAATGATCGACCAATCCTTAATCCGCCGCCTCCTGCTCGGCGCGGCGACTGGCCTCGCGCTCGCCGTTACCGGCGTTTCGGTGCCGATTGTGGCCGGTTCGCTTACCCCGGCCATGGCGCAGACTTCCGAAGACATGACCGCCGCGCTCGAGGCTTACGGCCATTGGGTCCGCCACGCATCTTATGGCGAGGTCTGGGTGCCGGATGGCGTGCCACCCGACTGGCAGCCTTATCAATACGGCCACTGGGTCTTCACCGACGACTGGGGCTGGTACTGGGTCTCCGACGAGAACGAGGACGACTGGGGCTGGGTGGTCTATCACTACGGCCGCTGGGCCTTCGACCGCGCCATCGGCTGGTTCTGGGTGCCGGGCGACGAATGGGCGCCGGCCTGGGTCGACTGGCGCTATGGCGGCGACAACGTCGGCTGGGCGCCGCTGCCGCCGGACGATCTGGTCGACGCCTACGACGAGCAGCCGGACTACTGGGTGTACGTGCCGCTGCGCTATATCGGCGAGCCGCAGCTGCGCAGTCATTTTATGCCGCGGGATCGCAGCATGATCATGTTGCGCGAAACCCGCCTCATCAACCGTCCGGTGCGGGTCGAGGGTCGCCGGCTCTGGGTCAATCCGGGCCTGGCGCCTGGCTTCATCGCCGGCCGCACGCATGTGGCGCTGCACGCCTACCAGGTGCGCCCGCGCGTGTTCGGCGCCACCACCAGCGTGCAGGGCGCGGTGATCGTGCGTCAGCAGGACCTGCGCATCAAGGGCGCGGTCAGGCGCGCCGCGCCGATAACCGTGCAGCGTAGCACCACGACGATCCAGGCGGCCACCACGACGGCCGCGCCGCAGCCGCTCGCCAAGGGCGAGCACGGGCGGCTCGGCAGCCATCCGCCGCGCGCCGCGCAGGGCGGCGGCGCTCCGCAACAGCAGCAGCAACAACAACAACAGCAACAGCAGCAGGGGCCAATAGGCACCCCGCGCACGGGAGTGCCGGCGGGTACCGGTGGAGCTCCGGCCGGCGCGGGCGGACCTCCGGCTGGCGCAGGCGGACCCCCGCCGCATCCTGCCGGACCTACGACGCAGCCGCAGGTCGTTCATCCGGTCTCGCCGCCGCCTCCACCGCCACCGCCACCGCCAGCGGTTGTGCACACTCCGCCGCCGGTCGTTCACACACCGCCGCCGGTCGTGCACGCACCGCCGCCGCCCGTCGTGCATGCACCGTCGCCACCGCCGCCACCTCCGCCGGTCGTGCACGCGCCGCCGCCGGTTGTGCATGCACCTCCGCCGCCAGTCGTGCACGCGCCACCGCCGCCACCGCCTCCAGCCGTGCGCGCGCCACCGCCGCCAGCGGCGCAGCAGAAGGCTCCTCCTCCGAAGCCGGGCGATAAGAAGCCGGACGAGCCGAAATAGCGCTCATCCAGCAGCGCCAAAAACAAAACAGGCGGCCACATGGGCCGCCCGTTGCATGTCCGGTGACTGGCGCCGCCGGCTAGGCGGCGAGCGCAGGCTCGGTCGGTGCGATCACATAGGACTTGAGCGGCGGGTAGCCGTTGAAGCCGACCGAGGAGTAGGTCGAGGTATAGGCGCCGGTCGCCTCGATCAGCACCTTGTCGCCGATGGCGAGTGAAACCGGCAGCGGGTAGGGCGTCTTCTCGTACAGCACGTCCACCGAGTCGCAGGTGGGGCCGGCCACGATGCAGGGCCCGCTCTCGTCGCGATCCCTGCGGGTGCGGATCGGATAGCGAATCGATTCGCCAATCGTCTCCGCCAGCCCGTGGAATTTGCCGATGTCGAGATAGACCCAGCGGGTGTCGTCCTCCGGACTGCGCTTGGCGATCAGCACCACCTCGGCCTCGATCACGCCGGCATTGCCGACCATGCCGCGGCCGGGCTCGATGATGGTTTCCGGGATGCGGTTGCCGAAATGGCGGCGCAACGAGCGGAAGATCGCCTTGCCGTAGGATTCCAGCTTCGGCGTCTTGCGCACATATTTGGCCGGGAAGCCGCCGCCCAGATTGACGGTGGAAAGCATAATGCCGCGCTCGGCGCAGGTGCGGAACACCGCCGCGGTGGAGGCCAGCGCGCGGTCCCAGGCTTCCACATTGTGCTGCTGCGAGCCGACATGGAACGAGATGCCATGGGCGGTGAGGCCCGCCTTATGGGCACGTTCCAGGATGTCGGCGGCGAATTCCGGCTCGCAGCCGAACTTGCGCGACAGCGGCCATTCGGCGCCGGTGCCGTCGCAATGGATGCGGCAGATCACGCGGGCACCCGGGGCGGCGCGAGCGACCTTGTCCACCTCCGCCTCGCAGTCGACCGCGAACAAAGTGACGCCGAGCTTGAAGGCGGTCGCGATCTCGCTCTCTTTCTTGATCGTGTTGCCGTAGGAGATGCGGTCCGGCGTGCAGCCGGTAGCGAGCACGGCTAACGTCTCCGGCACTGAGGCCACGTCGAAGGACGCGCCGAGCTTGTTCAGCAGGCTCAGGATCTCCGGATGCGGGTTGGCCTTGACGGCGTAGTAGACCTTGGTGTCGGGCAGGGTCCTGGCGAAGGCGCCGTAGTTGTCGCGCACGACGTCGAGGTCGAGCACCAGGCAGGGCCCTTCCTCTTTGCGGTTCTTAAGGAACTCGCGGATGCGATCGGTCATTGCTCAAGTATCCCCTCAGGTCAAAGCGCCAATGGCTGCGAGCATTCCGGGACAGCGAGATACGCCGCTGTGACCCGGACGATTGCAGCCGTCTGCTGCCATGGTCTGGATTGGGGATGTGCCCCGCTCCGCACCTAGGCAAGATGGACAAGCCTCTTCGGACATCCGGCATGCACGCCGGTTACCAAAAAAGCCCGATCCGTCGTTGCTTTAAGCCGCGTACCCCGTTGAGCGCGGGGATCGCCGGTTTCGCTTCCGGCTGCCGATCGCATGAGCAAGAAAGTGAGCTCACTTTCTTAGGCGGCTGTCCGGCCTCTTGTCCGGATGCCCACCGATCGACACACGGCCACAGGCACGTGCGAAAAAGGGCAATCACCGGAATAATCTAACTGCGACGAGAGTCAATAATTTTTCTCGCGCGAACGCGCCGCATCCACCGCGTGGTGAATGTCGCGCGTTAACTTTTTGGTTTTTATGTGTCGCGTGCGCGCCGTGCGCGGCGCCGGACCGCTCAGCGCACCAGCACGTTCTTGAACTGCCAGGGGTCGCGTCTGTCGATCTCTTCGGGGAACAAGCCGGGCCGGCCGGCGAGCGGCGTCCAGTCGGTGTAGGCGCCGATCACCGGGCCGAGATAGGGCATCTGCACCTCGAGGCAGCGCCGGTAGTCCATCTCGTCGGCCTCGACGATCCCGGCGTTCGGGTTCTCCAACGCCCACACCATGCCGGCCAGCACGGCGGAGGTCACCTGCAGGCCGGTGGCATTCTGGTAGGGCGCGACGTCGCGGGTCTCGTCGATCGAGAGCTGCGAGCCATACCAATAGGCGTTCTTCTTGTGGCCGTAGAGCAGCACGCCGAGCTCGTCGATGCCGTCGGCGATCTCGTTTTCGTCGAGGATGTGGAGGTCCTTCTGCCGCTTGCCGGCCTGGCCGAAAATCTCGTGCAGCGAGAGCACGGCGTCGTTGCAAGGGTGGTAGGCGTAGTGGCAGGTCGGCCGGTAGACGGTCTTGCGGCCCGCCCGCAGCGTGAAATAGTCGGCGATCGAAATCGATTCGTTGTGGGTGACCAGGAAGCCGTATTGCGCCTGCGCGGTCGGCGTCCACGACCGCACGCGGGTGTTGGCGCCGGGCTGGAGCATGTAGATCGCCGCGCCGCAGCCGGTCTTGTGCTTGCGGCCGTTGAACGGCATCCACTTCTCATGGGTGCCCCAGCCGAGCTCGGACGGCTGCATGCCCTCGGAGATGAAGCCCTCGACCGACCAGGTGTTGACGAAGGTGTCCATCGGCTTGGGCTGCTTGGCGCGCTGGGTGTCGCGCTCGGCGATATGGATGCCCTTGATGCCGGCCTTCTTGGCGAGCCGGCCCCATTCCTCACGCGTCTTCGGCTCCTTGAATTTGAGCCCGATGTCGGTCGCGACATTGAGCACCGCCTGCTTGACGAACCAGGACACCATGCCCGGATTGGCGCCGCAGCAGCTCACCGCGGTGGGGCCGCCCGGCTTCTTGCGGCGCGCGGCGAGCACGGTTTCGCGCAGCGCATAGTTCGAGCGCGCCTCCGGCCCGAGCTTGGGATCGAAGTAGAAGCCGATCCAGGGCTCGATCACGGTGTCGATGTAGAGCGCGCCGATCTCGCGGCAGAGCTCCATGATGTCGAGCGAGGAGGTATCGACCGAAACGTTCACGCAAAAGCCCTGGCCGCCGCCGGCGGTGAGCAGCGGCGTCAGCAGGTGCCGGTAATTTTCCTTGGTGACGGCCTGATGGATGAAGCGGATGCCGCGCTCGTCCAGCATGTGGCGGTCCTTGTCCTCGGGGTCGATGACCACGAAGCGGGACTTGTCGTAGCTGAAATGACGCTCGATCAGCGGCAGCGTGCCTTTGCCGATCGAGCCGAAGCCGATCAATACGATGGGGCCCGTGATGCGGGCGTGAACGGGCCAACTCGTCATTTTTCGAAGCCTCCAGCGACCTTTGGGTGATATCCGTCGCGGCGCGCAAACGGAAGGGCGACGCCACTCGATTCAGGCGGGCGTCCACGAAAATCTGACAGTTTTTGCTTAAGCGGCGCGGGCTTGCGACTTGTGTGGCAGGCGGCCGGTCGCACGCAGCAGCCCGCCGGCGCCGTCGAGCGCGCCAGTGGTGAGCTCGAGCGCGAGCAGCCGGTGGCGCTCGAACGGACCTGGCAGCTTCAGGCCGGCGGCCTTCTCGCCCGCGAAGCCGAAGCGGCTGTAATAGGGCGCATCGCCGACCAGGATGACCGCGCCATGGCCGAGCCGGCGCGCTTCGCGCAAGCTCCGGCGCACCAAGGCGGCGCCGATGCCGCGGTTGCGGCAGGAGGATTCGACCGCCACCGGGCCCAGCAGCAAGGCCGGCTGGCCGGTGCCGCAGACCACGCTCCAGAGCCGCGCAGTGCCGATTACACGCCCGCCGTCTACGGCGATAAGGCTAAGTCCCTCGGCCGGCAGGCGGCTCTCGCGCAGCCGCTGCGACGTCTTTCGATAGCGGGTGTCGCCGAAGGCCTGGTCGAGCAGCGCCTCGCGCGCTTCGACGTCGGCCGGCCGTTCTTGACGCAACGTGATCATCTCTAGGTCCTTCCCCGCGTCCTCGCGCGCGCATGCGCGCACACGGACGCTGTCAGCTCGAAATAGAGGGAAGGGGAGGCGGGCGCTCGCCGCCTCCCGTCGATGTCAGATGTGGTAGGTCTTCAGCGGCGCGAAGCCGTTGAAGGCCACCGACGAGTAGGTCGCCGTGTAGGCGCCGGTGCCCTCGATCAGCACCTTGTCGCCGATCTCCAGACTCACCGGCAGCGGGTACGGCTGCTTCTCGTACAGCACGTCGGCCGAGTCGCAGGTCGGGCCGGCCAGCACGCAAGGGCCCATGGTGTCGGCGTCCCGCGTCGTGCGGATCGGGTAGCGGATCGACTCGTCCATGGTCTCGGCCAAGCCGCCGAACTTGCCGATATCGAGATAGACCCAGCGCACGTCGTCTTCCTCGCTCTTCTTGGAGACGAGCACGACCTCGCTTTCGATCACGCCGGCATTGCCGACCATGCCGCGGCCCGGCTCGATGATGGTCTCCGGGATGCGGTTGCCGAAGTGCTTGCGCAGCGCCTTGAAGATCGCCGTGCCGTAGGTTTTCACCGACGGTACGTTCTTCAGGTACTTGGTCGGGAAGCCGCCGCCCAGATTGACCATGCTGAGCGCCATGCCGCGCTCGCCGCACTCCTTGAACACGGCCGCCGCCGAAGCGAGCGCACGGTCCCAGGCATGCTGATTGCGCTGCTGGGAGCCGACATGGAACGACACCCCGTGCGGCTCCAGCCCAAGCTTGAGGGCGTGCTCCAGCACGTCCACGGCCATGCCCGGCTCGCAGCCGAACTTGCGCGACAGCGGCCAATCCGCCCCGACGCAGTCGGACAGGATGCGGCAGAATACGCGCGAGCCGGGCGCCGCGCGGGCGATCTTCTCCACCTCGGCCTTGCAGTCGACCGCGTAGAGGCGGACGCCGAGCGCGAAGGCGCGCGCGATGTCGCGCTCCTTCTTGATCGTGTTGCCGTAGCTGATGCGGTCGGGCGTGGCGCCGGCGGCGAGCACCATCTCGGTCTCGGGGATCGAGGCGGTGTCGAAGCAGGAGCCGAGCTTGGCCAATAGCGACAACACCTCCGGCGCCGGGTTGGCCTTCACGGCGTAGAACACGCGCGTGTCGGGCAACGCCTTGGCGAAGGCATTGTAGTTGTCTTTCACGACGTCGAGGTCGACGACCAGGCAGGGCCCTTCGTCGTTGCGTTTACGTAGAAACTCGCGGATGCGCTCAGTCATGGCGCTCTCCCCACTCAAGGGGGCGGTTTAACGCCCCCGATGATGCGGATTTCCAAGCATGCCGCCTGCGCGCGATGGGGACGCGCGAGCGCTTCCGCTCTTGATCCGCTCATATCGCCTTGGATTGGAAAGGGGAGACCCCCGTCCGCACGGCCGGCAAAGATGAACAAGCCTCTTCGGTGACCCGCGCCGGTGGTGGAGGCCGGCAGAGACCAGAGAAGCCCGATCGTCGTTGCTTCAAGCCGCGTCCCCTGCTGAGAGCAGAGTTTGCCGGTTTCGCCTCCGGCTGCCGGTCAGATTTCTTGGAGAGCTTTGGCTTCTCTCTCCAGGCGGCTGGCGGGCCTCTTGTCCCGCTACCTACCGACCGACACACGGCCACAGGCACGTGCGAATTTGGGCACCGTTGAAATAACAAATTTTTCGCGCGATGCAAGAGAAATAGTTCTCAGCGCGCAAAACTTCCTTAACTTTTTCGCAAGCGGCCGGCGCGCGCCGGCCCGCGCGCGCTCAGCTGCGCGCGGTGAACGGCTCGATGCGGTGTGCGGCGCGGATGAACTGCGCCATGATGGCGATGCCGCACAGCACGAACACGCCGTCGAGGATGCGCTGCCCGATGCCGCCGAGGTCGAACAGCGTGGCGAGCGCCCACGAGCCGGCGAAGGCGGCGCCGAACACCTCGGCGCCGATCAGGATGGCGGCGCTGATGACGGTGACGACATTGAGCCAGACGATGCGGCGGTTGGCAGTGGCCATGGAGGCCTCCTCGTGGAGCCTGCGCATGATCTGGTCCGAAAACCGGTTTCTACTTTTCGGGATCATGCGCTGGTGGCGGCAATCAACCTGAATTCGGCCGCCGGATCAAGTCCATAGCGAAGCTGCCGGGATTGATCTTGGTCATGGTCACGGCTGGCCGAAGCGGCGATGTTGCGGCCATGTCGATCGCCAGCACGCTCAAAGTCGCCCGGCAGTTCCTCGCCGGGCTCGTGGCCCTCGGCCTCGCCGCCGGCTTCGCCGCCAGGCTCGCCGGGCTTGGCGCCTGGTCGCCGGCCATCTGGGCCGCCGTCACCGTGCCGGTGCTGCTGGCCCTGCTGGCGGAGATCGTCACCAGCCTGCGCCGCGGCGATCTCGGGCTCGACATCGTCGCCGCGCTGTCGATGACGGCGGCGCTGCTCGTCGGGGAGAACCTCGCCGCCGCGATCGTCGCGCTGATGTATGCGGGCGGCCAGTACCTGGAGAGCTATGCCGAGCGGGCGGCCCGGCGCGAGATGACCGCCCTGTTGTCGCGGGTGCCGCGCACCGCCATGCGGCACCGGGACGGACGACTGGAGGAGGTCGCGCTCGACCTGGTCGTGCCCGGCGACCGGCTGCTGGTCCGGCAGGGCGACGTGGTGCCGGTCGACGGCACGGTGGTCGAGGGCGTGGCGGTGCTCGACCAGTCGGCGCTCACCGGCGAGTCGCTGCCGGCGCAGCAGCGCACCGGCGAATCGGTGCTGAGCGGCTCGACCAATGTCGGCGACGCCTTCGATCTCAAGGCCACGCGGCTGGCCGCGGAAAGCACCTATGCCGGCGTCGTCCGCCTGGTGGAGGCCGCCCAGCGCTCGCGCGCTCCGATGTCGCGGATGGCCGACCGCTACGCGATCATATTCCTGGCGGTGACCGCGGCACTGGCTGCTGCTGCCTGGGCGCTCACCGGTGACCCGATCCGGGCGGTGGCCGTGCTGGTGGTGGCGACGCCCTGTCCGCTCATCCTGGCGGTGCCGGTGGCCATCGTCGCCGGATTGTCGCGCGCCGCCAAGCTCGGCATCCTGATCAAAGGCGGCAAGGCGATCGAGACGCTGGCGCAGGTGCGCGCGCTGGTCATCGACAAGACCGGGACGCTGACCCACGGCCAGGCCAAGATCGTTTCCATCCGGGTGACCGACAGTATCACGCCCGACGGGCTGCTGCTGATCGCCGCCTCGCTCGACCAGGCCTCCAAGCACATCATCGCGCAGACCATCGTCGCCGAGGCGCGCGGCAAGGGTCTGGCGCTGGCGATCCCGACCGACGTGGTGGAAACGCCCGGCGAGGGCATTACGGGACGCGTCGACGGCCGCCTCGTCATGGTCGGGGGCGCTCACTTCATCGCCGGCAAGGTCGCAGACTCCGGCCTCACCACGCTGGGCCGCGACCGGCCGTCCGGCGCGCTCGCGGTCGCCGTCGCGATTGACGGCAAGCTCGCCGGCCTGATGATCCTGTCCGACGAGCTGCGCGCCGGCACACAAACGATGCTGGATGAGCTGCGCGCGCTGGGCATCGAGCGCATCGTGCTGGCGACCGGCGACCGCCACGAGGTCGCGGAAGCGGTCGTCGCCGGCCTGTCGATCGACCTGGTGCGCTCGGAGCTCACGCCCGACCAGAAAATCCTGGTGGTGCTCTCGGAGCGCAAGAACGGCCCGGTGATGATGATCGGCGACGGCGTCAACGACGCGCCGGCTTTGGCGGCGGCCGATATCGGGCTGGCAATGGGCGCCAAAGGGGCGGCGGCCTCGGCCGAGGCGGCCGACGTGGTGTTGCTGGTCGATCAGCTCGACCGCGTGCTGCCCGCCATTCGAATCGCGCGCCGCTCGCGTTTCATCGCCTTGCAAAGCGTGATCGCCGGCATGGGGCTCTCCATCCTCGCCATGATCGCGGCGGCGCTCGGCTACATCGTGCCGGTCGAGGGTGCCCTGCTGCAGGAGGTGATCGACGTGGCGGTCATCTTCAACGCGCTGCGGGCGCTGCGCGGGTGA